>ENA-ORBV01010053-ORBV01010053.1-microbial-mat-metagenome-genome-assembly--contig:-NODE-10053-length-15273-cov-4.822256_pt1 | contig 15273 bp, 9 predicted proteins | sample MGYA00237777_ERZ505514 | MGnify/ENA primary metagenome ERZ505514 (study PRJEB26160, sample SAMN06269048) | microbial mat metagenome | isolation source: Oligotrophic lake microbial mat | place... | reverse complement strand
TACGAGATTCGCCTTAGTCTCGTGGGCTCGGAGATGTGTATAAGAGACAGATACGGGACTCACAGGGTCGTGACTCATTCACGGAAGATACGCTTCTCAGCGTGTGGGACCAGTTGTGCTACCAGCCCTACCCTTTGCAGTAGCAAAGAAGCTTGCTCAGAAGAGTAACGAACCATCGTCAGCAGACGCTGGTCCACATATCATAACGCCTGCATGTCTTGACCGTCACATCCAGAACATGACTTTCAGCTTTACCACAATGCTATTGTTGTAAGCAAAGTCATAACAAACTGCATGTCTGGCACGCCGATTCTTCATGCAGAAGCGTCGTTCATTGGCTTCATTGCAAAGCTTACAATTTTCATTTTCAAACAACTGAAAAGGCCTGCAGCTTTTAGCGTGGTGCAACTCTTTCAAGACTTGTCATAAGATTTTTTCTAATCATCAAACAACATAAAGCTGCACAATGCAACCTTGCCTATGATTTTCTCATTCATTCTTTGCTCTAAACATGTTGGAATGACTGCTCATTCACCATTGAATAGAAATCCTGCTACAGTATGATTTGATTAGTGATGACCCTTTTCATGAAATCTCACCACTAAAAAAAAATCCCGCTCTCTGTAAACTGTACTTCACAACGAACCACGATGAACAGCCAAAGTTCGTGAAGACATAAGGAACGTACTAATGGCGGACAGTAAGACACCCCAATTTCGATCGATATTACACTTCACCATCGAGGTGAGAGGTGATAACCAAGGCAACACTAGCTATCTAGCTAGCTACAGTACAGCAACCAAGTATCACCGGTAAAAGCATACTCCATCATAAATGAACCTTTTGCATCTATACTGAAAGCACATGCATGTAGCAGGATGGACGATCCACCGATTTCTCCACATGACGATGATTGTAGTAGTATTCCCGATGAACTAGCCTTTGCTGCAGAAGCCGCTGCGCAAGCTGTGGAAGAAGCAGACGCCGCAACTGCTCAGTGCCAACAGCAACAGTTCGGATCCAGCAGTCTTCATAATAACAATGCTAGCAGTCTTGAAAGTACGAAAGAATTGAAACCTTCCGAAGTCGTCTGCCGAATATGTGGGAGGGGAAACGACGATGGGAGGCCCATTATAAGGTTCCTACCAGCGCCATGCGACCACATTGTATCAGCCATTTCGCCGTCGGTTCAAACCTTCCACCTAGACATTTCGTTGCACGTATTCTGTGGAAAGACGGCGACGATTTTGCCCAACGTCAATCGACCAGAGATGGAGATTCTATCCAAGGCGGGGATCAAAAACAAACATGGAATCGGCCAGGAAGTCAATTCGGCACTGGCCAGGACACGATGCGCCATTTTACAGCAAACGAATGGGGGCAGTGACAAGGGACGGGAGTTTTATCTCGTCCAGGAATTCGAAGCTAATTTGCAAGTGGTCCGCAACGCAACAACAAATTCCATGGATCCATTGCACACCTTTCCCGATCTTCCCAATCTAGATCCCCATCATCATTTTGACCCAAATCTTCCTCCCCTACAAGTACCAACGCTACCGCCACTTCATCAAGCTGCAACATCGCCCTTGAATGGACTGCCTCCGCTATCAGCTCTCAATAGCGAACTAAAAGAAGGGCCCGTAAGGGCGGCGGCGGGGCAATTCCAAAAACCGGGACGACAATATCACAGCCACAGTCATAGTGGTGGTAGCAGCAGCAGCAGAAATAATGCTGGTCCAACCGCACTGTCGTATCCGTTGACGTCTTCTTCGTTTACTTCGGATGGAAAGGTGATATGTGGCTGTGGCGGCTTGCATTGGCCAGCAGGGACTCCACGAGGTACAAAGTCGTTCCAGACTCACCTGACGAGCAAGCAGCACCGAGACTGGATGGAAGCCAATGGGGTATTCGGCTCACTCTAACTAACTAATGATTTACTGTACAATCGACCACTCAATCAATCATAAGGTTCTTCACAACGGGTGACTACACGAGTCAGCAGAGCTGTGACTGAATGAACGATTCGATTCAGTGCCACCTGTACTTGCATATTTTACTCTTTTACATTTAGGGACGACCATGACGTGGGGCTGGGTACGCGGAATAGTTTTTTCTTAAATTATTGTAAGAACATTTTTTTAATAGTTGTCAAAGTCTATCATTTAGTTAACTCCGATTCATGTATTTGTGAATTATTTTAACGCTCGCGTGGTTTGCAAGGATGACAATGCCTACTTCTTTTTCTTCGCTAACTTCTTCTGCAATGCCTTCAATCCTTTTGCAGCTTTTGTAGCTTCCGCGTCAGCCTTGATACCACTTGCCAATTTTTCCAAAATCTCAACCATGATTGCAGAAGAAGCAGCTTTCAAATCGCCAGGATGCAGTGATCCCTCTGCATAGCTCTTTGTTAGCTCATCCGAAGATTTGAAATCAATATCGCCACCATTTTCCTCGGATCGTTTGATTGTTACTGTGCCACTTGTTCCAACAATTCCAAGATCAAAGGAAAACGCGCAAGCGAGTACAATCGGAGGACAAAACGAGGTGTTGCCAGGTTCGCAAAACGCCTTTTTCATTTTGGACTTGCCATGAACCTACAAGAAGAGCAGAAAGGGCTCTCACTGTTGAGATGCGAACAAACGGAGAATGTGGGATGCACCATGATCACCGAAAAACAGCAACTCACCTTTGGATCGTCAAGCAAGAAATATTCATCATTCTCCGTCTTGTGGGCGTCCAATTCTCTCTCCGGCTGGAGGCGAAGCGAGGCTCCCGTATAATGCGAAACGGTCGGAGCAGCCAAGGCGTCTCCTACTTTCTCAGCAAAAAACCTTTCAATCAGAGAACATTCGACCTGAGAGCCGAGACCACCGTTTAATGTCAGTGTGGAGGGTGCCATGCCCAAGACATCTGCAACTTTCATGAGGCGACCGATAACCATGCCTGCCCCATCAGCGTCTTTGACATCGTCACCCATAATGTCGTTCAACATAAAGTGTCGCCCGACATTGATAACACTGATCCAATAGTTCGATGGATCCGAGAGTATGGCTTCACTTTGGTAGACAACCTTGACAGCTCCCATCAACGTTTCGTCAAGGATTTTGAGGGTCGCCAGGAGGAACGAGAAGTACTGCGCGATTGCTTTCGTGTCTCCATCGCACGCGTTACATACATGTGCCGTCCAATCCGACAAGAACAAGATACAGTCCTTCCCTTCCGCTTTCCGAAGCTGGAGAATGATATCGACTGCCTCTTGCAACGGTGGATTAGGATCAGGTAATGCCGCAAAGACCACATGCGCTCCAGCTGGTGCTTTCCCAGACGCCGCCAAATCCAGCCTTCGGAGTTTGCTGTCACCAGTTTGAGCTGCTGCCTCCTTCTTGAATTGCTGAACTTGTTCAAGAAGGTTCTTGGCATTTGCATCATTTTCAAAGTGGTTGCGGACAGGCTCCAAAAGTAGATTCAAAGCTGCGATCAAACCTGCCTTCAGCTCAGCTTCGGTAATTTCACCGGAAAGGAAAGCGTCCTTGACCGGGCTGAATTCAGTGAACGTCTTTGTACCAGCCGTGAAGGTTGCTCCTGGGGAACTGAAGATGATATGGCAGATGTAATCTAGACATGGATTTTTCAGATTGTCTTCCACCAAGTGCATAGATTGAAGCCCAGCATCAATATCGTCGGTGGTGGCTGTTGTTGCTTTGGATTCTTCAGGCTTTGAAGGGCAGTAGGCGTTGTTGATTTTCCGTTCGACGTCGATGGCGGCATCTTCCATAAAAATAGCTGAATCGGGATCACTTTTGCTCATTTTCTCTTGACCTGCCTTTAAGCCAAACAGCATGTGATGACTAAGAATGATGGGTTTGTGCTTAATATTGGCGGCATCACAATACTCTCGCGCAAGCATATTGACTTTTCGCTGGTCCACTCCAAGCTGACAAATGTTAGCATTCAGAAAAAAGACATCTGTGCACTGCATAAGCGGGTAGAGAATTTGAGCAGCCGTGAGAGACCCCTCGAGTCGTCCCATGATCTGGCAGCACTTTTTGATTCTGGTAATATTGAATCGTCGAGCCACGTCTAACATGGTTGGCCAGTACTTGTTTGCGTGTTGGGTAATTTCTTCCGATGCCCATTTGAATGTGACATTGTCTAGATTCATTCCTGCTGCTTTCCAGACTTCGATCAAATAGTGACCCACGGTTTTAATCTTGTCCAAATCTCCTCCCATCTTATCGTTCATGAGTGCAAACCAATCGGCTACCCAAAAGACAAATGTCGCGTTGGTTCCTGGAAAGGTGCATTTATTGACATTCATGGCCTTGAAGACTCCTTGTGCAATATGCATCCGACCACTCGGCTCAAAACCATCATACAAGTTAAATCCAGCAAGTCCGTCTTCTACTCCCCGTCCTCGAGAGATTAAGAGCTCTTTTAGCTCTGCCTCGGAAATGCACTCCTCGCCCACTGAGAAAATCCTGTCGAAATCTGCTTGCAATTCATCATTCCAGGGGCGTTTGGGTGCTGCTTCTTTTCCCTTCTTGCCGCCGGCTCCTTTTTGAGGTTTTCCTGTTTCATTGAAGCAAATTTGAATCGAATCATCAAGGATGAATCAATCCATGGTTATCATGTAGATCAATACAAACGTCAAAAACAAAACGCAAGCCGCAACATGTTGCAATTACCTTTCGTTTCGTTTGTGGGGGTGGTCATTTTTCGCTTGAATCTCTTACTGACTTTTTAAAAGCTTCTGCAATATCGCTGTGACTAATCAATGATCAATCAAATGAATGAATCGAATGATGTTGTCAAATAGACCAAAATGAATGAATGAGTGTTGAATCAATGGAAAATTCAGTCAGACGTGCACACAGTTTTTCTTTTTCTTTGCTATCTCTCTACTATTTGAGTAACTTACTGGTGAGTTCTCCACAACCGTATAGTACTGCAGTTTGTTTGTGAAACCCGAGGTGCTAGCTAGCTAGCCCGATAGGTGGTCGTAGTGCTAGCTAATAGTCCTGGTACATTGTACCAGTTGTGTAGCTGGTACAGAAGCGCACAGATGGATGGCTTCGGAGCAACCAGCAATGACATGCGATACTAATCATCATGCATGCGATCATCGAAGAATGAACCAATGATGATCAATCAACGACCATGGCAGTCCCTAATTCCGAGCTCCGGGTCACCTTTGAATTTCGTCCGTACTCCGTCCGTTGAAAAGTCTTTCTAACGTCGTAGTAAAATCGCCTGTGTCGTATGTTCTATGTGAGTGTTATCGTCCGTACTTCTACTAGTATTATTGCTATTTAAAACCGGCACCCGTGTGGCGGTGTCCATAACAGGTGGAGTACCGGAACTACCGGTATTGGTACATGACTACTATTACATACTTAGTACTGAATACTATCGATAGACTAGCTAGCTAGCTGTAGCTACTCCGAGTAGTACGTAATACAGTTGAATAGTGTACGTCGTAGATAGCTAGCTAGCTAGATAGACGCCTTGGAGTTTTTGGATTGGATCAGCTATTATATATATTGGATCTCGTCTCTATCTCTCTACTAGTCTAGCGTCCCTTGCTGTGTGTAATACTGCCAGCTAGAACGCTACCAGCTACTGTCGTAGCTAGTAACGTCTATCTTGTGCTTGTCGCTGTTGACAAAAAGAGGGCTACGCTGCAGTGCAGTTCCAAAGGTTTTTCTGCACCAGAAAGTGCGAGTGCTTCGACAAGCAAGGAGTTGGCAGACCAAGAGACGTCGACCCCGATTGAACAGTGCACTCAGTGCAATTACATGGCGTATGGACTGTGTGATTGTTATCGTCAATCGGATGCACCAGAGCAGAGCGGGATGAAAGCGTAGCTCAAAAAAATCTGTACAATGCAATTTCAATTCAACTCCGATTACCCAGGCCTAACAGCAGAGTCTGTGGCTCTTGGCATCAATGTTGGCGTTGCCACTGCGGCTGCCTTGGCGACGGAACCCACCGAGTTTCCTCCAGCGCAACCCATTCCCTGTGCTCGTATAACAACTCGCATATATCATCCAGGGAGAAATGAAGTGTCCACCGTTCAGAATGTTCTAGTAAGGTCTATGATGAGACCGCCGCCGGCACAACCTCAACATGGCGGCATGCCGGGAGCAGCAGGAAGACAAGCGGGAGGAGCAAATTCGAATAACGATAATTCATCCATGAGCAGTGATGATTTCTCTGTCTCTTCTTCTTCGTCGAGCGCCATGAGTGATATGGACATGGCAGATGGAAACAACAACAACACTAATTTTGCACAACAACAACTACCAAACCCAGGAGCACAGGAACAGCATCATCCAATAAGAGAAGACGAGGAAGACAGAGCCTATTGGATCCAACGAACGCTTCGTGAAGCAATATATGGACGCGTACTTTTCGCCACTATCTTACGGCGACGGCAACATTCACAACAACAAGCACCCAACAATACAATCAATGCCGATTGGGAAGTCACGTCGGAGTTCTGTGCTGTCAAAGAAATGTCGCGACAATTAATTCGAAAAGAGCGAGATCGATTAGCAGAAGATCCCATCAAGGAAGTGGCAGCCATGCAGTACCTAAAACAATGGCAGGAATTCAGATACCGAACGGCTGCTCTCAACAATAATGTACAAGCACCTCCCATGTCCTCTAGACAGGCCATCATGGAAACTCACATCATGATGCCTTTGGACCTGTTATCTGATGATCGCAACCTGTACAGTATCATGCCATATTGTGATGGTGGGGAGCTCTTTGAACGACTCGACATGAACGAGAGATTCTCGGAAGAAGAAGCCCGCTATTGGATGCATCAAGTACTAATCGTAAGTACCGCTGTGAAGCACGATGGAAACTAGAGTATATAGTAGACGCTTAGCAGCAACTTCAGAAACCTCTCTTCGTGAGGGGAAGGAGTTTTAACCAAGGAGATTCTGACCTTTTGTATTTTCCACTTCTTTTGCTTAGGGCCTCGAAAACTTACAGAGCGCTGGTGTATGTCACCGCGACATGAGTCTTGAAAATCTTTTAGTACATCAAAATGGGGCTCTCATTATTGACCTTGGCATGTGCCTGCGGGTTCCACTACGAGAAGATAACGCAGCTGCACTTTCTGCAAACTTTTCAGGTATGAATGTGAACGGTGCGGCGGCACAAATGGTGGGACGATCAGCCGATAATTTGTTTCTCAATGGCAGGAATTGTCCGAGGTCTCTGATAAAGCCACAAGGAACTTGTGGAAAGTGGATCTACATGTCACCTGAAATATACTTAAATCGAGAACCATTTGATGGTTTTGCCGTTGACATGTGGGCAGCTGGAGTTATATTGTTCCTCATGTTGACTGGCTTTCCACCGTGGGAACGCGCCTGTTCCACTGATGAGCGATTCAGATACATGACAGCGGGTTATTTGGTGCAGATGTTAACAGAATGGGAACTCGGACTGAGCAGTGATGCAATGGATCTTCTGCAACGAATGTTGTTCTTGGATCCAAAAGATCGACTAAGTCTTGATCAAGTACGCGCTCACCCTTGGATGCTCACCGGTCAAGTTGCCTTCCCGCCGTCATGATGTACTGTACAGTGTATAGTGGTAATGTAGAAACAATCTTTGCACAAAACGTTCTTTACATACTTTCTTTGTCTCTTGAAGGAAGAAAACATAGTATGCATGGATTAATCTGATGTTGTCGTAACTGAAGCTACGCCTTCTGCAGGAGTTTCTTCACTCAAGCACGGTCTGGGCTTCCTGTGGACTCAAATGCATGGCGGACATTGGTAAGTCTCAGAATAAAAATGAATGGCGCTTCCGCTCACGGTGACCAGACACAAAGAGACCAATCTACTGTTGCTTTGCGCATGTGGCTTTTAGTTTGGGGCACAAGGAAATAAAGAATAATGCCCCTCTTTTTGAGAATAAACGAAGTTGTGATTTCAAAATCGTATCTCATTCGCTGAGGGATAGTGTGCGACTATTTAATTTACCAGTTCAGTTCGTATCTTTGGAATGAATGAAACCATCAACGCTGGATCCTGTCATTTTTCATTCATCTTTCAGGCCGATCAGATGCCTGCTCAAACAACAGGCTAATCATTCAGGAAGCTGCGAAACCAGCTACTAGCTAGTACTAGTTAGATGGCAAGCTAAGAGAGCAGCAACAGGAGCTTGTTGATTATGACAGGAGCTATTGGCACGTCTATTTTTTATCGCAGCCGTTGATAATATCTTGCAGGCTATTTGAAATTGAAGTAGCCGTACGACGATGAAAAGAGTGGGATGCACTAGAAGCAGAACTGCTCTAAGATCGAGGTATTGTAGGTCCAACAAAACAATTCGGCAGTTCCATAATATTTTCGACTTTTTTCGACCGTCCTCAAACCCAGTAACCGATGACATTTTGACACGGAAAGGATCGGACGATGAAAGCGAAATTGTCCGCTCTACTCAGTTGCCCAGCTATTCACAGTGGAAGTCAATCCACCTCGAGGATGCAGCTGAAGCGTGCAAGCTTCAGCACGAAGAAAAAGCTTCTGAACTCGAAAACCGTCTTTGTGATGCCCTGTCTTTTTTTAGGAATGAGAATGTAAATTCAGAAAAGGCATCGTCGGTACTTTCTGGCATTGTGGGTGATTGGGATCAACTATTATCGCCTTTGAACCAATTAAAAAACTCCTCGTACATGCTCTATTTGATGTCTGAAGAGTCGGAAAAATCGAATTGGGGGCAAGCTTTTGATAGACTTTCATCTATCCTTCCTGACTCGACCACGAATTTGACCGGCGAGGGCAATCATAATGACGCAAAACACACAAAATTTCTTGGTTTACTTGCGGTGACACTGCATGAAGCTCTTGCTAAAGTCGGTGCGTCTTCCGCCCCTCACGGGGATGCCACATGGGCAGCTCGGTATTTGGAGCGCAGTATTCGGAAAAACCTGGGCCTGGGCCTATCAGGGGAGGAAAAGTCACTTTTCGACTCCATCCAATCTTCATTAAGCACAGTGGAGAGAAACATACTTGAACGCGAATCTACGCCAACAAAGGGGGAATCAGCCTCTTTTTTGTCCGATTGTTACTCATTGCTTGACCTGAGGCGCCGAAATGCCGCGCTTTTGGGGTACAGCAACTTCGGTGAACTTGTATTGGAAGAACGAATGGCATCAGTGGACGAAGTACGAAATCTCCACGAGGATGTAGCCGCCAGTTTTCTGCCCTTGGCGGAAGGCATCGACTACAACCCGTTTGACCCGAAAATACTCGACACCAATAATGTTGTGAAACCGACACTCAATGGATGTCTGATGGCAATCAACAAGGTTACCTCTAATTTATTTGGGGTCGAAATCCGCGAAGACAATACATCAGAAAGGGATCGCGCAGTCTGGAGCAGATTTGTGAGGTTGTTCAATCTTCACGACCACGACAACAAGGACAGCGAGGGCGAACCGCAGTACCTTGGTTCTATTCTTCTGGATCCTTACAAACGGCCAGGTAAAATGAGCCGCTCCTTCTTGACCCCCCTTCGCTTTCGAGGGGAAGGGGAACACAGCCAGCCACTTGTTGGGATTTCCCTCTGTACTGCTACGCCTGTTTGGGATGACGTCTCAGCAGATATCTCGTGGGATGACGCGGAAGCGCTCTGGCACGAATTCGGCCATGCTCTCCAAATTATCTTAGCAAAACCATCTTATGGTGGGATCTGTGGCGCCCATAATCTGGCGTTGGACGTATCTGAGATCTTGCCGAAGGTGAGTGCAGTGATGTCACGCTCTTTCAAATTAAGCTTTTGTGCTTACACTTTTCTGCTCTGTACGGTACTGGCTATGGCGTTCTTGACCCAACCCCTGACCCCCGAAGTTCATGGAGCACTGTCTCTTCGACAAGTCCAATCTGTCGTTTGTCGTGGAATGCTCCGAAAGCGAAGCGGATTTGTCCAGCCCCATGATTGACGTGATTCTCCAGCGTCGATGCCACCAGAAACCACTTCAAATGATGCAGCACATCTTTTATGGCGAGCTGGAATTAGAACTGTTTACGACATTTGATCCCAACGGCGACGAATCAATGGTTGGACTTCAGAGACGCCTTTCATCACAATTTCTCCCCCATGATATGCCAGCTCAAAATGATTTGTCGCCGCTTCTCGAAGTTTTGCGCGAAAATGCCGCTGGGCCACAGCTTGCATTCTATCGCTATCTTTGGTCGGAAGTATACTGCGCAGGAATTTTCCAACGCTTCGCTGTTTCCGAAAAGGCTCAATCACTACTAGTAGGTAGAGAGCTTAGGCATAATTTTTTGACGCCTGGGGCAACCTGCGACTATGAAAAGGCACTAAAGAATTTTGACGGGACCACGATGGGAACGAAAGATCCGATGCTTGAATTGTACGATATGAGAGGTTTTTGAACTCTCCTACGTGAAAAATTTCTCTCGGCCATTTGTCACAACAGGTGCCACAGGAAGAGCTGATTTTGCATCTCACGCAAAAATTGGCTCGATAATTTCTCAGTCTTCTCACTGGCAAGGCTGAAACGATAATAAATGAAGCGACAGTAACCTGTACTGTCTTTTCTTCTTTTTTTTTTGGAAGAAAAAAAAAATTTTGGCAAGCTCAAACGTTGAACTAAAGTATAGGGTTGCTTTTAAGATAGCAGGAGAGAGGATCGCAACAGCCACGTCCGATCCACATCCTCATGGTAGCATTAAAAATATTAATTCTTACAAGTTACCCATCAACACAACAGCATTCCAATTCAATATAGCATTCACTTTCATCATTCTTGTCATATTTGTTGTTGTCATCTCATGTTCTACAAGAGACACAACTGTACTTTCTGGAATTTTTATTCAGATTTTCTTGGCCAAGGCAGATTGTTGGGATCATCCGAGTATGGATGTGGGCGCCTCCATCCTACCGGTGGAAGAACGAAAGCCAGGGCAAGAGAGCCCACGGTGAACATGCAAAACTCCTGCCAGTAGGCCCCATATTTGTAGCAGGCCATGGGAAGGAAGAAGAGCATCATGGTGGCAAAATTTATTCCCAAGGACTTGATGTCCATGCCGGCTGCGAAGGGTTAGGAGAGGGAAAAAGAAAAAAAGACGAACAACAAGTCAGAAGGAACTTGGACCACACCACTGCCCCATCCCGTCAATTTCAGCAACACATTCATGCTGTATGCGGCCTCTCAAAATCTGCACTCACAGTAATAATCGTCTTTCTTTGCTTCGCTCATGATTTCAGCTAGTATAGTTTCCAATTGTATCGATTCGACTTCTAAACGAAAAGGAGGTTAATGTTTGGCGAAGTAGGTACGGACGGTGAAAATCAGACTTTGGTCCGGTCAACCCAAGTGAATGGTACGGTACTATACTGTATTATGTGGGGTTGGCTTCGTGGCAACAAATGACAAACGAGTTGAGGGCGTTGATCATCATCATGCCGTTGGCTGTGCAAGAGCACTCGACTCATCACTGATGAGGTGCCTCGCTGTCGTCATTCATTCAACGAACGAGCTCGTTTTAGGGTGCGCGATAACTAATCTGTGTCACGGTTGAAGTACAGACAAAGAGTAGAAAGTACCGCGCGGCTTTGAGCTTTGTGGCTGGTACTATCGATAGCTAGCTAGCTAGTAGTAGCTAGTAGGATGTGGTTGGGGGAGCTAACTGAAAACATGAATTGAATGGTTGGGGATTGGAATAGATCATCAATTAGACTTCCATTAGCATGTTTAAATTGAGATAGCTAGATATGGTACCAAGTATAGCTGCTAGTAGAAGCAAAAGATCAGCTAGAAAGTTTGATTGACATGACGCACATGAAGACACAGATTTGGCTAGATAATCTTGTCAGAGGACTCAGTTGCATACCCAAACTAGCTAGTAGGGGAACTAGTCGGCGCAGAATTGGTGCATAACTACTACACCCTCGGGGATGGCGGCACCGCAAGGAAAGCGGAGCAAAACTAAAATATAAAGAACTTTCTTGGAGTAATGTTCGGACGCCAAAATTATAAACATTTTATTTTGCATGAAATTGGCTAATGGGTGATAACGACGCCCTTCAGACTTTCATGAAAAGTTCCCGACGGGTACCATATTGCGTTTGCCTAATAGAAAATTGGAATTGCGACTTCCCTAGATACTGGCTTTGATTCATCAAGGCCTGCTACAGTACCACCGTGGACAAGTTCAACCTGTTGCAGCATTACCACTGACAAACGCTGTCGACTACACCGTCAATCTGGAGGCAGGGGTCATAGGACCCAACCTCTACAAGTTTTCTTGGTAGGAGTGCCACCAATGGAGCCAGCGCTGCGCCATCATAGGTTTCCAAAACAAGTACAGGAGCGTACTGTGCTTCCCTTTGATGTCGTGCGTGCGCAGAAAAAGTCAGACAGGTGCCTTCTCTCTTGATATGATTGGATGCGTACCAAGCACAATTCAATCGACAACGCCAAAAGGGACCCGATCCAAATTCATGGTTGAATTTGGAGGTCAGCGCACAGCGGTACTGAAGTTACAACCCGCCTGGCATTCCTTTTGCGCTGCTTGCAGCTAAATGGGCGTTCTCGTCAAGTCGACAAATCTATCTCGTAACATGATTTAAAAAGCGCCGTCGGGAGGAGGCTGGACTGACTTGCCCGCATGTCTTGCATCGCACCATAATTGCGACCTTTCTGACAACGAGACTTTGGTCACACTTTTCACACAACACATAATGCTCATCGTCCCTGATTCTTTCGGAACGCGCATATCCCCCCGATATTAGATCAGGAGCTCGAGCCTTCTGTTTCATGAATCTTTTGGAACTTTTGGGTGGTGGCATTTGAGGTTCTACAGTGGATGAATCAGGTGGTAAAAACCTGCCTTCTCTGGGCTCCGGAAGTCTCCCTCTTGCATGTCGATCACCCGTGCGAGCCTGCATAGACCTGCGTGCCTGATTTTCAATTGGGTCTTCGTCATTCATATCTATCAAATTCGGTAACTGCGGCGCTGATTGGAAGTGACCGGGATGGGGATGAAGAGGTGACGCGTAGGGCTGTTCGTTTCCTCTTGGAATGTATGCTTCTGGTTGTGCGGCACCAACAGGAGCAGGTGCCAGGGGGCCTACAAGATTGCTTCTCATCGGATCTATCGCAGCCCCAAGATTGTTGTTGTCGCCGTTCCCGTCTGTATAAGTCCCCGTCCCCGACCTCCCCGTTGCGAGAGGCTCCAACGGGTTGCCTCTCAACGCGAAGCTTCGGCGAAAGTCATCAAATTCACCCTCTTCAGTACTGTTGTTGATCATAGTGGCGTCCTGCCCAGAAGTGGCTGCCGTCTCGAAACCGTTACCAGCCCCCATCGCGAAGGGCTGCGCTTGTGCTTGAACACCACCACTGCGGGAACCGCCTATTTGATCTTCGCCGTAGGAGGAACGTTGATTATATTGTTGTTGAGGAGCTTCGCCGTTTATCAGCGCAAAATCTTCTTGTTGTGGGTGTCGATGATGCTGTTGTGGGCCGGGATTCGGAGACAGCGATAATGGATTATGCGGTAAGGCTCGAGGCCTCTGCTCCTCGTAAGCTCTCCTTTCGTCGTTGGAGCTCATGTTGGTGGTTGTCGTAGTTAAGTAGTGCTCGTTCCGTTCTGTGCTGTTCCCAGACAGATGTTCTCAACCTATAACAACCGCACAACAGCAGCACCTGTCATCAAGTTCCAGGCGGGCACAGCCACTTGACTACTCTTCAGCTTCAGCAGTACCGGTAATCTCTAGTTGATGATACTATTATCGAAAAGCATGTGCTTGGACTCGTCATGAGCAAATACTTGTTGCTTGTTTCTACTGTCGCACGCACCCTTTCACGTTCATCTACCAACTAAATAGCTTGTCTTAGTCGTAGCTATAACGTCGTGCCGCTCCAATAGCTCACTATGGATAGCTATTAATTGAAGTTGAGTAGCTGGCCAGCCAGTGATCGGCAACAGACTGCCAGTCAAGTGGTATTGTACAGTACTCAACTGCATGTACGTCGATAGTAGACTAATAATCGTGATGGTAAACTATCATGCAGCAGCGGGAGGGGAAGTGACCGCGACCGCGAGAAAAAAGTAAGCGAGTTTGTGGCCCAAACGCTCGGTACTGTATGTTACAGTGTACGATTAGTTAGCATGAGGTTGGGGTTAAACATTAGGGATTTTGTATAATTTACTGGATGCCACTGATGTGGTTTGCCCCCAACATTTTTGAGAACTGTCTCACTGGCATCTTTCCATATTTAAGCACTGTCTCACTGGCACCTTTTCTTACGTGAGCACTGTCTCACTGGCACCTTTATTTAAATCAACACTGTCCCAGGGACACCTCCCCTTATGTGACACACATGTGCACATGCAACTGTGCCACTTTTTTCAATAAAATTTGGATAGACCCCACTTGACTAGTTGGGGGCAACTCTTTGCTCCTCCGCTCCTGTCACCACTGCACTGTGGAAGCGTGACCAGGACTGCTGCATTTTGTATGACAACATGGTCATGTTCTTGTTGTTGTCATAGTAGTTGGCCTACACAAAGTCAAAGAAATTTACGATTGCACTGGTGCAGCACAGCTTCATTTTAATAAACTCTCACAACTGTTATCAAATTTCAAGAGAGCAAAGCAAGACAACTGCATGTGTGCTGGGAAATCATGCATCATGTGAAAGAAATTAAGAACATTGGACACATTTTCCTTGTTTCAGGGGGCTGAGAGGTCATGTCTTTTTGTCAAAACAGAACTTAAATCTTTTTGATGAATTTTGTGACAACAATCCACAACACCTGCAATTCCCAAAATAGGACATACATAGAGCAGCATCATATGGGACTCATTCATCTGGGATTGATTCACACAAGTGAGTGTCATGGGATTAGCTGGCACTAGCCCAATTACTGTAGTCACTGCTAGTGAAGAAGGTTGTTCAGGAGAGTAACGAACCATCATCACAGGTCGATGGCCTATGTAATGCAATGGCTACATCTTGTGGACCATTGCATACGACAAGAACATGATTTGTTCTGTTTGGTACAACACGAGCTATTGTTGTAATCAAAGTCAGAACAAGTCTGTAACTGACACACCAATTATGCACGCAGAAGCATGGTTCATCTTAGCAGAGAGAGGATTACGCCGATGGATCTTGAGCAGAACCCCGCTCAAACATTGACAATGGTACGATTTCACCCGTGATTCAAACCACGAATGGAAGTCGTGTCCCGAGTTCTAGACCAAGAACTGATG
>ENA-ORBV01010052-ORBV01010052.1-microbial-mat-metagenome-genome-assembly--contig:-NODE-10052-length-15274-cov-5.126078_pt1 | contig 15274 bp, 11 predicted proteins | sample MGYA00237777_ERZ505514 | MGnify/ENA primary metagenome ERZ505514 (study PRJEB26160, sample SAMN06269048) | microbial mat metagenome | isolation source: Oligotrophic lake microbial mat | place... | reverse complement strand
GCATACGAGATTCGCCTTAGTCTCGTGGGCTCGGAGATGTGTATAAGAGACAGGGCCCGAGGAGGACGACTTCGTCTACTTCCCGCGTGGCACGCACTGGACGTCGCGCGGCGCGCGAGCGGCCACGAACGCGATCCTGGCCGCGATCCAGCGCACGCAGCCCGCGGTCGTTCTGTTCGACCGCAATGCCTTTCGCATGCACGCGACCGCCGCGGCGGCGAACACAGCGTCGATCCGGGTGCTTACGAAGAATGGCTTTGTGATGGCGGAAAGGCGAGCGGCGCCGGAGACGGAGCGATTTCTGGCGTGCGATGTGGTGAGCATGGTGCTCGTGTGATGTTTCGTGTTGCGCGGCGCGATCGTTCGGCACCGCACGAAGCCGCACCGACAGCGGCGTTCGGATTTCGTGGTTCATGTTGGCCAGGAATTCGCTGTTGGCGAGGGTAGCGGGATGTGCCATGTTTTCCGGCCGCGGCAAGTCCTGATCTCACATCTCAATTCCATCGCTTTCCCCCGTTAGGGTCTAATACCCTTCGCGAGCTAAATGCCACAACGCCCCTTCAAAGTCGTCGCCGAGTTCGAGCCTACCGGCGATCAGCCGGCGGCCATCGAAACCCTGTTGACCAGCCTCAAAGCCGGCCGGCCCCACGTCTGCCTCCTCGGCGCCACCGGCACCGGCAAGACGTTCACGATGGCGCACGTCATCGCGAGGCTGAACAAGCCCACGCTCATCCTGAGCCACAACAAGACGCTGGCCGCGCAGCTGTATGAAGAACTGCGCGAGTTTTTCCCGCAGAACAGCGTCAACTATTTCGTCAGTTACTACGACTACTACCAGCCCGAGGCGTACATCCCTCAGCGCGACATCTACATCGAAAAGGATTCCTCGCGCAACGATGACCTCGACCAACTGCGCCTCGCGGCGACCAGCAACATTCTTTCCCGGCGCGACACGATCGTGGTGTGCAGCGTTTCGTGCATCTTCGGCCTGGGGTCGCCCGAGGCGTACGGAGCCAAGGTGCTAACGCTGACCAAGGGCAGCCTGATCGACCGCCGCGGCTTGCTTCTGGCGCTCAACTCGATGCAGTACCAACGCTCCGAGATCGAGTGGAAACGCGGCCAGTTCCGCGTCCGCGGCGATGCCATCGACATCTGGCCCGCCTCCGAAAAATACGCTGTCCACGTCGAAATTTTCGGCAGCGAAATCGAACGCATCGAACTCATCAACCCCACCGGCGGCGAAGTGCTGGCCGAAGAAAAGCAGTTTTTCCTCTTCCCCGCCGTCCACTACGTCATGCCGGAAGAGCAGATGCAGGGCGCGCTCGCGGCGATTCGGGCGGAGTTGGATGCGCGGGTGCTCGAACTTCGCTCGCAGGGCAAGCTCCTCGAAGCCCAGCGCCTCATCTCCCGCACTCGCTTTGACCTCGAACTGCTCGAAGAAACCGGCATCTGCCCCGGCATCGAAAACTACTCTCGCTTCATGGATGGCCGCGAACGCGGCGAACGGCCCTTCACGCTCATGGACTACTTCGACTACGCGCCGCCCGAACCGGGCGGAATGGAATCGGCGGCGACAAGGGCATTAAGCGTGCTGCAAAGCGAAAGTGACGTGAGCGTGGAAGCGCAAAAAGAAGCTGCAAAGGCCGCCCGCCGCCCCAACTTCCGCGATTGGCTGCTCATCATCGATGAGAGCCATGTCACGCTCCCGCAGGTGCGTGCGATGTACAACGGCGACCGGGCACGAAAGACCGTCCTTGTCGAGCACGGCTTCCGCCTGCCCAGCGCTCTCGACAACCGCCCGCTGCGATTCGAGGAGTTCGAGGCCATCGTCCCCCAGGTGATGTTCGTCAGCGCGACCCCCGCGGCGTACGAACTCGAGAAAACCCTCGGCGAAGTCGCGGAGCAGGTCATTCGGCCTACGGGACTGCTCGATCCTGCCGTGGAGATCAAACCTACCAAGGGCCAGGTGCAGGACCTGCAGGACCGTTGCGCCGAGCGCGTTGCGAGCGGCGAGCGCGTGCTGGTGACGGCGATCACCAAGCGCCTCTGCGAAGACCTCACCAACTACCTCGCCGAAAAAGGCCTGCGCGTGCGCTACCTGCACAGCGATGTCGAAACCCTCGACCGTGTCGAGATTCTCTCCGATCTGCGTTTGGGGAACTTCGATATTCTCGTGGGCGTCAACCTGCTTCGCGAAGGGCTTGACCTGCCCGAAGTTTCGCTGGTAGCGATTCTTGATGCCGACAAAGAGGGCTTCCTGCGATCCGGTACGAGCCTGATTCAGTTGATGGGCCGCGCGGCCCGCAACGCCAACGGCAAAGTGATCATGTACGCCGACAAAGTCACGCCGGCGATGCAGTCAGCCATCGAAGAGACGGACCGCCGGCGCATCAAGCAACTGGCCTACAACAAAGAGCACGGGATCACACCCGCGACGATTATCAAGGCGATCCGGCGCGGGCTGGAAGTTGAACTGCGCGCCCGCAAGACAGCCCGCGATGCAGTCGCGACCAGCGAACCCGAGTTTGAGATGGAAGAACTCATCAACGTCATGGAAGGCGAAATGCTGGAAGCCGCCCAGCAGATGGAGTTTGAAAAAGCGGCGATGCTCCGCGACCAGATCGTGAAACTCCGGCAGAAAAAAGATCATGCGGCGAAAACCGGCGCGACCACCAAGGCCCGCCGCTCCGAACTCGAAGGCGGGGGCAAGCCCAAACGCGGCCGCAAAGTGGATGGCAAACCCGGAATGCCCGGGAGCAGATCAGGAAAGCGACGCAAAGGATAACCATACAATCATGATCATCAAAGACCTCAACTCCCGCGCAGTTTTCATTCGCCGCCTCGGGTACTACGCCATCGGCATTGCCCTCGGCCTCTTCGCGCTGGGCTTTTACGAAATGGCCCGGCGGTCAGAGATGGAAAGAATGCGCAAGGCCGCGGCGGTCGAAGCAACGCAGACGCCCTCCGAGCAGCCGCCGGCGAAATAAACTACGCCCGCTTCGGACAGAGTTTGCGAGCCAGGACGACAGCAACGGTCGAAATCGCCACGAGCAAAGCCCCGTTCGCCTGGTGGCTCGTCCGAAGAATCGCGGCCCCGACCGTCTCGGCATTCAACGCTTTTCCGCCCATCATAAACACGACCCATCCCAACGCAAACTGAACCGCGACGACCGCAAACTGCCACCGACCAACCCGGCCAAGCGCCCGCTCCAAAGGCGATCCTCCCTCAGCGGCCTTCAAACTCAGCGCGCCGGACAACACGCTGAACAACACCACAAAGATCGAAAACCCCGCGTGGGTCCAGAGCGCGTGCATGGACCGCGTATGCCGATATATCGCCCCAAACACAAGTTGCAGAAACGTCGAATGCAACGCCGCGGCACCAAAAATCCGCAGCCGCTTCCCTCCCGGCGCATTCGGATTCGCGACAGCCGATTTGTACAGCGGCGACAAGTACACCGCCAAAGCCACAAGCGCGGAAAAAATCAACTGCGCGCCGATGCCATGAAGCACCGCGTTCCACCCGTGATCCTCAACACTCGCCGCGTCGCCCTTCAAAACTCGCAGCCCGCCAAGCAAGCCCTGCAAACACACCGCGACAAAGATACCCACCGCCCAACCCTTCACCCATCGGCGCTTCTCAACCCGCGCCGTCCAGACCATCAGCACCAAAGAACCCAATCCCAGGAACGTGCCGAACAATCGGTGCGAGTGCTCAAGGAAAATATCCGCCGGCGCGGTCCCCAGCGGATACAGGAACATATTGCTGCTGAACGTGTTCGGCCAATCTGGCACGGCCATGCCCGAGTTGGTGGTGGTCACCAGTCCGCCGATGAAGAGCAGTGGGGCGGCGATCGCCAGCACCACAATGGCGAACCACGCGAGCCAATCGGGTTCGTCGCGTTGGTTGTGTTCGCCCCGCGGAAACAACGAACCGACAAGACCGCCAATGGTCCCGATGAGCATCCCCAACCCGACGAAGCCAAGCGCCATGACCGCTGCGCTCGGTCGCAACGCAGCGCCGGTAGCCGATCCCACCTCTGGCTGTACCAACTTGGATCCCAAAATAAGCAATCCAACCAATGACGTGATCAATCCCGAGACCAACCCCACCTTTAAGGCCCGGCCTCCCACATTCCCAACGCGTCTCCCCGCAACCATCGCCGCGATCAACCAAGCGCCCACCACGAACCCAGTTTGGACCGGCGCGGTCAAACCACTCCAAGGAATGTGGGTGACAAACCAAGTAACCCAAACAACAACCGCCGCGGCAAAGGCGGAAACGACAGCCGGCCCGGCGACAGAAAGTTGAGAGCCGCGGTTGGGTGTGGTTGAGATTGGGGCACGCATATGCATCACTTGTAAGGAAAAGGTTCTAGGGAAGGTGTGAGAATGGGTCTCAATTGGAACATTGTGTGTCGGGGGACTTGACAGGGTAGCAGTGGGGTGGTGAAATTGCTGTCTGACAGCAAATAGTTTCGATTTTATGGAAATTGCTGGATCAGAAGAGAAATGTTTGGTGTAGCAGCGGTATTATAAGGGTCGTCGGGGCTTGGCCGTTCGGGCTGGGGTTGGATAGTGGTTCGGTATGGTCTGAAAGTGGTCAGGAAGGAGCACGCTCGTGTCACGGATCTTTCCAAAATGGATGAACCTGTTGCCGACGATTGGCGCAATCGGTGGTTTGCTCGCCGCGACGAGTTTGGTGGGAGGCATGTGGTATTATGCCACGCCGAAGTTCTTCAAAGTTGGGTACATGCCTCGCCAGCCGGGCGGGGGCTTTAATCACCAGATTCACGCGGGGAAGTTGGGGATTGATTGTCGGTATTGCCACACGAAAATTGAGAAGTCGGCCGAAGCGAACATCCCGAACGTGGCGACGTGCTACGGGTGCCACGCGGATCAGCGGTTGGCGCTTCAGGCGATCTCCGAAGGCCACAAGACCAAGACGGATTTCATCCGAGAGGCGTACAAGGCCGATGCGTCCATCGAGTGGCGTCGCGTTCACAAACTCCCCGACTACGTGCGGAATTTTCCGCACCACATTCATTTGAACGCGGGTGTGAGTTGCTATACGTGCCATGGTCAGATCATGGGCATGCCGGTTGTGTACGAAGCGCAGCCGCTTTCGATGAGTTGGTGCCTTGATTGCCACCGTGATCCCGCGCCGTATCTGGTTCCCAAGGACAAGGTCACGCAGTTGCAGTGGGTGGAGACTCACCTCAAGGAGCGGGCGGCGGCCATGGGGGGAGCCGGGGGCGATGTCGAGGGCAAAACGCTGCTCGAAAAACTGCGTGGTTCGCCCCCTCAGAACTGTGGCGCGTGTCACTACTAACGCGATTTGTGGATTCAGCGGCGGACGTTTTTTCCTCGTACAGATTGCCTGATTTCTTGGCACCTTCCTGCCTCGCACCCCCCTCTTTCGAGTATCCATGAACGACCAATGCCCAACAACGCTGCACGGTGAGAAGGCCAAGCCCGGCAAGGACCAACTGGCGGTTTTGCGCCGCGGTTTACCTATCACGGGTTCCACGGGTTCCACGGGTTCCACGTTTTCCACGGGTGGAGCAGGAACAGTCAACGGTCTGCCCGTGTGGCGCAGTTTCGATGAGCTTGCGGACACGGCCGAGTTCCGCGAGCACCTGGAGAAGGAGTTCCCACACGGGGCGCTTGAACTGCAACGGGCGGTCGAAGCGGGCGGCGAGAGTCGGCGAGATTTCCTGAAGATCATGGGCGGCTCGCTTGCGTTGGCGGGTGTCGCCGCGATTCCGGGGTGTCGCCAGCCCGATCACAAGATTCTGACCTATTCGAAGGATGTCCCTGAGGACATTGTCATCGGGAAGCCGTTGTTTTACGCGACAAGTTTTGCCCGTCCCGATGGCGGGGCTGAGGGGCTGCTCGTTGAAACCCACGAGGGTCGCCCGACCAAGATTGAGGGCAACCCTCTGCACCCGATCAACAACGGCAAGGCTTCTACGTGGGCCATCGCGAGCATCATGTCGCTGTATGACCCCGACCGGCTGAAGTTTCCTACCTACGACAATCCCGCACGGGGCAAGGTCGAAGCGACGTGGGACGATTTCCGCGGCTGGGCTGGCAAGCACCTTGCGGCGTATGACGCGAAGCAGGGCGAGGGTCTTGGCTTCATCGTCGGTAAGGCCAGTTCGCCATCGCTTGAAGCGGCGAAGGTCGCCGTGATGAAGAAGTATCCAAAGGCGACGTGGGCGTGGTACGCCCCAACCGAGCAGTCCGCGGCGACCGAAGGTTCGAAAATCGCCTTTGGCAGGCCCATGCGGGAATCGCTCGCGCTCAACAAGCAGACGGTCAACATCATTCTGTCGCTCGACCGTGATTTCCTGTATCACGAGAGCGAAGAACTGAGCAACAGCCGTGGGTTTGCGAAGTCCCGCGAAGTGTGGACAACCGAAGACTCGATGTGCCGGCTGTACGTGGTCGAGAGCGGCTTTTCGCTCACCGGCGGTCAGGCCGACCATCGTCTGCGGGCCGCGCCTTCTCGCATCGCGGGTTTCGCGGTCGAACTCGCGAAGTACATGCTGACCAAAACGGGCGGACCGGCGGAAAAGGGTCTCGCCGCGGCGGTCGCGGGTGTGAGCGTTCCGGCCGGAGACGATTTCGGCGGCGGTGCGGGCCGTCGGTTCCTTGAAGAGTGCGCCATGGACCTGATGCGTCCGGAAAACCGCGGCAAGGCGCTGGTTCTGGCCGGGCACAACCAGCCGCCGCAAGTTCACGCGCTGTGCTACGCGATCAACGCGGCCCTTGAGAGCATCGGGAAGTGCCAGTTCTTCCAGCCCCTGACGGAGGCGGAGGCCGCTGACTCGATGAGGCAACTCGCGGACATGAGCGCCAAAGCCTCAAAGGGGGAGATTTCGACGCTGATCGTTGTGAACGCCAACCCGGTTTACGATGCACCGGGGGACATCGATTTTGGAGCGGCGTGGAAAAAAATCGGGGCGACGGTCACGTTGAGCGTTGGGCAAACGGAAACCGCGGCGGCGTCGACGTGGTCGTTGAACGGCGCGCATTACCTTGAATCATGGGGCGATACCCGCGCGAGCGATGGAACCATTTCGCCGGTCCAGCCGATGATCGCGCCATTGTACGACCCGGCGGGCGCGAGAGCGATCCTGAACGAAGTCGAACTGCTCAACCTGATCGCTGGCGGGGACATGAACGCGAAGGCGGATGCGTACGAGATCATCCGCAACAACTGGAAAGCGCCGCTGGGCAGCAACTTCGAGAGCAAATGGCGGCACGCGCTGCACGACGGTTTGCTCGCGGGGACGGCGCGTAAACCCGAAGCACCCGCGGTCGCCTTCGACAAAGTCGCGGCGGCGGTCGCCGCGATGAGCCTCGCGGGGGTCCCCACCGACAAGAGCCTCGATGTATCGTTTGTCGTCGGCCACGTTCACGATGGCCGCTACGGGAACACCGCGTGGCTTCAGGAACTGCCGGAGGTCGCCACGCGCACCGTGTGGGACAACCCGGTTTTGATGAGCCCGCGGACGGCCGAGGCGCTCAACCTGCTCCCCGTTGGTTTCTCGCAGAAGAATCCATCGGGCATGTACACCAAGCCCAAGTATCCCGAGGCTCAGCTTGCGGAACTGACGATCGGCGGGCGAAAGGTGACGATCCCCGCGTGGATTCTGCCGGGCATGGCGGACAACACGCTGCTGCTGACCTTTGGGCACGGGCGCGAAGTGTGCGGGCGCGTGGGTGATGGGGTGGGCGTGAACGTATATCCGCTCCGTACGGCGGCGATCGCGTCGGGAGGCGGTCGCCAGGCCCGCGGCGCGACGCTTGCCAAGGGGACGGGCGAATACCAGATCATCAGCAAGCAGAACAACTGGTCGATGGAAGGCCGCACTTCAATTGTGCGCGCCATCGACCTGCCCGCGTGGAAAGAGCACGGCAACGCGGTGCAGGATGTCGTTGACAGTTTTTACGGGACGACGAAGAAGATCAACTTTGCCGAGCGTCTGGGCGAACTTTCGCACAACCCCCCAATCCTTTCGATCTATGAGAACCCCTATAACAAGAGCGACAGCGAGCCCGGACCCGACTCGGAATACTCCAAAGGCCAGCAGTGGGCGATGACCATCGACCAGACGCTGTGCACCGGCTGCGGCGCGTGCACCATCGCCTGCCAGAGCGAGAACAACATCGCCGTCGTTGGCAAGAAGGAAACCGGCAAGGGCCGGGAGATGTCGTGGATCCGCGTTGACCGCTATTTTACGGGTGATTTCGACAATCCGCAGAACATGCTCCACCAGCCCATCGCGTGCGTTCACTGCGAGAACGCGCCGTGCGAAGTGGTGTGCCCGGTGAACGCCACGGTCCACGGTCCCGAGGGCATCAACTACATGACGTACAACCGTTGCATCGGGACGCGGTATTGCGCCAACAACTGCCCGTACAAGGTCCGCCGATACAACTTCTTCGAGTACGGCAAACTTGAGTTCAACGGCGACTACATGGGCAAGGACATGATCGACAAGATCGGCGATGTCATGCCCGGCCAAGGCGTGGGCCCCAGCGGCAGCAGCGCCCACAACAAGATCAATATCAACTTCATCCCGCCGCGGCTGAGGGAGAAGATCAAGCAGATCGAGCAGATGCAGAAAAACCCCGATGTGACGGTGCGGATGCGCGGGGTGATGGAGAAGTGCTCGTACTGCATCCAGCGGATCAACCAGGCGCGGATCGAAACCAAGTTGAACGGGTTGCCGGGCATTCCCGATGGGTTCTTCCAATCGGCGTGCCAGCAGGCCTGCCCCAGCGATGCGATCGTCTTCGGCGATATGCGGGACGACAAAAGCAAGGTCCACGCGACCAAGGCGAACGCAAGGTCGTACGCTCTTCTGGGATACCTCAACACACGCCCCCGCACGAGCCACATGGTGCGGATCATGAACCCCAACCCCGCGCTTTGCGACGCGGCGCGCAAGCACTCGTGGAAGGAACCGTTCCATCACGACGGGCATGACGGGCACGACGGGCACGACGGGCACGACGGCGTGGCTCCCCATAGCAGCGAAGGCGAAGCGGGGTCGCCCCCCAACGCTCCGAAAGCACACACGTTCTTTGATTCTCACAAACACACGCAGGACACCGGCTACGCGATGAGCCTCAAAGTCCTGGGCGGAAGGGCCGGTGCATGACCACGATTCACCCCGATCAACTCACGGCCGAGCGGCTCGCGGGACTTTCCCGCGGCGCCGGAAGCCCGACGCCCGCGCCCGGCACGGGCGATGGCACGCTCATCGAAACGCCCGGCGTCCGCCCGCCGCTGGTGCTCAACAACCGTTCGTTCAAAGAACTCACCGACATCATCTGCGGGTATGTAGAGAACCCGGCCCCGCGCTGGTGGTTCCCGATCTTCGCAATGGCGGCGACGATCGCCGGACTGGCGGGGGCGCTCATTCTCTATCTGGTCGTCACGGGGATCGGCACCTGGGGTTTGAACAACCAGGTTGACTGGGCATGGGACATCACCAACTTCGTGTTCTGGATCGGTATCGGCCACGCCGGGACGCTGATCTCGGCGATCCTGTGCTTGCTGAAACAGAAGTGGCGTACGGCGGTGAATCGCTCGGCGGAGGCGATGACGATCTTCGCGGTGATCTGTGCCGCGACGTTCCCCGGGATTCACGTCGGGCGTCAGTGGATGGCGTGGATGCTCTTCCCGATCCCAAACTCGAACGTGATCTGGCCCAACTTCCGCTCGCCGCTCTTGTGGGACGTTTTCGCGGTGAGCACGTACGGCACGGTGTCGTTCCTGTTCTGGTTCATGGGCATGGTGCCCGACTTTGCAACGCTCCGAGACCGGGCCGACCGGCGCCTGCGGGCCAACCCGGAGGGCGGAGCGGTGCTTCTGCCTATCGTGCCGATTCGGATTGATCGGCTTCGCGCCACGATCTATGGCTTCCTGGCGCTGGGCTGGCGGTTCAGTTCTCGCCACTGGCACAGGTATGAGGCGGCCTATCTGGTGCTGGCGGGCATCAGCACGCCGCTGGTGTTGAGCGTCCACTCGATCGTGTCGTTCGACTTCGCTACTTCGATCATGCCCGGCTGGCACACCACGATCTTCCCGCCATACTTCGTGGCGGGGGCCATCTTCGGCGGCTTCGCGATGGTGCTGTTGCTTCTGATCCCCGCGCGGGAGCTCTTCCCGCACATGAAGGACCTGATCACGCTCCGCCACATCGACAACATGGCCAAGATTCTGCTGGCGACCGGCATGATGGTCGGCTTCGCCTACTCGATGGAGTTCTTCATCGCGTGGTACAGCGGCAACGAGTACGAGGTCTATGCCTTCAAGAACCGCGCGACCGGGCCGTATTGGTGGGCCTACTGGACCATGATTACGTGCAACGTCGTTTCCCCGCAACTTTTCTGGCTGAGATCGATGCGGACCACTCCGCTGGTGGTATTCATCGTCTCGATCTTCGTCACCATCGGGATGTGGTTCGAGCGATTCGTGATCATCGTTTCATCGCTGCACCGGTCCTTCCTGCCCGCCCAGTGGGGCATGTTCCACCCGACGTTGATCGACATCGGAATCTTTGTCGGTTCGTGCGGCATCTTCCTCACGCTCTTTCTTCTCTTCCTGCGGTTCCTGCCCGCCTTCCCGATCGCCGAAATCAAGGCGGTGCTTCCCCAGGCGAGTCCGCATTACGGGCACGAGAATGAACCGGATGGTCACGGCGATGTCGCCGCCCCCGCTCACGGAGGTCACCACTAATGTCAACCCCCGTCTATGTCACCGAAACCGGCGAGCCGCTGCACGCCATTCTCGCCGAGTTTGCAACTCCCCGCGACCTGTATCACGCGGCGGAAAAGGTGCGAGATGCGGGCTACCTCAAGTGGGACACCTATACGCCATTCCCGATCCACGGGATGGAAGAGGCGATGGGCTTCAAGTACACGATTCTTCCGGTGATGGTCGCCTGCGGCGGCCTGGTCGGCGCGGGCCTGGGCTTCCTCATGCAGTGGTGGATGGCGGGCGTCGATTATCAGATGGTGACGCAGGGCAAGCCGTTCTTTTCGTGGCAGGCCTTCATCCCCATTACCTTCGAGTGCGGCATTCTCTTCGCCGCGTTCACTTCGATCATCGGGATGCTTGCCATGAACGGATTGCCCCGCTGGCACCACCCGCTGATGAAAAAGGAGCGGTTCCTTTCGAGCAGCGATGACAAGTTTTTTGTGTGCATCGAATCGGGGGACAAGAACTTTCACCCCGAGAAGACGCGGCAGCTTCTGGAGCAGGCGGGTGCGACGAGCATCGAGTTGGTTGAGGAATGAGAATGACGGATCGAGAGCGGCGGAAGCGCGGAGTGAAGGGATAGTGTGGAAGCAGACGGGTGATGCGAAGGCGCGGCCCGGAGTGAAACGAATGATGAGCAACATTGATCGACATTTCGGCTCGGCAACGCTCAGGGCGGGCTTGCTGTGCGCTATGGGCATCGCGGGCGCTGTGGGGGTTTGCGGCCTCGCGGGCTGCCGCGGCGACCGCGAGGACGCGCCCCCGCGCCAGTTCTTCCCTGACCTTGATGACCAGCTCAAGTGGAAGCCGCAGACCAAGAGCGAGTTCTTTGCGGATGGCCGGACGATGCGCAAGCCCGTCGCGGGGACCGTCGCGTTCGGCGCGACATCGTTTGCTCCGCGGGCGGGCGACGAATGGACCGCCCCCTACGCCAAGCAGCGCGAGCAACTTGTGCGAGACGACCCCGCGGTGTACGAAGGGCACGACAAAGACGGCAAACTCATCCAAACGATTCCGGTCCCGGTGACGATGGACTTTCTGCAACTGGGTCAGGCGAAGTTCAATATCTTCTGCGCGGTGTGCCACGGGTACTACGGCGATGGGCAAGGCCAGGTGGCTCAGCAGTGGGCGACCCCGGTCGCTAACTTCCACGACAGCAAGTACAAGAAAGCTGACCCGGCGTTGCCCGCGAGCGAAAAGTATTTCGACGGCCATCTTTTCCGCACGGCGATGCTGGGCTATTTCGATGAGACCGGGGCACAAAAGATGCCGGGGTACAGTCACGCCATCAGCGCCGAGGAAGGGTGGGCAATCGTTGCCTATATCCGGGCGTTGCAAACCAGCCGCGAGGGCACGCTCACCGAAGTGCCAGATAGCCAGCGGGCCGTGGTCGCCAAGGCACTGGCGGAGGCAAAGGCTCAGGCAGTCGCTGAAGAAGCCCGGAAGGCCGCGGCGGAGGCAGCCCGAAAAGCGGCCGCTCCCCCCGGCGCTCCGCCCGGCGCTCCGCCCGCTATTCCGGCTCCCGCGCCCGCTCCCACGCCCAACGCCGGAGGTGTCAAGTGAGTCAAGTCGTTTCTCAATCCTCACGTTTCCCGCAGTTGCGCGCCGAGAACATTTCGTTTCTTCAAGGTGCCGGCGCGGGAATCGGAAGCATGTTGATGATCGCGGGCGTGATCGCCGCGGCGGTATGCGGCCTGATCGGCTGGCAGGGCGTGGGCGGCGTGACCGTCAAGCACGCTTTGGCGGCGTATCACATCGGCGCAATGTCCGTGCTGGCGATGTGCCTGGGTGCGCTCTTTTTCTGCCTGGCGTTCCACCTCCTTCAAGCCGGGTGGGTCGCCACCGTTCGCCGCCAGTTTGAGAATGTCGCCAGTTTCCTGCCCTTCGCGTTCCTGCTGGTTGTGCCAACGCTGGTGATCGAGATCGCCAGCGGTGGGAAACTCTTCCAGTGGCTGCCCGACGCCGCGGCGGGCAATCCGCTGCTGAACCACAAGGCCTTTTATTTCTTCGGCAACGCCGAACTGGGAACTGGCCACACGCCGTTCCCCCTCTTCTTCGTGATCCGGGCGGTTTTGTACGGTCTGATCTGGACCTACCTCTCGCGCCGGATCATTGCGTTGGGTCGCCAGCAGGATGAAGCGCCGGATGCAGGGCCGTTCGCCGCGGCGAGGTTCACTTCGGCTTGGGGCATGTTGATTTTCGCGCTGACGACCGCCTTCGCGGCGTTCGACTGGGTGATGGCCCTCGATTACAAGTTTTTCAGCACGATGTGGGGCGTTTACTACTTCGCGGCGAGCGCCTTCTCGAGCGTGGCGGTGGTCGTGCTCATTCTCTCGGTGCTTCGATCCAAGGGCAAACTTGTCGGAGCAGTCGGGCCTGAGCACTTCCATGATCTGGGCAAGCTTCAACTGAGCTTCACGATCTTCTGGGCCTACATTGCCTTCAGCCAGTACTTTCTGATCTGGTACAGCAACATCCCCGAAGAAACCGCGTACATGAAGTATCGCAGCGAGCACTGGCGCACGCTGGGCATTATCCTGATCATCGGCCACTTCGCGGCCCCCTTCCTGATTCTGCTTTTCAGGGAAGTCAAGCGCAACTATCGGCTTCTGTCGCTCATCGCGGTGTGGGCCATCATCATCCACATCCTGGATATTCTGTGGGCGGTGCGCCCGATGGTCTACTCACATCTGCCGGAGGCTCCGAGCGGGGCGGTGGTCATCGCGACGGACGTGATCGGGATTCTGGCGGTGATTCTGATCTTCGCCGGATACCTGGTTCGCCGCGTTCCCAGCGCCGCGCTTGTTGGAGTGGGTGATCCATTTATGTCGGAAGCGATTGCACACAAGAACTACGTGTAAGTTCGTTAAATGTTTGGTTGTTTTACGAATTTACGTGACATCGTTGGATTGCCCACTATACTTTGACAGTAATTCATACTGTTTGACAGGAAGACAGAAAGGTTTGTGGGCGGAACGCGGCGGCGTGAAACACGATCAAGAAATCCCGGTTGAGGCAACCGGTCCACCAGAGGAAGGCAAGAACGATGACAGCACACCAGCACACACCCGCGATTCAGGAGCACGCCGATGAGTGGCACCACCACGATCCCTCCGAGGGTCGCCCTCAGAGTGAACACGCGGGCGTGGTGGATTCCGGGATGGTGGCGAAGTGGTTTGTCGGCATCCTCGTCTTCGTTGTCGGTTTGGTGATTGTCGTCGGTACCTACTTTGTCAGCGTCGTGAGCGAGATGCGCGCGGTGCGGGTTGAAACGACGCTGGTCGCGAAAGAGGCCAACGCGGCGAAGGCCCAGGCGGAAACGGCGCTGGGGTTGAACGGGGGTTCTGGCACCTACGGCGTGGGTGATGCGATGGCGGGCACTGTGCAGACCCCGATCGGGGATGCGATGAAGAAAGTTCAACAGCGGTACAGCAAAGGCAAGTAAGGGCGGCTGGAAAACGAGGAAGGCCTGGAACGGCACTATGAAGAAGCGTCCTCCAAACTTGGTGAATCTCGCGGGGCAAATCGCCGCCGCCGTGGCCGTGTGTGCGCTGGGCGTCGCGCCGTTGTCGGCGCAGGATTCCCCGCGATCAATCTCACCGGGCCCGCAGGCGGAAGCTCCAGTTGAGAACGGTGCCCGCGCCGCAAAGCCGCCCAGCCCCTTGGATGAGGCACCGCGCATCCCCGCCGCGTTGCAGGGGTTGGAGATGGAGGAGTATGTCGGTCAAACGCTACCCCTCGAGTTGCAGTTCACCAACGCCGAGGGCAAGGTTGTGTTGCTTGGAGACTATTTCAAGAGCAACAAGCCCGCGGTTATCTCGATGGTGTACTACAAGTGCCCGGTGGTCTGCGACATCGTGATGCAGAAGGTGATTCAATCGCTTAACAATGTAGATTTTTCCGTCGGCAACGAGATCAACTGCCTCTTTTTCTCCTTTGACCCCACCGAGACAACCGCCGACGCCGCGGCGTCAAAGAGGGGCCACCTTGTCGATTACACCGGGCCATCAACCCCTGAAAACCTTGCGGGCTTCGGGTTTCACACCAGCAGCGATGTGACCACGGCACGGCGGCTCGCGGACTCGCTGGGCTTCAAGTATCGTCAACTGACCAACGGGGAGTTTGGGCATCCGATGGCGATCTACGTCATCACGCCCGATGGCAAGATCAGCCGTTACTTCTATGGGGCTTCGTATCCGCCGCGGGACTTGAAACTGGCATTCATCGACGCGAGCAACGGCAAACTGATCCGCACGATCGGCGAGCGGATTCTGTCGTATTGCTACATGTTTGACGGCAACCGGGGCAAGTACACGATCGCCGCGATGCGAGTGGCGCAGGTTTCGGGTTTGATCACCGTGATGTGCGTGACGGCGCTGGTGGGGGCGTTGCTGTTGGGAGAGCATGTTCGGCGGCGGCGGCGCAAGGGCGGCGCCGGTGATGGGGATGGTGGTGATGGGGTAATGTTGTTCGACTCGTTGTTGTTGTTGTTGT
>ENA-ORBV01010051-ORBV01010051.1-microbial-mat-metagenome-genome-assembly--contig:-NODE-10051-length-15276-cov-4.925127_pt1 | contig 15276 bp, 11 predicted proteins | sample MGYA00237777_ERZ505514 | MGnify/ENA primary metagenome ERZ505514 (study PRJEB26160, sample SAMN06269048) | microbial mat metagenome | isolation source: Oligotrophic lake microbial mat | place... | reverse complement strand
TCTTTCAATCGACCTACGGCGTGCTGCACGACGTGGTACTGAGGACCTTCGATGAATATTTAAATTGTGGTTTATTAGTAAGCGGTCAAAATAGGACGTTAAATTTTGACCGCTTACGCTTTATTGATGAAGCGTCTGGTTCTGACAAAATCGAACTGTTTCGACTAAAAGATCTTAAGATACAAGCTCAGAAGGAAAACCGCATCTTCATTTTATGGACCGAAGGGTTTCAAGGCCTTCAAGATAACGCCTCCGAAAATGCAGCACTCGTTGACCCAAACAGTCGGATTTATCAGGTGCCGACTACCGAGCATACAGATATTTTAATTGATTTTCTGCATTAATACGCAATGACTTAGAATCTTCAAGGAACAATAATTGAACCAAATTCGTCTGGGCGTGGTTGAGGGCAGCAATCAACACCTCCTGATAAATGTGAATATAAATTGAACCTCCCCCACTTTGGTTGAGCCGAAGATAAGCCCCGACCTTCCTTATCAATGGATTGCTTAGCCTAAGGATTACAAACACCACAGTACATCTGCTCGGCCTTGGTGATTCCGTCCTCTCTTTGCTTGTTTTCAACATATTTGCAAAGAACGCACCCGAATACCTCGTGCTCCACCATTTCCGTAGGGAGACCACAATACTCGCAAGGCAATCCCCTTTCGAATTTAGTGCAGCCCCAGCCTGGAGCAAAGCAAGATGGACAATTAGTAGCAAGACGCTTAGCAAGTCTTTCTGCTAACTCGCCTATTACCTTCATCCTACTGGGGTTTACATTTGCCCTCATGTCAGTTTCCAGCCAAGCTTTTCCATCACTTGATGCTTTGAGACATTCCGCGATAGCACAGCGAAGATCATTCTCATCTCGAACACCTTTAAAAATGACTTTTTTATCAGTCCAATTGTTCGGTCGAATTATCAACGCGTGGCTAGGAAACATAGCAGCTTCTAGAAACGTTCTAACTTCATCATAACTTGTGATGCATTGATGTATGAAGTTTGTTTTTACACTGATCAATACTTCATGAAGTTTGAACCCGCGCCTTTCATCGATAAAAAGCAAAATCTCTTGGTCACTAGCTAAGAAAGGAATATGGGGATGGGGGCCAAAGCTACCTTCACTTGCTAATCCATAGGGCAAACCGGCTGCCTTCATTGCAAGTCGAGCTTTCTTTTCCACAACCTCCATCGCATTACCTGGGCGTTCTACTTCCCCTGAAAATGTTCCAAGTGTGTCAGTATCAATCCAGGGCACAATCAAAGTTGCCTCCAAATACTTTCTAAAATATGGAATTATAACATCTTCCTTATAGTGTTTGGTTGCAAATGCTACGTATTGGCCCTTATATTGCGTTGGGATCATTTCAATTTGTAACCCTCACTATTTGTACAGGCACTCGTGAAAAACGATGATAATTCACTACGTATGATTTTTGCGACAATTCCAACTTTCATGCTGAAACTATTGCTTGTACTTTGAACAGGTAAATTCCATTCATATTTGAACACCCTTTAATACCGGTGAAAAATTAATTTTAGCCGATAATCACCCTCTTAATCTCACGAGAGTCTCGACTAAGAGAAAATAGATCAACCCAGCCGTTACCAATGGTTTCCTTTAAGAGTTGGTGAGAGTCAATAATTGATCTAATCCGCTCAATTGGTGCCTCGATTAATACCTGAAGCCTGAGTGGCTGATGGAAAAGGTTTTCTCCAGAGTGCACTGATTGAAAAGGTAGACCAGTCTTCAAGTCACCACCATTACCAGCAACCACTCCCAGTTGGCCAGTAACGTTGTGCAACACCTTAGTGCCAGAACCAAGAGCCATTTGATCAGCTGAGGATCCGAAGTACTGAAGATTGATCCAGCTTGCTACAACCATCGGTGCCGTCATGATGAGTTCCAGGATAGAGCCATCAACATCGCGCTCACTGTCGTATTCATGAAGAAATGCGCGATTATTAAGAGCCATAAGGCGAGTGCGATCTCTTCTAGCCGCGATAAAGCAGCTATTTCTGGCGAGGCCCCATTCGGGCCGCACCTCGGACCAGTCTTGAGCCCGCCTAATAACCTCGGCGTCGGGGTTTTCACACTCTCTATGCTTTCCTGTTAAAGAGGGTGCACGATTTGTCCGGGCTAAAGACCCGGCAGCACTAATCCAGTTCGTAATCTTTTCTCTGCTATGTTTCGGAAGAATCTCGATATCACTTAAAACTATTAGTTCATCGGTGGTGGTGTAGTGTATCGCTGCAAGAAAGACCGTATCCTCCGGTATGGGGTAGCCTTTATCCACGAGGCACTGGCGAACTTTGGGATCGTTAAGAATCTGCGCCGCTACCAGCGCGTTATTTTCACCGCTGTGTCCGCCACAGGCGCCGCAATCAAGGGCACTCTGATAGGGATTATTGTCTGTTTTGGCTTGATGACCACAAAGTAAAACTACTGGTGCATACGGCGTCTTAAGCCCCATATTTTTTAGCATTGCAGCGCCTGTAGATATTTTTTGATCCAGGGAAAGATCTACCTCCAAGCGGCATCGATTAACTTTCCTCTCTTGGGACTTTCCTAAAGTGCCGCGCGTGAGTTGTGGCATAACTTTAGTGAGCATAGTTAGACTGTAAAGAGCCCCAAACGATTCGATAAAGCTAAATCCGGAGCTAATCGATTGCCTCAATGCTTTGACCAGAAACTTTCCAACTCGCAAGGACTCAAATGTTTTCGTTTCAAGAGGATTTTCTTCGACAGCTTTATGCTCTCTGGCTTCAAACTGGGAGTTTAACAGAACCGGGTACAGTGATACCTGTGTTTTGCTGCTGCGGGGTTTTAAAGATAGAAAAAGGCCGAAGAACCCAGCAAAGCCGTAGCTCTGAATAGTTTCTGATTGGGACTCAAGCGCCAATCGATACCCCTCTGAGCGCACGTCAATACAAAATACCGCTTGCAGCTCTGGGCGGGTGCCTATAACGCCAGTCGGTGCGGGAAGTATTGTACTTAGAATACTATCTCTAGTGCGCTTCTCGAGAGCACTTTGTAAGGATAGAAGCGCCGCCGTCTCAGGGCTGATGCTTGTTGCATTTAAGTATTCCCTTGCCTCATCTTGAAGCAGTTTGATCGGATCGATCGAATCTAGATTCTCTTTTAGTAAAAGTGTGTAAGCACAGATGATTGCGAGAATATGTAATGGTGCATCCTCTTTTTCACCTTTTTTCTGGGCTTCAAAGGCGTGATGTTGGGCATAGGAGACCCAGCCTCTCACGCGGCTAAGTTCAGTAATAGCTATGCATTCAAATAAATCTAGGTCGCCAGCAACCTGATCTACAAATTCACTGAGCACCTCAATTGGATCAGAGCTGAGTTCGGCGAAAAATCTCCGAGCATTTTTGACACCTCTAAGTTCTAAGTTCTTTTCAGTCGAGGCAAACGCCTTCCAGGCAGAGAATAGGCTGGTTCCTTGCAGCGGAAATCTCCAGATCGCCTGTCCGCGATCAAAGTAAAGAGCAAGTAGTCTTGTAATCTCATCATGCAGAATTCTAGCCCAGTCCGTGCCGTAAGAGGCATCGACTATCTCGCTTAAGGTTCTGGCCGAGGGTATCTCTGACCGAGACGAAGCTTGCCCCACTAACCCGTGCTTTACCGCCTGGAGCACACGTTCCAGTGAGGGGAAGTGTGAAGGGAGTTTGGTTTCAGAAGTAAGTCTATACCCCTCTCTGATCTCTTCAGTGCTGAATAGCAGCTCTCGATTTTGCTCTTGATAATACTCCCAGGAACAGAGTACTCGATTACCGCAAAGCCTTAGCATCTGCTCATGGGCGCAACTGATGTGGCTCTCTCTCACCCCCCAAAATGGGTTTACTGCAACAAAGCTATCTAGTCCCCACATAGGAGCAAAAAGCTTAAGAGCTGATTCAGCCGCTGGTGTTATGTCTTTGTTTCCATACATACTAGTATCCACTTTTAGGTTAGCTGATGTGTGCATTAGAGGCTTCCTTGCCGACGTGTTAACTTAATTGGAGAAACTATTCGGTCCAGTAACGTTCCAATGTAAAAACCGTTATGTATTGCGAGATAGATCCAGAGCGCTCCTTGTGAGCGGGGATTTATTTGCAGTAGTAACTGAAGAATTAATCCTATAGAGAATAGGCCAATCAAGAACATAGAGACCCATGGATAACCAGAGGCTCCAAGGGAAAGTGAACCTCCAAGCAGTACTTCCATCAGAGCTGTCATAGTTGTATATGCGAGTAAGAGAGCGGTCGCCATTCCCAGTCCTACGACTATTGAGATAGACCTGGCGACTTGCAGATTCAGAGTAGAAAAAATTGTATGAGCAAGTGCTCCCAAGAAAACTAAAATTAAGGCTGAATTAATTTCAGGTTTAAGAGCGGAGAGATAACAGAGCCCAAAAATCAGCAGTGTGATTATGACCAGGCTTGCCGCTATATCAGATGGTTTGAACTCATGTATCTCTGGGAAAAATCTCTGATCAGAGGCGTAACTCATTGCACTTCCTGAACGTAAAAATGCATTAGCCTTGTAAAACGCGTGCGCTACGATGTGGAGCATCGCTAGCGGATACATACCAAGCCCGCACTGCATAATCATAAACCCCATCTGTCCAACTGTGGAATAGGCGAGTCGTTTCTTAATTGTTGGTTGAGTGACCATACTGGCCATACCGAATAAGGCAGTGAGCCCTCCGACCATCGCAGCAACAGTCAAAGCCGCCGGAGCGTGGTTCAGTATCGGACTGATACGGATAAGAAGATAACCTCCGGCATTAATAATTCCGGCATGCATTAGAGCGGATACAGGGGTTGGAGTTTCGAGACTTTCCGGAAGCCAGCTGTGAAACGGCAGCTGCGCCGATTTAGTTAACGCGCCGACAATAAAGAGAGCCCCAATCCAGGGCAGAAGCGGGAGTGCGTTATCGCCCCCTGAAAGGCTGACTGCGAGTTTGTTTATTGAAGCTATATCTCCTGTTCCGAACTGTTTGATAGTCAAGATGATTGCTCCTATTAGAGCAAGGTCACCAAGTCGACTGATGACGAATTTCTTGCGGGCGCACCGAATCGCCGCGTTTCGCTCAGGATAAAATATAAGCAGCTGATGAAGTACCATGCTGGTAAGAAACCAGGCGATAAAAGCCGTAATCAGATCCGCTGAGACAACAAACAACTGAACTGCTGAGATGGTCAGACTTAGTAAGACCAGAAAACGATAATGCCTTTTCTCGCCATCGAGATACCGTTCCGAGAAAGTCATGACAGTCAGTCCAATAAGAGAGACCGTGAAGAGCATTAAGCTGGAAATTTGGTCGAGCATAACCCCTAGCGAAAACCCGAAGTCGGCGTTGAAAAGCGAGGTCTTAAGAATAATTCCACGATTGCTAAGTACCAGCCCAAAAATTGAGAGAATAATTGCAGCGCTCTGAAGTATTCGAATGACTCCATAGCGCGAGCGAAGATTGAAGAGTCCCAGGGCTCCTATCATGACCCCAAAAACTGGTGCCAGAACGGCAAAGTAGATTATGGCGGTTAAGATTGGTGAATTAGGGCTCAGTGTTGACACTTTTGTGGCTCCATTATTAATCGAAATTACCAGAGTGGGATTTAATAGGAGTATTATAATACACGAAATATAATTCGTCAATCCGTATTCAGGTATCGTGCTTCGGTTCAAATTAAGATATATTGAACCCACTCAATTCATGCAGGGGTGCTTATGAAACAGGCTCGAGGCAGTAGACAGGGAAACAAAGGAAAAGGATTTGGCCAGCGCGATGCCGTTAGCAAAACTTGGACATTTTTTACTAACCATGCCCACGTTTTAATACTTTTGGCGATGGAAGGAGACCTACGCGTTAGAGAAATGGGAAATCGGGTTGGAATCACAGAACGCGCTGTGCAGAAGATCTTGAGTGAGCTTAGCGATGCTGGATTTGTACGAACTGAGAAGGTTGGGCGGGAGAATCGCTATAAGCTTTTCCTTGAGCAACCACTTCGTCATCCAATCGAGGCTCACAAAACAGTAGCTGAGCTTATAAAAAATCTTAGACCCTAGATTTCTAAGATTTAACCAAAGCTCTGTTTTGCAAATAGCTCCAAAGTGAGTTGGCACATTCCTCAATCGAAACTGAGTCTGTCTTAAGTATAATATCCGGGTTTTCTGGAGGCTGATACGGAGATGAGATTCCGGTAAAGTTCGAGATCTCGCCTCGTCGTGCTTTGCTGTAAAGTCCGTGAGGGTCACGGGACTCACAAACCTCAAGAGAAGCATCAAGGTAGATCTCGATAAAATTCTCCGTGCCGATAATCTCTCTGGCTGAAGATCGGTCCGCAGCTGAAGGGGAGATAAGAGAGCATAGTGCAATTAACCCTGCGTCATTAAACAGTCTTGCTACCTCAGCAACGCGCCTAATGTTTTGGGATCTATCTTTAGCGCTAAAGGAGAGATCAATATTCAAGCCAGCTCTTAAATTATCTCCGTCTAAACGGTACGGCAGAGCGCCCTGATCAAATAGACGGCGTTCGATAATACGCATCAATGTGGATTTCCCCGATCCAGAAAGCCCAGTGCACCAGACTGTTACTCCTCGCTGCCCAAGGCGCTGCGCTCTCTCTTTAACGGAGACTAAGCTAGTATCGCTGTGAAGGTTGGTCTTAGAGTTGTTACTGTCAGGTATATTGGCATTGAGATCATTTATCTCATTTGAGTGCCTCTCAATTACCATTCCAGCAGCCACGGTTCTTGAGCTTTCAGAATCAATCAAGATGAAATTCCCTGTGGCTCGATTTTGATGATAGGGATCAAGAAAAAGGGGGCGAGTCGATGTCAGAGTAACTCGCCCAACTTCATTTAAGCTAAGTGGTACTCCCGGAATCCGGCTGAGCGTATTTATGTCAATCCGATATGGGATCGAATCAATTATGACCTGTGCGCTGCGAGTTGAATGCATTAGTTGATAACGGGAAGAGAGGTTCATTGGCTCCTCATCCATCCAAACAATCATAGCTTCAAACTGATTCTTTATCGAAGGTAAGTTAAGTGCACGGACGATCATATCCCCTCGAGCGAGATCAATTTCATCCTCAAGCGTTATAACTATCGACTGATTTACTCCGGCGCTCTGAAGAGTTCTGTGAGCGGGATTGGCAGCGGAGACATCTATCGAGCGGATCCTGCTTCGGCGCATAGAGGGCAAAACAACTATTTCATCTCCAACACTTACGCCACCAGAGACTATCTGCCCAGCGTAACCTCGGTAATTCTGGTTGGGACGGATCACGTACTGTACAGGAAATCTAAAATCAATTTGGTTCTCATCCGAGCCAATGTAAACGCTCTCCAAATGAGACAGGATGGACCCCCCATTATACCAGGGCATCCTGTCGCTCTTTTCGACGATGTTATCACCATCTAAGGCCGAAACTGGGACAAACTGAATCTCTCGGACACTTAATTTTGTAGCAAAGGAACGGAAATCATCGCAGATTTGATTGAAAACCTTAGCATCAAAATCCACTAAGTCCATTTTATTGATCGCAACCAGTAGACGCGGGACCCCAAGCAAGGAGGCAATAAAAGCGTGACGCTTTGTTTGAGGCAAAATTCCTTTACGAGCATCGACTAACAGCAGGGTAATGTTTGCAAGAGAGGATCCTGTCGCCATGTTCCGGGTATACTGCTCATGCCCAGGAGTATCAGCCATGATAAAACGTCTTCTTGGTGTCGAGAAGTAACGATAGGCAACATCAATTGTAATTCCTTGCTCCTGCTCGGCCTTTAGGCCATCAGTTAAAAGTGCAAGAGCTATCTTCTGTCCAGGCTCCTTTGAAGAGCGCTTTTTTAGAGCTGCGATGTGATCATCATAAATGTTGCCGGTATCAAGAAGAAGTCTGCCGATTAAGGTCGACTTGCCATCATCCACGCTTCCGGCGGTTGATATGCGAAGAATAGATGGATAAGAAACCTCAGGGATAAGATCCCAACCTTGGGGACTATCAGCAACGCCGGTCATCAGAAATACCCCTCACGTTTTTTTATTTCCATGGAGCCCTCAGTGTCGTGGTCGATTACTCTGGTTGCTCTCTCGGAAATTCTAGACTTAAGCATCTCACTGATGATCATAGGCACATCTGTGGCCTCTGATCTCACAGCACCGGTACAGGGTGTGCATCCCAAAGTTCGAAAACGACACATGATTTCAACTGGATCTTCTCCTGGCAATAGCATCCGTTCAGTGCCTGGGGCTATCGGGATTAGCTGTCCTTTCCGATCAACGACCTGTCTTTTTGCTGCAAAGTAAAGCGGAACAACTGGAATATTTTCTACATGAATATAGTGCCACACATCGATCTCAGTCCAATTCGAGATCGGAAATACGCGCATGCTCTCACCGTTTGATATCCGTGCGTTGTAAAGATTCCATAGCTCTGGTCGTTGTGAACGTGGTTCCCATTGACCAAACTTGTCGCGGTGAGAAAAAATTCTCTCTTTAGCCCGGCTTTTTTCCTCTTCACGTCTGGCGCCACCTATGGCGGCATCGAATTCGCCGCTTTGAAGTGCGTCAACTAAAGCCTTCGTCCTAAGTAAAGAGCAACAGCGTTGGGTTCCCAAGTCAAAAGGATTGACCTGGTCTGATATCGCCTCTTCATTTCTATAAACAATTAACTTAGCCCCAGTTGAGGAGATAACTTGATCCCTAAAGACATACATCTCCGGAAAATCATATCCGGTATCTATATGCATCAGCGGGAAAGGTATTGGAGCAGGATAAAATGCTTTCTCGGCAAGCCTGAGGATAACAGAGGAGTCCTTTCCTACCGAATAGAGCAACACTGGTCGCTCGAACTGAGATGCGACTTCTCTCAGTATATGAATTGCCTCGGACTCAAGGTGGTGTAGATGCGAGGTTGGGAAAGTTGAACTCATATATCTTTGTACCGTGGAACCCTCCAATAATCAGCGCCGCAGTTTTAGTATGGACCTGAAATTTGCGCAAGTCGGCCTTGAGGCTAAAAAAGGTGACAGTTATGCTATGTAAAAAATGGGGTATCTAAGCGTGCGAGAAAGAGAGATAACCCGAGGATGATCTGCCCCTGATTTGATGGACACAATTTTGCGCTATAAAGCGTGACCACTTTTTCGGGGGAAGATCATACCGATCATTAACTGCACGATTCCATTCAGTAAGATCGGTTTTCCTATTCGTCCGTGAAGCGTTGTGCTATCTTCCTGCAGTGAAGGAACCTAAGTGCACCCCAACCACCTCCCGCCCAGCTTATTGGGTATTTCTGTCGCTTATCTTTTGTGACGCCTTATTAATTGGGTTGCATGGGTGGCATGTTTCGCACTCCGCATATGTGCGGAACTTTGCGCTTTCCGCATACGAACATCCACTTTACTCACTACTCGATATCTTTAATCTCGATGCTGAGGGCACGGCTGCTGCCTGGTATTCCAGTGCCAAGCTTCTACTTATCGGCTTATTCTCCATTTCAATTTATTGGATGAGACGAGAGTACATGGGACGACTGGGAGCCCTTTGGTTTTTGATGGGATTAACCTTCATTGCACTCTCTTTGGATGAAAGCGCTTCGATTCATGAAAGGTCCGCTGGAATAATCATGAGTTTTAAAGAAGCCGAATGGCTGCGCGCCTCATTACTTCGTGGTGACGACCTCAAGGATTCATTTGCCTGGGTGGTGTTATTCTCCCCTCTGATAGCAGGACTCCTGCTCATGTTCGCCTGGGCATTTGTCAATGAACTTTCGTGCACAAGGATCGCCTTAGTTGTCTCCCTTTTGGGGATTGGATGTTTCGCTGCATCAGTATTACTTGAAGCGAGTATTTACCTGGCTCCCGACGTGAAGGATTGGGAGGAGAGTTTTATGTCCCTCTACATAATCTTAACCTCCGTTGAGGAACTTGCAGAGATGCTCGGAGCCACACTCATACTGAGTGCTCTCACGCTGCACTGGATAATTGTTTTCCGCGAAACGTTTGTCGCCACTAAACATGAGGCAGAGTCGTATGCGTAAGGTCCAGATGGTAAAACTCCTTGCCCTGCTGCTTGTGCTAGCCTTATTTGGCGAAAAGCCCTCTCAGGCCCAGGAGAAATCGGCTCCAGTGCATGTGATTTTGATCACGATCGATACATTGAGTGCAAATTACCTCTCACTCTATGGATACAAACATAAGACCACCCCGTTTTTAGATAGCCTAAGGAAGGAAGGGGTGCTGTTTAACAATGCTTACACTCTGGCCACCCAGTCCGCACCTTCACATGCAAGCATCCTGACTTCAGTACACCCTGCAACTTTAGGAATGTATAAAAATGGCATCCCGCTCGAGCAGCGCTGGAAAACTTTGGCTGAAATCTTAAAGGAGCATGACTATATCAACTGGGCCTGGGTCAATGCGCACGCTATGAGTGCCCCTGTAACCAATTTTAACCAGGGTTACGATCGATTTCACACGGTATCTGAGTTAGAGAAAGTACACTCACGCGCAAAGCCAGTTTCACGCATTCTGAGCGAAAGCAGCGCCAAGCTACGTGAGGCAGCAAAAAAGTACCCCGGAAAACCACTGCACTTCTGGTTTCATTTTAACTTTGCCCATTCACCCTACCGTTACCCCAAAATCAAGAGATTCAAGTCGATGTATCGAGTTACCGGGGAAAAACAACTCAAGGTCAAACAGATTAAGGCGATTCACATGAAGCAACGGCTTCCATCAGACATTGAGCTTAGTGTCCTGGAGGCTAGATATCTACGATCTATTCATTACATCGATGAGACCTTGCGGGAGTTATTTACCGTCTTAAGTGAAACTTCGATTCGCAACAACTCGATTGTGGCTATAGTAGCTGATCATGGTGAGACGTTTCAGATCGGATCCCCCGGTGGTCATAGCGGGGTACTTCTGGATGACGTATTACACATCCCAATGATGCTACTTTTCCCAGGCAATGAGTTCGCTGGAAGGTCAATAAATCATTTGGTTGATCAGAGGGATATACTACCAACAATTCTGCATCAGCTTACAATTCCAGTCCCCACTCAAACTCAGGGAAGAAGTCTGCTGCCAATGATTGAGGGAGATCGAGTCTGGAAAGAGCATTTTGTTGCAACTATTGCCAGCCCATTTGCTCTCTTTACTGCGCGCAACATGGAGTGGAAGTATATAGAAGCTGGACAAAAGGGCGGGCTCAAAAATCATCTGGATGTTTTCCCGTTTCTTCCAAGTGCCGTAACAAGTTACATTGGCGAATCCCATGCACAGAATATAGAAGCTCCAGCTGCCGTTCAAGATAGACTAACCTCTGTAGTTACCAGCTTGCGTAATAATCTCGGCTCACGTTCAAACAGCCAGATCTCAAATCAGGCGATTGAGGCGCTCCGAATTTCCGGATACTTGAATCCGGATTAGTAAGAGGCACGCCAAATCGAGTCAGCGTAACCGGTCAAAATCCACCGTTCTTGACGTCTCAGTAAGAGGGTGTTGATGAAAATTGATTTTAATCAAGGTTTTAATCAAGATCGACGAGAGAGATCATTCTCTTGTCATTAAAATTAACCTTCCAAAGTCTTGGAGTTAGCAGTGCCACCTCCGAGCTATTTGTAACACTGACTCTTTGCAACACATCAACGAGATAGTGGTATGGATTAACATCATGTAACTTGCAGGTGGCAAGCAGGCTATAATGCAAATTCCTTTATTCCATAAGGGCGGATGACCTTGCCGAGCACATCTTTAATCTCCAACCCCTCATCAAGGACTGCCATTATAAATTCCTGACGGAACCGTGTGCCCATTGCTATGACATCAAGTAGCTAGATGCGGTAACCTAAATTTCTTAGTTCATTCCTCACTCGGTCTTCAATAGCAATTGGTGCACTAATATTTGTATTTTTAAGATGGTTATAATTATTTAAAAGTTGTCTCAGAACAATTAATTTATCATCGGCATCAATTCTAGCTAGTGAAGGTATAAAACTATCGCTAGCTGTTTCAACGAAGTCCAAGGTTCCGTCCTCGAGATAATATAGTGCCAGTTTCTGCTCGATGGTTCGACAGACCTCTCCTGACAGGTAGGTATCCAAAGGAGGTGGAGAGGAACTCTTTTCTACCAGCGCTTTTTGGTAATTGACTATTTGAAGTTTAGAGGCTTTGGATGTCCAAACCTGAGATATCGCGTAGGCGAGAGCATTCGAACCAGTTGGTGCTCGATTTAAATTAAGAGGGATCCCGTCAAAGTCAAACTTTTCAATATCCTTTGCTAAAAAGGAAATCAGGGTAGGAGCTAAGTCGATCGTACGCACAAGGTGGTTATCTATTCTTGGCGAAATATCGGAACCATACGCCATTAATGGCACCCTTAACACGCCGTCAGACAACGAATTATGATGTCCTTCTGATCGAGCATCCCAATTTTCGCCATGATCAGCAAACACAAAGAGGATGGCATTATGGTCATCAACGAACTTTCGCAGTTGAGAAATAAAGGGTTCAAAACGAGAACGTAAAAAAAAGTTTATCCCTTCCAGGTATAGTTCAAACAACTCGTTGTATTTGCCTGCAGCGTAAAGCTTTTGGATCACATACTTGTAACGCAAGAGCAGTTCCATATCTGCTTTATTTCTAAAAGTTTCATCCAATATGTCTTCGGGCTGGCCAGCGCGATCACCTGGACTCAGGTACTGCTCCTCTAGTAGCTTTACTTTATTGATGTAGGCAGCGCCACCGAATTTGAGGCTGTGAAACCCATACGGATAATGGACTCCACCAAAGTGGAAAAAGGACAGTGTTGGTTCCTTAACTTTACTCTTAAGAAGCTCAAGTGCGGCAGTCTCATCCTCAATGTAATAGTGGTCTACTCCCTTGCTGAATCCAAGAGCAGAGCCCAAAATGACAGGGAAATCAGTTTGAAAAATAGTTGTATAACCAAAAGACTTTGCAATTTCAAAGATAGTTGGTGCGGTCAGACGCTTATTAAAGAATTCATAAACACCATTACGTAAAGGCCACTTGCCAGTAAAATATGCGGCGTGAGCAGCTGAAGTGTACGGTGCTGCAGAGTAGCAATTATTAAAGTAGACGGAGGATCTTAATAGATCATCTAATGCAGAAGTTTCCAACTTGGTGTGCAGGTCATAATGGACCAAATAATTTTCCGCCCGCGGTGAAGCCTTAATGCAATCAGCGCGCAGGGTGTCTATGGAAACAAGTACTATATGTCTTGGTGGTTGGCGCATCGTAGTAGCTAGTAACAAAACTCTATAACTTGGGCATCGCAATCAATCAATGTCGAGTTGCCAAGTGGTAAGATTATTTGTGGTTCGGTATGTCCGAAATCAAGATTCAACACCACCGGGGCACTGATGTTATAACGCCTAAAGGCTTCGACAATAGTATTGTTAACTGATGTCCGATACGGTTCTCTCTCTGGGGGTGGTAATTGGCGTTCAGATGACCATGCCTTTGGACGACCAACAAGCATTCCGGCAAAACGAGATAACATTCCCAGCTCGCCCAGTGCTGTTAGGGTAGACCAACAGCTATAAGCCGAAGGCATATCCTCTGAAGTTTCTAAAACTAATATCATACCTTGATAGAAGTCGGGTGTTTTGAGCCACCTTCTAACCATGAGATGAGTAGCTATAATTTCAAAACAACCGCCCCAGAGGACTCCTTGCGCTTTGCCCCTCCCATTCCAAATAAGTGGTGGTGTAGGAGTGAGTATAGGATCCATCTCTCCGACTTTACTGTTTGACCAGGGAAGATCTACTTCACAAAAAGTTTCAGATGCTACTCCTTTAAAGGAACCAGAGTCGAAGAGAGCATGTTGTGCAAACTCCTTAGATAGAGGCCACATAGATTTTGGAAAGGCAAATTGATTCATCACATGACCGCCGTAATAGGAGGGAATCCCAAGGTTTCCAAGGAAGATATGAATATTTGTGTTATCACTAAATCCAAAAAACGGCTTCGGATTTGCCGCGATTTTTTCGGCGTTTAGATGATTGAGTACAAGAATTTGATCGCAACCACCAATGGCTGCAAATACACCAGTGGTCTCCGGATCACAAAAGGCAGCCATCACATCACCGGCTCGTTCTTCGGGCGTAGCGTTGAGTTTGCGCGTACAAGGATACTCTTTTGTATTGAGCTTCATCTCATTTTGTAAGCGATCAAGGCCAAGTTCAAAGACATGAGGGAAACGGCCTGGTAGCCCGGCAGATGGAGAAATAACCGAGACGGTGTCCCCAGGCTTTAATTTTGCCAACTGTACTCTAGGCTTTAACGAGTTGTGATTGACCATTATTACTGTCTCCTTATAATTCGCTGGATCATTACTAAAACCCTGTCAGCCTACATTAACAATTAAGAAAAGTCTGTAAAAATGAGGTGTAAGTTAGTTTCTAATTGGTTACCGGGCCAAGATATTGAATATTTTACAGCAGTTCTATGTTTCATCATCCCCTGTTAGGAGCAAGGTGGCATTCACCGGTAAGCTTTACTAGGATTAGTAAAATTGATACGTTTAATACCGACAAAACCAGGTTTGATACCTATCTCGTATCGCGGAGTTTTTGTGGTTAAGTTGTAATGAGGAGTTAATGGACGCCAATAGAGGAGTTGAATTTGGATCCGAGGGTGAGAGCTTCCAAGGTCATGTCACAGGGGACCGAGGGATCCCTGACAAACTGGGCCCAAACCGTGACATAGAGAGTTCCCAGCTTGGGCAAGCTTCGACCAGGTACCATAAATATAACTTTGATCACCAAGCGGCCGCTGCCCGTTTAAATGCCTTGCATGCCGAACGCGGGGATTTTGTTTGCGATTTAAATTCCAAGGATCCCAAGTATTATGCACTTGGTATGTTCCCGTACCCTTCAGGCGATTCTCATATGGGACATGTTCTGGTTTTCTCAATTACAGATGTTCGGGCTAGGTTAGCCAAACTCGAAGGCTTAAACGTACTAAATCCCCTTGGATGGGATGCTTTTGGCTTGCCAGCTGAGAATGCCGCCATAAAAAATAAGATCGACCCGGCAACTTGGACAGATCTTAACATACGGCGCATGCGGGATGAACAGTTCAGTAACATGGGTTGGTCCTTTGATGCGACCAAAGAGATTTCGACTTGCGATCCACTTTACTACGCACAAACTCAACGATTGTTTCTCCTAATGTAGCCCAACCCCTTAAAAACCAGTCTTCTTTGCTTCATATAATTTCCTTCAAAAAAAAAGAAACTATACCAG
>ENA-ORBV01010050-ORBV01010050.1-microbial-mat-metagenome-genome-assembly--contig:-NODE-10050-length-15276-cov-8.846043_pt1 | contig 15276 bp, 11 predicted proteins | sample MGYA00237777_ERZ505514 | MGnify/ENA primary metagenome ERZ505514 (study PRJEB26160, sample SAMN06269048) | microbial mat metagenome | isolation source: Oligotrophic lake microbial mat | place... | reverse complement strand
CACCACGCGCCCAACGTCCCGCCGCCGATGTCGTCGTCGTCGGCGGCGGGACGTTGGGCGCGTGGTGCGCGCACTTCCTGCACGAAGCGGGGGCGGGCACTGTCGTGGTGCTGGAACGTTCCGTGCTCGGTGACGGCGCCTCCAGCCGGGCGGCCGGCGTGGTGCGGGCCCAGGGGGGCACCGCCGCCGCGGTCCGGCTGGGGATGTGGACACAGGACTTCTACCGAGGGCAGGCCGCGGCGCTCGGGATCGACTCGGGTTTCGTCGAGCAGGGCTACTTCCTGCCCGCGTTCACCCCAGCCGACGTCGCCACGGCGCAGACCCGGATGGCGATGCAGCGCGACCTCGGTCTGGACGTTCGGTGGCTCGACCCGGCCGCGGCCGAGCGGTGCAACCCGACGATGGCGCCGGGTCTCACCCTCGGCGGTACCTACCACTCCGGCGACGGCTACCTGGACCCGCCGCGCAACGTCGTTGCCTACGCCGTCGCCCTTGCCCACGACGGGGTCCACGTCGCGGAGCGCACGACGTTCCTCGGCCTGGACCGCGACGCTGCGGGACGAGTGGCCGGGGTGCGTAGCTCGGCGGGTGACATCGCGGCTCCGCAGGTGATCCTCGCGGGGGGACCCAGCCTCGCAGAGCTGGGCCGCCGGTGCGGTGTCACGCTGCCGGTCGGCCGGGTGCGCCACCAGGTTGCGGTCACCTCGCCGCACCCGGACCTGGACCCGAACCAGGATCCGGGACCGTCCGGTGCCTTCCCGATGCCCATGGTCTTCGACCTCGCGATGGGGCTGTACTGGCGCCCCGAGAGCGGCGGTTTGCTGTTCGGGATGAGCAACCCCGACGAGCCCGAGGGCGAGGCCCTCGCGGTGGACTGGCCGTACCTGGAGCGCATCCGGCGGCGACTGGCCGAGCTGGTGCCCGTCACTCACGGCCTGGGACTGCGTAAGGCCTGGGCGGCGACCATCGAGTACACCCCCGACCACCTGCCGATCATCGGCCCGGCCCGCGATGCCGACGGCGTGGTGCCCGGCCTCACCGTGACCTGCGCCGGGGGCCACGGGATGATGTGCGGTCCCGGCATCGCGCGGGCCACCGCCGACCTCGTCCTGGCGGGGCACAGCGACGTCGTGGATGTCGACACGCTGGGCCTCGACCGGTTCGACGCCGGCGGCGTCAGCAGGTACCGGCCGGATCCGATCGCCCTGCCCTTCCCGCAGGCCGTCACTGTCGCGCCGGCGCCACCGCCCTAGGTCAGCCCCCCAACGGCAGCAGCCGCAGCGCGGGCGCCGGCAGCGTGAGACACACCGCATCGCCCGGTCGCAGGCCCGCGTCCGGGCTGTCGCTGGGCCGGGTCACCATCGCGGCGCAGTCCTCGGCCAGCTGTACCACGACCGAGACCGCCGAACCCAGGTACATCGTGCGTGCCACCACGCCGTCGATCCGGTTGGAACCGGCGCACTCGTGGTCGGCCGCCACGGGGTCAAGCGACAACCGTTCCGGCCGGGCGACCAGCTTCGCCTGCTGGGACGGGTCCGCGACGGTGGTGCCCGGGACGGCGGTGACCTCGAAGGTGCGACCGCACAGCCGGGCGGTCACTCCGCCCGCCCCCCGGTCCACCACGTCGGCGTCCCACACGTTGGCCGCGCCGAGGAAGTCCGCGACGTAGGCGGTGGCGGGCTCGGCGTAGACCTCGGCCGGCGTGCCGACCTGTTCCACCCGGCCGCGGGCCATGACGGCCATCCGGTCAGACATTGTCAACGCCTCCTCCTGGTCGTGGGTGACGTAGACGAACGTGATGCCGACCGTCTCCTGCAGCGCCTTGAGTTCGATCTGCAGCGCCTTGCGGAGCTTGGCGTCCAGGGCACCCAGCGGCTCGTCGAGCAGCAGCACCCGGGGATTGAGTACGAGCGCCCGCGCCAGTGCCACCCGCTGCTGCTGCCCACCCGACAGCTGCGAGGGGCGTCGGGCACCGAACTCGGTCATCCGTACCAGCGCCAGCGCCTCGTCGATCCTGGTACGCGTCTCGGCCTTGGTGAGGTCCAGGTACCGCAGACCGAAGGCGACGTTGTCGCGGACGTTCTTGAACGGGAAGAGGGCGTAGTTCTGGAAGACGGTGTTGATCGGACGCCGCTCGGGCGGGCGCAGTGCCTGGTCCACCCCGTCGAGCAGAATCTGGCCTTCGGTGGGCGCCTCGAAGCCGGCGATCAGGCGCAGCGCGGTGGTCTTGCCACAACCGGACGGCCCGAGCAGCGAGAAGAACTCACCGGCCGCGATGTCGATGTCGACGCCTCGGACGGCATGGACGTCGCCGAAGGACTTCTTGAGGCCCACCAGCGTGAGCGCGCCACCCGCCGGCCTCGGATGATCGCCTCCGGCGCGGGTCAGCACTGCAGTCGGCACATCGTGGCTTCTCGTCACCGGAGGACCTCCCGGTAGAAGGGTTGACTGTCCGTTCAGTATGAGGTTTGGTCGAGCATCGTACGGCGGAGTCGCCCTCGCGGCAGACTACGGCGTCCCTGCCGGCACCGAGCACAGCACAGATGGAGGTTGCCATGACGCACACCGAGGGGGGCAAGCCGCCCAGGGGTCGCGACCACCTGCTCAGCCGCAGAGACTTCACGAGGTGGCTGGGGGTCGCCACAGTCGGTTCCCCGCTACTGGCCGGGTGCGGCCAGGCGACGGGGAGCTCGCCGGCGGCCAGCCTGCAGATCGCCTCACCGCAGCAACCGGCCACCTGGCCGATCGCCGAGGACAACCAGCCAATCGAATCGGGCCTGCCGCCCGAGCAGAACGCCACCCTCAAGATCTACAACTATGCCGACTACCTGGACCCGGCTGCGCTGGACTCGTTCTCGGACAAGTTCGCCGACGCCAACGTGTCGCTGGAGGTAACGACCTTCAACGACTATCCGGAAGCCTTGAGCAAGCTGCGTTCCGGCGAGATCGACTTCGATGTCTTCTTCGTCGCACCGGACAGCCTCGGCAAGATCATCGCGACGGGCTTGGTCCGGCCGTTGAACCACGACTACATTCCGAACATCGCCAACGTGTGGGCCGATTTCACCGATCCGTTCTACGACGGGGAATGGCGCTACACCGTTCCGTACACCGTGTACACCGCGGGGATCGCGTGGCGCGCGGACATGGTCGCCGAGGACATCGGGGCTCGCGAGAATCCGTGGGATGTCTTCTGGGACCCGCAGTACTCGGGAATGCTCACCGTGCTCGACGACTATCGCGAGACCTTGGGAATGGCGATGCTGCGGGCCGGTAACACCGACTTCAACACGACCGATCCGGCACTGATCGCCCAGGCGCAGGACGCCCTGCTGGAGATGACACGCCTCACCTCGCCCAAGGTGACCATCAACTACTACAGCGAGCTGCCGGAGGGCCAGCACGCGATGTCGCACGCGTGGTCCGGCGACGCCGTGAACTTCACCTACTACACGCCCGAGGGCGTGGATCCGTCGATCTTCCGCTACTGGTACCCGGGTCCGGGCCAGGGCCGGATCGACAACGACTGTGTCACGATCGTCAGGGCCGGCAAGAATCCGGTGCTGGCCCACGAGTTCCTCAACCACGTGCTGGACCCGGACGTCGCGATCGGGAACTTCGGCGCCACCGGGTACCAGCCCCCGCAGAACTCGCTGGACCCTCAGGCGGTGATCGACTCCGAGATCGTGCTCCCCGACCTCGACAGCGCCGTCGTGCTGCAGGACTACTTCGCCGACGGGCTGCGCATCCTGGAACTGGACCCCGAGACCGACGGGCTGTGGCAAGCGGCGTGGCAGCAGTTCAAAGCGGGCGCCTGACATGACAGGCCGGGACACCGACCGGGCCCGCGACGTGTTCGGGGCGCTGCTGAGCCTGCCCGGCATTATCTGGCTCGCGGTGTTCTTCGTCGTTCCCGGGTACGTCCTGGTCTGCATCGCGCTCGGCACCGTGGACCCGATCTTCCGCTCGCCCGTGCCGGCATGGAATCCGGCGGACTGGTCCTTCGACAACGTCGTCTTCGTGCTGAGCAGGCTGGTCGGCGCCGACGGTTTCATCGGGGCCACATTGCTGCGCACCGTGATCTACGTGGCGCTGGCGCTGTCCATCGCCCTCCTGATCGCCTTCCCGGTCGCGTATTTCACTGCGCGCCACGCGGGCCGCTACCGCGCACTGGTGCTCGCGCTGCTGCTCTCGCCGTTCTGGATCAGCTACATGATGCGGATGCTGGCCTGGGTGAACCTGCTGCAGACCGACGGGCTGGTCAACCGGGTGATCACGCTGGGCGGGCTGCTGCCGACCGAGGTGGACTGGCTCAACGGCCGCAGCGTCACCGTGGTGCTCGGCCTGGTCTACGGCTACGTGCCTTACCTCATCCTGCCGTTGTATGCGGCGCTGGACCGGATCAGTCCCAGCCTGCTGGAGGCCGGTCGCGACCTCGGAGCCTCGTCAGTCGACACGTTCCGGCGGGTGGTGATCCCGATGAGCCGGCCCGGCATCGCTGCCGGGATGCTGCTGGCCGGCCTGCCGATGCTCGGCGACTTCTTCACCAACGACCTGCTGTCGGGCTCACCGCAGACCGCCATGCTCGGCAACCTCATCAATCTGGCGGTGACGAGCCCCGGGCAGGTCGGCCAGGGCGGGGCTCTGGTGGCGCTGCTCGTGGCCACGCTGCTGATCCCGATGGTGCTCTACGTCCGCAGCACCTCCGGCCGTACGGACGTGCGTTCGTGAGCGCGGTCACCCGCCCGGCAGCGGCCCCCCGCTCGCAAGCCGCCCCCCGCCCGGCAGCCGTGACCCGGGGGTGGCGCAGCCCGTGGCGCCCGCCGTACCTGCTGGCGGCCGCCACCGTCGCCTACCTGGTGTGGTCGTTGCTGCCGGTGGCCATCGCCGTGCTGTTCTCGTTCAACGAGGGGCGCTCGCGCAGCACCTGGCAGGGCTTCTCGCTGCGGTGGTACATCTCGGACCCGCAGCGCTCGGTGCTCAACGACCCGTCGCTGTCCGCAGCCCTCGGACACACCCTGCTGCTCGGCGTGCTGACCACCGTGGTGGTGATGCCGCTCGGGCTCGCGTTCGCGCTCGGTGTCGACCGGTGGCGCGGCCGGGTCCCGACCGGGGCGACGTTCGTCATGCTGCTCGCCTTCGTCATCCCGGAGATCGTGCTGGCCGTCGGGCTGCTCTTCCTCGTCACCCAGGCCGTGCTACCGCTGAACCTCGGCACCACCGCACAGGTCATCGGGCTGGTGACCTTTCAGCTGTCCTACCCCGTCGTGATCATCCGCGGCCGGCTGCTGACGATCGGTAAGCACTACGAGGAGGCTGCCCGAGACCTCGGCGCAAGCGCGCTCGGGGCGGTGCGCCGGGTGCTACTGCCGATGCTGTCGCCGGCGATCTTCGCCAGTGCTGTACTGGTCTTCGCCGATGTCATCGACAACTTCGTCCTCGTCCGGTTCCTGTCCTCCGACGTCTCGACGGAGACGACGTCGATGAAGATCTACAACACCGCCCGCGCGGCGCCGACCCCGGCATTGAACGCGGTGGCCACCCTGATGCTCCTCGCGTCGCTGCTGGCGATCGTGCTCGGTTGGCTCGCCTATCGGTACTTCACCCGGGGCGAGAAGGGCGCCGGCAGCGGCATCGAGGCAATGGCGAGGCAGGTGTGAGCGCGCCCGCCTCCTGGCCACGAGTGACCACCGAGCTGCCGGGACCGAACAGCGCACGACTGCTGCGGCGCCGCGACGCCGTGGTGCAGGGTCCGCTGCGCGGCCACGAGAACGTCCCGGTGGTGCTGGGCCGCAAGTACGGGCACCTGCTGGAGGACGTCGACGGCAATGTCTTCGCCGACCACCTCTCGGCATGGGGTGCTGCGCCCTACGGTGCCCAGCCGTCGACCGTGCGCGAGGCAGTGACCGACGCCTGGGACCGCTACGGCATGGAGATCGCGCAGTACCTCGCCACCGAGCGCGCGGTCGAGCTGGCGGAGCGCCTGGTGGCGCTGGCGCCGGGTGACATCAGCCGGGTCGCGTTCGCCGTGACCGGCACCGAGGCGGTCGAGGGTGCCGTCAAGCTGGCCCGTGAGGCGACGGGGCGACCGATGATGCTGGGATTCCTCGGCCAGTACCACGGGGAGTCGACCTACCTGACCGCCGCCAGCTCGACCGACATGGCACAGAACACGTCCGGATCGGCGCAATACGTCAGCGGTTTCGTGTTCGCGCCCTATCCCAACCGGTTCCGGGCGCCGTTCCACCGCGGGCCGGGGCCGCACGACGAGCAGATGTACATCGACTACATCGAGGACTGGTTGCTGCAGTACCAGGTGTCGCCGGAGCAGATCGCGGGCGTGCTCATCGAACCGGTGGCGGGAGAGGCCGGGATCCTGGCGCCCTCGCAGGTGTTCTGGGACGGCCTGACACGGCTGTGCCGCGAACACGGCTGGCTGCTGGTGCTGGACGAGGTGCAGAGCGGGCTCGGCCGGTGCGGGCCGCTGTTCGCCGGTGACCTGTGGGGACTGCGCCCGGACATCCTCTTGCTGGGCAAGGCCATCGCGGCGGGCGGCCAGCCGCTGGCGGCGATCCTCGGGACCGAGGCGGTGATGGCGGACTCGCATGCCCACCTCGGTGGCACCTATGCCTGGGAACCGGCCGCCTGCGCGGGCGCACTCGCCGGGCTGGACCTTCTGACAGAAACGGATGTCCTGGGTAACGTCGCCCGGCTGCAGCAGATCGCGCTGGACGTGTTGAGTCCCCTGGTCGATGAGGTGGAGCAGGTCGGTGACGTCCGGGCAGTCGGCGCCTGGGCGTGCCTGGAGTTCGTCACCGACAAGGCGACCATCGGCCCCGACGCCCCGTTCCAGCACGCTGTCCATCTCGGCGCGCTGCGGCGAGGCGTGCTGGCGATCAGCGAGGCGTCGAAGAACCTCTACCGGATGCAGCCGGCGCTGACGATCGAACCCGAACTGTTCGAGTGGTCCTGCCGGCAGGTCGTCGACGCCGTGCGTGAGGTCGCCTCAGGGTGACTGAAGGACCTCGTTCTCCGTCTCCGCCAGGCTGGCCCAGCCGGTCTTGATCGCGCCTGGGCCTGTGCTCCGCCATCACGGGCCCGAGTGGCAGGCGCGTTCGTCTGCCCGCACATTTGTCTGTTGTGGCCGCCCCTCTCACGCTTGCCTCAGCCGGCACCCCTCGCAGGGTGCGGCTGCGTCGCTCCCGCCCGTCCGTGGCCGGCTTCACCCGGCGTCGGGCCGGGCGGGGCTGGGTCTTCTACGACACCCAGGGGGACCGGATCAGCGACCGCGAGGTCGTCGAGCGGTGCAAGCGGCTCGCCATTCCGCCCGCCTACACCGACGTCTGGATCTGCCCCTGGCCCAACGGCCACCTGCAGGCGATCGGTACGGACGAGGCGGGTCGCCGACAGTACCGATACCACGAGCAGTGGCGTGCCGACCGCGACGCCGGCAAGCACGATCGCGTGCTGGAGGTCGCCGCCCGGCTGCCCGAGGCCCGGCGCCGGGTGGCGACGGACCTGACCGAGGGCGGGATGGGCCGCAGGCGCGTGATGGCCACAGCCTTCCGGTTGCTCGACCTCGGCCTGTTCCGGGTCGGCGGTGAGTCCTACGCTCAGGACAACGGCTCGTTCGGACTGGCCACGCTGCGCCGCGAGCACGTCCGGGTCACCGCAGCCGGGATGGAGTTCGACTACATCGCCAAGTCCGGCAAGCACCGGCAGCTGGTGATCGACGACGCCGAGGCCGCGGAGGTGCTTCGAGCCCTCAAACGCCGCCGGCGGGGGCAGGACGAAGGGGTGGACGAGGAGCTACTGGCTTGGCGCGACGTGGACGGGCAGTGGCACGACGTGACCAGCACCGACGTCAACGCCTACCTGCACGAGGTGGTGGGCCACGACATGTCGGCGAAGGACTTCCGAACGTGGCACGGCACGGTTCTGGCCGCGGTCTCACTGGCCGGCCACGACGAGGAATCAGGCGGCCACACCACCCGGCAGCGCCGGGCGGTCGCGGCGGCGATGCGCGAGGTGTCGGAGTATCTGGGCAACACACCGACGGTGGCCCGAACCTCCTATGTCGACCACCGCGTGATCGACCTGTGGGAAGACGGCATCACGATCGCGCCGGTGCTGGCATCCCTCGGCTCGGACGCCGAGGGCACCGAGGCACCCGGCGGCCGGGCGCCCGCCACCCGCGAGGCCATCGAGCGCGCGGTGCTCGATCTGCTGACCCTGCCGCCGGAGCAGGCGCGCCGCGCGCTGCACCGGCGGGCTCGGATGCGCGGCAGACGAGGCCTCGCGGCGGCCTGAGCCTGATCTTGCTGTGTCGGGGATGTTGCGATCTGGATTCGTCTCACCTCAACCCCTTGCCAGGTCGCTGACTCGGTGTTCAGTCTGGACACCCCAGCGCTGAGGAGTGACGATGTCCCGACCGAATCCAGCTCGCCGCCGCCTCCGGCCGGAAGCGACCCCACTGGGACGGCCTGTCTCGCGCCGGACGTTCACCCAGTGGCTGGGGGTCGCCTCGATCGGTTCGCCGTTGCTGGCGGGCTCGCTGTCGGCGTGCGGCGGCACGGAGGAGTCCTCCGCAGCGGCGAGCCTGCAGCTGGCGTCGCCCGAGGATCCCGTGACCTGGCCGATCGCCGAGGACAACCAGCCGATCGAGTCGGGGCTGCAGCCCGAGCAGAACGCCACCTTGAAGATCTACAACTACGCTGACTTCCTGGATCCGGCGGCCATCGACTCCTTCACCGAGAAGTTCGCCGACTCCGGTGTCACCGTCGAACTGTCGACCTTCAACGACTACCCCGAGGCGCTGAGCAAGATTCGCTCCGGTGAGGTCGACTTCGACGTCTTCATGATCGTCCCCAACGTCATCGGGAAACTGGTCACCACCGGGCTGCTGCGACCGCTCAACCACGACTACGTGCCCAACATCGGCAACGTCTGGCCGGAGTTCACCAATCCCTTCTATGACGGCGAGTGGCGCTACACGGTGCCCTACACCGTGTATTCGACGGGTATCGCGTGGCGCACCGACTTGGTCAGCGAGGACATCGGGGCCAGGGAGAACCCCTGGGACGTCTTCTGGGACCCGCAGTACTCCGGCCTGACCACGGTGCTCGACGACTACGGCGAGACGATCGCCCTCGCGCTGCTGCGCCGAGGCATTACCGACGTCAACAACGCGACCCCGGAGCAACTGTCGCAGGCGCAGACCGACCTGCTGGAGATGACCCGGCTGACCCGGCCGAAGGTGACGATCAACTACTACAGCGAGCTGCCCGAGGGCCAGCACGGGCTGTCGCTGGCATGGTCCGGTGACGCCGTCAACTTCCAGTACTACACCCCGGAGGGGACCGATCCGGGGGTCTTCCGGTACTGGACGCCCGGGGTCGGCGAAGGCCGGGTGGACAACGATGCGGTCAGCATCCTGCGATCCGGCAAGAACCCGGTGCTGGCGCACGAGTTCCTCAACCATCTGCTCGACCCCGAGGTGGCCATCGGGAACTTCGGCGCCACCGGGTACCAGCCGCCGCAGAACTCGCTGACGCCCGCCGAGCTGGTGGCGCAGGAGTACGTCCCGCCGGAGCTGGAGAGTGCGGTCGTGCTGCAGGAGAGCCTGCCCGACGGCATCCGGCTGCTGGAGCTGGCACCGGAGGTCGACGCGGAATGGGCCGCGGTGTGGCAGCAGTTCAAGGCAGGGGCGTAAGGGCGCCCACTCTCAAGCCGCTCGAGCCACTCGGAATCCGAGGTCGTCGATGCGAAGCGTCGGATGGCTCTTGCGCCGACACGACGCCCGGCACGACCGGGGCAGATCCTGCCAGCCGCCCCCGCGGAAGACCCGGTACGAACCGTAGACCGTCGGGTCGTAGAGATCCCAGCACCACTCCCACGCATTGCCGATCATGTCGTGCAAGCCCCATCGATTCGGCAGCTTCCCCCCGACGTCGTGGACTCTTTCCTCCGAGTTCCCCGCGTGCCACGCGATGGCATCAAGGTCGCCGTACCGCACGCCTTCCGAACCCGCTCGGCAGGCGTACTCCCATTCGCCCTCCGACGGGAGCCGGTAGCCGTCCGAAGCGATGTTCCAGGCCGCCTCGAGGCCATCGGGGTCGTCACCGATCCGATAGCAGGGCGACAGCCCGGACTGCTCGGACAACGCATTGCAGAACCGCAACGCGTCGAGCCAGGAGACGTCACAGAAAGGTGACTGAGGGCCGCCCGGCCCCTCGTTAACGCGACCCATCACCTCGCGGTACAGCTCGCGGGTGACTGGCACCTGAGCCAGTCGGAACGCGCCGACCGGAAGGTTCCACTCGGTCCTCGTCCCCTCGTCCCGAAGCGACACGGCGCCGGCCTGGATGCGGATCTCCATCACGTCGCCAGCGTGCTCGCGGGGTCAGGGGCGGGTGTCGCAGCAGCCCACGCCCTGTTCTACTCCGCACCCGAGGGCTCCTACGACGAGGGTGTGCACGAGGTCGCGGCAGCGACCTTTACCCCGCAGCCCAGGTAGGTCGCCTGGCGCCCCGGGAGGTCCGATGTCGTGCCGGCCGGGCATGGCCGAGGCCTCCACGATGTGGCGTGGCTGACGGCACCGGCACGAGGAGATCCTCATGGGTCTGACCGCGCCTCGCCGAGGTGCTCCCGTCCCGTCCGAGGTATCTCTCGACCGCTCGGTGGCTCTGGTTCTTAGAAGCGGTAGAGCGCACGAGTCAGCATGACGCCTGACCGGCCCTCGCCCCGGAGAGGAACGGACCAGTGCTGACCCAGAGATCATCAGGCAGGCGGTCATGACCATTCAGGCCGCTGGGATCCACATGAGCGCCGACGTGTCCTTGCTGGCGACCCCACAGTTGTCGACCGGCACCGATGTAGAGAGTCGGCACCGGCCGACGGCACGGCGACGCGCGAGCGCATGGGCGGCAACCGTGGCGGCCACAGCCGTCTCGACCTATGCACTGGATGTGTGGTCCGCCTTTGTGGGCCTGTTGCTTGCCGCGTCGGGCGTGCTGTCCGGTGCAACCAACCCGTGGCTGCTGCTGGGTCTGGGGTGCAGCTACGCCTTCTGGGGCTTGGGCCTTCGCTCGAATCTGCGTGCCAATGCCGACCTGCTCGAGAGCACAGGTACCAGCACCAACGCCTTCTCGAAAGCTGCCTTCGACCTTAGTCGGCGTTGGAGCACCCGGCCCGCAATACGTCGGACTGCGGCAGGTGTCGGCTACGTCACCACGGAGATCGTCAAGGAGGCCCCCTACTACCTGGGTGCCTTCATAGCCGCGCTGTCCGACGCCGTCTCCGCCCAACAGGCGATCATCTTCCTGATCGGTGCGAACGTGGGAGCCGCCGGGTACGAGTACGGGCTGGCTCGGTTGACGCGGGCCGTCCTTGAACGTCACGCCGGTCGCCCGGCGGCGGACAGGAAAGTGCTGGAAGCGGGGCATGCCGAGGTCAGAACTCCGAGAGCCGAGAGCCCGTCGTCACGACCCGGCCGTGCGGCTGATCGAATCCCTCAGGTTTGTGCCATCACGCGTCTGCTCGGGTGAGGACGCGTCTTGGTGGGCGATACTGGGATTGAACCAGTGACCTCTTCCGTGCCAGGAGATCTGGAGGGTGAGAAACCTGGGACAAATGTTGTTTGACCTGCGCGGATAGTTCGCGGTTGTCCGCTGATGGTGCTCCACATTGCGATGCCGTAGTTACTCAGTTGCTTGCTCGGCCGCGCGGGCGACCACAAGCAGGGCGAGCGCAACGGATGGGGCTGCTCGGCAGGTGTGCGTCGAAGACGGTTTGACGTCAAGGCGAGTCCACTGAGACCCGCTTGTCCGGAGAACCCCCTGAGGCCCGAGCTGATCACCTTGATGATCGGCGGCAACGACTTTGCTCCTCGCGCGTTGCGGGTAGCAGACGGGCACGGTGGCGCTGCAGCCCCTTGTACAGCACCGGCTCCGATGGCGAATAGCCCGGCCACGGGCCTCGACATCGAGTCACCGTTGCGCGGCCCCTTGACATCAGTGCCCTGCTGGCATCACACTGTGCCTGTTCGTGAAGGGGAGTACCCCACTTCATCGTGTCGTCAGTACGGCGCCTCCCGGCGCTCGGCGCGGTGGACCGCCTTGGTGTGGTCGGGGGAGACCTTCGGTCAGCATCGACCGGAAGGTTCCTTGTGATGGATGTCCCCCTGTGGCTGTGGTTCGCCGTGCTCGGCGGCATCGTAGCGATGCTCGCCGTCGACCTGTTCGCGCACCGAAAGGTTCACGTCATCGGCGTGCGGGAGGCCGCCGCGTGGTCCGCGGTGTGGGTCGCGATCGGCGTCGGCTTCGGCGTCGGGATCTGGCAGGTCTACGGCGCCGAGCTCGGCCAGCAGTACTTCGCCGGTTACCTGATCGAGAAGTCGTTGGCGGTCGACAACGTCTTCGTCTGGGCGATCATCTTCTCGTTCTTCGCTGTGCCGCGTGAGCTGCAGCACCGCGTCCTGTTCCTCGGCGTCGTCGGGGCCCTCGTGCTGCGCGGGGCGTTCATCGCCGCGGGCGCCGCGATCATCGACAGCTTCTCCGCGATCCTGTACGTCTTCGCCGCCTTCCTGCTGTGGACCGGCGTGCAGATGATCCGGACCCGCAACACGCACATCGACCCCTCCAAGTCCCGGGTCGTCGGCTGGTTCCGCCGCGTGGTGCCCATGACGGACACCTTCCACGGCCAGCGCTTCCTCGTCCGCCGCCACGGCGTCCTGCTGGCCACCCCGCTGCTGCTGGTGCTCGTGCTGGTCGAGGTCACCGACGTGATCTTCGCCGTCGACTCGATCCCGGCGATCTTCGCGGTGACGTCCGAGCCGTTCCTCGTCTTCACGGCCAACGCGTTCGCCCTGCTGGGTCTGCGGGCGATGTACTTCCTGCTCGCTGACCTCATGCACCGCTTCGTCTACCTCAAGCTGGGCCTGGCGCTGGTGCTCGTCTGGGTCGGCGTCAAGATGGCCCTGCAGGTCGACGTCTACAAGATCCCCACCGAGATCTCGCTGCCGGTCATCGCCCTACTGATCGGTGGCGCGGTCGCCGCGAGCCTGTGGCGCACCCGCGGTCAGGGCACCCACGCCCTTCCCGCCCCGGTCGACCCGCCCTTCCGGGTCGCCACCGCCGAGGAAGAGGCCCAGGTCGAGCCTGCCTGGCGGCGCCGTCGTCCGGCCGCTCCCCGGCTCTGACCCGCGCACCGCACTGTCCGCAGAACACGCGGCGGGGCGACCACCGTCCCCCTTCAAGGCCGTCCCGCCGCCGCCTGCATCCCCTGCGGAGCTCATCCCGCTTCTTTCGATCGAACCTCTTGTGAGGAGGACTGCCATGACAACCATCACCACGCCTGACGCGGACCGTGTGCTGCAACTGCAGGCTGTCCGTGGCTACCCGGCCGTGTCGCTGCTGCTGAGCACCACACCGGCCGCGACCATGACGCCACGCGACGCGAGCACCCTGGACCGGCTGCACGCCGAGGCGGTCGACCGGCTGTCGCGCGATCAGCGGGCCGGGGACACCGCCCGGCTGCTAGAGCGACTGGACCACCTCGTCCGTGAGGCGAAGGATGGTCCCACGGCTCAGGCCCTGGCCCTGTACGCCCACAGCAGCACCGGGTGCGCCCTTCATCTGTCGGTCCCGGTCCTCGACCGGACGGTGGTGGACCCCACCTTCGCCACCCGTGACCTCGTCCAAGCCCTGCACCGCACCCCCCACCACCTGGTGTTGTCCCTGACGTCCACTCAAGCCACCCTGTTCGAAGGCTCGGACGAGCTCAGAGCCGTCCGCTCCCACCAGTTCCCGATTCGCAGCGAGCGGGACCCTCGCCGGTCGGCCTCGCGGCCGGCCCTGGCCGCGAACGACACCGCGGCGTTCCTACGGACCGTGGACAGCGCGTTCGGCACCTACCGCCGTCTGCACCCCTCGCCCGTCGTCCTCGCCGGGCACGACCGCATCGTCAGCGAGTTCGAGCGCATCTCACGCAACCTGGACCGCTGCGCCGGTGTCGTGCGCGCCAACGTCGCCACCGAGCCCCTCGCCCAGATCGCCGAACGCACCCGGCCGTTGCTGCACGCCTACCTGCTGTCCCGCCAGGACGAGGCCCTCACCCTGCTCGGGCAGCGCATCTGGGCCGACCGCGCCGCCATCGGGCTCCCGGCGGCGTGGCTGGCGGCCCGCCACGAGCGCCCCGAGATGCTCGCCGTCGAGCAGGGACTCTTCCAGGCCGCACGGCTCAGCGCAGACGGCGACACCATCGAGCTGGTAAGCGACCTCGACCAAGTCATCAACGATCCTGACGTGATCGACGACATCGTCGACGAACTCATCGAGCTCGTCCTGCAACGCGGCGGCTGGGTCGCCCTGGTCGACGACGGCCGCCTCACCGGCAACGGCGGGGTCGCCCTGACCCTGAAACGCTCCTGAGCACGAGGCCACGGGCCTGACCAGAAGGCCACAGCGCCGACCCGGCTCATTCTCCAGCCTGCCGGGTCAGCTCCGTCGCCGTTGCGGTGCTACGGGCGATCGCGGCCGTTCTTGCCGTCCTCGTTCTTCCCCGGAGCGTGCGGTCGATCAACCCCAGGCTCCGCAGGGGGCTGGTAGTACCCCTCGGGTGCTGCGCCGGGTGATGTGTCGGGTGCGCTCGGGTTGCCAGTTACTTTGGCTAGTCCCGTGCGCAGGTGTCGACTCACCCTGCGGATACGCTGATCGTGGCGTGCACCAGCCTTCTGACTGGCGAAGTCTCCGGCCTTGTCGATTCCGCGTTCAATGCTGCCCTGACGAGTACGCAGCGCGTCCTTAGCCCGCTTAGTAGCCCCTGAAAGGCGATCCTTGAAGGTCATGAGCGTCCAGTTCCCCTTCTGCCACCGGAACTGACCCATGGTCAGAGGCGCCGGTCGGCGTGACCGGAGGTCTCTCCCACCCCATAAGGGCCCACTCCGCCGGACCGGCACGAACCAGTCGTGATGACGACGAAACGGAAACGGGATACTCCCCTCCAAGCTCCCATGAAACCACACCACGATGCGACGGAACAAGAGTCCGGCGTAGCACAGCATGATTGAGCCGGTGGATGCCGCGGCGGTCCGTGCCGCCCCTCACGGGCCACGGGCCGGTGGCACCCGACCCTGGTGTGTCCGGCCGCGGATCGCCCATCGTGTTCCACGAGGCCACGGCCAGGCGCGATCAGACCACATCTAGGGCGTGTCTCTAAAGGTCCTTGAGCCAGATGGTGATGGCGCGCAGGACGGCTGCTCCGCGGTAGACGATGGTG
>ENA-ORBV01010047-ORBV01010047.1-microbial-mat-metagenome-genome-assembly--contig:-NODE-10047-length-15278-cov-6.085389_pt1 | contig 15278 bp, 13 predicted proteins | sample MGYA00237777_ERZ505514 | MGnify/ENA primary metagenome ERZ505514 (study PRJEB26160, sample SAMN06269048) | microbial mat metagenome | isolation source: Oligotrophic lake microbial mat | place... | reverse complement strand
GGGGGGGCTCTGCCACCAACCTGTGACTATGATTTGCTAGATGAAACGCTACTTCATAGTACCGCAGCTTCCATATCGACACTCTGGCCAACTAGAACCTTTTCTAATTAATTATTTTTTATGATGGTCTGTCAATCGACCTTCTTGATACTGTACCGTAGAAGATGGCCCAACCTGATATATTCCTTTTGCGGCCAAAACCTAGGGCAGTCATACCGACGAGACATAGACACCATAATCCCCAAGCTTATTCATTGTAGTTACCACAGTATATACATACAGCACCATTACATTCCTGTCAATTGTCATATATATATTTAAATCACGGACGAACCAACACGCTCGGCACCGGAAATTTGCATATCGGGATCTTCTCCTTCTTCCTTGATAATCTTGGCCTTTTTTTTCTTTTTCTTGGCCGGAGGAGCCGAAGCTGCTCCTGCACTACTAGACGACCCACCTGTTTTGCCTTTTCGTTTCAACATCATCTTGTATAATTTGGCCGCATCTTCTTCCGGCAAGACGCCGTAAGCCACGCACCTGTAAGAAAAGAGAAGAAAAAAAAGGAGGAAAAGCAGGAAATAATTTAGAAAACAGGCGGAGAATTAGCGAGCGGTTGCCAACCTTTTTCTTACCATTCTTGAGCCATTTCACTGTCAGGACGCTGTCGCAGCAAGGTTTCGTAAAAGACGCGATCACCAAAGCCAGGAGTGGGGGTGGGGTGCTTTTGTCCAGGTTTCAAATCTTCATCGACCATTTTAGTATATCGTTGTGTAGTGAATTGAATAAATCAAAGTAGACCTGTTTGAATAGGAGAAATAATAATAGGGCGGTCTTCTGTTAGTAGTGGAATTCATTAGAAAGTCCATTTTTGCAAGCACCAATCCGTAGTTCGAATCAACGACAATTTCAATAACAAATAGTAGACGGAAAAGTCTTCTTCTTTATAGAAATTCTGTCTAGCTAGTAGTACTGCATTAGTAAGCACCATGATGCCGTTTATGGTCGTCCTTGATTTATGGCTGTTCACAATCAACGGCACCACCACGCTCCATGCATGGGATCCTCAACAAATTATAATGCTCCAACAATAGAAAAAAAAGAGTAGTCTACCTTTTAACAAAGAACTTCTTCTTTTGCAAATAAGGAGAAATGATAACTAGCTAGCTACTAGTATATTAGCAGCTAATCGATGCAACAACAGTAAACTAGTTGAGCAACAACTCCACGGTGTTGTTGTTGTTGTTGCGTTTTTTGGTGCATGCTAAAGTTTTGCCCATCCGGTGGGGGCTCCGACAGGAACGAAAGGGTTCACGCTATCGCAAGCCGGGACCAACTGGTCGTGGTAGAATCTTACAAAAAAATCGAACCACTCCGCACTGACAACACATAAACAGTGCTGTGTTACACTTGCACATTAGCGGATTGAGATATTTCAGCAATTAGAATTGCAAAATCAATCACTGCATTCTGTTTATAGTTACAAGTTAAGACTACAGTGTCTTGGTAATTAAGAAGTCGTGACGACTTGAAGCTCTGGCTACAAAATGGGAAGTCAAAGCGGTAGGTCAAAGCGTCATGCCGACATGCAACCGATTCAACTTGTCTCATGCGTTTCCGGTAGATCCATTATTCCTGGATCTTGTGCATCTTGTCTGAATCGGCATTCAATTGCTCCTTGCGCTCCGCCAAAGTATCATAGAAGGAGGGAAAGTTCAAATCGTCCGAACGAATGGACAATGTCTCGGACAGACCACGGCCTACTTCCTTGGAAGGAAAGTTGAGGGCATTGACTCGTTTCTCAGCCTTGTCGAACTCCCCCATAGAACCCAAGTGCCTGTGTTTGCTCTTGAAGTCAATTTGGTGATCAATGAGAAGACTATCAATCCAACCAATCATGGTAACGCAGCCATTTCCGGTAGTGCACACAAGTTGATCAGATTGACCTAGAGTGTGTTTTGGCAAAAGCTGCGAATGGAGCAGTTCATTGCGAGTGCGTCTGCGTTCCTTCGTGGAAGGAACAAGACCCAAATATTCCATTATTTCTTGAGCAACTGTGGACGGCAGGCTGTCGGCGGAGGAATCCTTCGACAGTAGTCCACACTTTCCTGTCAGTGCTCTTCGGTAGAGGTAGGAATGGGCAAGATGAGAACGTGCCGGAACAAGCCTCTCAGCTGCAGGATCCATGATGAACAGAGCCACGAACTTGCGAGATGCAGAGCGATCCTGGGTTGTATTGACCATGCGGAGAACACGGTGAGCCATCTGATAATTTGAAAATACCAGCAGAGTACCAGTCTTGATTGGGACGGAGCAGTTAGGAATCAGTGGGTCTTCTGATTCATCATCAGGACGAAGGGCTTGTCGTAAGCTTCCGGGAGGAAACTCCCGAGCCCGCTGTTTAATTGTTGAAAATGGCTGAGGAATGACTAGACAAAATAAGCAACATGCACCCGCCCTTATTTCAACCTACATCGCTGAGCACCGTGATGGGACGTCGGTCCATCATCTCCATATTTCCACCAACCAACGCATCATCGACGTCGTAATAGTAGAGAACTACTGCCGCAACGGGTTCATGTTCACCGTCAACATGCCAAAGTCCAATGTATTCCGGAGGATCATCGTCGGGTTGCTTTTGGGAACTGTAATGGACTGAGCCTTGACGACGACCTGCAGGCGCTGACCTTCCACAAGGAGGTGTGGTTTAGTCAATTTTGCTAGCATTGGCAGGGCCGCACTGAACACAGGGGTAGCAACTGTGTCAATAATTGCTGTATCCATCCAATGAGCGCGCTCTCCGCCAACTAGGCTTGCCTTGCTTCCATCGTAAGCAACGTCAAACTCGCAAGGTACCCATACCCTTTTCCCGTCGCGGAAACGGACAAACTGGTTTGGATCGATGATCATTTGATACCGCGGCAGCGGACAATCGTTTGTAATGCTCGCGAGATCTTCCAATAGAGGTTTGATGATGGGCACGATTTTATAATTTTCTGTGGTCCAGAAGTCAGCATTGGAACCACCGTGCTGCTTGTAAAGAGAGTCTACACTGCGTTCCAAAATACCGTGATTTAAGCCACTCGAAGGCACTGACAATACAGGTGTAAAAGGTCTCCACACCATTTCTCCACCGCGCGTGGTCTGGCGTTGGTTGTAGGACCAGACATGGTCCTTGGTGTAGACATACGCCAATCGGTATCTAGCATAGTGTTTGTTTGAGTAGTTAGCAGCAGTGCTCAAAGAGTCATCATACCGTAGCCATGTCGTTTGAACACCACAGGGAGCATAGCCGGGAAAAGTATGAATTTCGGTAGGAATCAAGCTCGCCTGAAAGCACTGCGTTCCAAAATCCATTTTCTTGTTTCCATGCATGTCCTTGATAGCCTTGGAACAGAGGATATCTGGTCGGCGCATCACCTCCTCATACAAAAGTGGCAGAGACTTCATTGCACATCGAGACGACCAATACTTCATGTCTTTCGTGGCATCGTCGTCGGAAATGGCGATTTTTCTCCAAGGGTCGGATAGGTATTTCCTGTGCTTCTCAAGGGATGCCTTGTAGTTCTCACAAGAATAATTGCATTTTCGTTGAACCACTTGGATGCTTTCCAGGCGTAATACGATCTTGAACGTATGCGCTGCGAGACTTGCTTTATAATCGGCACGAAGTCCTTCTACCTCTGCCGACAGCTGCTCCGAGCAGACTTTGTTAACATGATGTTGGGCATCATATGAATCCTCCTCAAATACGAGACCACAATTGCGACATTCAACGAGATTGGGTCGAACATCAAAACTGCAATTTCCTGCTTCATAGTATTTTTCTTCTTTGGGCTCCATCGGCATCCAAGGACAGATATAGGTTCCCAGGGGCAAATTGAAATCGTTGGGATCGACTTTGGTGCAGCGAGCGAGAAAGGCATTCGCGTACGCCATTCTCTGTGCTTTCAAGCTTCCCTGGAGAATGTCGGGAAAATTAATGACAGACGACGAAGGTGCCGCTGCTGCTGGTTTCCTCTCATTGTCGGTCATTTTTCTTTGTGTATCTTTCCGAAACAATTATTGTATGCCTCCAGAAGTTTGTGTTTATTTTGCCTTCGCCTGTTTTTCCAAGCGTGGATGTGGGTTTGTCACAGCGTGGATACAGGTCTGAAGGAGGTTCGAATGAGAGCACGTGTAAAATAAATATATGTAATTTGTTTTCGGGTAGAGTTTCTCTCCCCGTGGACGAAGAAACGACAGAAAGCTGCAACTTTGTAGAACGAGATGTTTCACGAAGAATGGATAAATCAAATCTGCCAGGAAGCCCAACGCTGGCTGCTGTTGTTGCTGCTCCTATTGTGGCGTTTCCTTACAGAAATGCTCTGAAGTCGTTAAATGCGAGGAGAGAAAAAACGTTGATCGATCGTCGTGGCTTGGCTTCAGCGTGTAAAAAGTAACTAGGACGCACACTTTAAGCAAGAATGGAAAAATACAGTGCGAAGCATTGAAACAGAAGTTGTGTGCGCTCAAGGTGCTCCGCGACACTGCCATTGTTTTCAATCGCTTTAAGTTTTTTATGAAGTCACAAAAAGTTAACCAACTGGTCATTTTAATTTATTATTGTGCAATAGACAGGTGCAGAATTTATGGCAGGACATGCCAGCTTAGACGCACAACGGCATTGCCTCTGCAACAATGTCAGCATTTCTTTTGGATTGCTCAACAGTCATGGCATTGACGCGGTCCACCTCCTCGCATCGGACTTCGACTTCCTCAGCTGTTAAGCCTGGAAGGCACTGGTTGCGAACTTTGAGGCGCTCAACGCAATCATCCACGTCCGCGTGGACGTAGATGGACAAGTCGAAAAATTCTTTCGTGCGTTCAAATCCGTGGTCGTCATGAAGCAAGTAAAGTCCTTCACAGAGGACAACCTTATTGTGCTTGCGATTGTAGGCGAAGGCATCATGGTCGGGATCTCCCCGCGAGTGACAGAAGCCAGGGAGGCTCACAGTTGGTTCATCCGTGTGGCGGATTCTCGCTAGGTCTCTCTTCAAACGAGCAGCGTCAAATGTGTCGGGAGCACCCCTTCGATAAATGTAATCGTCGGCGTTGGGGAACTGTTTTAGGTCGTCAAGGGGATAGTGGTAGCCGTCAAATGGCATCACCATGCATCCAACATCTTCCAGGAGGTCATTGAGAATGTTACAGGCTGTAGATTTTCCCGAACCAGGAATACCTACCAAGGAAACCATTAGGGGCACATTGAATGGGAAGCCCTTGGTTTCTTCTTCGTGGATTTTCAATTGCTCTCGGATAGTTTTAGCCACCTTAGGTTGCCAGGTGACGACGAGGTTGTTGTCTTGTTGGCCCATTGTCTTCGGTTTTTCTTGTTCTTGTTTTAGCTTGAGGTTAGGTAGCAAAAAAGGGAAGGGTCCTTGGAAAGCCGATGTGTCATGCAGTGCGGCTGAGATCATTGTGAATATTTGCAGACTGAAAGTAGAGGCTAAAAACATTTTTTTCGGGGAATGACATGTTCGTGTTTTGTAGAATTGTGAGCAGAAGGTTTTGCGATCTCATTTTGACACAGGGAACGGCGAATGGCCGTCCGGAGGGACATGGAATGCAAGAGCAGGACCAAAATTCCAACTTCTCAGCACTGCGGGTACATGTAGCACCATGTGTTTTAATAGTCTCCGTAGGTTGGAGTTCGACTAGGAGTTGAATATTAATACCGGTTCTCCGATTCTCGGAAGCCGCGCTCGTTCGTCTACGTTCTCCATGTCAGCAAAATGCGGATTATCTTTTTATTCTCCGTGTCCATTTTGTTCCCCGTCATTGTTCTTGCCTCACATTTTGGTTTTTGACGGAACTGCCGGAGAATCTAACAGTAGTGGTACAATGCTATTACTAGCTAGCCAGTAAATAGTAATAGCATGAATCCAGACCGATGTGACAAACAATGGACTTCAATATTTAGGTTTGCAATGCCCATGTTGACCCGTCAGACACTTTTTTGTTCTTTGTGATCGCTCCTATCGGTGCTTTGCTTACATTATAAGTTAATAATAGGACCGCCTCGACAAAGAATTGGCTTTAATATAGATAGCTAATCCCTGTTGTTCCGTCAGACAGATATTTGTTCCTTGCAATCGCTCCTATTCTCACCATCATCCGGAAAGCTGGCTGGGTCCTTGCTCCAACTGTTCCACGAGCAGATGGCACTGTCTTCCGAGAGAGACCACAAAGAACGACCGGTGGCTATGGCAGCTGAGAGCCGATTATAGTTCCACTTCAAAAACTGGTTGGTTGCTTCCAACTTCGCGCATTGGAAGAAAACAGTAAATAGCAAAGAATAATTCTGAACATGAGAAAAGTTGGGATCAAAATCTGTTCGTTCCAAATAATCCACGGCGAATTACTCGGTTGCCGTTTGTCGTCAAATCAGGTTTCATGAGACCATGTACGTACTAGTGTCTATCAGCATGGGCGACTATTGAGTGTGGGGGTCAGTAGCCGTGAGAAAAGAAAGGAAAAGGTTCTCTTTCAAGACGACCCTCGGAGCGCCGGACTGAAGGCGTAGAAGTATGGGAAGATGTTCCATCATTGTGGTGTGGTATCATACAACGACCGACAACAAGAATCAATCACCAGCAAGTGTCCAGCCGCTACCTCTACTATAGCCACAAGCGTGATAAAAGCTGTCTGAAGCGAATGTCACACCATGACACGACGGAGCTACAAACCGACTACTGGCACGCACATGAGGCGAATAGACAACGCATATTCAACAAGCATTGTAGGGCACCCTAGTACAAGCTGGCTATCTACTACTAGCTAGAAAGCTGATAGACTCAGACCACCCAAACGGGTGTCTGAATCGATGACTTAGTTATCCTCCCTGCGTCCATCACTTCAGGTTTGTTCTTCACTGCACATTCGGTCGACTACAGAACAATCTTGGTTAGCACACGAAAGCAGTACTTAGATGGATCTGCAGACTCTGAAGACTACGAGTGCCAGAAGCTTGGGGGCGAGCTCCGTTATGGTGAGTCCAACGAGGTCTTCGAGCAGGCTTGTGTAGAGTAAGTGTGCATCCAAAATCAATATATTCTTGTGGTATCTACTACTCCATTGAGGCCTGCGTGGTTGATCTCTTACTCACCTTAGTGTGGATTTGAAATTTTCAAAAACAGATCTTCGGATGGCTATTGGTTGGATCTTCGGAAGTCTCCTGGCGCATCAGCTGGGTGCATCCTCATTGAGAACCGCAATTGTTGGCGTTGTCCTTGGCCATAGTACGGTAGCTGCCTTGACCATTGAAGTCAATATCTAAGGCAGAATTTATTTTTGATACTATTGTTGATGTCTTGTCCCTTTTCACCATGACAAAAGTCTTTGTAGTAGACGACGAGTCCCAGCGTCAACAAAAAGAGGCAGCAAAGACCTTCTTTGCCGAAGTCGACAAAGCAATCTTTAGGAAAACTCGAGTTGCTTTCGACTGCGAGGGTGTTGATCTTAGTCGAGTGGGGTCCTTGGAGATTGTTTCGTTGTGCTTTGAAGACGAATCCAGTCCCAATAGCGCCAAGGCGGTGTATTTGTTGGATTTGGGAGGGTCTGGTGCATCCGACCAGCGTGAGGAGCGAGTTGCGGCTCTCAAAAAGTTGTTTGAGTGCAAGAATGTGGTGAAGGTCATCCATGATTGTCGTATCGATTGCGACGCCCTCTACCACAAATGGGGCATTGATCTGCAGAATGCCCATGATACCAGCTGCTACCACTCTCTTATTAGTGGGACGGAAAGCAATCTCAATGATACTTTGGCATACCACGGTCTGTCAACGAATGCTGCTCGGGACAACAACGTGTACAAGGCCAATCCAGCTTTCTGGGCCACCCGTCCGTTGACACTACGAATGAAAACATGGGCTTCACGAGATGTGGCCAAGCTCCTGCCCCTCGCAACCAAGCAAATTTCAGTCCTCTCCGAGGCCCAAAAGCAAAAGGCAGCCACTCTGTCCAGCAATGCCACCAGGTTTCTGGTGGATATGAACCTAGAGAGGGGACTTCGGTGCATGGTATCGATCGGATTGTTTATTGGAAGAAAGGGTTGCAACCTGAAGAGTTTGGAAAGGCGCACAGGTACTCGGATAACGAACAGAAGCCAGGACGAGTGGTTGGTGTACTACCAGAACCGTCATTCTTTGTTGCAAGTCAAGCAAGCGATGGGGTATTGACCGCCCGCCGCGGATCCTTCTCAAACAGAACGGTGTGCGTCTTCCAGCTGAAGAGACTCTCCAGGACTGACTGCGCTCGTTTCGAGCCGGGGAGGATCGCGTTACTGTATAAAGAACCACCCACTCCAATGGCTGGTAGGCTTTTCGCTGTAGGTCGATCACGTACTAGTACTTAATTTCCGTAAACTTGAACGAAGTTGGCCAGTAGACAACTTGCGCGCCATAGATGTACTCGATAGTCTTGACCATTTTCTAATGCCAATGTTCCGATTCGTCCAAGGAGACTCGGAGTACATGACTGACAAGTTCCCCAACGTATCGTGATGTATCTTGGTGAGTGCCTGAGTGGGTATGGATTCCCTTTAGCAACCGTGAACCAACACGAAGAACCTTCTCACGGGCAATGTTACTAGGTGGAGGTGGGAGAAACATAGGGATCCACCGTGTGTTCTCCTTCAGCCTCCATCCTTTACATACATTATCCAGTGCACATGCTACCGAATAGCGTCTCATCCAAACGATTTTGTTGTTTGATTTTAAGTTGCGACAACCGCTACATTTCAGACGAAAATGTGACTGGGGTTGGCCAAAATGTGACTGGCTCCAACAAATTCTTGATTCGTGCCGTGCGTTTGGCATCGTCGTTATGTAGAGAAATCCTAGCATCTCTCAACCACTGGTATCTTGACTGGATCTTTCATTTTAAGGAGAACTGAATGTCCATAAGGTGTACTTCTACTAAGTACGGGTCATCCGGAAAACATACTAGGTAGTGCTCCAAATTGAAGTGTGGCACTGATATTCATTAGAGGTTTATAGGTTCGACGAAAACAGTGAATCGTGGCTTAAATTAGCTTTACGTTGTGGGCCTAACTATGATCGCTGTAAGATGACACCTAGTAGGGTCATTTGGCCTAAAATAGATAGGGGCATGTGTGTCCTAATTGATCCAGTAAACTGTTGAACACAATCGTAACCTAGTGTAAGTTGAGGTTCTCTGTATTCTTCAAACCAGAACTACGTAGATTACCAGCAAATCTCAGTCTTGCCGAGCCGGGGCGGCTGTCAACAACCAAGACAACAGAGTCTTTCTCATAAATACGAATGCAAAACGGTTAAATAGTCGCTTCCTTCTTACGGGAGAGTGGCGTAAAATGGCAACTATTGGAGCTCCAAGGGTTTCTTCCCCTCGACTCCTACTAATTGTAGTCTTTTAAATTGGCTGAGATACGAGTGTAAAAGATGTACCAATTCCTACGTGGAAATTGTGAGATGGTTTGTCGACTTTGTCCAACTTGTGACTATCATTTTGTACGTTATACTGGCTAGCTAGTAGTAGTACGTCGTAGTAGAGTAATAGCAAAGATGCTTTCTTCTCATAAAAAAATGATGTTGTGCAAGTGAAGCCACCACATGGTAAAGTATCACAACAAGAGTCATCATTATCAATAGCTTCACCAATATCTTTCTCGCTAATCCTCACAGAATGAATCGACAAAACAGTTTTCGCGTTGCTATGAATCCACCTCCTGAACAGAGGAGATGTGACTATGATGACATTGTGGTAAGCCCAAGCAGCCGCATTATTGGCAACACGTCTGAACGGTACCTGCACCGCGGTGCAGTGGAGGATGATAAGATCGTCTTCCCTGGTAATTATGAACGTGAACTCCCTGAATATCCTTCTGTGGCTGTCAACACTTCTTGTTGTGCTTCGACAAGTCCACTGAGTGTGACTGAGCTCTTCCAACCCGAAGAACAAGATTCGTGCTACAAGTCCGCCATGAGGCCTCCCATGGTTAACCCGCGTCGACTTTGCTCCACAAGAGGCGTTGATTCCCCCAAGAAACCAGTGGACACCTCGAATGTCTTTGTCTCCTCTTTCTCCAAGAGCTTGAGTGCCACAAGTCGAAGCCGAGGATCCTCCAAGTCACACAGAAGCTCCTCCATAAGTACTAGTTCTGATACACAAGGATCCCTCTCTTTGACAGCCTTTATAGAAGCACTGCCAATAGTGGCTGCTTCTGGTGCACAACCTAAATATAGCACCAATCCATTGCCACCTCTATCAGTGATTGGAGGATCTGCTTCTGCTACTTCAGGAAATTCTACTATTCCGCGCAGCAGCAGTCATCGTCGTCAAAATACCGTTGACAGCAGCAACTCCAAAGATGCAGCTGTGGTACGAGGAGCTTCCAAAGGTGCACAAGAAACTGCCGAAAAAAACTTGGATCGTCCCGTGGCATGTCCTCGACGTCAAAGAACAGTTGAAAGTGATGCATTTCCCGATGACGAGTCATCTATGGACGAGCAACCCCCACCCCCACAACAACCAAAACGGGTGGGGGCCAAGTCTCCCGCTCGCATTCGAAGACCACTGCAACCTAGTCGTGACTGTGTGCGATTCAATGGTCGGGAGAGTATGCAAAGGATGCAACGAGTTATTCGTCAAAATAAGAGTGCCGAAGAAGAGGGCGTGGCTACTAACACTAACACCACCCCAGAACTGGATCGACCAGTCCCTTGTCCGGTACGGCAAGCGACGATTGAGAAACCGTCCGCCCTGGAACGTGATGTCTCATTGACACCCGAAGACTTGTTTGGACGGTTCACAAACGAGGGCGACAACGCTGAGGAAAAGAATGATGCTACCAGCAGTTCCTTCGCTGGACATGAGACCCGCGACGATGATGATGATGACAGCATTTCTTTGGATCAAGAAGGTGCCTACTTTTGGTCAGCGCCACCAGTCCCACAGCCAACGAAACAGACTACCCCGGCGGTTATCGAAGCTTGGTTGAGCATGTCATCAAACAACCTGAATCAGGAGCAGCAACACCAACGATGGTCCGAGTCACAAAAGAGTCTCAAAGTACCATCCAAGGACGAAGAAGATGAAGGCAAGGTCACCCAAGCATTATGGTCTTCCATGCCAGTACTTGAATCCTATCATCCTCGCGAGGTAGGTGGAGGAAAAGTTACGCCCCAAAGGGGGGTTCGATCTTGGCCGACCGCTCGAGTGCGTGCCGAAAGTGAACACGCTGGTGCCACAACTATGCCGCCGACTATTCCGAGTCGATACCGTCGTCAAGACAGTCTCTTGTCTACAGAAGCTGACTGTGATACCATGGTGGTGAACCCCAATGCCACAAGGACAGAGCAGCAGCGGCCACTCAAAAGTCGGGCGTCCATGCCCATGAAACCTCATCCACGCAAACCTAGTTTGCATTTGGAGGATCTTGCTGCCATGAGGTCGTCATTGTTACCTGAAAAGAACAATGCCGATACTGCAGCCAGCATGGGGGCATCCTTGCCAGTCCTGTCCTCTGAATGTGATAGCATGATGGTGGACTCCACCAAAAGGACAGAGCAGCAGCAACTGTCACCCAAAAGCCGGGCATCCATGCCACCCTTGCAACCTCATCGACGCAAACCTAGTTTGAATTTGGAGGATCTTGCTTCCATGCCGTCATCATCGTCCTTCCCCTATGAAATGGCCAGCATGTGGGCATCCTCGCCAGGCTTGTCCTCTGATTGTGATACTGTGACATCCATGTCGCCCTTGCGGCCTCTTCAGCGCAAACCTAGTTTGAGTTTGAAGGATCTTGCCGACATGTCGTCGGCACCGGAAAAGAGAAGTGCCGCTACAATTGCGGGCATGTGGGCGTCCTTGCCAGTCTTGTCATCCTCGGCCATATCCCCCGCCCACTCTCCCAAGAAACGTTGTTCTATGACATTGCCCCCAGCAATGCCTGCTCGACGCAGGCCCAGTCTCAACATTTCAGATGATGGTGAAGACATTGAAATGTGGTTGTCAAACCATAAATCTCCTACTACCGAAGATCATGTCGACGCCCACAAGAGTGTGATTTGCCCCGGAAGTCATGGTAGTGGCCCTGCGGGCTCTGTAGTCATGTCAAGTCGTAGTCATCGACGGTATGATAGTTTTGCCGGCGATATCAGTGTTTGTAGCATTGTATTGAAAGAAGGAGAAATTGAAATTTAGTTTGAAAACGTTCCTACCTGAAAGGCATCTCCAATATGTTAGTTCCAATCCACCGTAATCTCTACCAATAAATTTATCATCATAGCTACCAAGACAAATTGTTCGCAACTTGAGTCTCGTTGGCTTCTAGCTAGCTAGTAACAGGCTTGTAGCACCTCATAGATAGCGCTACTCCGGTACGCCAGGCTAGCCACTAGTCTAGCGATCGCCGCGAACGGGGCACACTTGCGTCTTAATGCCATCCCCACCCTCACCCTATCACAGGACTTTTTCCAAAGCAACTGTGGGTCCAAGTGCATAGAGGGTTAGGGCTACAAATAACATTGTGAGAACGTCTTCCATGCGAAATAATTAGGTGATTGCATCACGCACCTAGTAGAATGAATGGATCCCTCCATTCCAGGCTAAAAGGATACTGGTAGGTATTGCTTATTATAATAGACATTACTTGATTGTTCCCGGCTCCAAGAACACGTAGCAACTGAATGTCATAGTGCATGTCATGAATGTCGGTTTTTACTAGTAGGGGTATGGTTTTTGCCGTCACTCACTGCAGCCATGGCAGGAGCCGTTTTTCTGGCTGAACCGGCTGTGCCTGACTTTTGGATGCCTCGTACTCTAGTAGAGGAGGATGGGATCATCCATGACATCGATCTTCAGCTTGCTACAGTGAATACATGCATACTATTAATCTTGTACCACTGGTAGTTAAAAAACATCACAACTTGCTGATAGCAGGCCAACCGCACAAAGGGTAAAGACAGCACTGACACTTAAATAATTCAATCTTCGGAGTCGGTCGAATTCCGACCGAAAAAGAAATACTGAACTGCTTTTGAGAGGTTTTGAGAAGACGTAAGGCACGCGGAGTAGGAGATTATGGGGAATCCATAGGGAACCTTAGTGAACTACGTGGCAGTTCATGTCGCTTTCCGCAAAACGAAACCGTCAGAGGGCAATTGTGGGGAACCTCGTACTTCGTCATTAGTGACTTGACTCACATTAGTCACGACTACGAACTCCTTCTAGCTATCTCTAGCTAGCTAGCTAGTAGTAGCTATCCACTGCCGTTCCAATCAAAATTGAATCAATCAATCATTCCTTTGATTCAGCCATCAACCCTCTCCGACCGGCTGCCGAATGTACGTATCGATGGTCGAACACTATGGAACAGAAAGAGCTGAAGCTTCAGGACAACCTGAAGCAGGTATGTTCCGGAGTGGTAGCAATCGTGCAATGCTAGCTAGCGAGCTAGGTAGCCAGGAGAGTATCCAGAAGGAGCCCTTCCGTATTTGCGATAGCCGCCAAAGGAGAGGACCATGGTTTCTCCGCCCTTGGGATGAAAGGAGTTACCGGTAATGTAATCCCGTTGGTGCATTCATCAATAAGATTGGCTGACATGTCAATCGCAACTTCAAGGGGTTGGTTGCCCGGAACGAAGCAGCCAGTGAGCCGCTGCAAGATGTCCCTTTAGCTCGGTGTGCTGTTGCTTTGTGGAGTTGCTCAGGCTTCTCGGGCCGATTGGCATTGCATTGGGGCCAGCACAACTACACTGCAGTAGAAGCCTTGGATAGCGTGCACGAGAGCGACGTGATTTCAATCTTCCAACCTAACTTCAAGCACTCCACTCCACTGCATTCGTTGTATCTAGCTAGCTGGGTAAATTGAAGGTCCACTCAGTGGCAGCATACCTAGGAACCGGAGTAACTTTAGTAGTCGGACTGAGACAAAAAAATCCAGGAAGTTCTTTCTAATTTCTCGAATGCGGAAGGCAACTGAAATGTTCATGCTCCAACCACTTCGTTTTGGTAAAGCAGCTACTACTAGTGGGCAATACCTATGAGGTTCTGGTTGTGTAGCTAATGCATGTAACTACTATAGTTAGATCTTGTCAAATGAATCGTTTCTTCCCATGAATCTGAAGGGAAAACCTTGTGGCTTGATGATCCGTAAGTGAATGAATGAGCTCCGTCGTCCTGGCTGAGTTGACGGAAGACGATACTGGTTGTGCGGAATCGTGTCTTCCCATGAATCTGAAGAGCTATCTGAAGGTAAATTCTTGTGGCTTGATGATCAGTGAAAGAATGAGTTCCTGACTGGCTGAGCTGAGGGAAGACAATACTGGCTGTGCGGATACACAGTATCTATTTGCTACGTAGTAGCCGGCAATGTACGGTATAGCTTTCGTTCAAGCTCCTTCCTTCCTTCTTTCCTACTTCCCGTCGTTCGTGCCAAATGTGTTTTGTCTCGTAGCCAAATCTGACAAGGTCCTGACCAGGCACGATCATACAGTAAGTACGCCTAAGGGGGCAAGCTCATGCAAACGTTCGAAAAAGCGATCTGCTCTAGCTAGCTAGACTGTAAGTAGTATCTAGTCAGTATTGGCTATTCTTAGTTGAACTCGGCACCAAAGCTAGTAACTTGTGCAAGCATGCAAGGTGTCTCTCAGTCTGGCTTAGTTCTAGATAGCTAGGCCTCACTGAACCTGCCCGAATCAAGCTCCTGAACCAACCCGCCCGACGCAGGCTCCGTCATCCAAAAGTGCTCTGCTCTACTAGTAGCTATCTAATCCTGAACATGGCACGACTAGTGTAGTAGCTAACTGGCAAGCATACAAGGTGACTTTCTAGCTAGCTAGCAATGTGCTAGCTATCTAGCCTATTAGATAGTGACCTTGCTCGGTACTGCTCTTGATCTGCCGGCACCGTATTGGTTTGGCGATAACACAGTGACGGAACACCAACGTCTCGAAGTGACAAGTCTAGACTGCTCGTGTATTTATGCGGGGGCCAACCAAGCTATTGGCTGGCCCCCGTGCTGGCCATGTTCAGCAGCAGAGCAGGTGCAATGAAGTGGAATAGCTCCGCATGCAACGCTTGGCGGCTACAGTTGCTTCTCCCGGCGAAGGATTAGGAACCATGCAGGAAAGATTCGGCAGATTATCCAGATGATATGAAAGTTGCTAACAGGGATGTACAGATGAAGGGTAGTTGTTTGGTCTCTGGGTAATATAGCTATAATGGTTATGATACATTTTCTGCAATAGTAATAAT
>ENA-ORBV01010044-ORBV01010044.1-microbial-mat-metagenome-genome-assembly--contig:-NODE-10044-length-15286-cov-5.447695_pt1 | contig 15286 bp, 15 predicted proteins | sample MGYA00237777_ERZ505514 | MGnify/ENA primary metagenome ERZ505514 (study PRJEB26160, sample SAMN06269048) | microbial mat metagenome | isolation source: Oligotrophic lake microbial mat | place... | reverse complement strand
TTTAATGATACGGCCACCACCGAGATCTACACCTCTCTATTCGTCGGCAGCGTCAGATGTGTATAAGAGACAGGCCATACTCAGAGCGCGACGGCCCCGTCACCTTCAGCACAATCTTGTCGCCCTGCTGGGTTGCCTCGACTTTGATCTGATCGATCAGCGACTGCTCCATGGCGCGCTTCTCGATCTCCACTTCAATCTCGGGCTTGTCCCAGGAATGAATCTCGATCGCGCCGTCGAACGTGTCGAGGTCGATCTGCGGGAGCCCCGCCACCTTGAACGTCTTGGTCTCGCGGGCCGACAGGCCCTCGGTGTTGAGGTTGACTTCGCACCCCGCCAGGAACGTCGACGCGAGAAGACACGCGCCCGCAACGGGCAATGTGCGATGGATCGTAAACCTCATGAGCACCTCAGGCAGATAGACGGACGGTTACGGGTCAGTGTTCCAAGGGCCGCAGGCCCGGTTCCAAGGCCGGCAAGCCCGCCAGGTAGGTTTGCCGAACGGTGAGGCCGGGGCCGAGAACCACCAGATCCGCCGTCATTCCTGCGGCAATGGCGCCAACCTCGGACAATCCCAACTGTTGCGCCGGCGTCGTCGCGCACAGGTGAACCGCCTCACGCAGGTCCAGGCCAACCCGATGCACCAGGTTTCTGAAGGCGGCAGCCATGGTCAGAACGCTCCCGGCCATCGTGCCGTCGGCGAGCTCGGCCGTCCGCTCGGTGACGACAATCTCCTGTCCGCCCAGCCGAGTGCGCGTGCCAACCGGCAGTCCTGAACCGGCCGTACCATCGGTGATCGCCATCGTGCGGCGCGCGCCTTTCATGCGAATCGCCAGCCCAATCAACGCCGGGTGCACATGAAAGCCGTCGCAGATGATCTCGGCGGCCACCGCGTCTGATTCGAGTACCGCGCCGACCACGCCTGGCGAGCGAGAGGTCATCGGCGACATGCGGTTGAACAGATGCGTCGCGTGCGTCACGCCGGCCGCGATCGCCGCCCGCGCCTCATCGTAGGTCGCGCCGGTGTGGCCGATCGAGACGCGATGCCCCGCCGCCACGAATCGGCGCACCAGCTCCATCCCGCCCGGCAACTCCGGCGCGAGGGTGATGATGCCGGTGGCCGTGCGATGGCGTTCGATCACGCTGAGGATGTCGGCCGCGTTGAAGTCCCCGCCGCCCTTTCCACTTTCCTCTTTTCTCTTTTCACTTGCCGGAGGCAAGCGAAGGCAGCGCCGCGGCTGGGCGCCATTCCATGCGGGGTTGATGAAGTTGCTCTCGAGGTGCGCCGGCAGGACGCGGGCGGATCGCGGTGCGGGCGATGACTGCGCGATGGCCACCGCGGTCAGCAGAGCCGCAAGCGTCGCCGGATCGCAGGCGACCGAGGTGGGGCAGAAGCTGGTGACGCCGAACTTCGGCAATCGACTGGCGATGTCGGCCACGGCGCCACCACCATCAAGCACGTCACGACCTTCGAGGCCGTGGACATGGACATCGATCAAGCCGGGCGTGATGACATGACCCGCGCAGTCGACCCGTGTCGCGCCCGCCGGTCCATCGACCACGCGCGACTCGATGGCCTCGATGCGGCCGTCGCGGATGATCAGCGTGCCGCGCTCGACAATGCGATCCGGCAGGATCAAGTCGGCGCCGGCCAGAACCATCATGAGGGTCGTCGCACCGAGGAAGGATCGCCCGGCTTGGTGCGCCACCCGAGCCTGCGGTCAGCCATGGTCGGCGTGCCAGTCTGCATGGGCGTGCAGCTTCTCTCCGTCCAGTGGCAACGGCGGGCCGACAAACAGCTGTTCATCGATCCGCTTGAGCAGCACGGCCAATCCGCGTTCCTCTGGTGCCGCCATCACCAGCACACCGGCGCCCTGGCTGGGCGGAAAGCGGCGGTCGTCCAGGTAGTCCCGGTCGAGCGTGATCAAGGTGCGGCGCAGCTGGCGCGCCAGCCGATAGTGTTCGGCATCGCGGGCGCGACGAAGGTCGGGATGGTCCATCACCGAGAGGACGTCCCAGTGCAACTGCTCGCGCATGTAGCGCACGAGGCCGGACGGGACGTTGGCGTCGGCGTATACACGTGGACGGTCAGCAACCGTTTCGGCGACCGGCCCCAACTCCGACCCCAGCGTTCCCATAACTCGCTATTCGCTAGTCGCGGTTCGCACTTCGACGCTGCGACTTCTTCTCGCGCTTCTTGATCTGCTTGCGCGCCTCGCGCTCCAGCTCGCTGACCAGCGTCTCGCGCTGCGCCAGCAAGTCCTTGCGCGGGCGGCGGCCATTCTTGTGGCCGACGGCGTACTCGCAAAACAGCGGAAAGGCGATCGTCGAATCGGCGTAGACCACGGCGGTGTCGGGCAGCACGCTGGGATTGATCTTGCCCCAGCTCACCGCTTCGGCCGGCGTGGCGCCCGACAGCCCGCCCCACACCACCGAGTCGGTGGTGATCTGGATGAAGTAGTCGTTGCCGCCCTTGAGAATGCCGTAGACCTCCCACAGCGTGGGCTGGCCCTGCAGGTAGAAATTCTTCGGCGACCCGCCGCCCAGAATCACGCAGCCGTTCTTCTCGGCGGCGCGGATGATCGCGCACACCTCGTTGACGTCCTGGTTGGGATCCACTTGCAGGGTGCTGCGGTTGATCAGCTCGTGATACGCGACGTTCATGCCGATCGAGCTGTCGCCCGGCGACGAGGTATAGATCGGCACACCACACTTGGCGGCCGACGCCAGCACCGAGTACTTGGCGCATCCGGGGCGCACCTTGAGCAGGTGCTGGCCGAGCGCTTCGTGCATCGCCGCCGACGACATGGGACCTTCAAGCCCGCTCGACACCAGGAAGTCGCGGATGAAGCTGTCGGTATCGAGCAGCACTTGTGCCGGAAACAGCACGTCGTAGATGCGAATGACGCCCTCGTCATAAAGCACGCGGTCGTCGACAAACGGCGAGCCGCGGCGCAGCGTGAAGTTCAGGGCGTAGTGCAGGTCGTGGTAGAGGTTGGCGCCGGTGCTGATGATGAAGTCGATCAGCCCACGCTCCATCAGCTCGATCACGCAGCCGCCCAGGCCGGCTGGCGTCATGGCGCCGGCAATGGTCAAGGCAATCGTGGTGTTGTTCTCTTTGGCGAGCATCTTGTCGCCGTAAATGTGGCAGGCCTCACCCAGCCGCGCCGCGTTGAAGGCCTGAAAGCCCTCGTCGATCAGGGTGCGGACCGCCGCGCTCCCCTTCGGACGGTAGTACTTGATCGGCTTGCCTGTGAGAAACGACTTGGCGCCTTTGGGAGCGCCAGGGGCACGATATGGCATCGCCTCTTAGCGTATGCCAAAAATCGTGCAGTCGGCGCGCCTGTCCTGCGTCCATCCGGTGTAAGCGGAACCGGCGGGGGGCGAGCCAGCTCAGGAATTCCGTCGGACTTTAGGATAGCATCGTGCACTGTGAATCAGGATGCGTGGATCGTACTGGCCAGCGGAGTCGGCGCCCTCGGCGTGTCGCTCATCCTGTTCTTCTGGTGGAAGGGCCGGCCGTTCGCCGACGGCGAGGTGTTTCGCGCCAGCCGGCTGTCGAGCGGCAACCGGCTGTTCCCCACCCAGGTCTTGATCACCCCGACCGCCGTCGTCCACTACACGCCGGAACTGGTCGGCCGTAAGGAACACTCGATCCACATGGCGCACGTCGCGTCGGTCAGCATCGACACCAACCTGTTCTTCTCGAACGTGCTGATTGAAACGACCGGCGGCACGACGCCGGTCTCGTGCCATGGGCATCGTAAGGCCGACGCCGTGCGCATGAAGCACCTGATCGAGCAACACCAGACGCAGTACTACCGCGCGGCAGGGGCGCCGGCGCCGACCGAGGTGCCGCGTGGATGATCTGGCGTTTGCGGCGCGCCGCCAGAGTGCGACCGCTGCCAGCCCGCGAGTCGACACCCCGGACCTCGACACCCGCTTCAAGAGCCTGGTGCAGTCGCCGTTGCGGGCCGGCATTCTGCGGTTCCTGTCGGCTCGTCCCGACCAGACCTTCGACACCGAAGTGATCATGCAGACCTTCGGGCGCATGCGCCTGGACGTCGACCACTGCATCCGCGAACTGGTCGAGTTCGGCGTCATCCGCAAGCACGCCAGCGACCCGGCGACCTATGGCAGCATGCGGCCCGAGGCCGAGCCGGTGGCCAAGCTGCTGGCGGTGTTTCTCGAGGGACGCGCGCACCCGGGCATCGAAGATGCCTCGCCGTCGGTGCAGCGCTTTCGCGAGATGATCGGGCGCGACGAGAAGATGCTGGCGATCTTCGAGTGGATTCGGACGGCCGCCAAGTCTGACATCTCGGTGCTCATCCTCGGCCCGACCGGCGCCGGCAAGGAAGTCGTGGCGCGCATGATCCACGAGCTGTCGCGACGCGGCACCGAGAACTTCCAGGCGGTGAACTGCGCGGCGCTGCCCGACAGCCTGTTCGAATCGGAGATCTTCGGCTACGAAAAGGGCGCCTTCACCGGCGCGCACGATCGCAAGCCGGGCCGCCTTGAGCTGGCCAACGGCGGCACGTTGTTCCTGGACGAAGTCGGCGACCTGTCACTGATGGCGCAGGCCAAACTGCTGCGGGTGCTCGAGGAGCGCCGGTTCGAGCGGCTGGGTGGCAACAAGTCGATTCACGTCGACTTCCGCCTGATCTCGGCGACCAATCGCCCGCTCGACATGTTCGTCCGCGAGAGCCGTTTCCGTGAAGACCTCTACTACCGCATCAATGCGTTCGCGATTCGCTTGCCCTCACTGCGCGAACGCGCGGTCGACATCCCGGTACTCGCCGATCGGTTTCTCTCGCGCTACTGCGCCGCCAACGGGTTGCCACTCGATCACAAGCAGTTTTCCAGCGAAGCGCAGGGGTTGCTGGCTTCGTATCACTGGCCCGGCAACATCCGCGAACTTGAGAGCACGGTGTCGCGGGCGGCGCTCTCGGCGCCCGGGCACTCGATCCGCGCCGCCGATATCGAGTTCCTGCATGGCCACGCCATGTCGCGACCCGATGAACACTCTAACCGCCTGCCGTCGCTGCGCGATGCCGAACGCGCGCACGTCATTCGCGTCCTCGAGGCGACCGAGTGGAACAAACTGGAAGCCGCCAAGGTACTCGATATCAGCCGTGGCACCCTCTACCGCAAGATCGACGAATATGGCCTGGCTCCCTCGACTGGCGTCGGTCGAAGGCGAGGGCGAACCTGAGGAGAGCCCCAGGGCAGATGCGCTCCGTACCGCCTTCTGCCGGCATCGTCATCGGCACCAGCCTCGCGGGCGGCGCCTGGCTAGCGCTGTCTTTCGGCTCGCGCGTCGAATTCACACCGCCGGTTCTCGGCACGGCGTCCCTGCTGGTCGCCGCGCTCGTCTATTTCGGCCACCGCGCGTATCGGGTCTACCGCGGACGCCTTGATGGCGAGCGCCGTCGCGCGGACGACATGGCCGTACTGCATCTGGCCACCATGGAAGCACTCGCGCTCGCCATCGATGCCAAGGATCAGACGGCGCGATCGCATCTCCAACGGGTGCAGGTCTATGCCACCGGCATCGCGCGTGGCCTGGGCATGTCGGCCACCGACATCGAGGGCGTGAGAACCGCAGCGCTGCTCCACGACATCGGCAAGTTGGCGGTGCCCGAGCACATCCTGTCGAAACCCGGTCCGCTGACCCACGAAGAGTTCCAGAAGGTTCGCGTGCATCCCCAGGTCGGCGCCGAAATCATCAGCGCCGTGCCGTTTCCGTATCCAGTGGCGCCGCTGATCCTCAGTCACCACGAACGCTGGGACGGCAAAGGCTACCCCCAGGGTCTCAAGGGCGAAGAGATCCCACTCGGGGCGCGCATTCTCACCGTGGTCGACTACTACCACGCGTTGACGTCGGATCGCCCGTACCACAAGGGAATGACGCGCGCTGCCGCGCTCGCGCTGCTGCAGCAGGAAGCCGGACGGGCGCTCGATCCGTCCGTGGTCGCCATGTTCCTGAAACTGGAAGGCGACCTGGCCGCAGCGGCCGCCCGCGTTGAAGGCGCGGCGGGGCCAAGACTCTCGCTCGAGCCCACCAACCAGCACGGACGCCCGGTCGCCGCGTCTCGGCCCGCATCGCCGAAGAGCAACACGGTCTTTGAGGACATCGCCCTCGCGCATCGTGAAATCTACGCGCTCTACGAGATTGCCCAGACCATGGGAACGAGCCTGGGCGTGTCAGACACCATGGCGCTGATCTCGTCGAAGCTGTCCAGCCTGGTGCCGTTCTCGTCGTGCGCGTTGTTCCTGTTCGACGAGGAGGTCGACACCCTGCGCTGCCGTTTTGCCACCGGCGTCGAAGCGGATGCGATTGGTGCCATGTCGGTGCGCGCCGGCCAGGGCCTCTCCGGCTGGGTCGCCCGCAACCGCCGGCCGCTGGTCAACGCGCAGCCGAGCGCCGAGTTCGCGGCCGCCGGCCTCACGACCTTGGCCACCACGCTGCAGTCCGCGCTGGTCGCGCCGCTTGTGTTCAGCGAACGCCTGATCGGCACGCTGGCGGTGTATTCGACGCAGGCTGACTTCTACACCGACGATCATCGGCGCCTGCTCGATCGCGTCAGCGAGCAGGCCGCAGCCGTTCTCAACAACTCCATCGTGTTCGAGCAGACGCAGGAAGATTCGCTGACCGACTCGCTGACCGGCCTGCCGAACACCCGCTTCATGTTCATGCATCTGACGCGCGAACTGGCCCGCGCCGAGCGCCTGAAGGCTGAAGTCGCGCTGCTGGTCATGGACCTCGACAGCTTCAAGGACATCAACGACAGCCACGGTCATCACGTCGGTGACCGCGCGCTGCGCGAAGTCGCCAGCGTGCTGCGCTCGGCGATCCGGCCGTACGACATCTGCGTCCGCTACGCCGGCGACGAGTTCATCGTCGTGCTCTCAGGTTGCGGTGCCGACGAGGCGGACCGTAAGCGGCTGGAGCTGCAGCGAACGGTTGACGGGCTGCTGTTCGAGGCGCGGCCCGGCCGGCGGCTGCCGCTCGCCATCAGCGTCGGCGCGGCCATCTATCCACAAGACGGCGACACTTACGAAGCGCTGCTGGCGACGGCCGATAGCCGCATGTACCGTGACAAGTCGCGCCGCAAACAGCGCGCCGAGGGGGTACCCGCCGCAATCGATGCCGACGGCGTAGCGGTCGGCGTGCCGTTGCCTGGCGTGATCAGCGAGATCACCGAGATCGATATTCAGCGGGCAGGCTTCGGAGTGCTGTAGATCCGGGGTCCGGGGTCCGGGAGCCGGGAGCCGGGAGCGGTCAGTACTGGTCGGTCAGAACGTTCGTCTCGCTGACACCCAGCTGTTGCAACAATCGCCGCGAGTCCGCTACCAGCTGCGGCGGTCCACACACCAGACAGTACGCATCGACTGACGGCAGTGCCAGTCGCAGCAGGTCCTCTTGAATGCGTCCGCGGCGGCCGTCCCATGAGCCATCTTCAGCGCGCGTCGCGGTGAAGTGCGCAGTGATGCGGCCGGCCTGGACCAAGGCGTCGATCTCGGTACGATACGCGAACTCTTCGGGCGAGCGTGCGCTGTAGATGAGGGCGATCGCGGGCGCCGACGGACGCGCCAACCGCTCCATCCACATCGATCGCAAGGGCGCGATGCCGGTCCCGCCGGCAATGAACAGCAGGGGCGCGCGATCGGCGGCGGACGGCAAGGCAAAGGCGCCAAAGGGCCCGTCGAGATCGATCAGCGTCCCTGGTGCCGCGAGTTCAAGGTGAGGATCGAGGGCGCCGCTGTCGTCCACCTGCGCCAGCAGCTGGAGGACGCCGGTGTTGGCGACCTCCCACGGTGCGGATGCGATGGAGTACGGCTTGCGAAGAGGCGAGCCGTGCAGGCCCACCATGACCGCCTGACCGGCGACGAACGCAAAGGCGCGGTCCGCGAGATCGAGATGAATGTGGCGGGTCCGAGGCGTGGCCCTGGCCACATGACGAACGGCGAGGCTGATGAGTGGCACGGAGGTACCTGCGATCCCCGATCCCTGATCCCAGAGCACCTACATCCCGATGATGTGGTACCCGGCGTCGACCATGATCACTTCGCCGGTAATGCCACGGCCAGCGTGGCTGAGCAGGAACGCGGCGGTGTCGCCCACTTCCGATGTTTCGATGGCGCGCCGGAGCGGCGCTTTCTCGCGCACGACGCCGAGAATCGATGAGAACCCGCCAATGCCCGCCGCCGCCAGCGTCTTCACCGGCCCTGCGGAAATGGCGTTGACGCGAATGTTCTCGGGACCCAGATCGGCCGCGAGATACCGCACGGACGATTCGAGCGCGGCCTTCGCCACGCCCATCACGTTGTAGTTCGGAAACACCCGATCGCTGCCAAGGAACGTCAGCGTCAGCACGCTGCCGCCGCCCCGTGTCGCCATCAGCGGCTGCGCCCCCCGGGTCAGCGCGATCAGCGAATAAGCGCTGATATCGAGCGCCTGCTTGAAGCCGTCACGCGAGGTCTTGAGAAACCCGCCGGTGATCTCGTCGCGCGACGCAAACGCCGCGCCGTGCACCAGGAAATCGAGCCCGCCATGCTCCTGCTCGATCTTGGCGTAGACTTCGGCGATCTGCTCGTCACTCGTGACATCGCACGGCAACACCATCGGCTTGGGATCGAGGGTCGCCGCCAGCTCGCCGACATGTTCTTCGAAGCGGCCTTGATAGGTGAGGATGAGTTTCGCGCCGGCGTGAGCGGTCGCCTGCGCGATGGCCCAGGCGAGCGACCGATGGTTCGCGACGCCGACGATCAGTCCAACTTTGCCCGTGAAGTCTGCCATCAGCGATTCTTTTTCCCACCGCGGCGGCGACGGCCGCCCTGGCCTTGTCCCTGACCTTGGCCCTGGCCTTGTCCTTGTCCCTGACCTTGCCCCTGGTTCTGGCCCTGTTGCCCAGGGCCGCTGCCATGTTCGCGGAAGCGCATGGGCCCGAGGTTGTCCTGGCTGCCACCGCCAGCCGCCCGACGCCGGCCGCGAAACTTGCCGCCCCCACCGCCACCACTACCGGCATGACGCTGGGCGCCGCCGTTGTTGCGGCCTCGGTTGTTCAGGGACTGGATGGTGAATTCAGGAAGGGCGCGGGGTTCAGGGGTCTGGCCTTCGAGCTTGGGGAATGTTGCGCGTATGAGCGACCGTCGAAAGCCGCCGTCGCGCTCGCGATCATCGTCGCTCGGGGGTGGCGCATCGCCATTAGCCGCGACCGCCGCGAGCGGCACGGGAGGCTCGGCGGAGACGGCAGCCACCGGCGCAGCGAGGACGACCGGCGCGGCAATCGGCACGTCTTGAAGATGCGGTAGGGGGACGGGTGGAGGCGATTGGGGTCGCGGGGTTGATCCCGGCAGCCCATCGAGCACTTGCGCGAAGAGCGCGGGAGGCTGAGTCTTGCGGCGCGGCGCCGGGACCTTACCCTCCTTGTATTCGTGCTCGGCGTCGCAACTGCCGCAACGCGTTCGCTGAATGTCTTCTTCCACCATGGCCACGATGGCGTGGTCCGTGATGCGGCGCTCGCGCGGACAATAGTCGTCCAGCACGTCGCCGGGCCGATACCGGCGGTCTTGCATGCAACTCCCCCGAAAACCCGATTTGGCTTCCCGCCAAGCCGCCTCGGTACTTGATCTACTTACGGCGCGTACGACCGCTGCTTAACACAGGGCGTCCCGATGGAACGCCCTCAGCAGCGTCGATGAGAGAATTGCCCCAGAACTCTCGCTCCCGTTAATACGCGCCACTAAATGCTTCGATCCGTTGGTCCACGGGCCGCGAACACGAGAGCGGCCGAGGGTCGTGTTGAGTGCGGGAAGCGCCTGGACGATCGGTAGACCGCAGGACGCAGGGCATCCGGAATATATCAGAGGCCCGTGCCCCGGGCAAGCCACGACCGCAGATCCGCCAGCGCGGCCGCAACCGCGTCTGGATGGGTCGATTGCGGCGTCTTCCGGGCCCGAACCGAGGCGGCCGCGGTAACGCGCTCCCTCACATCGTCGCCGAACAACTCGCTCGACTGGCGCCATTCGGCCAGCGACAGGGCTTCGAAGTCGCGGCCCTCAGCGAGCAGCGTGCGAACCATCGCGCCCACCACTTCGTGTGATTGGCGGAACGGCATGCCGCGCGACACCAGGTAGTCGGCGACATCGGTCGCCAGCAGCAGGCCCGATGCGGCGCGCCCGGTGCGCTCCTGATGCAGGCCCAGCTTGCCGATCACCGCCGCCGTCGCATCCAGCGACACGGCCAGCGTGTCCTCCGAATCGAATAGCGGCTCTTTGTCTTCCTGCAGGTCTTTGTTATAGCCGGTCGGCAACCCCTTCATGGTGATCAGGAAGCCCGTGAGATGACCGATCACGCGGCCCGACTTGCCGCGCACCAACTCGAGCGGATCGGGGTTTTTCTTCTGCGGCATCATGCTGCTGCCGGTCGCCGACGAATCCGCCAGCTCGAAGAAGCCGAACTCTTCGCCGGTCATCAGGATGAAGTCTTCCGCAATCCGCGACAAGTGAATCATCGACAGCGACACGGCGTGCAGGAAGCTGACGGCGAAGTCGCGGTCGGACGAGGCGTCGATGCTGTTGGCGACGACGCGCGCGAAGCCGAGTCGCGCGGCGAGCGCAGCGGTGTCGACGGCGTAACCGGTACCGGCGATCGCGCCCGATCCCAGGGGGAGCGCGTTGGCTTCCTCGCGCGCGATCTCAAGGCGGTGGTGGTCGCGCCTCAACGCCGCCGCGTGACTCAACAGGAAGTGCGAGACCAGCACCGGCATGGCGCGGCGCATGTGGGTATACGAGGGCATCAACGCCTCGCCCGCGCGTTCGGCCTGATCAGCAAACGCGGCAATCGTCGCGCGGAGTTTCTGCTGCAGCAGCGGAATGCGCCGGCGAAGATACAAGCGGAGGTCGAGCGACACCTGTTCGTTGCGCGATCGGCCGGTATGCAGCCGCCGTCCCGCATCGCCAACGCGAGCGACCAGTTGGCGCTCCACGAAGCTGTGCACGTCCTCGTCGTCTCCGGTCACCCACGAAGGGTCCTGGCGGCCCTGCTCGCGGATCGCCGTGAGGGCATCGGCAATGGCCGTCGCATCGGCCGCGTCAAGGACGTCGGCGCCCGCCAGCGCCTCGGCCCACGCGAGGCTACCGGTCACGTCGTCTTCGAAGAGCCGGCGATCGAATGGAAACGAAACGCCAAAATCAAACGCCGCCGGATCGGGGGCGGAGTCGAAGCGGCCGGACCAAAGGTGTTGAGACATGAAACCAGGAGTCTGGGAGTTAAGAGTTAAGAGTTAAGAGTTAAGGAGTTAAGGTGCGGCCGACGATGTGGATGGCGCCCTGGAGTAGTTTCACACGAACCGTCCCCGTCACGGCCGCCTGCGTGGCCGCCACAAAGGCGTCGAGTCCTTCGCGCAAGCGGTCGAACCAGTCACCTCGGCTCAGGACACCGGCGTAGGCGGCGGCGATCGCGGGCCTGAATCGGTTCAGGTCTTCCGTGCCCGTGAGGCGCTCGAGTTCCCGGCGCGCGTGGTGCAGGACGGCCGCGGCGGGCGCCTCGTAGAGGACGCGCGAACGCGACCCGTCGGCGCGGTTCTTCACTCGATCGAAGCGGCCCACGCCATGCTCGCCGGCAATCGTCGAGAGGCTGTCGATCAGTTCCACAGCGGTCATGGCGACGCCATTGATCGCGGTCGGGATGCCGCAGTCAAAGCAGACCTCCACTACCGCAGGACTGGTCGGCGCGTGGGCCAGACCTCGGGTTCGCCTGAACAACAGGTCTGGTGCCTCTTGCGACGCGTCGTCCGTGGCGCGTCCCGTGGTCCGGCCCCACAAGTTGTCGTCAACGCGATCGTCGCCAGGTGCGGGCACCGCGCGGCCCAAGCGGTCGGCGTACTCAACTACGTGTGCCGCGGTCATGACGTCAGCGCAGGCGATCGACTGCAGGGTGCCAGCCAGCGCTCGCAGCGGCTGTTGCAGACGGGCCCGATCGCGGCCGGCCGCGCCGTGCGCCACCAGGGATGCGCCCTCGATGCCGGCAATCTCGACCAGCTTCTTCGCAATCAGCGGCCGGGAAATCGCCGTGGCGATCGGATAGCGGCCATCGGACAGCGCATCGGCCCGCAGCGTCGGCCACACGAAGTCGCGGGCAAACTCGTCACGCGCGTCGATCACGTGGGCGCGCACGGCCCCGGCCGCCAGCGCGCGGTCGCGAATCTCGGCCAGGTCGGTGGACTGGCCGACATCGAGCGTCACGGCCACGACGTCGGTGGCATATCGATCGGCCAGCCACGGGATGGCCACCGACGAGCGCAAGCCGCCCGAATAGGCGATCACAATTGGCGTCTTCACCGTGACAAGTCCTTCAGTTTCTTGACCACCGCCAGCGCGTTCTTCGCATCGCGCGCGATGATCAGAATGGTGTCGTCGCCGGCCAGCGTCCCCACGACCTCGGACATGCGCGCGCGGTCGATCGCCAGGCCGAGCAGCTGCGCTTGGCCGGCGCCGGTCCGCAGCACGATCAATTGCTGCACCGGTTCCATCGTGATCAAGTACTCGGTGAGCGCCTTGCCCAACGTGCCCAGGGCCGTCGGCGGCGGCGTGTCTTCAATTGACGATGGCTGGTAGGCGCCATCGGCGGATCGCTTCAGCAACCCCAGTTCCTTGATGTCGCGCGAGAGCGTGGCCTGCGTGACCACGAAGCCGCGGGCGGCCAGCCGCTGGCGGAGCTGTTCCTGGCTGCGCACGGCTTCGTGCTCGACAACGTCAGAGATGGCGGATTGGCGCTGGGCTTTCATAATTATGCGTTCGAGTGAATCAGTATACACAAACAAGCATGAAATACATGCGATTTAGTGTTGACAGCCCTGAATACGCTATGTATAACTATTCTTCTGGCCGCATAAGTTTACAGCGCGCCTACAGGACAGGGCAGATCACGCGATGGAGACACAAACACGGTGGTGAACGAAACGGAAGGGGACCAGCGGGGCCAATCCGCGCCCATTCGCGTAGCCGTGGCGGGTGCCACCGGCTTCGCCGGCCAGGAGCTGATCCGCCTGCTCGCCCGCCACCCGCGCGTGACCATTACCGCCGCCACCGGCTCACAGTCCACCAGCACGCCACGGCACCTGCCGGCGCTCGCGCGCATCTGGGACGGCACGGTGGTGCCGCTGGATGCCGCCGCGATCGCGAAGCACGCCGATGCCGTGTTCCTGGGATTGCCCGAAGCGGCGTCGGCCGAGATTGCCCCGGTGCTACTCGCCGCCGGTGTGCGAGTGATCGACCTGTCGGGGGCGTTCCGCATCCGCGACGAGGCCACCCGTGCGCGTTGGTATCCGGCCACCAAGTCGCTCCCCGGTGGCGTCGCCTACGGGCTCACCGAATTCGAGTTCGAGGCGATTCGCACCGCCACGCTGTTGTCGAACCCGGGCTGCTACCCCACCGCGTCGCTGCTCGGCCTGCTGCCGTTGCAGCGGGCCGGCCTGTTGCTGCCTGGTGCCGACATTGTCATCGACGCGAAGTCTGGTATCTCTGGCGCCGGCAAGACGCCGTCAGATCGCACGCACTTCTCCGAGAACTACGGCAGCGTGGCCGCGTACAACCCATTCGGCCATCGTCATACGCCGGAGATGGAGCAGGCGCTGGGCCGTAGCGTGACGTTCGTGCCGCACCTGGTGCCGCTTGACCGCGGCATCCTGTCGAGCCTGCACACGCGCCTCGTGCCCGGCACCCCGGCGGCGGCGGTGACGGCGGCGTTTGAGCAGGCCTACCTCAACGCGCCGTTTGTGCGGCTGACCGGCGACGCGCTGCCCGAGATCAAGCACGTGGCCCACACCAACTTCTGCGATATCGGCTGGAAGGTCGATGACGCCACGGGTCGCGTCTTCGTGGTGAGCGTGATCGACAACCTGGTGAAGGGCGCCGCCGGACAGGCCATCCAGAACTTCAACGTGATGTTCGGCTTCGACCAGAAGGCGGGGTTGCTGTGAGGCGTCCCGTGGTGTTGAAGCTCGGCGGCGAACTGCTGGAAGGCGCCGACCGCGTGAAGGCCATTGCCAAGGTGATCAAGCAGGCCGCGAAGATCCGGCCGCTGATCGTGGTGCATGGGGGCGGACGCGAGATCGACGCGGCGTTGGCGCAGGTGGGCATTCCCAAGCGCCAGGTCGACGGCCTGCGCGTCACCGATCCAGAGACGCTGGAGATCGTCGTCTCGGTCTTGGCGGGCTCGATCAACACCCGCTTTGTCGCGGCCATCAACGCCGCAGGCGGGCGCGCCATTGGCCTGACTGGTGCCGATACCGGTGTCGCGCCCGTGACAAAGGCTGCGCCACACAAGGCTACCAGTGGCGAGATGGTTGACCTGGGCATGGTCGGCGCACCGATCCCCACTGCGCCGTCGCCAGAATTGCTCGCGTTGCTCTGCAACGCCGGCTACGTGCCGGTGATTGCCTGCATCAGTGCCTCGAAGGAGGGCCAGCTGTTCAACGTCAACGCCGACACGCTGGCTGGCAGCCTGGCCTCACGCGTCAAGGCCAAGCGGCTGGTGATTGCCGGAGCCACCGCCGGCGTGCTCGACAAGCGTGGGCAGACGATTCCGCGCCTGAACAAGACCCACATCGCGAAGCTCGTGACCTCGGGCACCGCGAATGCGGGCATGGTCGCCAAGCTCACCGCCTGCGAATCCGCGCTGACCGGCGCGAGCAGCGTGGTGATTATCGACGGACGCGATCCCAGGCGGATTGCCAAGGCGGTGGCGCTGAAAGACACCACCGCCACCTCAAGGGTTGTGAAATAGCCGTGACGATCAATACCCAGACTGTGACCGCGCTTGAAGCGCAGCACGTGCTCCAGACCTACAAGCGGCAGCCCGTCGTGTTCGTGCGCGGCGAAGGCACGCGCCTGTTCGATGCGGAGGGGCGCGCCTATCTCGACTTCATCTCGGGCATCGGCGTGGTCGTCCTTGGCCATGCGCATCCGGGCCTCGCCGCGGTGATTGCCGACCAGGCGAAGACGCTGGTGCATACGTCGAACCTCTACTACCACCCGCTGCAGGGACAGCTGGCGGCCAAGCTCTCGGCGCTCTCGGGCCTGCAGCGGGCCTTCTTCTGCAACAGCGGCACCGAGGCGGTCGAGGCGTGCCTCAAGTTCGCGCGCCGCTTCTGGTACTCACAGGGCGTGAAGAACCGCACCGGCTACGTCGCGCTCGAGCACGGATTCTCGGGTCGCACCATGGGCGCGCTGTCGGTCACCGCCAACGCCCACTATCGCGACCCGTTCGAGCCGCTCATCC
>ENA-ORBV01010043-ORBV01010043.1-microbial-mat-metagenome-genome-assembly--contig:-NODE-10043-length-15287-cov-6.063774_pt1 | contig 15287 bp, 11 predicted proteins | sample MGYA00237777_ERZ505514 | MGnify/ENA primary metagenome ERZ505514 (study PRJEB26160, sample SAMN06269048) | microbial mat metagenome | isolation source: Oligotrophic lake microbial mat | place... | reverse complement strand
GTGTAACCATACCAATTTGCCCCTTCCAGCTCTACTAACTAGTGACAAACATACGGTTTGCCACAGTCAGGTAGTGTGCACGGAGTCCACCAATTGGGTTTCATGAATGACTGGGTTACTAATTGGATTTTATGGACTGCTGTTTGGGAAGCCTGACGTCCTCCAAAAGTGCATTGGATTTTTTTGAAAGTTCATGGCCATCTAGAGAAAGCGGTTGGCGGATCTCAAGGAGTGTACGGAGCAAAACACACAAAGCAGTATGCTTTCAAGCGCATGGATAACACTTCGGAAGGGCCTACTAGAACCAAAACGTTAACATAATAGAGTATTCGTTTTTACAAAGTAAGTATTGGACATTCGATACTATTGTAGTTAGATGGTTTGGGATTGTTTGTTTTACAATTTTCCAGCACGATGATCTTGAATCAGTTTGATAAATTCCGACTTTTCACAAAATCCCGCCGCTTGGTTGGACAATCCCGCCTTTTTAATGGCCGCTTTCAATTCCTTAATGCTCATATCGGTGGCCTCTTTGACTTTGATTTTGCAACTCTCGTCGGGCGGTAAAATTTGCGTTAAAAAGCTTTCCATTTCGGCAATTTCCTCCATACTGACCGTGTGTTGGACGGGATAGGGCTTTAATACATAATTCTTGGCACCCTTCACTTCGGTAAGTGCCTTTTTGGACAGTTCTGCCAAGGGAAAGGCGACGACGGGATCTTGCGTCCCGTGACAATGCAAAATGGGGGTTTCTTCCAAGCCACCGGTAATTTGAAACATCGATTGTTGGGGTAAATATCCACTGAGCACAATAATGCCGGCCAATTTTTGGGCCGGATCTTTCAATTGCATGCCGGTGTACAAACTGAGGGCACCGCCTTGGGAAAATCCGGCCAAGACCATGCGACTGTAGGGCAAACCCGTGTTGGCGTGCTCGGTTTCCAAAATGTCCACGAGTCGACGTTGACTCTCTTCAATGCCATCGCATTGTTCGTTGGATCGCATGTCGAGGCCTTTGATATCGTACCAAGACGGCATGGACATGCCCATGTTCATAGTCACGGGTTGTGTGGGAGCCGTGGGGAGAATGATTTTCATGTATGGGAGTTTCCGCGCAAGGTTCTACAGTACATAAGAATTTAGTTAGGAGGCGTCATTGTGGATTTCAACGATATTCATTTCATAACGACGTGGTGAGAAGAGGAGAAGACCAAAACACATTCAGCAAATTTAAAAAAACACAAAATCAGTTCGCCTTGTCTTCTTACCTCGGCAACATCATCAAAACCATCCGAAGTATCTCCAAGTCCGTGACAAATGATCAACAAAGCACTTTGATCGGCCTCGTTTTTGGGCGTCATGGTGATGGTACCTTTGCCATCTCGTTCGGTAATAAAATTCATATTAGTATTGTAATTATTGTAGGGGTAAGAAGAAAAACTGGCGGCGGCGGCGGCGGCACTAACAGTCCAGGATGATTTTTGGGCTGCTTGAAAGGGAAACAACGAAAGTAACCAGAGGCTCAACGAGGCAGAAAGTATGGATCGGCGGCGAAGAAAAGTACTACCGGTGGAGGAGTGGAGTAGTCGTCGTCGTTGTCGGAGTAGAATGATGGCGGAGGAGGCTTTGCTACTCAGCATTCAGTACAACCAAAAAAAGAAAAAGCTTTTTGTAATAAATTCACTTCAGGAAAACAAAGGCACTTCTAAAGCTAATACTACCTTAGGTAGGTCGCTGGCTCGGTAGCATAGTACGGTATGGCTTAAAGCGGCGGTGCCAACAGATTTTAGCCTGTCATTGCCAAGCAATCGCTCCTCTTGATAAGTCGAGCGAGTCAGTGCGCGTGGAGAGCTCGAGAGAAAGATCCGACGCGCGCAAGCCAAGAAAAACTAACCGTTGTTTACTTACACTGAGTTGAACGTGGTCACAGCAGAAATCCACCTGGGCCATGGATTCCACTTCCGATTCACGGTCTTAGCCCTACCAAAACCACGCGTCATTATTTTGGGAAGAAGTGTCAAAGGCTAACTTTAATTAGACTACTGTTTGTTCCACAGGGTGGTTACAATGTACCGATAAAACTAAAAGATTCCAAAAAAATCCATGGATTTATATTCATTGTAAATCATTAACGTCCTCTATTATTGCTGCTGCTGTTGTAGAATGGCGGCATCCATATCCAAATCAAATATTCGTACGGTCTTGTCATCACTGGCCGTCACAATAATGGCATGTCCCGCCACACTCGGTGCAACCGGTGGCACAAAGGAAACATTCATGTCATTGATGACATCGGTATGGCCCGTGAGGGTTTGCAACAATTGTCCATTGCGGGCATCCCATAGATGCACTTGTCCTCGACAAGTACTGGTAATGACCAATGGCAGTGTAGGATGCCACTGCAATTGGGTAATGCCATCGCCTCGTGGCGCTGCTTGGGTTTGTGGTTGTTCGGGTGTCAGTGAAGTGTCAGGAGGACTCGAAGTAGTAGCAGGGTTGGGGGTGTGGACACGACAAGAATGACGACATCCTTGATTGGATAAATCCCAAATTTTCAAGACACCATCCATACCTCCTGTGGCGCACCAATTGGGATTGGATTGGCAAAATCCGACCGCCTCTACACCGGAGGGCAAAAAGACTTCTTCTTCCTCATCTTCCCCTCCCATAGTACTGCTAGTGTTTGTATGCTGCGTAGGATCAAAATGCCGCAAGGATGTGACATGTCGTTTATTGGCCACATGACAAACATGAGCTTGTCCATCTTCACTTCCCACCATGATGAGTTGTGCCGCATCACCAGTGCTGCCCTCCAATGATTGTTGTTGAATGGCCATACAAGTTAAGGCCGGTGGTGGTCCTGCCTTGGGGTCGGCAAAGCGAAAGACGTGTTTGCACTTGCCGACTTTGGGACCCCAAATCCGTACCGTCCCATCGGCACTGGCACTCAGTGCGACCTTGCCATCCGCCGAAAAAGAGCCGCACGTGACCGCATCTTCATGTCCGACAAAGACTTGCAAACATTTTTTCAAGGTCGTGTGATACATCCAAATGGTGGCATCGGAGGATCCTGCCAACAAAACATTTCCACCTTTGGGATGCCAACACAACCATTCAATATCAGAGGATGGTCCTTCGAGGGTTTGTGTTTTGACGGCCGCTCCACCATTTGCACCGTTCATTTCACGACGAAACAAAACAATGGACCCATCGAGGCCACCCGTTGCCATCCATGCATCGTTGGGTGGTTTGGTCGTGTCGAATCCAATAAAGGGATAATTGCTGGCGACGGCACTCACACTATCTTGAAAAGCATAATGAGATTCCAGAGGAGTCGTAATAGGTACAATGGGTTGTTGTGGTTGTTGCTGCGCGAGGGCAATATCATGCCAATACGCTTTATCATCACCACCTCCCGAGACGAGACACAAACGACCGTCTGTCGTAATGGCACTGGCCACAGCATACACGGCATCCTTGTGCGCGCCTAAAACAAAACGGGCCATATCCACCACGGGTGCCGAAGGTTGATCCTCCTCGGGATCATTCATGTCGTCATCATCATCGTCCATGGGAACGGTATCGTCCACGGCCACTTCCACAGCGTCGCCTTCTCCGACAAACAAGGGTGTATCATCCAAATCATCCTCGTCGTCACCAAAATTATTTGGATTAACAGCAGCAGCAGGGGCTTCTGCCATATTATCGTCAATGGCCATGTCGTCACTCATGGTTGTTTATTTATTTTGGCTGACAAGTGGGAATGATATATCTCTATTTTTCGCTTGTTTGGTTGTGGTCGGAAGGAATAAATTGTACCGAACGTTTCGGGTGGATAAGGAGGAAGATATTAGGATTCCAGATGGTTGTTGAATTCTGTAGCTACTTGCGTTTTCCTTTTGTCTGGTTTCTATATAGTTATTGCTTTACTACTGATGGTCTTCTGAGCAAATACCTGATTGTCGCTCGCTGTGTATAAAGTGTTGCTTGCACAACAAGGAAAGAATGAGGAAATGCGCCTCGAGAAGGACGAGAAAATAATGGTTGGCGGTTGATCAATCTTGTGGGGTTATTTTTCAGCCGATGATCTTCGAACATCTTCGAAGATACTAAGGGAAGATGTGCGTCGGAAACTACTGCATTGGAAAACGCGAGCATTCCCACCAGGATCCTTGCCAAAACGGAAAATGGGACGCTGCAACACTGTGGTAGTACTGTAGCTAGCCAGCTACCCTGGTAGTGGCTAGCTAGCAGTCTAGCTAGCTAGTAGATGGGTTGGTAACAGCTCGTTGGTACGATTGCTGACCATGACAGATAGGCACGAAAATCGGATTTCCAGGACCGCACAGAAGCAATGTACATGTATGTTGGATTGGCACTGACAGCACCAGCACCGACCAGTTCAAAGTCCAAGACAACGACGTAATATTGTTCACCAAAAAGATGATCCTGGTTACAAATTGCAAGTAGGCTTGACTTCAGGAAGCTGCTTCCGTTTTTATGGTTGTGCCATTGTCTCTTACACTAGCTACTGACCATAGCTTCTTGTACCTACCACAGTAGCAAGCTAGCTAGCTAGTAACTGAAATTACTTTAGGTAGTGCTGTGCCTGGACGTACGTCCTTCTACCGGTTAGTATCGGAAAAAAGATCCGATAGGAGCGCGGTCCGCGCGGCCAAAGCCTGGTGACAATCCCTTCGCATAAAATCTGCCACCAACAGTGTGGCAACTGTATGTAATGGGTGCAAACAGCCAAACACACACATCCTACCGTATGCCGTGCTGTCGTGCGTGACTGAGAATTTTCCTCTTCTGCGCAAAACCAACATCCACTGCATGCATGCACGGTTGTCGCTGTGCCTTCGGCGACCGTCGTCTCATTTCTTACCACTGTTACCCGTAGCTGTGAAACGTAACTAGTCGCCAACAATCTAACTAAATGGGGGGGTTCTTGACTTGCGTACTTGTTGTTGCTGCTGCTGTTGTTGACTACTTTTGAGAAAGACACGACCTACCATTGATTCGTCACGCGCATGCCTGCAAGAAATCCATCTCGTGCCATTCATTCTTTCGCACCAATTCTTTTGATTTCTTCGCATCAAAGTTGGAAGACGACAGCACCAGCACATGCACTAGAGAGTACAAGATCCAAAGAAAGTTCTTGCGACTTTTGTGTATGCTATTTGGCCACGATTTTGGTACGTAGTTTATTACGTTGATCCACATAGATGATGATGAATCTTCTTTATCGTGATATTTGGTATATTGTTTGTATGTGTTGTGCTGCGTGACAGCTTCCACGCTGTTGCGACTCTATACAGTGTTGGTTACACACCATATTGGATGAAGAATCGAACGGATATCGAAGGACTTGAGCGTGTAATAAAGATGATATCGTGGCTACACGAAAACTCGCACAACATGTTACACATGTCTATGAAATATTTTGGATCCACCGAACCATTCTTTAACTATTATATGGCATTAATCCCGTAAACCAAACCAATCAATGGTGTATGTATATCTTGATGGCACTGTCAGTTGAGCTTGAATTGTGACAACTGCAATCATTGGCGTCAGCACGCTGTACTTTGTCCGCAGCAACAGCGAAGATACTCCTCCCAAAAGTCGCATTGTTGTTGTTACTATGACATGCCAAAATATTTCCACCATTCTAGACGAGGACGACCTCACTTTTTTATTGCTGGCGAATCTCTTTACATTATCGTTCTCAATATATTTTCTCGTCAGAAACAGAGGCGCCCATTATTTCATCAGGACAAATAAACAAAGTAAATCAGCCATGGCGCTCTACAGCAAAGTCGAATACTGGGATCAACGATACGAGCAATCGAGGTAAGCCAAAACAAGAAGTTAGGAATGTATGCTCTCTTTTTTTAGGATCAATTATACTCACAATCGCTCACCTCTCTCTATGATGAATGCACAGTAGCAACCTACCCGCGTATGATTGGTATCAAAACTACAACACGTTGGCCCATTTGTTGAATCCCGAAACACTGAGCGGCTGTTCGGCAGCGTCCGCTCAATGCCTCATCAACAGCAATGGCAGCAACCATGGCAACACGAATGGTGACGATGCTTCTTCCGTGTCGACCACGACCATGAATAACTCGTCAGCTGCCAAGGCCTATCAGTGTTTGCATCCCAACAACTGTCGTGTCTTGATCTTGGGATGTGGTAATTCCACCATGGGGGCCAGTATGTATGAAGCTGGATGGAGAGGAGGCGAAAGCAGTACTGGTGAGAGTCGCTTTGTTCAAGTGGATTTTTCTCCCGTCGTCATTGACCAAATGAACAAGCGTTACGATGATGCCTATTACCACAACCTGTGGTCTGCGGAAAATCCAAATGCAAACACGACCCGCATGGAATTCATGTGTCTGGATATTACACAAACGCCATTGCCCTTTGACAATGGATCCTTTGATTTGATTATCTGCAAGGGCGTCTTTGATGCCATTCTCTGCAGTTCTGGTAGTACGTCGAACATTCGACGCGTCGTGAAGGAGTGTGTCCGTTTGTTGAATGACAACGGTGGCGTCCTCTTTGTTTGCACCTACGGCAACCCAGACAACCGCGTGGTCTTTTTGGAAGACGACGAAGGTGACTTGGACACGTATTGGCACGGAGTGAGCGTCCATACCATTCCTTCCATTGTCCGGGCTCGGAAGGGAGGCCATTCGAACAAGTAAGTCAGTGGGTTTTAGTCAGTCGTACTGTTTCCTTTCATCCTTTTGTATTTGGGTTGTTGACCCCTTTACTACCCTTCTGTTTAGCCAAACATTTTCTTACTCACTTACGGACAAATGCTCCCCCGTCTCAATGCCTACTGTACTACGTGTACAAAGAAATGACTACGTGTACCTGTGTCGCAAACGATTTGGGGCCTGGAAGGAGAGCATGTCGCCGGTCCCGGTGCCATCCCTTGCTGCTTGTACTTCCGGGGAATCTAACGGTGGGGCCGAAAACAACCCCGATACCAAAGCTGCTGTTCTCAATGGTGCCCTCACTGCCACGGGGGCGGCAACCTCTATGAAACAACAAGATACTACCGCCTGAAACGATTCGACGACTTCCTGCGCATGTAGGCCTGTCAGTCAGAGTCGAGTCTGTCGAAAGTAGTTTCCAGTGCGAATTCAAAAAATATTCATAATTCAAAAAGGTTGCTCCCTCCTGTAGCAATCTGTAGTGGGCGTCCAGCAATCATGCTCATTGTTCCCTTGTCCAGTCATAACAATCATTGTCATACATTCGGATAAATAAAATAAAGGCTACATGTGCTTTTTACAAATGAAAAGGATCCTCTTAGAGTTGCTAGCATTTCCTATCATCATATAGACTGGCCACGTCGTTTGCCCCCAAACAAAAGGTCGCATCGTGATGTTCTGTTTTCTGCTTCACCCGTTTACTGCAATGGTTTCTAACTTTACAGAATGATTATAGCTGGCTCAGATTTTTTCCGGAACAAGTTATGGTCGCTTCGCCACAGCACGCCGCTTGCGTTCATTGCTGCTGAAGCCACCAGGATGCCTACTCTACACACATTAAGTACAAGGGCTTCGCCAGCTTTATAAATCAGTTGCTGCAATCAAAAGAAATGTTAAAAGACTGGTCTCCGTGAAGATCACTTGGATATTTCACAATTATTTCTGAGAGTATAAAGAGTTTTGCTCCAGTATATTGGTCTGTACTGTGCTCCTTGTACTACTCGAGTATTGATGTAGATTGTAGGTGTGTCCATGCACACCATTATTCCTAGGAAGAAAGGATCAACTCCACCATTCCACAAGGACCTCGTCAGCATGGTTGTGGTCAGATGTAAATGGTAACCCTGCCCAATTCTGTCCAAGTATCCGCCGCCCACTACAACTCTTCTTCTTCCACTTCTTCTTCTTCATCACTGCCCGTCTCTTCGCCGGAGTCGCTCGTGTCATCACTGTCCTCGGTGTCACTGCTGTCGCTACTACGACTCGCAAAAGCGTAAGGATCCTCATCGTCAATGACAATTGTCGAAATTTCTACAGTGCAGGTTGTAAATTTATCCAAGAGTGGAAAATTCTCTTCAATATATTTGGGTCCGTCATAAATCGGTTGTTGTTCAGGACCTTTCCCCCAGGGTGGCATGTCCCCATATCCACTATAAAAAGCCGCCACCACATCCTCCATGCCCTTGGTGACTTTGCCGACTGGTGTTTCCCACTCGTTCTCACCAAATTGTGAAATGGCCTTGTAGGCAATAAATAAATGGGACGTCCGACTGTCATCGCCGGATCCAGCAAAGGAAATCGTTCCAATCTCAAAAGGAATCCGCGGACTCGGCATTTCGTCATCGGGAATAGGAGTACGGGACATTGTTTGTAATTCTTGGTCCGAGGAATAACTGAGCATCCATTTATAATAATTGCAACATTCAATTCGAGAAAAAAAGAGAGAAAGAAATATTGTTTAGCATAAAGACTGCTCTCTCCCGCCTTCCCAGCTCACACAATAATACTTGAATATCTGACTTACGAAATTCCAAATTGGACTAGAAAATTTGGTACGACCCGAAAGAAATGTGAATTGTCGTAATATCCGGCGTGAAATAATGTGACAGCCCGATCATATCCGTGGGGACTCCAATATCGGTATAACGTCATTTCAAAGTCTCCCTTTGTGGTACCGCATGTGATGGTTGCCACGGGAGATGTAGTGTCGCCGGCAGCCCTGGCAGACTCTATGGTCCCCCAAAGAAGCACGAGACACAACGACAATGGCAGAACCCACTGTGGCAGGTACCGGGTTTGAGGTTGTCGCTTTTTCATGGTTTCCTATTAGCTTTTTGACGTTGCGAAGTACCTTCTGCAAATGACTTTAACGAACTATAAGGCCAAGGCGAACTCTTCTGTCGTTGCTGTGAATATTTAATTGTCTCTACTAGTCTAGCTACTAGCTAACTACTTATAGAGTAAGGAGCTATGCCGACCGACGAGAGATGCTGTTCATGACCAAACCAGAGGACTCACTGGCGCCGCCGACAACAACATCATGGGATAAAAGATCCGAAAAAGATCCAACGACATGAGCAACTGTGCGTGCTAGATTGCTCTTTGGAACCTCACATGCTCCGATGGCGAGGCACCAGATTAAAGTTCGCCAATCAATGAACCCAAAAAATGCAACCGCAGCAGATTGTGCCCAGTTGAGTACCACAGCTATCCAATCGCAATAGAAATACCACCACCAACTCGAGCTAGTAGGCCATGGAGTGCCGGTGCTGCACCGTGAGTTATGTTCCCAAGCTAGCATCTGGCCAGCAGGCTGCCCTTCACTCGAAAATGAAAAGCCTCAGTTCGTGCAGCTGTTTTGATGCCCCCCGGCCTTCACAAAAACACTGAAGACTGATGGTTTAATTGGTTGTGCACTACTCTAGTATGCAATGGGGAAGGAGAGAAACACGAGGGATAATATCCAAAGAAATATCACTATAATTATTACTGATTGATGATAGAAATTAATCTCTCATCTTTTTTTCTCGTTTGCTTTTTCCCAAACGACTGTAATATGTAAAATATGCATCAACATAAAGACTGCCTCGGGTTTGGAGTTCCCCTGGTTCCAGCACCCCACCCACAGCCACCCACAACGAACCAGCCATTATACCAGCTGACTGGACTTGTTCAGACAGAATTATCCATACAATTCCCGGGCCTCCTCCAACAAGTTTTGGACGACGTCTTCACCACGAGCGATCCATTCTTCACGATTCTTCATGGCATAGGTGAGATATTCATCACTCGAGACACCAAAAACGCCACATTCTTTGAGCTTTTTGGCAAGTGGAATGACTGTAAAAAAGAAGAGATAGGACGCGTTGAGTGAGTTGAAATGTTTTCCGTCTCTGAATTTCACTACTATCGAATAGATCAATGGATTCACTTACTGTAGAAGTCAAAGAAGCCAATTTCACCCTTGAACCAATACTGGGATGGATCCTTTTCGGCACGACCATCCTTGTAAGCTTTGTAACATTCCAAAAAGAAACGCGAATTCCATTTTCGATAAATGTGCCAGTGTTGCATAGTATGAGCAACATCCGAGGCTTGGATCAAATGCTCTAGAACAATCGTCGCCTTACGATTGACCTCCTTATCGGGATCATCCTCAATGTGCTCGCCCGAGAAGGCCTGCTGCCATCGCCTTTCGCGCAAGGTCTTGAGTGACTTGTCCACAATATCTGTCGCCATGACGCCATTGACAATGAGTTGACGGAAGCGAGACAAGTCAGCTTCGCTGTCGCCGTAGATGCAAATTCGAAGATCATGGTAACGATCGGACATGAGAAGATCCCACGACAGATCCACACTGTTCTGCTCGGCAACGCTCACGCCATTGTATTTGTCAGCTAGATTGTCACCTTCCTTGACAAGCTGGGCGTTGGGAACGCCAGGATGGTCGAGGTCATGGATCAACCCTGAAATGATCATAGCTAGCTGAGTAAGCGGGTCGCTCGTAATTCCGTACGTGTGATCATGCATAGCCATGGCATCGACATTTTGAGAGTCCAATTCGTCGAAGGAAACCGTTGGAGCGATAATCCGAGACAAGAGCTTTTGGATGGACATGGTTACATGACTCGCGTGTTCAAAGTTGTGAAACGGGTTTTCATGGTACATCAAGCAAACTCGCATGACAAAGTCTCGGAGCTGCTTCATGACGCCCGGGGAAAGTTCAACAGCAAGAGCTTCCTTTTCAGTAGCCACAACTTTCGAGTCGAATGTTGGAAGCTCAATGATTTCAGAAACCTCATCCAAGACGAACTTGCCCTGCTTTGGCTTGAGAACGGCCGCCTCCGTAGAAAAAGGGGCCACTTCTCCAGCAGCGATACGGTTAGCAACGATCTGTTTGAGATATCTCGCGATGACTTCACAGTTCCAGTCAACGAGCCTGGCATGCTTCCCGGAGACCATCTTGCGCTGCTTTCCTTCGACCATCTTGACTTCTTCCGCATCCGAGCTCTCACTGAGGGCGAAATCCTCCGAAGAAGTAGAGGCGTCCGTGCCGCTGTCGCGGTCGCCGAAGCTGATCCAATACGTTTGCAACTCTCCCTTGCCTTTGGCTTGCACCTTGTCCTCTCTTGGAAGAACCCATTTACTTCGGCCCTTGGCAATCAAAAGATCAGCCGTCTCTTGGCTACAATGGATCTTGTTACTCTCACCGGTACTCTCAATTCTACTTGCGGTATTCATGGAGTCGCCAAAGAGCTGGAATCTGGCCTTGTCGCCTCGGAGCACTCCGGCTGTGACTGGACCACTGTGCAAACCAACTCGGATGGCGAGATCTTCCGTGTCGGGCCCCAGAAGGACCTCCAATTCCTTGACCTTCTTTCGAAAGGCGCCCACGCAGTCCCTCGCAAATCGGGCCATGACCGACGCATGGTCGGCGCGTGGATTCGGTACTCCAGCGCATGCTACATAGCAATCCTGAAGGAAGTATATAAGAGAGAGAGAGTTGTGTGAGAAATGGCTTGACAAAAGGGATCCGTAAGTCACGCAGCAGCACTCCTGTCTCGGACCGACTTACCCCAATCGTTTCTACCTTGAAGACACGTCGTCTCCGAGCTAACTCATCAAATTCGGCGTACACACTCTCGAGGAGGATAAAGACCTGCGACGGCTCTCTCATGGAACTCCAAGCGGTAAAGCCACACATATCGGCAAACATAATGGTACACGCCGGAAACAAATCGGCAATGGGCTTGGAAGTGAATTGCTGCCCGTGTTTGGCACCCACGGTATTCCACATTTCCGATTCCCCATTGGCTTGCATGAGTCGTTCCCGGACGGCTTCGGGGAACAACGAGTTGACGACATTGTTGGATTGTTTGGCAATCTTGGTCACCTTATTGTTGCGATTGCGCACCAAAACATCATAAATGACAAAGATCATGGCCACAATGAGAAAGGTGCCGGCCACGGTGGCGGTGGCAATCACGGCAATGGGGGACTGGTACGCCTTCTCAAAGGTTGCCGAAGGATAAACGTTCATGGAATAACGGCAATCATCATTGTCCTTGACGTCATGATCGGCTTCTATTTTTTCTGCGAGTTGGTGAAGACGAAAGGGAATTTGTCGCACCATGGCATTGTAGGAATGATCATGAAGGTCTCCATCGCCCAAATAGGTAGGCTCAATCCCGTTGAGCTCATACGTGTAAAAGGAGGATTGTTCCGCTCCACAAGAACAATTCAAAACGACGTAAATGCCTTCCACTCCCGGTGGTAACAAATCGGCCAAGTAGGCATCCCAAGCAATGGCACCCCACAAAACGCCGGTCACAACTCGGTTGGTTTGACGAGATGTTTCAAAGACGGGTTGGGCATATAAACTGTGGGGTAGATGATATCCAATTGTTCCGGAAGTAGCCCCCGTGGTGGAATCCACCAAAGTGGTGGAAAAGTTGGCCCGAAATTGTCTGTGATAGTGGACATGATCGCCATCACTGACTTGGAGACTGGAAAAGGGTTCGACATTCATAACGGTCGAAAAGGTGGCGGCTTGATGGTCAATGGCTTGGGTCAAGACGGCATTGTATTCACGATCCGACAAGACATCCATATTGACCACGGCTGGATTAAAGGGAGGTGGCGACAAGTACCAAATGGGTGCGTAGACATCTTCGTCTTGTGCCTGGGCTTGTGGTGCTTGTTCTTGGTCATGAGTGGAACCTCCCGAACGAGACTCTATAATCTCATAGTCCTCAACAGGATCGGTAAAGACACTGTCGGGATGTTCTCTTTTGTAAATAAAAGGCGACACTTTGCCCGGAACATAAACAGGACGGGCCATGCCCGGTTTCAAGTGGTCGACAAAGGTCGCTCGACTGGCCGCAATCCATCCTTGGTTCTCGACCGCAAAGGATTCCCATTCCTCCTTTTGCGAGGACCTCACCAGAGGTGCGTACGCAATGGCTTCCATTTTGGATCGTTCGCGGGCGTGTTCTCCATGAGTTTCCCAATGCGAGACTTTGACAAAGGGAAACGACTGAATCTTCAGTGCCGGGTTATCAAGGCTATCCATGGAGGTAGCGGTCAGCGTGTCCCCGAGATTGCGCAGACCGGCTTCGAGATTCTCCGCGTGATGTCCCAACTGAGCTTCCATGGAGTTGGCAAACAGAGTAAACTGTGTATGGTGGTATAATGACAAGGAACAAAACGTTGAGAATGACCAAACATGAATGACTGTTCTGGAGCTAGATATCGCGATACCAAAGCAGATAACGACAGATAAAGAGATATACAGATTAAGATCTTCTTCTTCTTCTTCTCTCTTGTTGTACTTACACTCAATTGATAATCACTGTTGGATTTGCCAGTGACAAAGACGTATGTTCCGGCACAAATGGCCAAGGCTGTGACGGACAGAACAAGGGTCAAAATAGCTTTCCATCGTTGCAATTGCCGATTTTCTTCCGCGGCAAATTCCAATGATTCGTCCGAAGATTGTGGCTTTTCCGTGGCCATGGTACTGGTAAAGGAAGACTTGGTAAGGTTGGCATCATCGTCGTCGTCATCAAAGTCATCGTCCGACTCGACCGTGCGAGTTTCCCCTTTCGAGGATCGGTTGTTGTTGTTGGTGTTGTTGTTGGCCTCTTCGACGTCCATGGTGCTGGATGGAGGCGCCTGTTCAAGGATAGCTTGATTCTTTTTGGTTTTGCGGCTGTCAACTGGATCACTCATGGTTGGTCAAACAGAGTAGACTAGCTAGTAGACACGTTTTTGCTGATCAAAAAGTCTTGATCGATAGATGGATAGCCAAATGGGTAGTAAGTGCGGTTTGTGAAATTTATGAAGCTCCAGAGGGAACGAAGTAAAAAGTGTGCAGAAATTGGGGCTGTGTGTACCCGGTTCATTTATTCACTGACTCGACTAAAGTTGTACTCTACTACTATCTAGCTAGCTAGTAGCTAGCTAGTTAGCTGCTGGTTCTAAAATGCGTACTGGTACCGGTGTCGCAGTTAACTTGTACGTCGTACCTGATACTGAGTACAACTTTAGCTATTAGCTAGCTAGCTATGCATAGTATGAAATTATTTTAAAAAAGGCACGGCTTCGCAACCTCGAATTAGAATGACAAAAACGAGGACATGGCACTAACAGGAAACGAAATAGCACAGTCAACAACTTTCTCGAAGTGACAACGAGGACATTGGAACTAGCAAAGTCACCAACTCGGTCGTAATCGCTCTCTACAGTAAGGCCTTAAATGCAAGTTTTAATGTGGGTCATTCGATGGACTTATTGAATGACTGTTCTATATTTCCTGTTTTTCTTAAATAAAATGGTTCCACAAGGGCTGTATTCTGATGCGGCATTCAACAACTTCGCCGAACTTAGAAAGCCTCGGAACATCGACTTTCTAAAGTGACTCCATAATAATTCCCAGTGTGATCAACAGCTTGATTAACAGTCATCCTTTGTAAGAAGTCATTTGCTCTCTGTTTTTGTTCCGTTTGGAAATTGTTCTACTCAGTGTAACATTTTAATGGTTTAGACCCCAAGTTTAAGATACTTAATTCACTCCAACGTTACATCTACCAGGACCGCAGTTACTCCGATGCCGCTGTGACGGTCCCCTTATCCTAGCTACCAGTCGTACCACAGTTACCCCGGTGATGTTGAAATAGCTCGCTGGAGTTGGTCAGTACATACAGGGAGGAGATGACACGATGCAGCGTCGGAGAATTGATTCGCCCAGCCGTCATCTTGGCTAGCTAGGTTTCCATCGAAAGTACCGTAGGCCGGTACTTACTGACTAGTATTAGTAAGCTGTGGATCATCGACCGGCTTCGTTGGTGACAACTGGGACAAGCTGTAGATGGGATACAGCATAGGGAAGGAGATGGAAGGCATGCAGCGTCGGAGCATTGCTTCAGTTCTGTATCGTAGGCAACGAAGCCTAGCTAGCTAGTTGCATATATTTTGGCGTCACTTTTGCGTATCCAGTGTTTTTTTTCCATCATGATTCATGAACGGTTGGTTCAGTTTCATCCAGTACTACCGCTGCTTGCCGCCGCCAGGCAGCTAGCTACAGGGTCTAGTTAGCTAAAGAATCCGTCTTATCGTTGTCAGTTTCATCCTACTAGCTAGTAGCTCAAGACTTCTGAGTACTACTGGTAGCTAAAGATTCGTAATCAAAATCTAGGTGAGCATGCTTTGTCACCCACTATATTTCATTAGTAGTTAGGTACCTGACTAAAGCACCGTAGCCGACCACCACATAGT
>ENA-ORBV01010040-ORBV01010040.1-microbial-mat-metagenome-genome-assembly--contig:-NODE-10040-length-15290-cov-13.023204_pt1 | contig 15290 bp, 15 predicted proteins | sample MGYA00237777_ERZ505514 | MGnify/ENA primary metagenome ERZ505514 (study PRJEB26160, sample SAMN06269048) | microbial mat metagenome | isolation source: Oligotrophic lake microbial mat | place... | reverse complement strand
CCATGAAGGAGGTGGCGAAGTCCTTCTCCCGCCAACCCTTCGCGTAGAAGGCCCCGTCGATGCGTCGCGAGATCAATGAGCGGTTGCCGCCGCCTACGACCACCTCGGAACGCAGCAGCTTGAAGCCGCGCAGCACGGCGAGAATATCGGCCCATTCCTCGCCGCACGCCGTGGTCAGAATGCCGGTCGCATTCCGCCATTCCTTCACATGGTAGTGGCGACAGATGTCATCAGGAACGAGGTGGATAGTGGACATGCGGTAACGATGGCACCGACTGCCGAGTCGGATCCATCGCCAGTCATTTAGATTCTATGCGCCGCAGCCTCAGTGGTTGTGCCGGCTCTCGCCTCGCGTTTCCAGGATGTTGAGGTAAAGCGTCGCCGCCTCCATGCAGGCGCCGGTGCCAAGCTGGCCGACGCTGTTGCGGTAGATTTCCTCCCAAGGCGTCTTATTGAGCAGCTTCGGCGGTGTCCAGGCGGCGCGGCGCGCGGCGAGCTCGGCTTCAGGGATCAGCACATCGACACGGCGCGTCTTGAGGTCGATGCGGATGCGATCGCCATGCCGCAGCAGCGCCAGGCCCCCGCCCACCGCCGCCTCTCCGCTCAGCCTCACACGCTGATCCGGGTTGTTCGAGACATCATTGTCGATCTCATCGGTCTGCTTCCAGGTGAGTGAACCAAGCCCCATCGCGATCTGCGGGTTCCACGCATCAGAGCCGCGCGTGCTGCGCCACTGCGTATCGCTGTTCACCGTCGCAACCGCCAGATCAACGGCCGAAGTCGCGAGCGCCGATGCCGCGGCCAGGTTCCGGTCGGCTGTGGCGTTCCGCACATGCACACGCCCCGTCACCGAGACCGCCAGCCCGATGACCGTGAGCAGAACGCCCATGCCCAGAACCAGCATGTAGACGCTGCCGCGGCGGGCATTTCGGAAAGAGTGGGGGGTCAACGCTCTGCGCATGGCTGCCTCACTCGTCCCCGCCGTCGTCGGCATCCGGAGTCGGCGCGACGGCGATGGTGGTCACTGGTGTGTTGAATGTCGTGGCCCCGCCCACCAGCATCAAGCCGGAGCGGCCCACCCTCAGGTTGATCCGGACCCCGCTCAGCCGGGAGACGCCCAGTTCCGCCGGGTACGCATCGAGAATCGTGTCCCGAGCTTTGAGCGCGGTGATCGTGCGGACCTGCTGCCGCGGCGAAGTGACGGACACAGTGACCCGTCGCAGGCCGGTGTCGGTCTCGTTGCTTTCTTCCTTGTTCGGATTGTCGATGAGGACGTTCGCAACCGTCACCCGCCGCTCCCACCCTGTAGCCCAGACGATGTTGTTGCCGAGCGCATCGGTCGGACCGATCTCGGTGTACCCGCTGAAGTCGTCAACATCGTCAAAGGTTCCGCGGGCCCCGGCGGTTTCGCCGGTATCGATCCCAAACGCTGCTCCCCCCTGAGGATCGGAGAACGCCGATGCCATCACCTCTGACAGCAGGGCCGAAGCCAGAGCCTGTGACTGCCGCCACTCCCGCTCCCGCGCTGCGCCGCGTGCCGCACCGCCCACCACCGACAGCGCGGCCGCGGCCATCACCCCCACGATGACCGTCGAGATCGCAGCCTCGATCAGGCTGAAGCCGCGGCGGCCACAAATGTGCTTTCGTGCTCGCGTCATCGGGTTACCTCGACTGCGTCGTTACCGTTCCATACACCTCGAAGATGTTGTTCTGCGACTGCCCGAACCCTTGCCAGCTCGCGCCGCTCGTAGTCGAGGTCGCGCGCCACAGGTTGAACGGCATGGTGGGCGTGGCCGACGACAGGAACCCCACATCGCACGCATTGCCGCCGGAAACCCCCTTGATCACGATCGCCACCGCCTGGCCCGCGGGGATGGGATCGCAGGAAGCAAACAGAATGTCGTCGGTTCGCATCACGCCGCCAAGCGTGCTCTCTTTCAGCTCGGTGCTCGCATACACCGTCGACCCCGGCCGATTGTCCGCGCCAACAGCGACAAGCGAAACCAGGAAGACGCCGTCAGCGGGCGAGTTCACCCGCATCCGCAGCCGCACCTTCGTCGCCTTCCACGACACCGTATCGGCCGTGAATGCTGGCCGAAGCACCTGCGCGACCCAGTTCGTCGGAGTGACGGTTGTCGAACCGGATACACCGGCCACATGACTGGTGAACTCCGCAATCAGCCGTTCCGTGCTCACCGCCTGGCTCAGGCCGGGTCGAATGATGTACGTGAAATCGAGCGAGCGGACATCCGCCGCGACGATGCCCGACGCCGCGCCATTGGTGCTGCGTGTCAGCGGGGCCCCCGCAACCCCGGACCACTCATACAGGATGTGCTCGGGCACGCCGTCTTTGTCCCGGTCGGGGACCTCGAACCACACACCCCGGCTGTCCCTCCGGAAGAACCGTGTCGCTTCTGCAAGGTCGGATTGCAGATCCGCCAGTGCCTCCGCGGCAACTCGCTCATCATCGATCGGGCCGGTCCCACGCTCCAGCGCGGAAGAGGCCATGATGAGCACAACGCCCATCGAGCCCACCAGTACGCCCGACACGGCCATCGCCGTGAGCAGCTCGATCAGCGAGAAGCCTCTGCGAAGATTACTGCAATGACGCATGGCCTGTCTCCGCTGCAACCCCTACCGCCCGCTGGAACGCCCCGGATCGGAGCAGCATTGTGCCGCCCGCGACCGGCCTTCCCCACGGGTTGAACTCAACATCAGGCTCGCCGTTAAAGTTCGACGAGATCACCTGCACCCGGTACGGATCGGCACCGAGGTTGACCACATCCAGCTCCGCGTTGCTCGCGGCCGTGCCTTTGAACTCCAGCAGGCCCGTGTCGACATTGATGGCAACCTTGCAGCGGATGCCCTGCGTCCGGGCCCGGGTCCTTGCATCCTCAAGCACCGACACCACCCGGCGTGCCGCGGATTCGACCCGTGCCCGCTCCGCGCTCCTGGAGAATCGGGCTGCGCCGACCCCCGCGACCGTCGCGATGATCGCCACGCACACAACCAGTTCGACCAACGAGAAGCCCCGGCGTCGAGTGTTCGTGCTGTTCATGCGCGATCCTCCTTGGAACGTAAACCGCCCGGAGTGCCCGCCGCGAGTTGCGTGGGTGCCTCCGGGCGGACGGTGACAATCAGTGAAGGACTACCCGCAGCTGGGGCGTCGGATCAGTAGGTGATGTAGGTCTTGCCGTTGGCGTCAGTCTGGCCGGTGACGTTGGCGGTGATCACACCCGTCGTCGCGTTGTAGAGCCAACCCACACTCGCGCCGTCGGCCACCGCAACGCCGCTGGAGCCCTTCTTGGGACCAACAGTCTGCACGGGGATCGAGCGGATGTACGGCCCGAAGATGTGGCCGCCGGCCTGCGTGCCGTCGGGTGACTTCGTACCGCCCTCGTTGCTGTAGCCGGTGAGCAGCGGCGCAAAGTCCGCCACGGTCGGGAACGTGTTGTTGTGCTCGGCGGCGTAAAGATCAATCGCCTTGCGGAGCGCGGCGAGGTTGCTCGACAGCGCGCCATCGTTGGCGCCTGAAGCACCGCGGCTCATGCGGGGAATCGCGATCGCGGCGATGATGCCGATGATCACGACGACGATGACCAGCTCAATCAAGCTGAATGCTCGGGACTTGCGGATCGCTGTGCTGTACATGCTTTGCACTCCTCTGACTTCTGAGCGGCCGTGAACGACGACCGTGGGCGTCTTGTTGCAGTTGCTATCGCCCGGCAGAGCAGGAGGGTTGAGTGCGGCCGTCAGTAACCGGCGATAAAAGACCGGGAACAATGGACAATGTGTCGTTCTGCCGACCGATAACCGCCCGATCACTCCGTCTTCATTTCCAGCCGGACCGTTGCCCGGGTCGTGGTGTCTTCCAGAACGATCCCCTTGCGATCGATCTCCGTCAGGCGGAAGCCCGTGCCGGGTATGTCGCTCCCCAAGGGGTACAGCGTTCCGTTGATCATCGCTGCGCTCTGGCCGGTTGTCCGTGTCGCGGTCAGGCGAAGCTGCTCCCGCAGCAGGGCCGCCTGCTCGAGAGACTTGCTCTGCCGCTCCTGGAGTGCCTGGCGGGCCGCTTCGGCCTCCAGCACTTCCGCCATTGCCCGCGGCGGCGAGAAGGCATCCACAAGCTGCGGGCCGGTCTCCTGCCCCAGCCTCATCTGGCGGTCCATCTCCACCAGCTGCGCAGTCACCGACTGAAGCTGCGTCGGCTCGCCCGTGGTGACCAGCCCCGCGGGCGCGGCATCCGTCCCCGCCGATGTCGGCAGCACGCCGGCATCCGCCGCGAGCGAAGCGGTTGCGCCACCCCCAAGGAATACCTTGTCCACAACCAGGGCGGTCACGGCCAGGCCGAGAACGGCAACGACGAGCTTTTTGTGCTGTGCAGTGTTCACACACTTGACAGACAATTGGCGCGACACGAAGGCAAGCCCCGCACCCCATTTCAGGCTCATCGCCGCGCCGCAGAATCGTCAGGAGCGGCATACCACACAAGGTCGAGCGTCATCGACAGCCGTGCGGGCTGATTCTCGGACGCGGGCTGCGAGATCGAGAGATTCACCGCGGGCACCGCGATATCGTGATGCTCCGCACGCAGCCGCGCGAGGAATCCGACGCAATCCGCAAAGGCCCCGCTGCCCTGCACGCGAAGCGGGACGCGCTTGAAGGGTCGACCCGGATCGGTTTGCGCAGCGCCCGGCGAGAGCTGCTCAATCACGATCGACTCCGCCGCGGCCAGTGATGTCAGGCTCGCGATGCGCGAGTTCACCTGCTCGGCCCGTTCCAGCACCAGAGAGGTGCTCTGACGCATCCGCGCCGCATCCAGGTTGGCTTCGGCGACCCGAAGCTCCTCCGCCGCGGCCGTCGCGGTGGTCAGTTCCGTGGCGAGTGTCTGTGCATCCTGCTGTGCCGCGGCACGCCGATCCAGCGTGGGGTGAACGCCCAGCACGTACGTCCCGCCGACGATCGTCAGCGCCAGCGCGATGCCGATTGAGTCAATGATCCGCGGCGGAAGAGCGGCAAGCTGCGACATCATGGCCGATCTCCTGGTGCTGGCACCTCGGCCGTCGCCGTGTCTTTGGGAGTGGGGGCCACAAGCCGGTCCGCCAGCGTGCACTCCACATCAAATCCCGTCACCACCACGCCGCGGTTGTTCTCGGCGCGCGACTGCTTCATCGCGACCCGCTCCATCACCCCAAGGCCCTCCAGCCGTCCCACAAAGGTCATCACCCGCGACAGATCGGTGGCGATGCCCCGCATGTTCACGGTGTACCGCTCCGACACCGCAGCAACGGTCGGCTTCGCCTCTGTGCCGGCAGTGGGGGAGGTGGCAGGAGCAGCCGCCGCGGCCGCGACAGGCGGAGTGAACCGCAGGTCAAACGACTCGAGCGCGACGCTGTCGCCGCGAACAAGGTTGATCGCCTGCAGGAGAAGCGACCAGTCGGGATGCTCTCCCACCATGCGGGAGGCCATCTCGGCTTGATTGAGTTTCGCCGTCTCGCCGCGCACTTTCAGGAGCCTGGCGCCGGAGTCCTGAGTTTCGGTTTGCGCCGCGGCGATCGCCAGCCGCGCGGGACCGGAGTCCAGATACCACATCGCACGGAAAGCCGCCGCGGCGGGCGCGCTCAGAATCGCCACACCCGCCAGGATGACCGCCCACGCGCGGATGCGCGACCTCCGCGCGGCAAGCTCGCGACGCGAAGCTGGGATGAGATTCACACCATTCATGCTGTGGCCGCCTCCAGTTGGAGCGCGGCGGTCGGCTCAAGGGCCAGTCCCGCGGCACACGCCAGACGCGGATCCATCGCGAGCGTTGCCGCCAGCGGGTCCTTCGGTGAGGCTGCGATGTCGGCAGGCCGGATCGCCCGAATCCGCTCCTCGCTCGCCCGCTGCACCCGATCCAGCAGCCCGGGCACGCTGGCCCCGCCGCCGCTGGCAAGCACGGATGCGGCTCCGGTTGCGTCATAGCGCCGCGTGGCATAGGAAAGCGATGCCTTCAGCTCCGCGCTGATGGAATCGGCATGGTCGGCCACGACCGACCGCGCATCCTCAAGCAGCTCCCAGTTTCGCTGCTCCTCCGAAAGCTCGTTCGATACGCCCACCCGGCGGATCACAAACTCCGCCGCCTCCGCATCGATCAAAAGCTCGCTCACCAGCCGCGAATGCAGGTGCGACATCCCCATCGCGGGCAGCAACCGCTGATACACCAGTGTTGTCCCCAGCAGCACCGCCACGCTCGTGCCGCTCCATCCGATGTCGAGCAGCCCCGTCACGGGCGTTGCTGGCGATGTGCTCAGCAGTGCGCAAAGGCGCGAGATCCCAAGCGTCCCAGAATCCAGCGCGCGAACCTCCATCCCCGCCGCTTCCAGCCCATCAATCGCCTCGTGCGCATCGGCATGTCGCAGGCCCACGGCAAACACATGCGTTCCGTCCTGGGCTCGCTTGCCCGCGGGCAGCTCCCACCACGACAGTTCAAGAGAATCCGGCGGGCAGCCATTTGCGCGGGCGAGCTCCATCCGCGCGATCTGGTCGATCGGCGCCCCGGATGACCGCGGCGGAAGTTCCATCACGCCCGAGAGCATGCGGCCAGGAGCACCAGCAAGCACGACCGCGCGACCACGGAAGCCCTGCCTCGCAAACACTTCCCGGAGTGAGCCGGCCTCGGCGGCGAGCAGCGTGCCCCGCTCCCCCTTGCCGCTGCGTTCGATGCACGCGATGGCTGAGATATTCAGGCCCTTGCGGGACCGGGCAAACTGCACCGCCTTGATGCAGCGCGAGCCTACGTCAAGGCCGATCGCCGAGTATCCAGATGCGCGACCGATCATGATCCACCTCCGGCGCTCGCCGTCAGGTCAAACAGCGGGAGGAACATGCTCAGAGCGACGAAGCCGACCAGCACGCCAAGCACCATGAGGATCACCGGCTCGATGATCGAAGCAATGGACTTCACAAGCACTTCGTTATCTTCATCGAGGAAGTCCGCGACGTTCGTCAGCACCGGCCCCAGCTGCCCCGTGCGCTCGCCGGAGCGGATCGCCTCCGCCACCGATTGCGGGATGAGCTTCGACTCGAGGAACGCGGCCGAGACCGATTCACCCCGGGTCACTACGTCCGTCGCGTGGTCGATGAGCGCCGCATACCGGCTGTTTCCGGTGGATTCCCGGGTCAGTTGCAGAGCCTCCAGCAGCGGCACCTTGCCCTCGATCAGCACGCCCAGCACGCGCGTGATCCGCGCTGCCGCCAGCGACCGCACCACCTTGCTGATCTGCGGAAGCTGAAGCACCATCCCATCCCGCCAGAGCTTTCCTGCCGCGCTTCCGAGCCACAGCTTCGACCCGACCCCGACAGCGATGAGCGCGCCCAGGATCCAGTACCAGTCCGCGCGAACGAAGCCGCCAATATCCATCAGGAAGCGCGTGCTCGAGGGCAGGTCCGCGCCCAGCGTGGTGAACAGGCCCTCAAACCGCGGCATCACAAAGCCGACCATCGCCACCAGCACGATGATCGACACGAAGATGAGCACGCACGGATAGATCATCGCGCCAATCACGGTGGAACGGACCTTGAGCTGCTGCCGCAGCAGCGACGCAAGCCGCTTGAGCATCGCGTCGAGCTGTCCGCCCGATTCTCCCGCCGCGATCAGCGACCGGCATACCGGATCAAACCACCGCGGGTGGGATGCGAGCGCCTCGGAGAAGCTCGAGCCTTCCTCGATGCGCGAGCGGATGTCCCCGATGACGTTGCGGAACGGAGACTCGGGGATCTGCCTCTCCAGCGAAGTAATCGCCTCCACCATCGGCGTGCCCGTGGCGACGAGCACCGAGAGCTGACGCATGAACGAGGAGATCTCCCGCAGCTTGCGACCGCCCGGCGCCGAGTTCTTCGCGCCAGCAGAGCCCTTCGACGATCGCTTGCCGGAGGCCGCGGCCTCGCGGATCTCCGTCACAAACAGCCCCTGGCGGCGCAGCAGTTCGCCCCCCTCTGCCAGGCTTGCCGCCTCGATGGCGTCGGTGATCTTCTTGCCGGATTTGTCAAACGCGCTGTAGGCGAGCTTCATGCGGCCTCCTTCATCGGCGCGGGCCCCGGCGCGTTCTGGGCGGGCTCGGCGTCCAGGTCTTCACCCTCATCGTGCGTGACGCGCAAAACCTCCTCGAGGCTCGTCTTTCCCTCCAGGGCAAGCAGCACGCCCTCCTGGCGGAGCGAGAGCCCGCCACACGCCGCGATCTTTGCGCGCATCTCGTGTGTCGGGGCGCCCCGGTGCACCATGCGGCGCAGCTCGGGGGTCACCTCCATCACCTCGTAGATGCCTCCCCGACCCGCAAACCCGCTGTCGTGACACTGCCTGCACCCCGCGCCCTTGCGAAACGGCCGGCCGGAGTGTTCATCGAGGCCCGCGTCGTGCAGCACCTGCTCGGTCGGGTAGTACTTGGTTGCGCACGATGTGCAGATCGTCCGGGCGAGGCGCTGCGCCACCGCGCCGTTGAGCGCGCTCGACAGCAGGTAAGCCTCGATCCCCATATCGAGCAGCCGCGCCACTGAACCCGGCGCATCGTTGGTGTGCAGTGTTGCCAGCACCAGGTGGCCCGTCAGCGCGGCCTGCACGGCGACGCGCGCGGTGGGTTCATCGCGAATCTCCCCCACCATGATGATGTCCGGGTCCTGCCGCAGGATGCTCCGCAGCGCACGCGCAAAGCTCAGCCCCACCTGCTCGTTCACCTGAATCTGGTTGATGAGGTCGAGCTGATACTCGACGGGATCTTCGACCGTCAGGATGTTGACCTCCGGGCTGCGAAGCAGATCGAGCGCGGAGTACAGCGTCGTGGTCTTGCCCGAGCCCGTCGGCCCCGTCACCAGCACCAGCCCATGCGGGGCATGCAGGATCTGCTTCAGCGTTTCCAGCGCTTCGGTGCGGAAGCCCAGGTCCTCCATCCGCACCTTCAGGTTGCGCTTGTCGAGAACGCGCACCACGATCTTCTCGCCCAGCAGCGTGGGCATGCTCGACACCCGGAGATCGATCTCCCGCCCCTCCGCGACGATCCGCACCCGCCCCTCCTGGGGCAGCCGCTTCTCGGCGATGTCCATCTTCCCGATGACCTTCACGCGCGACACAATGGCCGCGTGCATCCCCGGGGGCGGCTTCATCAGGTCGCGCAGCACCCCGTCCTTGCGGTAGCGGATGCGCGTACCCCGCTTGTCAGGCTCGATGTGGATGTCGCTTGCGCGGTCCTTCACCGCCGTCAGGAACGCGACGTTCACGAGGTTGACGATCGGGCTCCCCGCGATCATCCTGTCAAGATCAGCAGCGGGACCTTGATCGACCTCCTCCCGCTCAACGACCTCGACCTCGCTCTCGGCAAGGCTCGTGAGGAACGCGTCGATGTCGACGCTCTCGTCCCCCGAGTACCTCTTGACGTACTCGAGAATGTTCGCCTCGATCGCCAGCACCGGTTGAATCTTCAGGTTCGTAAGCTGCCGCAGCCGGTCGACCGTCGGCAGGCTCTGGGGCTCGGCCATCGCCACCGTCAGGGTGTCGTGCACCTTGAACATCGGGATGACCTTCAGCCGCGCGGCCTCATCCTCGCCGATGAGCTTCAGCAGCGCAGGGTCGATCAGCCCGTGCCGCAGCTGGCACCCCTTCACCCCCAGCGTCGCCGCCAGCGCACGCACCAGCGAGGCGGTGGAGATCACATTCTGCTCAACCAGCATCTCCCCGAGCATCCGGCTTGAGCTCTGCTGATCCGCAAGCGCCTTGTCGAGCTGCTCCTTGGTCAGTGCGCCCTGCTCCACCAGGATCTCGCCCACGCGCATCCGCTTGGGCCCGGTGCTGCGGGCGTTTGCCGCGCCCTGCCGCGGGGCCGCATCGGCCCCTGCGCCGGGATTGGGCGGGTTCGGAGGCGGTGGCGGAGTCGGCGAACTCACAGGAAGCTCCGGATCGCGGAGGTCACATCACTGTAATGCTCGAACAGCTCAGAGATGCTCGTCAGTTCCAGCACTTCCCGCACAGTTTCGTTGGCCCCGCACAGCCGTAGCGCCTGCCCGCTCTCCGACAGCTCGTCGGTCGTCTCCTTGAGCACTTCAAGCCCGCGCGAATCGATGAACGGAATCTCTGTCGCATCCACGACAAACCGGCCCAGGCTGCGCCCCATCACCTCGGTGATGTGCTGCCGGAGCTGATCCGCATCCTGAGCGCACAGCGGCCCTACCGGCCGAAGCACGGTCACGGCGCCCTGTCTCTGCTCGTGGATCTCCATGGTCGTCGCGTTTCACATGCCTACCGAGGCCTGGTGCCTATCCGTGCCGATGCCCGACCCTCGACCCGCCTCATGCCGCTGCCCGCAGCGGCGGTGGCGATGCCGGCAGTTGAAGCGTGAACGTGCTGCCCTTGTCCATCTGCGAGCGCACGGTGATCTCGCCCCCGTGTAGCCTCGCAACCTCTCTTGCCAGCGCCAGCCCAAGCCCCGAGCCGGTGATCCCGGCGATCCGCTTGTCCTTGGCGCGATAGAACTTGTCGAAGATCAGCTCGCTCTCCTCCGCCTTGATCCCGATGCCGTTATCAGCGACATCAACCACCAGGCTCGAGCCTTCCTCATGCACCCGCACCGTCACCTCGCCGCCGGCCGGCGTGTACTTGATGGCGTTGCCCACCAGGTTGTGCAGCGTCAGCATGATCTTGTCGCGGTCACCGCTGATGACCGGCAGCTTCGGTGGCAGATCGAAGACCAGCTTGATCTCCTTCTGCTCGGCCTGCTCCCGGAAGTCGCCCTGAAGTTCGGTGAACATCGCATCGAGCCGGACATCGCCGCGCCGCAGCTTGAGCTGGCCCGCCTCGATCTCCGCGACGCTCAGCATGTCGCCGACGATCCGCTCCAGCCGACGCGCCTCCTGGCTGATGACGTTGATGCTCTGGGCACGCTTGGCCGGCTCAAGGTCGGGCTCCTCCAGCAGCCCATCGACATACAGCCGGATGTTCGTCAGCGGCGTGCGCAGCTCGTGCGTGGCCTGCGCGACAAACGAGTTCCGCGACGCATCCGCCACGCGCTGCTGGGTAATATCCTCGATCAGCACCAGGGCCGTTGCCGCGTCTTCTTTACGCACCGGTCGCACCGAGAACCGCAGCACCCCGCCGTTCTTCTCCGCCGTGCGATCAACCTCGATCACCGTGCGCGCCCGGAGCGTCCCCATCGCCACGCCCTGCACCGCCGCGGCGAGCTTCGGATCCTCCAGCAATCCCGCGGCATCCTGCCCGATCAGTTCCTCTCGCTTGTGCCGCAGGAAGACCGCGCCAGCGCCGTTGATGTACTTGACCTTCATCTGCTCATCGACAATGAGCATGCCCTGCCACAACGCGTCGCACGCGCTGGCCAGATCGCCATCGCGCCCACGCCGGTTCGACAGGCTCTCGGCCGCTCGCTCCGTGGCCACGCGCTCGCGAAGCCGGTCGCGCTCGGCCAGCAGGCGATTCCACGCCGCGGCCTCCTTGCCCAGCGCTGCGCTGACTGCAAGCTCCGACCCTCCCTCTCGCCCCGCATCCACCGCCGCCAGCGCATCGCGGATCGCGCCGACCGCGCGAAGGCCCGACCGCATCCGGCGGTATGCGAGCAGTAGCCCAATGAGCCCCAGCGCGCCAAACCCGCCGATCCCCGCCTGCAGCCGCCACGCCGCCCACATCGGCGGCTCGGCGTTGTCGGTGATCGTCAGAACCGCCGGGCCAAGCCGCGGCACCGACATCCCGATCCGCAGGAGCCTGGAGCCATCCGCTTCGATCGTCGAGCTGAGCTCGCCGGGGAGAATCTCCGCCGCGACCTGCGTATGCCACGGCTCGGCAGGCAATGCCGCCTCCGTGTCGCCCGGCCGGCCATCGGCGATCACTTCCCCGCCGGGCAGCGTCACCGTCAGGTTCGTCAACCCGTAGTTCCGCAGCGTACCTTCCAGTGTCCGGCGCGTGCGTGTTGCGTCCTTTTCCGCCAGCATCGTCTCCGCAGTGCGTGCCAGAAGCTCACCCACCGTTCGCACCTGCGCATCCCGCGCTTCACGCAGGGTCTGCTGGTGGGTGTGCAGAGCCCACCACGCGCTCCCGGCGACCGCTCCGAGCAGAATCGCGGCCGCGCCAAGCCCGGCCGAGGCAACCATCGACTCTCCGCTTCCGAAGAGCCTGCGCGCCAAAGGCTGGCGAGACACGGCGTTGCCATTGGTGACAGCTGACAAAGCGGACCTCCCGGTGCGCGGTGCGAGAACCTGACTATTCAGGTAATCGGTCGTTGAACGAATCACTTGAGGCCGTCCCCGCAGCCTGTGGAACTGGGGGAATCCTGCGGGCCCGGCAGGTCCGAGAACCTTGACGCGGACACGCCCCCCTCCCCCCCGCGCGACGGCGGTGTGGAGCCCGTTTCTATGGCCGTTGACGACAGTACGAGACCGCGATGTCCGGCCCGCCTTCCTGGGCGTGGCACGTCCGGATAACCCTCGAGTCCGAGAAACTCAAAGCGAAATGCCGCGCCGGTCGATACTGACCCACTCGCCGGGTTCGCATACCGCGCGGCGGTTCACTTTCTCCCAAGGATCGACCCCATGCCTGAAGGCAAACTGACAACCACCGTGATCGGCCCCGACACCCACATCAAGGGCGAGATGGTCTTCGATTCCACCGCTCGGATCCTGGGCACGTTCGAAGGCCGAATCGTCGCCAAGGGCGAGGTGCAGATCGGTGAGGGCGCGGCCTGCAAAGCCAGCGTCGAAGGAAGCAACGTCATCGTCGACGGCGTCGTCGAAGGCGATATCACCGCCCGCGAGCGGGTCCAGCTCAACAACCGGGCACGCGTCATCGGCGATGTCACCGCGACCACGCTGGTCGTCGCCGAGGGCGCCTCGTTTGTCGGACACTGCCGTGTCGGTGGCGACGCGGTCTCTGCGGTCGCTCCTCAGCCCAAGGCCGCGGACAACACCGCCTTGTCCCCCGACGCCCGGCGCGCGCACGCCGCGGGCAGCATACAGAGCCGCCCGGTCGATCTTGAAGCGACGCTCGCCGGTCTCGAAGCCCGCCTCTCGGGCCTCACACGTTCGCGCCCGGCGGAGTCGGCGCATTCCAACGGGCGCGACCACCACGAGGACTGAGTCCTCAGGTCCGCACCTGCCACGGAGGTTCTCGGCGACCCGGCGGCGACACCCGCGCGGCATCGCTGCGCCTCGCCCGCACACGATGGCCACCTCCGCTTCTTCACGCACGGCCACCTGCTACCACTGCCGGCGGCAGTTTGATGTCCCGCCCCGCGCGATGTCCATCTCCTGCCCCTGGTGCTCCCGCCGGGTAACGCTCGACGATCTGGTCGTCCGCGACCACTGCTGGACCAGCAGGCTCCAGACCTGCGGCCGCATCCTGATCCACCGAAACGGCCTGGTGAACGCACGGGTCATCGAGGCCATGGAAGGGATCGAGATCCAGGGCACCGTTGAAGGAAACCTCATCTCCGGCGGGCCGGTGATCATCGGCCCCGGAGCGCGTGTCAAGGGCGATCTCGCCGCGCCCAGCATTCACATCGCGGCGGGTGCCATCATCGAAGGCGGCATGCTCCGCATCGCCGCTTCCCTGCCCCCCGCCTGGGATGCGCCACGCCCCGTCGCCCGGCCCGCCGACGACCGGCGCAGAACAACGCCGGACGCGATGTCGCGCCCGGCGTCGCCTGTGAAGTCGATGCGTCAGGGTGAAATGCTCAACGCATTGTGTTCTGAACGCCCCAATCCGCCCGGGCATCGTCCATCGCAAGCCGCTGGATGAGTTCGAGCGTCGCCGGGTGGTCATCCCCAAGGTCTCGTGCCTCGGTAGCCGCCTGCAACGCGGACTCGTGATCGCCCGACAGCGCCGAGATCGCCGCGACCATGAACGCCGCGTCCTTGTCATTGACCACGGCCCGCGGCGGGTTCTCATACACCGTCAGCGCCCACGTCGCGCGCTGAAGCTGATACCTGTCAAGGTCAGATTGACCAGGCCCGAACGATTCTGGCGCACCCAGCACGGCGTGCCGCGTGGCGTTGATCGCGGTCTGGTAGTTCCCCCGCATGGTGCTGTACACCGCTTCTTCAAACTCCGCCGTCGCATCCAGCGCCGCGGCCTGCGTCAGGCCGATTGCACCGGTGTACTCGGTTGTCTCGAAGGGATACACCGGGCCGCGCGGTTCCGCATAGGACCATGGATCGCACGAGTACGTTGTCCATCCCCACACCGGCCGACGCCACCAGCCATATCGCGGGCCGCACGGGTCATAGCAGGGGGCCGCTCGATAGATGTATGAGCCGGCATAGTACGGCGGGCACGACCACGAAGAGCCATAGTTGACCCCGAACCACGATGAGCTGCTGCTGATTCCAAAGGAGACGTTCCACGAGTCGCGGTAGCTCGGTGCGTAATACGTCGGCGGGCAGTACGCAGGCGTGTAATAAGTCGGCCCGCAGGGGTTGATGTACGTCGGCGGGCACGGCACGTAGTACCGAGATGAGTAGAACGGGTCGTAGGAGCTGTAGATCACAGAACTCCCGTAGTACGGGCTTGAGTAATACCCTCCGTACGGATGAATCGGCGCGCAGTACCCGCCGGAGTAGGACACATACGAACGGTGCCGCGACGGAGAGACGTAGTGCGAGTAACCGTACGAGTGGTCCCGGTAAGACTGCTCATACACGGGACGCACAAGACCGTTCGAGCGGTCAAGACCGCTGTCGAAGGTGACATCCTGGTTGAAGACCACCGGGTCGGGAGCTGCCGCCGCCCCGATCACCGCGCCGCCAGCCCGACGAATGCTCTTCCCGCCTCCGCCTGCGCGAGGCTGACGATCCGGCGTGGGCGACACGCTCAGCGAATCCACGGGCCGGTTGATCGCAGGCCCTGACTTCACCAGGCCATTGCTCGACCCGACCAGCGGCTTCCTCGCGGGCGGCGAGACGACCTTCGGCGGATTGATGTCGCGATCGCGCACAATCGGCTTGTTCAGGTTGTTCGACGGCTGCGAAGTCTTCGGCGCATCGGGGCGCTTCACGACGACGGGCGGGTTTACCTTCGGCGCATCGGGGCGCTTCACGACGACGGGCGGGTTCACCTTCGGCGCATCGGGTCGCTTCACGACGACGGGCGGGTTCACCTTCGGCGCATCGGGGCGCTTCACGACGACGGGCGGGTTCACCTTCGGTGCATCGGGGCGCTTCACGATGACCGGGGGCGTTGCCTTGGGTGCATCGGGGCGCTTCACGATGACCGGGGGCGTTGCCTTGGGTGCATCGGGGCGCTTCACGATGACCGGGGGCGT
>ENA-ORBV01010033-ORBV01010033.1-microbial-mat-metagenome-genome-assembly--contig:-NODE-10033-length-15300-cov-5.825856_pt1 | contig 15300 bp, 14 predicted proteins | sample MGYA00237777_ERZ505514 | MGnify/ENA primary metagenome ERZ505514 (study PRJEB26160, sample SAMN06269048) | microbial mat metagenome | isolation source: Oligotrophic lake microbial mat | place... | reverse complement strand
AGTGCAGCTTAGCCAACAACATGGAAGACTCTAGAAGATTCCACAACCATAGCTAGCAGCACTGCAGCAGTGCTTATGGTTTCATCACAAGCAGGTCTCCGAGTCTTTAATGTTAATCATCCAACAGTTGAGATCCAAACCTCCCCAAACCTCTCTGAAAGAGCAACTTTTGGCAATTCCAAGAGGCAAAGTCATCATCTGTTGGGAATGCAGCTGTTGGCTTCTCCTTGAGCCAAGCGCGGGCTCTGTCATTGCATCCAACAGAACAGGCATCACCATTGTTGGACTGTCAACATCAGCCGTCACCACACAGACAGTTGAGTAGCTGAAAACCCTGCACTTGCAGTCAAGTTGGCTGGGAATCTGTTGTTGCACATAAATGAGGAAATGAAGAACATGTTTGCCCTGAAGACTGGTGGTGATGCAAGAGTGCGCCCCGCATTGGCTACCAGTTCAATGTGGATTTCGGGATTGCCGCAGAGCCGCACGAGGAATGCACATGTCCCAAACTCAAAACCTGTGTTGGACTTTTCATGTGCAAACTTTGAATCCCTGCCATGTGGCTTCCAGTCATCCAGTGCCAAAACAGAATTAACGACCAAAAACCACGCTGTGCCCCTCATTTGAGGTTGACACTGCTAGCTAACCCCTTTTTCTGATGGCTGTTGTGCATCGATTTTAGCTGGCAGTTTGGCAAAACTGATGGCACAGTGTTGAGCCAACATGGGGGGAATTTTGGGGGAGCTTGAAACACTTGACATCATGGAGTGAAAAAAGTGGACTATGGAAAATTTGGTTGTAAAATTTTTGGGTCTCGAAACCCTCCTTAATCTGGTACTCGTACCAGCAGCAGCAGTCTACAGTGCGAGAAGCAACTAGCTACCTGGTACTGGCTAGCAGACTAAAAGCTGAACTTGAACGCACACACAAAAGTTTTGATTTGCCGGAGTGACCAAAATGCCACGACGCTGCTTCTTTTGTCCGCTCGAGCGATGCAACACCATTGTTACGACGCACTAGTCTAGTAGCTATAGCTAGCTAGCAGTGTGGTATCGGTTCAGGGTCGAGCGATAGAGTACTAGTAGCTAGCTAGCTAGCTAGACAATTACTGTTGAATGATTGGTGGAGAATGCGGTAGTAGAGTGTGTGTCGCTACTACCGATAGCTACTAGCTAGATAGCAGCTATTAGTACGTCGTACACTACGACGCACAGCAGAGGGAACCAGGCTCTGCGCAGGCGAAACACTTGTTTAGAAGCACTCAACTGATACTGAAGGTGCCTAATGCCTTCTTCTTGGGGTGATCATGGCTCTAATCGGCATGAATGCATTCAAGAAGACGGCGTTTGTGTTTCTGGTCGTGTTCGGCAGTGTGCTATTTCTTAAGGATCTGAAAGCTGTCATTCAAATCGACCAAGCATTGAAAATCTACTATTCTGTAACGCAACTTCGTGGTGTGTCCTTTGACAACGCATCCAAACAAAAACCAAATTCCGCTGCTGGTGCCACCATTCAGCAGCAAGTTCCAAACAAGATTATGGTTTTTTACAACCTTTACGTCCCTCTCAACGCAGATGAAAACACCGCGAGGCGGATCCAATCACTGGTAACGGAACAGTTCCTACACGTGGCCAATCTGAAGGAAGCTCTAGAAGAATATGACAACAAAACCATCACCATCACCAGCACCAGACCCAAAAGTGTAATGTCGTTCAACATTACAAACATTGGACTGCATTTCTTTCACAACTTGTCAGAAGTTGTAGCTCTATTAACAAACCATGATATCGATGTGTCTTCTTCGCATGTCGAGAAAGGGGATGAGCGTCTAACTCTAATCTCGCTATGGGATCACTGTCGAGCACATCCCGAAGAGAGCAGCATTGTGACGTATCTTCACTCCAAAGGCACCTTTCATCCATCGGATACAAATGATTTGTTCCGGAGTTTCTTAACACGGGGTGCCACATCCAAGACATGTTTGGAAGCAACACTAAAGACTAACACCACCCAGGACAACAAAAACTCAACCACAACGACCGACAGCAGCACTCTTACCTGTGATGTTTGTTCCTCACGATTCAGTCCATTGCCACACCCACACACACCCGGCAACATGTGGACCGCCCGGTGCAGTTACATATCACAGCTAGTGGATCCAAGAAACTTTGAAACCGAAATGAATCGATTTAACAACGAAATTGCACATGAGAAAATACTGTCCAACATCGGCGCTGGGCGATTTTCCCAGGAACATTGGGTGCATTGTCATCCCACAGTCCGTCCTTGTGACATTTTTGGCAAGTTGCCGAGAAAAAGTTTATATTCCACTGGGTATCCAAAAAAAGGACAAGTGCCCAATCCTGGGGACGTCTTTCCTATGGATTTACAAGCGGCACCACGAATTTCGTATGGTCAGTATGATATCCACAGACAGAGACCAACCCTTAAGTTGCGTCTTGCCGAATACGAACGCTTCTACAATCAAACTCCACCGGATTACTGGTATGGTTGGAACTTTCCATAATGATCATCTGATGGATGATGATAAGGCGGGCAGCTTTGAACAGCGCCAAAAAGTAACCCTCATTTGCCATTCACACATTGTCTTTCGGCACCATTCTTTGAACATATTGTCTTTGATAATTCCAGGTCGATGTTTAGAGTTCACTCACAGTCAAGTGCCATCTCGCCGAACATTATGTACGCTGTTTTCCTCTTCCAAGGCCGACTGAGTGCTGTAGTACTGATCGCTGTGTAGCACCGAACATGATTCCTCAATTGAAAAAACGGTCCGTTTCTCTTCTATTCAAATTACCGTCGCCATCGAATGGATATGTGTCTAATCATTTGCGAGCCACAACGAAGCAACGGCTCTGAATGAAAGAATTTGCCTTGTAGATTTGGTTCGTGTTGCGGCTTCAAGCTACTCAGCTTCCACTATAGACCAGTTAGACAGGAGCTAGCCTCTTGATGCTTCCTTATGCAGTATTTAGTCGGCATCTGGTAGTGTCGCCATAAATTTTTATTGCCGCCACGGTCGATAGAAAGCTTTCGACGATGATTTTATTGGATACAGCACGTTGTGGTTGGGCCACAAGGAATGTTTGGGCGAAATCCCAGAATCGCTTCTCATGGGATCATTGGAACCATTTTTTCCGTCAGCGGGGGCTGTGGGTAAGGCTTCGCCATCAGTGAAGCTTTTAAACGTATCGGGAAATGAATTTCTCCAGGGTTCGGTGCAAGATGCTGTCTTCGATGGCATTGTCTTCAACTGTTCTGGCATGCTGTTTGGGTGTTCCTGTGATTGTGAGGTGGGAAGTTCTGGAAATGACACTGTTTCTGTGGATGAAATGGATGGGGTGCACCTGGTCATGCAGCGCAGCTCATCACAACCACAGCATCATTGGATGCATTTTTCATTGGCTGCATCATCAATGGTTTTGAAGTGCCAAATGTGAAGAGACAGCAATTGCATCTTTCTTTGTCATCATCTGTTGCATCTGCACTGGAACCCACTGATGATTAGCGTTTTTCAATTGCAGCAACCACACAAGCAGCGCTGCACAAAGGTGTGGTGCCCGAGCTTGTGGATAAAAGTTGTCTGCATTGTTGGAACCATTTGGTCCTCTCATCTTCATGGAAATTTGAAAGAGTTGGGAAAGTGACAACTGTGGTCACCATTCTTCGTGAGTTCTTTGTGGAACAGAGGTTTCGCCAAAGATCCTTTGGATTGCTCCTTTCTGAGCCAGAGTGAACGATGCTTCTGCATGAAGAATTGTCATGACTGTGTTGAATGACTGTGGTCTTCTCAATGCATCATGCTTTGTCATTGCACAGCATGGAAAGGAATGAACATTTGTTCCATCTGTGCATCATTCTGCTGGTGGGGTCAGACACATCCGTTGTGTCAAACATGGAGTGATCAAGACATCATTCACGCACAACATTGCTTTTGATCCCATTGCCAACGCTGCAGGAACAAATGACATCCACAAAGCTAGGGTTTCTGGGGTCAAGTCTTTGAGTCCCATGAGTGAGTCCCTTGAGTGATTCATAAGGGCAGTGAATTTTAGGGAAATTGTGTGCATTGCAACGTGTGTGCTTTGTCAGACTTCTTGCTGTTTTTTGCATTCACGTTGTTGTTGCTATGGCATTAAAAATGTTTAACCACCTTGTTTTTCTGGTCATTGGCAGTGCTGTTGTTGTCTCTGTGTTCTCCAAAATCATCACATTTGTTTTGTGAAGTGTCAATTCTTGCAATCATGATTGATTGACAAGCCTAAGATGCATTTGTGCATTCTGATTTTGCTTGCAAACAAAACTGACAACAAATTGTCAGGAAAACAAACCATGCAAAATCAGCATGCACACCTTACCATTCTCTTAACTACTAAGTAAGCTCTTCAGATCATTTGAACTCATGGCCTTGCTAAGAGCTTGGAAACTAGCAAAACACATTTGAATAGCCCCACATCTTCACCATGCGAACGGAAACCACATTCGTGCAAAAGGATGAGCGAGTGCGTGTGCACGCCAAAGATTTTAAAAATTTGTCGTATCACGACTCATTTTGCTTACGAATTGCAGTACTGTGAAGCTGTACAGTACTTCCGTACTTAGACGGAAATCACGTGTATTTGCCAGTGCAACGGCGATTCCGGCCAGCACGCAACAACACACAACTGAAGATTCAACATTAGAGAGGTCATCAATCGTCGGTCAAAGTGACACCGAACGGTCGAAACCAAGATTCAACACAGCTACACACTTTTAACAACAACAACAACAACAACAGGGCCTAACCAGCTAGCAGTAGCTAGCTAGCTGTTATTAGAACTCTTTTGAAGTCCACGACACGCTCATCGGTAGACAGCATTGGGTAGCTGCAAGATAGACAGCAGGGGTCTTCTTTCTACTAGCTAGTACAGCTTCTCCTCCAACGTTACGTAAAAAAAACTCTGTCGTTTCAAAATTTTAAGTACACCATGTCATCCGAACGACCGTATGACGACGACTCCTACAACGCAGAAGCGTATGACGCGGAGGTCCCACCACCTGAAGCGTACGACGAAGCGCCGCAAGAAGAAGATGGCGAGGTGGTGAAGAAGAAGAAGAAAAAGAAGAAGAAAAAGAAAGACGGCAATGATGGAGGCACAGATGACGAAGAGGTGCCAAGTAAAAAGAAGAAAAAGAAGAAGAAAGACGTTGAGAGCGGAGACGATGAAGAAGCTCCAAAAAAGAAGAAGAAGAAGAAGAAGAAAAAAGACGTTGAAAGTGGCGACAATGAAGAGCAGCCAAAGAAGAAGAAGAAGAAAAAGAAGAAAGACGTTGAAAGTGGAGACGATGACGAGGTACCAAAGAAGAAGAAAAAGAAGAAGAAAAAGCCAGAAAATGAAGACGAAGATCCACGTCCACCTCGAGTCTCCCATGACATTGTAGAAGAAGAAAAGGCCGAAGAAGAGATTGAAGTCTCGTATGATAGTCAAGATGACAACAATCACCATGATCCAAAAGACCGCTATCACGGCCACAGCAGAAACCACGAAACCAGTCATTCGGGATATGATCACTTGAGTGGTAGCCATCCCGAACACACCGATACATCCGGGAGTCACTCTGGTGGTATGGGCACCAGCAGCAAGCGCCATTCTCGCAAACGCGACAAAGCCAAACGCATGGCCCAAAAAATTGTTCAACCCGTCGTACCCAAAATGGAACCAGTCCCCGTGCACTTGTTTTTTCTCATGTCCGCTCTCGTGGCGGTCCCTACGGCTATCTATATTTTGTTATTTACAAAATTGGGCTATGGCTTGGATTGCTTTTATTATTTGGCCTACAATTATGGAGATGAATATGCCAGTGTGGCCGGTGCTGCCACGGCAGGATTATTCTTGATTTGTTACTTGTTGGATGTCGATACATGGACCAATCACCCGGGCTTGCAAAAATTGCTTGGTTTAGCATTTGTGGTCGGTGTGACGCTTATGGTATTGCTCATGACGGGAGATTATCCCTACGGACCCATTTGCTTGTTTGCGGCCTCGACACCTTTATGGCTTATTACCTGCAACAATCTCAATTGTTTTGGTCGTGTCCGGACCCGTGATTTTGTCAATTGGTTGTCCGCGCCCCTCTTTGCTGTCAGCGTCATTACCGGTATTACATGGCTGACGTGGACCTTTATGGGAGAATTCAATGAATACAATCAAGTGACCAAAGCCGCGTATGCCCAAGCCACGGGATGTGTACCGAATCTCGAAGAGTATCCACAATGTGCTCTCTCGGAAGCATACAACATATCCACAACGGCTACGAATAATACTACTATCCTGGACGATTGGGTGGCTGGCGTATTCAACTCAACAATGCCATCTACAGCTCCATCATCGGCGCCGACTACGACTCCAGCTTCGTTTAATACTTCTATGGCAGCAGACGATTGGGATGATGAGACGGATCCCAACTACGACGATGATGCTTTACCAACGACCACCATGATGAATGGGACAAGACGCATACTCCATCAATTAACGCCGGCGCAAGAAGCAACCCGCGAGGATCATTACCATGAAGGAACAAGTTTTCCGGCCATGATTACAGAGGAAGAAGCCGAAAGCAACGACAGCAGCAGCAACAGCAGCAGCAGCAAAAACATTATGGCACAACACAATCTCAACAATGATGGGGTTTGTTTTCTAGTGGTCATAGAGCCCGAACCCACCTTTGTCTATGATCCAGCTGTTTGTGATCCATCTTGTACCACCGCTGTTTACGACGAATGTCTCAATGCCTTCATTTTATGGGCAGGGCCCTTGCTTGTGGCGATGGTGCTCTTCTTTTTGAGTTTTTTCTGTACCTTTTTACGATCGTCGAGCTCCGAACGCGACATTCTCAATTTTGGAAAGTTGTGGTTGTTTTTAATCTTTACCATGTGGTTGACGGCATCCTTAGCTGGCGTTACCGCGGGATTGACGTCGGCCTTAATGGCCATGACCTTGGCATCCTTCGTGGGGTCGGTTATTTTCATTGCCATGACACGGAGTCGAACCGAAGGAAAAGAACAAGCTGCATCTGTTTGGAAACGGGTCGTGGAAAATTTTGGTGATTACATGGATGTCGCACGAGGATTGTTTATTATTACCTTGACGCCATTTATTTTTATCTATTTGATCTTGTCCATCCTGAATCAAATGGTACGAAAATTGGAATGGCCCTGTTCCAAGGAAAACAAAACACCCGAAACCCAAAACGATTTTTTGACCAAGCGAGCACGAAAACAAGTCCGTATGTTTCAATCCTGGGATCGAGCACAAGTCTTGACCTATGCCATTTATTGGGGCATTGCCTTTATGATTCTACAAGTTATTGTGGCACAATTCACTGTCCTGTTTTTGTCGTGGCTCATTGAAGTCACATCGACCATGAACTTGGCAGCCGTCACGTTTATTTTGGTTGGGGTGGGAATGATCATGTTTCTGTTGCCGCCCGTTCCGGGTGTTCCGATTTACCTGACATTGGGTATTGTCATTTTGGCGGTTGGTCGAGACATGATGGGTGTGTTCGGTTCCATCGCCTACGCCTGTGCTGTCTCATTGGCGCTCAAGCTCGTGGCTTGTGCGGTGCAACAAAAACTCATTGGTGAAAATTTGGCTCGATATATCTCCATTCGAAAGATGGTACAAATCAATAGCATGCTCATCAAGGGGATGAGGCTCATCTTGGCGGACCCGGGAATGAAAATTGACAAAGTATGCATTCTCGTGGGAGGACCGGATTGGCCAACTTCTGTGTTGTGTGGTATCATGAGACTCGATTTGTTGCCCGTGTTAATTGGAACGCTTCCAGTCTTTTTGTTGATCCTCCCCACGGTTCTGACCGGGTCCTTTATGTTTTTGGCGGGGGTCCGCTTAGAGAACGGCAATTTGGAGTTTCCATCCGCGCCGGTATTGGGGACTGTGTTTGCCGCAATCACAGCGGTTGTCCAATTTGCTGCCATGATTCTAGCTGCGTATTATTTGGAACAAACAACGTCCAATCGAGCCGAGGAGATTGAGGCCGTTCCGATCGACGAACCAGTAGCGGAACTGGAAAGGAACGAAGTTCATTTCAATAATTGCTACACCAAAGTGACACAATGGGACGTGGTACCTGGGATTGCCAAGTTTATGCTTTATTTGTCGTACTTCGCCATGGTGACATGCTGCTATATGGTGCAGCTGTTTTCGAATTTATGCTTTTCTGACTATGAGTTGACGTACACCATCGATGCGAATTTGGATGGCAATTGGTTAAATCTGGTCAAGCCCTTTGGTTGGTATGCCATCATTCTCTTTGCGGCATCCTGTTTTCTATTGTCAACGTTTATCGCCTGGGCAACGGTAAGTCTCAAGGTCGCCTTGTCCGGTGTTGCTGTTAATCATTGACCGGCTGTGTCTAACAACTTGATTGCTCTATCATCTCTCCGGATCACAGGCTAGAGCCAAGGCAGAGGTAGCGTCCTCACCACCACCGGACGAGCAAGCTCAGCCAGCTTCCTATTCAAGCTAGCTAACGTAGCTACGCTACATCATCAATATATTTTTTGTGGCCGCAGCGGGGTCAAGGATTACATTTACCACGGATTCCAAAGAGCTTGTCGGGGAGTGAGCACGATTTCTGTTCACAAGCTTTTGCTGGCGACAAGGGTTCCACTACTACTCTAGCTACTAGGCGTGTGTGTACGTACAGCAGTCAATTCTTCGTTTCAGTGTAATATAATAGAAGTAGTTTTACTTATTCCTCCCCGCTACCCCTGCTGACGGGCATCTTGAAGCTCCACTGGTTGGCACTGTAGGTGCTTGTGGGCATTACAGATGGTGGCAATAGTACTGGGGAAATTAAAAAATGTATTGGGTGGCTAGTTAGTGTGCCATCATCAAAGATAGCCACACATCACCACCAATTGGAAGTGAGCTTCCTTGTAAAAAAATGTAAATTATGGAAGGGCTTCATCATTGTATCTTATTCTGCCTGTCAAGACGCTGTAGGGCGACCTAGCCCTCTTGGCGTCCTAACATTCAAAAACCTTCTCATTAGTGAGGACCTTCTCGTTATTGAGGACGCCGGTGTTGCCACCCTTGACCCCGTATTTTTCGTAGCATTCAGCGCTCATTTGAGCAGTGACTGCCTTTCCTTTGATTTCCCTGTGATAATTTGAGTTTGCAACGGTAGCAGACAAAAATGAGAATCAAAAACCAAGGGATCAAATCAAAACGAGATTGGACGCATGCCCAGTGGCAACGGAAGGCTGTACGCACCACTCTTCGCGGTTCTTCATTGCGTAATTTAGATACTCATCACTCGAAACTCCGAACACACCACAATCCTTTAGTTTTTGCGTCAAGGGAACAACTGCAGAGTAGAAGAAATCGAGCAAGAGAGGAAGCGCGCTCAATCGTTGAGCTCAGAGCTTACAAATTATGCAGTATACCAGCACAATTAGTTTCACGGGTACTCACTATAATAATCGAAAAAACCGATTTCACCCTGGAACCAAAAGGTTGTTGGGTCCGTTTCCATTCTCCCGTGTAGATAGGCGACATAAAGCTCCTCAAATAAGTTTTGGTTCCACTTTTGTCAAAGTACATTGTGTCAGGGGTAAGAAACAATAAAGAAACGGCGGGAAAAAAGTATTCACCACAAAGGCCCGCACAAGATCGCTCACCTTTCTATAAACGTGCCAGTGCTGCATAGTATGGCTGACGTCTGTATGCAAGCAAAATTATAGATTAGCCATGAAGTGTCTGACGGAATGCGGATGCAGCCCGACAAGGATTATAACTTACCTGACGCCTGAATCAAGTGCTCAATCACGATTGTGGCTTTGCGATTCACTGCGTCCCGTGGGTTTTCATCCTTAGACGAGTGGGCGCTGCTACCTCCTTCTTCGAAGGCTTTATCCCAGCGATTGTTGCGGAGATCTTTGAGTTGCTCGTCGGCAATGTCCGTTGCCATTATAGACTGGGAAGAGTTGAACGACAGATTTCAGTGGCTGGTTATTGGCGACGGGTCGGCAATATTTCTGTGCGAAAGATCACAGTGTCCAAGCGACAAAAATGGAGTGCATTGAAGGTTTATGTACTCCCTGTAGGAACTTACATTTACAACCAAATGACGGAATCTAGACATCTCGTCCTTCGTCTGAAAGAGGAAGGCCCGAAGCATTTTATAGTTTGAGCTCATCAAGAGGTCCCAACTGAGGTCGAGGCTATTCTGCTCGGCGACGCTCCTTCCGTACTTTGTCGCGATCTCCACGCCTTCCTTTGCCAATTGTGCATTGCTGACTCCCTGATGATCTGTGTATGCGATTCCACCAAAAAGGAAAGAAATTACAAGAGTGATGAGCCCGCGCTCTCAAGCAGCCTAGTTTGCTCAGGTCAGAGCTGAAACAACTTACCAACGTCGTGAATCAAACCCGAAAAAGCACATGCGAAATGGGTAAGCGGGTCGCTATTGATGCCTGTGTTTGGAGGGACAACAAGTTGAGCTTCCATTGGACAGGGCGAAAACTTCCGAATTGCGTACGGATCAACTTCACTTACCATAAGTGTGATCATGCAATCCAGAGCTATTTGAATCGAGCTCGTCCATGTCGGAAGGGGCGATGATACGAGACATAAGCTTGGTTATACTCATCACAACGTGCGAACAGTGGCAGCTGCAGGATAGAGCGTAAATTGTACGGAATGAAGCAAAGTCAGAGATTTCATACACCAGGACGCGACAGGATCGGGCAACGAACGCCACCGCCGCCAACTTACAAGTTGTGGAATGGGTTTTGGTTGTACATGGTGGCTATCATACTGACATAATGATGTAGCTGGGCAATGACGACAGGAGGAATCTCAACCTTGTCGGGATCTTCCTGATTCTTGGCCGCTTTGGCATCGAATTTTGGCAAGGCAATGATTTCAAGGACTTCAGAAATGGGAGTTCTCTTGGTTTTAATCATAATATCCCCATGATCTGTGTTCTTCTTCAATGGCGCCGTCTTATCCTTCTTCGAGGACATGAGTGCATTCCGCCGAGCGACGACTTGCCTCAGCAAGCAAAGAAGCGTCTCTACTATCCAGTCGACTTGCCGGTTTTCTTTGTCTGTCAATCCAGGCAAGCGCGTGCCGTACGTGTTGGTAACCTCAAGATCTTCCACAGCACTCGTGGATCCCATAGTAGTGCTTCCGGCACGGTCGCCGCGGACATTTACCCAGTATGAGGATATACTTCCATTGACGCCCCTGGCCAAGTTGTCGGTTCGCTTCTCGAGCCATGCTTCTTTGCAGCTTTTGCGGAGCAACTCAGCAGTCTCTTTGCTGCAGTGAATCCTGCCAGCCATACTTGTATGTTCAATTTTCGAGCACATGTTGTAGGTATCTCCGAAAAGCTAGTTTTGGTATCAGGGGTGAAACAAGAAAAAGAAAAATATTGTTGGCGCGGGCTGGAAAAGATTCAAGGTCGGCTCCAGTAGATCTGACCTATCGTACCTGGAATCGAGCTCTGTCACCACGTAAGACACCAGCCTGTAAAAATAGCAAACAGAGAATGGTCAGTTCCTCTATCAAACAGCAACGGGCTCTTTTGTAAATCTGAATTACGGGCAGTATATCGTACCGTAACTGGCCCGCTGTGAATGCCGACCCTGAGAGAAAGATCCGCCGTATCCGGCCCAAGAGTGATTTCTAAGCTCCTGCCAATCGTCTTCATTTTGCCGATCATCTCGTGCGCAAACCTAGCAATTGCAACGGCGTGGTCTTTTCGAGGTTCCGGCAGGCCACAAACGGCTGGAAAAGAAAATTGTTCGAGGGGCAAATGTGAGATAGAGAGCAAGTGAGCGTCTTGTCACGCGCCGGGCAAAAGGGACAACAACTATCTCACCAACGTAACAGTCCCCCACATTTTCAACTTTGAACACCCGTCGCTTCTTGGCTATCGTATCGAATTCTCTGCAATAAAGAAAAAAGAATGAGTGGTGATGTGAGAGCTGTATCAGCCTTTTTCTCTTTTTGTAGCCCGTCTGGACGTACCGGAACAGAGTTTCTAGCAAGATGAAGACATGGGTAGGTTCCCGAACACTGGACCAAGCTGTGAATCGAAGGGTAAAGGGTGTGGGATTTCGAGTGATTACAACAGCCCTGAACAAAGCCTTAAGAAGCAATTGCAGAGTGTCTTACCTGTAAAGCCAGTGATGTCGGCATGCAGAACCGTCCTGCGAGTGAAACGAATAAAGCAGATGTTAGTGGGATCAGAAGAATGAATGACATGACATGGTCCATCAAGTAGTGTGGGTGCTGGCAACAAAACAACTTACGTTTCGACAAAGAGGTCGGCCATGGGCTTGCTGGATAGGTTCACCATGCTTACATGGTCTTGTCTGTCATGAATAAAGCTCTTCAAGTTTTGCCCCTTCTTGTTTTTCTTTGCCTTCTGAGCTTCTTGAATTTCTTGCTCAATCCTGTTGCGTAAATGCTCGGGAATCATGGAAGACACTATGGCGTTGGTTTGGGCTGTCTTCATCATCAGGTTGTTATTCCTCCTTTGCACAAAGATATCGTACAAGATAAAGACAATAGCGACCATAACGAAAGTGAAAGCGACAACACCCGCAAAAACTTCTGGTGTGTTTTCTATAGCAGTTAGAAAGTAAGGGCAGAGAGTGAGACGAGACCTAGTAGAAGTAGTAGTTTGCTCCGAAACAACAAAGCGAAACAAAGAGGATGTCCTTACCATCGTAGGTAGCTTTGAACTCGCTCGACGGATAAATGTGCTAATCAAATCAAATACAAGCATAAAGAAAGCAGATATCGACGGTAAGGTGGCGGTGTGCGACATCAACGAAAACAGCATGGGCGACATCGACTCCTACTTACCATGGAATACTGACAATGTCCGAATGTGGTATGAAAGTCAGGATGCGTGTGAGGGCTGACATCTACGACCTTCTTTATATCATCGAATAGAGGATTGTGCAAGTCTCCTTCACCGGTGAAAATAGCATCCTTGCCCTGCAGCGAATACGTGTAACTCTGGTTGCAATCGTTCTATAGAAAAGATATAGGTAAAGCACACGAATGCTGCATGGTTAGGTTCGTAAAAAAGAAACATACGTTTTGTTCGTCTCTTTTGGTTGGAAGCGCACCTTGATGACAACGTCCAAACCATAGACATTATCGGGGAGAAGATTCAACAGTGCCTCGTCCCATGCTACACTCATGCCCAGCACGCCAACGATTTCGGAGGTTGGATCATTCGCTTTTTCATGGAAGCCTCGAAAGCAAAAGGAATGGGGGTTCTCGAGATTGGAGTCCTTCAGCTCGCTGTGCATTTTAGCGTGCTCTTCTGCAGTCATCGCAACTGAAGGGTCAGCAGGGAAGTCAACAAGTTTAGTGAGGAACAAGACGGTTTGAAAGAAACTCAGTCCATTTCCTTTGCTCTTCTTTGTGACCTACCAGGAACTCCAACGTAGGGGCGGACACGGGTACAGAGTGTTTCGTTACGAAGCTGATGGAGTTTCGGAGCATGCGTTCAAGGTGGATAGATGCTGTTAGAGTTTATTGAAAGCAAAACAGTACAAAACATGATACAAAAGAAACGTACCTTATGGATTCCATACAGAAGCGAGTTGTAATCACCAGCTGTCTGCATGTCCCAATTGAAAAGCCCATAAGTTGAAGGCGGGGGGCTGTAGTACAATGTGGGAAAGTACTGGTCGTCGCGGACTGGGGCACGCAGAAACATACCAGACCCGTCCGGCGCCGAAAAGTAGGGATTGTAACCATCGCCGTGAACATCTGCAAGCCTTTCCAATGACCCCTTCTGAGCCATGTGGCCATCCAGCATGATGTCGTGGACATTTGCGCCAACGAAATCGAGGTAGTCTTGTCCGGCGGCGGCTTCAACCTTGGGGAACACAGCCAAAACTTCCGAGTGGGACTGCTTCAAATGGTCTCGAGCGTAGTTTTCAAAGCCTGGAATAACAACGAAGGGCCATGTGCGATTGATTCCCACAGCAAAATTGGAAAGAAACGCAGTGAAGGCTGCCATTCCCTGTCTCATTTCTCGCTGCTGTCCGATTGCTGCACTACCAATCGTGGTCGAGAATTGGTCAAACTGTACATCGTGGAGACGACGGGGAAAGATCAGGTGTGAAATCAAAGCACTGGTGCTTTCAAGAAAGAAATCCGAAACCAACAAGATGACTTATGACTCACTGCAGTGTTGAAGCTCTTCCTCTCCTGGTCCTTCAAGAACTTGTATGTGGTCAAGGTCACAGCCTAAAAAGAAGCAAGGTTAGTGTCAGTGTCAATTGGAGCAAGGGATGGAAGGGACATAAGAGTCATCAGTTACACATTACTTACCAAGGCAGTCAAAAGCAAGACGACCATCATGACAATCCTTGTGCGCTGCACTTTGACCGTGTCGGCTTTGGTCAATTTCAGGACCTCCTGCACCTCATCTCGCGAATCTTCAGAGGAAAATAGTTCATCCGAGCTCGAAATGGAAGTTCCTAGGACACTGCCTTCCGCCTCCTCCTCTTCAATAACGTCTCCAGAGAAAGAACCTGAATAGTCCGGAGCATTGTAGGTCACGTCCTTTGATCTTGTCAACGTTCCCTCCTCCAGATCCTGTGGCTCAATCTTGATTTCGAAACCTGCCGGCTTCATGGTGCTTTTTACTTTGATATGAAAATTAGTTAGTCTTTGTCCAAATGGGATGTTTTGTTCGATTGATTCTTGGTTTAGATCCGAATATTTTGTGAGCCATGCAGACCGAGACGAGATTTTTTGAGCCAATCATCAGAAAAAGGAAAAGGTCATTATTTTAAAAGAATCTTCGAATTCAGACCGGACTTCGTGTTCTGGTTCGCTTTCAATTCTGAGTACGTACTGGGCTACACAAATCGGCCCGACGAGAACCCTAATGGTGATGACTCCTACTCGAAATAAAGTAGGAGGAGCAAGTCATTCGAATACTGTAGAACGGGTTATAGAATGCATGCTATATCATTACTATGAGAAGGCATAAGCCGCTGGGTCATGAACGATCACACGATCATGTTCCCATTTTCTGATATGATATTGAACCCTTCAACGTAAGGAACACCCCCTCAGTTCTTTGGCAACCACCATGGATCTCTCGCCTGAAAGCGAGTTAACACATGCGACCCTTCCCTTTTTGGAGGCTTCTTTTGGGGCGTGCGTGGGTGTTAAAACTCGGCCGACAACTGAAGCTCAAAAGCAGTAGGTAAAATATCCTACAGTAGCT
>ENA-ORBV01010032-ORBV01010032.1-microbial-mat-metagenome-genome-assembly--contig:-NODE-10032-length-15302-cov-4.354089_pt1 | contig 15302 bp, 13 predicted proteins | sample MGYA00237777_ERZ505514 | MGnify/ENA primary metagenome ERZ505514 (study PRJEB26160, sample SAMN06269048) | microbial mat metagenome | isolation source: Oligotrophic lake microbial mat | place... | reverse complement strand
GATCGATATAGCCAAAATCGTCCAGCGCCTGAGGCCGGCAACCGCCGCCTAAGAAAAAGGCCAGTAACAGCTAGCCTTCTCTCCCGAGTCTTGATTCAGCCACGGTCTTCGGACCTCCCGATCGAATCGACGATGACGCGTATGCGCTTTTCAGCGTTGCGGTTCTGCGGGCCTGATGCCTTGCGGCCGCTCTGTGCAGAGCTATCGGAGCCCTTGCGCACCATGGAGAAGAGGAAGTTCATACGGGTGTGGGTATGGATATAGGATTCAATGAATATTATAACATATTTTGCTATATAAAACAATACCCCTCGAGAGGGGTATTGCTGAAAGGTTCACGAACCTTTTATTTACCTCTTTTTCTTCTTCGAGGCGCTCGAGCGCTTGGCAGTCTTGCGGACCGCCCTCTTCTTCGTCTTCTTTGCGGCCTTCTTTTTCTTGACCATAAGAATTGGGGAAAGAAATGAATACTGAACACAATTGTAGTTCCAATGACGGAGTTGTGAAGTGTTTTGGTACAGCCTGGAATGTCAAATTATGCTGTATTGCACAGCGTATGCGTTCAACGATACAGGATCATTTTTCCTCACTCAGAAAATTTGGCTCAATAGCAACAAAAATGCAGTATTGTTTCGGCAATACATACAACGTACTGCTCAAACGATGCAAGAAAAAATCTCGTGAAAATTTTAGCCGAGATCCCTGTTTTCACACCGCGCGATCAAAAACATCATGTGACCTTCACTAAAAAAATCCCCGGGGTCGCCGGGGACATATGAAGATCGATAAGGAGACGAACGCCGACTACTTGATGCGCAGCGTGTATCCCTCCATGCCGACGTGCTCATTCTTGCGGAGCACACCGACGTAGTAGGTGCCCGCAGGGAACTCGTACTGCTCATTGCACTTGGGTCCTTCGAAGCCGTAGATGTCGACATCGGCCATCGGGTAGATGAGACAGCTCACCGCATCGTTCGTCAGCTCGACCATGCGCGATTGCGGGCCTGTGAGCTTGAACGTGTACCAGTCTGCGAGATCGGCGACATCGAGGAAATCCGTGCGCGGCGTGGTGGAGACGAGCGTCTTCGCTTCGCTGAAACCATCGTTGCCGTCGCCCTTCCCTTCGCGTGATGTGACGGTGAAGCTCGCATCATTCACGTTGGGTTGGAGCTCGAGCTGGTAGTTGCCCGGTACCAGCTTGGCGCGCAGCGTGCAGCTGTGCTTCTCCTGGTAGCCCAGGTAGTACTCGCTGGCGAAGCCTGTCGACTCGATGTGATAGAGACGGCAAGTGAGCGCGCTGTCGCTGTACTGATCGCCGAGCTGCGCCTTGATATCGAGTGAGAGTGCGCTGTCGACCGTGAACTCGTAGACCATCGGCCTCCTGCGATTGAAGATCGCCGAGTCATCGAAGCTCGCGGGCACATTCTTGGCGGCAGCTTCGGATGACACGCTCGCCGTCGCGCGCGAAGAGCGACCGGGAGCGGAGCTGATCACGACCGCCGCTGCGGATGACGAACTCTTCGCGGCGGGTACATAGTTCTTCGGCGCTTTGAGTGCGTTGCTGATGTATGCCGCAGCCTCGCCACGCTTGAGCGCCCAATCGGGAGAGAACGATGAGCCGCTCTGCCCGGCAATCGGGAGGATATTCACGCTGTAGGCATGGTAGACGTACATCGTGTACCAGGCCGAAGCCGAGATATCGTTCAATTTTACAGGAGCCGCATCCGATACATTCACGTTCGGCACGTGGATGCCAAGCACGAGCATGATCATCTTGAGCGCCTCCACACGGTTCACCTCTTTGTTCGGCTTGAAGGTTTTGCCCGCCCGTGCCGGATCGGACGGGTCGTCGTAGCCCTGCACGTATTTCTTCGCGGCAGCATCGCACACCGTCAGCTCGTACCAGCTGCCCGGCTGCACATCCGAGAAGCATCCTTTCGCTTTGGGGTCCGGCGTCTTGCCCGCGGCACGGTAGAGCATCGCGAGGAGCTCGGCGCGGTTCACGGATTTCTCGGGCTTGAAGGTGCCGTCGGGATTGCCGTTCACAATTTTGAGGCTGACGAGCGCCTCGATGGAACTCTGGTACATGTGGCCATCCGGCACATCGGGGAAGACGGCCGCCCTCGCGGGGAGCACGAGAAAGAGCTGAGACAGAACGAGTGCAATGGCACTCGCAGAGCGCGTGCGCTGCATGGTGGAGTGGAGAGGAATAAGGTGAGGGGTGAGCGAAACCTACTCTGAACACTTTCGTTACTCAACACGCCTGCTTCCGCATTGGCTGGCACGCGAAGATGGATTGTGGGGGAACGTATGATAATAAACAGGTTGCAGCCGAAGATCGTTTCTTCCGCGTCATGAAAAACATATGGACAATTATTGCGGAGGTAACGAACCTCCGCTTCATTATACCCGGAACCCCACCCCCGCTTTCTTCTCCGGCATGACAGCCTTCTGCAACGTGACGAGCGTCTGAAGCACTGCGGCTGCGGCTTCCTTACCTTTGTTGTGTTCGCCAAAGGCGCGAGCGCGAGCTTGTTCGATGTAGTTCACATAGAGCACCTCGAAGGCAAACGGCAGCCCGAAGCGGATCTGCACGTCCATCATGCCTTGGACGACACCGTCCGCGAGCATCTCGGCGTGCTTTGTATCACCCTGGACGATGATGCCGAAGCCGATGAGCGCATCGACCTTGCCGGCCTGCACAAGTGCACGACCGATGAGCGGCACTTCCCACGATCCCGGTGCTTCGTGGAGCAGGATGTTCTCGGCGGGGAGTCCCGATGCAAGCAGCATGTCTTTCGCGGCGTTCACCATCGATTCCGTCTCTTCCTTATAGTACGGCGCGTACACAATGCCGACCCGCCACTTTGGATCGATGCCGGATGGGGCGCTGAATGTCTTGGTCGTTTTCATGGGAGAAAGGAAAGAAGTTGATGGAGACTCTAGCTACGCAGGAATTGCAAAAGACCGTAGATGAGCGAGGCGGCCATCAGTGAGACCGCTTTTCCGCGCGTCATTCTATACCCGAACAAGCGACCGACCAGCCAGAAAAGAAACATTGCAAAGAGTCCAAGGACGATGAAGGGGATGAAAAAACCTATCGTAAACGCGATGGTTTCTGGCGTATCCATGGATTCAGCCTAGGCCAAAGTAGAGTCGCCTGCCAGGCAGAGAAGAGCGTCAAAATTGAATACAAATTTTACTCATCCTATTTCTCCTTCAACTTCAGCATCATCATGTGATGGAGGGCCCGCAGGAAGACATCTGTCTCGAGGTTCACCTTGTCGCCGGGGCGGAGCTTGCCGAGGGTCGTCACTTCGAGCGTGTGCGGGATGAGCGCAATCGAGCAGATCCCCTCTTCGACACTCGCAACGGTGAGCGACACGCCGTCGATCGCGATTGAGCCTTTGAAGATGACGGACGGCACGAGATCTTCTGGTACCTCGATACTGAGCAGCCAGCCGCCTTCGCTCATGTTGCCATTGTTGACGACTGTCCCCACGCCTTCGATATGGCCTTGGACGACATGCCCTTCGAAGCGACCACCCGCGGCGAGCGAGCGCTCGAGGTTTACCGTATCTCCTTCCTTCAAGTCTCCGAGCTTTGTGCGAGCCCATGTCTCAGCCACGACATCAAAGGCCATCATCGTTTCATCCATGCCGACGACCGACAGACACACGCCCGAGACGCAGATGCTCGTACCAATCTTGATGTCATCATACGTGTGCGGACGCTCGAGGACGAGCCCCTCATTGGTCTTCTCCAAGACCTTGGCCATTGTTTCAACGATTCCGGTGAACACTTCTGCATCTTAAGGAAGACAACGAGTTCGAGGAAGTCGAAGATTTCGACGATCCGAACAGATGTACCAGATTTTTTCACCAAATAGGTGAATTAACAATTGACCTGAATCCCAGGTTTTTAGCTACCATATGCCATATTCTAGGCTTCGTTTCTGCTTATGATTATGACAGGTATTCCCCACCTCTCTATGGCCGAAAGCCTCACCACATCACCGGCGGATGAACTGCCCATGCTCACCGAAGACGCAGAGGCGCTCCGGACAAAGAGAGCCGAGCTCGCGGAACGACAGGCTGCACTGCGCGCACAAGCCGAAGAGGTGCGTCATTCCCTCGAAGCGGTTGAAAGGGAAATCCGCCAAGTCGAAGCCTGCAGGTATCGGGTGAATACGTCGATCAGCGAATTCACCGCCATCACGATCAACGGCCGGCGCAGGGCATTTGCCAGCCAGGTCGCAGACTATCAGGGCACGCATACCGAAGGCACGCTGCGCATGCTTGAACGCGATCGCGTGCTGGAGCGGGTACGGCAAGCAACGAAAGATGCTCGTGCCTCTCAGCAGAGAATCGAGAAATTGGAGAGGGAGCTTGCAAAGATCGCGAAGAGCGAAGCTTCGTATGTGTACGCGTTCTTCGAAAAATTCGGCATCGTCGATACGCTCGGCCCACAGAGAAGCCGAACCGAGCGGTCGCTCACGGATGCAGAGCTCAGTCGCGATCATGATCTGCGCGTACAGGCAGACGCCAATGCGCAACTCACGACGGTCGATAGGCAGCCGCCCGTGAAGGAGACTCTGCTGCCCGATGAACAACCAGAGACGATTGTCGAAGAAACCGCACTCGTCAGCGCGAAGTTCGGCTATGCCGAGGGCTCGACGCTGCGCATCTACACCGTGGAGATCGTATTCCCCTCCGCTCCGGAGAGCAGGACATTCGACCAATCCGTCATCATCGAGCTGTCCTCAGACCAAATGTCGCAATTCGCCGGCTGGATGGAACTGCGTAACGCACCGACGCAGCCGAACAATTACGGCGGCTACCAGCCGATGGACCTGCGCAATGCCCTCCTCATTGATCGGGCCATCGATCAAGAGGTGAAGATGCCTCTGAAGCTTGAGGATGGCTCGTACGGACTCAGCCGCGAATTCCTCGTGCAATTTGCCCAGTGCATTGTTCGATAACAATGTAGGGAAAGCAGGCGCCGGAGCTCTCCCTCCGGCGCCTTTGCGGTCTCCAAAGCACGTACTGGCCCAGAGCCTTGCGTTCACGCCCAAAAAACGGTAAGCTTCGGCATCGCCTGCGCAGCGCCGCGGGGCCTTTTTGTATGTTCTTCGGCGTGTTCCGCAACTTCTCAAGAATCCCCTTCTACAACCCCACCTATGGACAATATCGTCGTCAAAGGAGCCAGAATGCACAACTTGCAGAACGTCGACGTCACCATCCCGCGGAATAAGCTGACCGTCATCACAGGCGTCTCGGGGTCGGGGAAATCGACGCTCGCCTTTGATACGATTTTCGCCGAAGGACAGCGCCGCTACGTGGAAAGCCTCTCGGCCTACGCGCGGCAATTTATCGCGCAGATGGAGAAGCCCGAGGTGGACATGATCGAAGGCCTCAGTCCTGCGATTTCCATTGATCAGAAAACCGCACCGCGAAACCCGCGCTCGACCGTCGGCACCGTGACAGAGATCTACGACTACATGCGTCTGCTCTGGGCCAAAGTCGGCAAGGTGCACTGCACCATCTGCGGCCGCGTGCTACAGCGCCAGTCCGCCAGCCAGATCGTCGAGACGATCGCGGGGATGCCGGAAGGAAAAAAGATCTACCTCCTCTCGCCGGTCGTGCAGGGGCGCAAGGGCGAGCACACCAAGATCCTCGATGCGATCAAGCGCGAAGGCTTCGTGCGCATGCGCATCGACGGCGGCATTGTCACGACGGATGAAGAAGTAACGCTCGACCCGAAAAAATCGCACACCATCGAAATCGTCGTCGACCGCTTGGTCGTGCGCGATCTGCAGACAAAATCCGGCGATGGCTCGACGCTCACTACAGGTTCGAACCCGCACCGCTCACGCTTGGCAGACTCCGTTGAGTTGTCGCTGCGCAAAGGCGAGGGATCGCTCATCGTGCTCGACGCGGATACGAATGAAGAGACGCGCTTCGCCGAGAGCTTCGTGTGTCCCGATCACCCGGAGCAGGATATTCCGGAGCTGGAGCCGCGCAGTTTTTCATTCAACTCACCGCACGGCGCGTGTGATACGTGTCATGGCCTCGGATCAATCCTCCAGGTGGACCAGGCATCCGTCGTGCCGAATAAGACGCTCACGATTGCCGAAGGTGCGATCCATCCGTGGACGACATCGGCAAGCCGCATGGGCTTCATGCTCAACGTGCTCGAAGCACTTTCGAAGGTGATCGACTTCAGCATGCACACGCCGTGGAAAAAGCTGACCGACGAACAGCGGCATGTCATCTTGCAGGGCTACGAAGAGCCACTCATGGTGCATATGGAAGGCAACCGCACGAGCGCGACGTACCGCACTACCTACGAAGGCGTGATCCCGAATCTCCAGCGGCGCCACAGCGAGACGGATTCCAGCTATGTGCGCAGCCAAATCGAGGAATACATGCAAGAGCTGCCCTGCCCGCATTGCGAAGGCCAGCGTCTGAAGAAAGAAATTCTCGGCGTCACGGTCGGCACGAAGAATATCGTCGAGGCCACGGATTTCAGCGTCGAGGACGCGCGGCTGTACTTCGAAGGTTTAATCGGCACCAATCAGAAGGCAGAAAAGGGAGGAAGGTCTGAAAAGGCAGAAAAGTCGAAGGACGTTCCTGCCCTCCAAGACATTTCTGCCATTCCTGCCCTAACAGACATCCCTGCCCTCTCACCCTACGAGTACACGATCGTGAAAAAATTGCTGCAGGAGATTATCGCGCGATTGTCGTTCCTCAAGAACGTCGGACTCACCTACCTCACGCTCTCCCGCTCAGCCTCGAGCCTCTCGGGTGGCGAAGCGCAGCGCATTCGCTTGGCAACACAGATCGGCTCGGCGCTCCAAGGCGTGCTCTACGTGCTTGATGAGCCAAGCATCGGCCTCCACCAGCGCGACAACTCACGCCTCATCGAGACGATCACACGGCTGAGAGATCTCGGCAACACCGTCATCGTCGTCGAGCATGACGAAGAGACGATGCAGGCAGCCGACTATCTGCTCGAGATCGGCCCCGGCGCCGGCAAGTACGGCGGCACAGTGGTGGCGCAAGGTACACCGGAAGATCTCATCAAGAACAAGAACTCTGTGACAGGCCAGTATTTGAGCGGCAAAAAGGTGATCGAGATGCCGGAGAAGCGCCGCAAGGGCAACGCGAAATTCATCGGGATCAAAGACGCCTATCATCACAACTTGCAGCACGTCGACGTACAGCTGCCGCTCGGCACGTTCATCGGTATTTCGGGTGTGTCGGGCTCGGGCAAATCGAGCCTCATCCACGGCATCTTGGCGCCAGAGCTGCTGCGTGTACTCAACAAAGCCCATGCGAAGCCGCAGGATGTAGGGAGCATCGATGGCTTGCAGTACCTCGATAAAGCAATCGTCATCGACCAATCCCCCATCGGCCGCACACCGCGCTCGAACCCCGCCACCTACACCGGCATCTTCACCGACATCCGCGATATTTTCTCGGGCACGCCCGAAGCCAAGCTCCGCGGCTACCAGCCGGGGCGTTTTAGCTTCAACGTGAAGGGCGGCCGCTGCGAGGAGTGCGAGGGCGACGGCCTCAAGCGGATCGAGATGCACTTCCTCCCCGATGTCTTCGTGACCTGCGAAGTCTGCAAAGGCAAGCGCTACAACCGCGAGACACTCGAGGTCACCTACAAAGGAAAGAGCATCTCCGACGTGCTCGACATGACCGTCACCGAGGGGGCTGTGTTCTTCTCCGCGATTCCGACCGTGAAGAAAAAACTGCAGACGCTCGACGATGTCGGACTCGGCTACCTGCGCCTCGGCCAAAGCGCGACAACGCTCTCCGGCGGCGAAGCCCAGCGCGTGAAGCTTGCGACTGAGCTCTTGCGCCGTGCAACGGGCCAGACGTTCTACATCTTGGATGAGCCGACGACGGGCTTGCACTTCGATGATATTCGCCGACTGCTGAGCGTGCTGCAGCTGCTTGTGGATCGTGGCAATACCGTGCTCGTGATCGAGCACAACTTGGACGTGCTGAAATCGGTCGACTACATCGTCGACCTCGGCCCCGATGGCGGCAGCGGCGGAGGGCTCATCGTCGCAACGGGCACACCAGAGCAGGTGGCGATGGTCGAGAAGAGCCACACCGGCAGATATCTCAAGCCGATGCTGCAGAAACACGGTACGCTCTAGCTGTGCGCACGGCCTACACGCCATCTTCGAAGATCCCCACCTTCCCCGGATTGACCCCCGGGCAAGCGGATATGTTGCTCGTCGCACTGCTCGTGCTGGGCGGTGGCACTGCGCTGACGAGCCTCTTGTGGCTCCAGACCCTCACGCCTGCCTCTCCGGTTTCAACGTTCGCGACACTGCTCTTCTGGCTCTCGCTCAGTTGTTTTCTCCTCCTCTCGTACGCCGCGGTCATCGAGCCGCACCTCCTCGTCATCAATCGCAAGACACTCAAGAGCGCGCTCCCTGCAGGCCTGCGCATCGCCGTCGCCGCCGATATGCATGTCGGGCCGTTCAAAGGAAAAACATTCATCGAGCGTCTCGTCCGACGCATCAATGCACTGAAGCCCGATCTCATCCTCCTGCCGGGGGATTTCTTGTTTGACGAGACCGCTCCCATCGATGATCTCGCGCCGTTCAAGAAACTCCATGCACCACTCGGCGTGTTCGCCGTTGCCGGGAATCACGATGCGGGCAACTATCTCTCACTGCTCGGTAAGCCCTACAGTAAGAACGATCGTACTGATGAGCTCGAGGCGTTTCTCGGCGCGCTTGGTATTCCCCTCCTGCGCAATGCATGCCAGATCCTGCAGCACACGAGCGGGAATTTCGTGCTCGCGGGCATCGACGATCTCTGGTCGCCATCGTGCGATCTGGCCGGCTGCCTGAACAAAGCGAAGCCAGACCTCCCGCTGCTCTTACTCTCGCATAATCCCGATGTCGTACTCGACGAGCGCAGCTTGCGAGCCGACTTGATTGTCTCGGGCCATCTGCATGGTGGGCAGATGCGCCTGCCCTTCATCGGCGCGCTGAAAGTCCCAGCCCTCCTCTCGCCACGATACGCCCAGGGACTCTTCCGTTTTGGGGAGCGGACGCAGCTGCTGGTAACGCGGGGCGCAGGCGAGACCCTGGTGAGAGCGCGCCTCTTCTGCTGGCCGGAGATTGTCCTGCTCACTACCGCCACTGAGCATAAAGGGAATAAAGAGAACCAAGGGATGAAAGGGATGTAAGCGATTAAAGGGATCGAAGAGAGGAATTCCCTTTATTCGTGTATATCTCTTCATTCCCTTTTATCCCCGAAATAAGGAAGAAGCCTATAGGAACCGCTATGCGAAGCGACGCAAAGCGAGTAAAGTGAGCAGTGCTCATGAGCTGGAACGACTTCCGCACGACGATCGGGAACTTTGCAGATCGCGACCTGGAACGGGTACGCACCGCCTTCGACCTCGGGCAAAAAATGCACGAGGGACAGACCCGCAAGTCGGGTGAGGCGTTCTTCTTGCATCCCATCGCCGTCGCGGAAATTCTCGCAAGCTGGGGAGGCGATGCCGACACGATCATCGCGGCGCTGCTCCACGACACCATCGAAGATACGACGCTGACTCTGAAGGACGCCGAGAAACAGTTCGGCAAAGCCGTAGCGCGGCTCATCGAAGGCGTGACGAAGCTCACCACCGAAGAGCTGGAGCGCAAACCGACGCTCGACGAGCAGACCGAGACACTGCGGAAGATGTTCAAATTGCTCGAGAAAGACGTGCGCATCGTGATCATCAAGCTCGCCGACCGCCTGCACAACATGCAGACGATCCAATTTCTCTCACCAGCACGCCAGCAAGCGATTGCGCAAGAGACGGTCGACATCTTTGTGAAGATCGCCGAGAAGCTCTCGATGCACGACCTGCAGCAGCAGTTGCAGGAACTTTCGCTTCCTATAGTAGAGCCAGAGCTCTTCAAGCAATGGAAAACACTGCGCACAAATAACAGCGCGAAGGGCAAGCGTGTCGCTGCCGAGATGCTCGAACGCATAAGCAGCATTGCAAAGAAGGCGGATCTCCCGGACATCCTTCACGAAGACAAAAACTGGGACAAGCTCCGTGAACAGCGGGAAAACGAGGGCAGCGCTGTGACCGGTATTGCACAGCTCATCATCACGATGGTCTGCAAAGATGTTGCCGGCTGCTACCATTCACTCGGCCTCCTGCATCAGCTCTGGAAGCGCGAATCGGGCTCGTTCCAAGATTACATCAATTCCCCGATGCCCAACGGCTACCGCGGATTACACACGACGATCATTCTCGAGAACGGCACGCGCATCCGCTGCAAGATCCGCACAGAAGACATGCAGGACTATGCGCATCGCGGCATCACGTTGCTCTGTTTCGACGGCAAAGCCCAAGGCATCACGCACTACGTGCCATGGGCTCGGAACATCGGTCCGCTCGTCGAAGATACCAAAGGCCACAGCCAAGAGTTCTGGGAGGGCTTGCAGAGCGACATCCTCGGGCAATTCATTCTCATCCACGGACCAGGAGATCGCGCGCTCCAGGTGCCGCAAGGCGCCACCGCACTCGACGGCGTGTTCTACCTTTTTGGCGGCAGAGGCGTGCATATCGATGCAATCCAAGTGAACGGCGAATATGTCCCGTTCCACGCCACGCTCTCGCATGGCGACTCGGTTAGCGCTACGTTCGTGCGGCAATTCAAGATCGATCGCGCCTGGCTCAACTGGGTGCACACGGGGCTCGGCACGGCGTACATCCGGTCGGCGTTGTCGCTCTCTTCCGAGCAAGAACGCCATGCGCAAGGCAAACGCATGCTGCAGCAATTTATTTGGCAGTATCGCAAGGGGTACATCGAAGAATTCAATGAGGGCTTGCTTGCGGAGAATATCGCGCGCACGGGCTATGATTCGCTCGGCGACGTCTATATTGCTATTGCCGAAGGCCATCTCGATGCACAGGAAGCGTACTACAAACTTTTCGAGTCAGCGGAGCCAAAAACCGAGAAGCGCGTTGCGACGACGATTCGTTTCGGCATCGACATGGATGATCGCGATTTTGTGGAGAAAATTACCGCTATCCAAAAATCCCATGCCGCACAGATCGATAAAGTGCAATTCATTCGTGTGAATATCGCGCAGCCAGTCGACACGTGCATCATGCACGTGAGGATGGGGCCCAAAGAATTGCAAGAATTGTTTGCCTTGCTTCGCAAGGCGGGTGCCCAGGATCCACGCATGGATGCTCCCCTGGTACAAACGGGCTTGCTCATTGCGATGCTTACACTGTGCCTGCTCTGGGGTCTCGACCCCGTGTTTGCAAAGTGGCTGATCAATAGTGGAATGCATCCCCTGCTCTTCACCTTCATCCGCTCGTGGACACTCATGCTGTTCTCGCTCTTCCTTTTATTGAGAGCAAGCAGAGACAGCGGCCTGTCCCGTATTCCATTGCGGTTACCCAGCCTTTGGATTGCGGGCGTCTGTTTCTTTCTTGTGAGCGTAGCGACGTATTTGGCCTTGGCGGAAATCACCCCGGCGGCCTACAACACACTGATGCGCGCGAACGCATTGCTATTGAGCACTGCAGCCCTCATGCGCATGCGGAAATGGACACGACTGAGCACGGCCTGGTTGCTGACCATAGCCGGCTTTATCCTTCTTGCGAACGCCACCACAAGCGTGGTTGGCCTCTCGCTCTCGATCATCGCTCTTGGGCTCTTCGCCATCTACACCTACGCAAGCCGACTCTTCCAACAAACGGCAAAAATCCACGCGCGCTACCATCAATTCTTCTTCTACCTCAGCGCCATTGCCGCCGCATGTTCGCTGTTCCTCCTCCCGTTCCTCCGCGGACCATTGCCGCCTTTGCACCTCATCGCGTCGACGATCCTCTTCAGTATTGCATTCGTCGGCGTGCCATACGTTCTCTTCTACTTCCTCACATCGCGCATTCACTACTCGCAAATTACACGCGTGGTGAACGCATCCATCTACATTACCATACTCGGCCAAGCCTTGCTGTTTGGCATGGAAGCCATTCCCGTCATCGCCCTTGCCGCAACACTGTTCGTCTCGGGAAATTTCCTCGTGTCACGACAGGAAGAAACCGAAAAGCTTGAGTAATTATTTTGCGTTTGCGATATCCAAAAACCCTTGCACCTCGGAGACATAGATACCCCAATCCACGAGCAGCTCGATGCCGTCGCGGCGCACGAAGCGTTCGCGTTTCTGCCCTACGAGTGACCCTCCCATTTCGGGGTTGAGGCGTCGGCTGAATTTATTGGGCACCGACTCGGGAAGCCTATAGCCGTCGACTTCGACGATTTCGAAAATCGTGGTGACGGTATATTGAGTATGGGCGCCCTGGAGCTGTCCGTATCCGCTCACTTTAAGACCAAGAGCCTTTCCAGTGTCTCTCTGGAGAATGCTGTGGCTATCTGTCTTGCGAACCAGCAGCACACCCGGAACGGCAACGCTGTTCCCATAGTTGTTCGCTGCATTAAACACTTTGATCGCACGATCTGCCTGTGCGGTCCATGTCATCTCACTCATGCCGCATCGTGCAGGAAGATCCGCAGCGGTCTGATAACGCTTGCCCGGTTCCCACCCAAATTCTTCTGTAAGCGTCGCACGTGCAGCTTCTCCCGTTCTCATCGAATAGATGCCAAGCATTTCTCCGTCTGGGTTCTTGATCATGTTCGTGAATCCGTGCGGCGGCAAGTAGCGCTCGACGTTCGCATCACTACTCTCGTCGTCATGAAGGATTCCTGCACCCTCGGAAATATCAAGATAGGCACTGCCACGATGCTCTGATGACTTAAGTTTCAATAAGCGTTCGGGTGCGACGATTTCTTGCCGATAGAGACTCTTCATCGCCGCGATATCCGCTTCTGTGGCATGTTCAATCCTCGGCAACCAATACCTCCAGCGAGCGAGAGACTTTTCAAGCTTATCCTGATACTGCCGGCGCATACCTTCCAGCAGCGCAGAGTTGACTTGCCCTGAGATGATATCGATCATAGCCGTCTCATCACCGTCCAGACTGGGGATGATGAATATTCTTCGTGATTCTTGCATTCTACTACTGGGAAACAGGAGCAGAAATTTCGAGATCAACAGAGAGGCGCTGCTGCATATTCTTGTGAATGATTTCTCTCGCATTGCGAAGCACTGCGGCAACAATAAGATTCTTCCCGGGCAGATCGGCGCCTCCTTCTTCTAGGCATTCCAGCGCCTGCTCATATTCCGCTGCCTTTCTTTTTGCAGCTGCGCCGCCAACTCCCTGGATCCTATCAACGGTTGCGTTATAGGTGAGGATGACCTTGGCGATATCGATGGTCAAATCTGCCTCTACCGCATCGGGCAACACCTCGCCATATGCCGCGCGCAACGCCTGAATCTTCTCTCGAAGGCGATTAAACTCTGGCACCAAGAGTAAATTGATCGCCGTCACTTCCAGTGGAGCTACATTATTCACAGTAATACGCTCGGTCGCCTTGGGTCCGTAGAGAGCCCGAGTGCCTCTGAAACGTTCAGCCGGTGCTCCTGGCGTTAGAATCATGGCAAGAGGGTATAGAACCTCGCAAAGTAAAATATACGTTGTTTTCTATCCATTGCAATAGAGAGCACAAGATGTTGTTTAACGTTGCTTGTAGCCTATTCGATTCCGTTTTCTGTCATGACAATATCTATTTTTACTACTTTGAGATCCCTTCCTTCGATGCTTTTGCGATAAATATCAGCTGTATCGACGGCACGTATCACTTTTGGCTTATCACGCTGCAACATACCTTCGGACTGCTCGGGCTCTTGCTGGTCGAGGAATTCACTCGGCAGCATTGGTTCGGGTTTAATACGCCATTCCTCAAAATACATCGCTCCAAGGAGTAGTGGTAAAGAGATGACAAAGAGTTCTTCATTTTCCGTCAGCTTAAATTTCACATGCGAGAGCATGGAACGGGCACGCATTACCAGTGAATCGATCCTTTCTTGCGGAGAGCTGCCAGGAGCGCTTGCCTGTTCTACAGGTTGTGTCACAGCCTGCTGGAGCGAAGCGAAGAGCACCGTGAGCCTGCGAAGCAATGCGAAATGGACGGCCGCAACCGCATGGCAGACTTCGATGTGCATCTGTGTGCATTGCTTCTCGAGAGCCGCAGCAAATGATTCATGTTCGGAAGCGCTTATTTCTTGGATAGGCGATGGCATCGCGTGCCAGCCCTGTTTACGCATTTCCTCTATGCTCAACTTAGCAAGAATATGCATGCTGTCTCCGAGCAATGGCCCGGCTACGTCGTCCCGGCGTATGTATTGCCCTGCCAAGGCATCGATATCTCTGCGCGAATGTAAACCAGACATCGACGCATGATTGGCTGCCACTTCCCAAATAGGCAGGCGGGTGCTGGGCTCAGAGCCTTCCACCTCTCTCAACAATGCCTGGGCATAGGCAAGCGTGCTGGGCAATTGCTGTGGCGATTTGTATCCATGAATCGATCGAGAGAGCTGCTCAAGGAAATAGACGCACATTGAACAGGTCGTTTTTGCACACTCGAGGGTGACAGCAAGCTGTTTCCGATCAATGAGCTCGGGGCTCGATGGTGGCGAATCTGGCTTCTCGTCCATAAGAGGGTTATTTTCTCAATATACTGCGATAAAATCAACTCTCGCATCATAAGCATATATAGGCTTCTTCGCCTTGTGCGACAAGGGAAAGCTGGATTGGATTTTATCCTACCTACTGTACACTTTCCGGCATGTTCGACCCCGTAGATCCCCGTCAGTCCTTCCCCAAGCTCGAAGAGGGCATTTTGGAGTATTGGAAGAAAGAGCAATCTTTCAGCCGCAGCCTGAAGCAGCGCGAGGGCGCAGAGGTCTTCAGCTTTTACGACGGCCCGCCATTTGCGACGGGCTTGCCGCACTACGGACACTTGCTTGCCGGGACGGTGAAGGATCTCATCCCGCGCTACCAAACGATGAAGGGCAAGTACGTGCAGCGCCGCTTTGGCTGGGACTGCCACGGCCTGCCGATTGAAAACCTCATCGAGAAGGAGCAGGGCATCAAGAGCAAGCAAGAGATCGAGGCCATGGGCGTCGAAGCATTCAACGCACTCTGTCGCGCAGCGGTGCAACGCTACGTCAAAGAATGGCGAGCGACGGTCGAGCGCACCGGCCGCTGGGTCGACATGGACTGGGACTACCGCACGATGGACCCGGAGTATATGGAGAGCATCTGGTGGGTGTTCAAGCAGCTTGCCGACAAAAAGCTCATTGTCGAAGGCCACAAGCCAATGCACGTGTGCCCGCACTGCGTGACGC
>ENA-ORBV01010031-ORBV01010031.1-microbial-mat-metagenome-genome-assembly--contig:-NODE-10031-length-15302-cov-5.234417_pt1 | contig 15302 bp, 12 predicted proteins | sample MGYA00237777_ERZ505514 | MGnify/ENA primary metagenome ERZ505514 (study PRJEB26160, sample SAMN06269048) | microbial mat metagenome | isolation source: Oligotrophic lake microbial mat | place... | reverse complement strand
GATACGGCGACCACCGAGATCTACACCTCTCTATTCGTCGGCAGCGTCAGATGTGTATAAGAGACAGGACGATGATTCCGAAGGAGAAGGCCATCCTCGCCATCGGAACCTATGGCTACCATTGGGACGACACGGGCGACACGCGGCCAGCCGAATCGGCGACGTTCGCCGAGGTGATGCGCTCAGTCCGTGAGCACCACGGGTCCGTCACCTTCGTCTCGCCGTCGTTGAATCCCGTGGCGATGTGGACGGAACCCGACTCGGTCGACCATCAGGTGTGGTTCCTTGACGCGACGACGGCATGGAATGAACTCAGTACGGCAATCGGCCTCGGCGCGCGCGGTGTGGCGCTCTGGCGCCTTGGTGCCGAGGATCCGTCGCTCTGGTCCGTGATCAACCCGCAGACGGTGCCCGATCCGGTGCGCGACCTGGCGAGCGTGGCGCCCGGCTACGACGTCGAGTTCGAGGGGAATGGCGAGCTGCTTCGTGTAAGGTCCAGGCCAACCAACGGGCGTCGAACCATTGGCATCAACAATGCGACGCGACTGATCACGCGCGTGCGGTGGAATCAGCTGCCATCGCCGTACGTGATCGAACGCGCCGGGGCCGCGGCACCTCACCGCGTTGCGCTCACCTTCGACGATGGACCGGACAGCCGATGGACACCGGACATCCTCGACACCCTCGAGGCACGCGGCGCGCCCGCGACCTTTTTCATCATCGGCGAGAACGCGCTGCGCGAAATTCCCCTCACGCGGCGCATCATGGCCGAAGGGCACGAACTCGGCAATCACACCTTCACGCATCCGAACCTGGCCGTCACGCCGGCCTTCATCACCCGCCTCGAACTCGATGCGACGGAACGCTTGATCGAGGCCATCACCGATCGGCGCAGCGCGTTGTTCCGACCCCCATACTTCGGCGACGCAGAACCGACGACGACTGATGAACTGGTGCCGGTGGCGCTGGCCAATGATCTCGGCTATGTCACGGCGGGACTGCACATCGATTCCGACGACTGGCTCGCCCCAGGCGCGCAGCAGATCGTGAACAACGTGCTGCGCGAGCGATCGAAGGGCAATGTCGTGCTGCTGCACGACAGCGGCGGCGATCGGAGCCAGACCGTCACTGCGATCGGCCCCCTGATCGACTCTTTGCGGGCGCGGGGCGACACGATCGTATTGCTGTCGGAACTGCTCGGACTGACGCGCGATCAGGCCATGCCACCACTGCCGGCGTCGAGCGCGACCTCGCGCGGTTTCACGCTGGCCGCATTCGCTGCCGTGGGTGCCATTCAGGCAACGATCAAGTGGATCTTCATCGTCGCCGTCGTGCTGGGGTCGGCCCGGATTCTGGTGGTGCTGCTGCTGGCCATCGCGCATCGCATTCGGGCCGTGCACCGCGCGCCGCGCGCGGACGACTATGCGCCGCATGTGTCGGTCATCGTCCCGGCCTACAATGAGGCGAAGGTGATCGAGATGACGATTCGGAGCCTGCTCGCGCAGGAGTATCGCGGCCGGCTGGACGTCGTCGTCGTGGATGACGGCTCACCGGATGGCACGGGCGCGGCGGCGGCGGCGGCGTTCGCGGACGAATCGCGCGTGTCGGTCTTCACCAAGTCGAATGGCGGCAAGTCGACGGCGCTCAATTACGGCATCTACCGCGCTGGCGGCGAGATCGTCGTCTGCCTCGACGCCGACACCGTGTTCGAACCTCGGACCGTCGCGGAGCTGGTGGCACCCCTGCGCGATGCCGGCGTGGGGGCGGTGGCCGGGAACGCCAAGGTCGGCAATCGCCTCAACCTCGTGACGCGCTGGCAGGCGCTGGAGTACGTGACCAGTCAGAATACCGATCGCCGCGCCTTCGACCTGCTCAATTGCATCACGGTCGTTCCCGGGGCCGTGGGTGCGTGGAGGCGGTCGGCGATTCTGGATGCGGGTGGATTTTCGCATGACACGCTGGCCGAGGATCAGGATGCGACGATCGAGCTTCGCAAGCGCGGCTGGCGCATCGGATACGCGGAGCACGCGGTGGCGTGGACCGAGGCGCCCGACAGCTTCCGGACCCTGGTCAGGCAACGATTTCGCTGGAGCTTCGGCACGTTGCAGTGCACCTGGAAACACCGCGGCACGCTCTTCCGCCGCGCCTACGGATCGCTCGGCACGATCGCGATGCCGAATACGCTCCTCTTTCAGCTCCTGTTCACGGCCGTTTCGCCGCTCGCCGACCTGATGTTCATCGGCAGCCTGCTGAGCGTGGGGCTCACCTATTTCGAGCATGGCGCCACCTTCGCCTGGCACACCGGCACGCAGCTGGCGGCGGTCTATCTGGTGTTCCTGTTCATGGATTGGCTGGCGGCCGTGATTGCGTTTCTGCTCGAGCCGGGCGAAGAGCGACGGTTGACGTGGCTGATTCTCATTCAGCGGTTCGCCTACCGTCAGATCATGTATTGGGTGGTGGTGAAGTCGTTCATCGCCGCCGCGCGGGGCGGACTGGTAGGCTGGGGCACTCTCGAGCGGAAGGCGACGGTCGTCGCGCAACAGGGGTAGGCGCGGTCGCGGCCGTCGCCGGAGCGCCGCCGGAACCTGCCGTCGGCAACGGCTGTGGTCTGCCGAGTGTCCGACGAATAGATTCCTTCGGAGCACTCCAATCCAATCCGTGTCCGCATCCTTTCAGGAACATCTCGAACTCGCCCTCGGCGACGAGTATCGCGTCGTGCGCGAACTCGGCGGCGGCGGCATGAGCCGTGTCTTTCTCGCGACGGAGATCGCGCTCGGGCGCCCGGTCGTGATCAAGGTGCTCACTCCGGAACTTGCCGCAGGCGTGAACCTTGAACGGTTCCGTCGCGAGGTTCAGCTCGCCGCCGGGCTGCAGCACCCCATGATCGTACCGCTGCTCAGCGCCGGCGAGGCGGAAGGCCTGCTCTGGTACACGATGCCCTTTGTGGAAGGGGAGACACTACGCGAACGGATTCAGCGCGGAGTGATGTCTTCGCGCGATGTGCTGCCGATCCTGATCGATGTCGCACGCGCACTCGGCGCGGCACATCGCAAGGGCATCGTCCACCGGGATATCAAACCCGGTAACATCCTGCTGCACGAGCAGCATGCCGTGGTGGCCGATTTCGGCGTCGCCAAGGCACTCACCGCAGCCACTGCCGACTCGACGGGCCTGACCACCTCCGGGCTTGCGGTTGGTACGCCGGCGTACATGTCGCCGGAACAGGCGGCCGGTGACGCGACCGTGGATGGCCGCGCCGACATTTACGCCTTGGGCTGCGTGGCGTACGAGCTGTTGAGCGGCAAGCCGCCATTCACCGATCCGAGCGCGGCGCGATTGCTCGTGGCGCAGGTCTCGCAGATGCCAGTGCCGCTGCAGCAGGTCGCACCGGTGAAGGCGAGCCTGTCGCACGCCATCATGTGCTGCCTCGAGAAGGACCCCGCGATGCGCTGGCCATCCGCGGATGCCTTTGCCGATGCGCTCGAGGAGCAGCGGTATACGGCGGAGATGCCAGTACCCGCACCGGCGTTGGCGCAGCCTGGCATCCGTCAACGCACGCCGACCCGCTCGGTCGAGACCGCCCCAGCGCACCGGTCTCGCAAGCCATGGGGCCGCGCCCTCGCTGGCGGCGGTTTGCTGGCCATCGCCATTGCGGTGGGTGTGTCGCTGTCGTCGGGGAACAACGGGCCCAAAGCCGCCGTCGCCTTCGCCGCGCCGCAGACGGTGATCGTCGCCGACGTCGAAAACCGGACGGCAGATTCCACGCTCGGTGATCTGCTGTCGGAAGCGCTCCGCACGGAGCTGCAGGAATCGAAGATGGTGACCGTGATGACGCCGGCGGCCACTGGGCTGGCGCTGCAGCGCATGCAGCGACCGGCGGCGGCTCGCGTCCCAGCTTCGCTTGCGCGTGAGATTGCCGTTCGGGAAGGCGTGCCGGTGGTCGTCGAAGGACGGATCCAGAAGGTTGGCAACACCTATCTGGTACGGGCGGCGCTCATCGCTCCGTCCGATGGTGGTGAACAGAGTGCCGTGCAGGAGACCGCCGCAAACGAAGATGGGCTGATTGCGGCCATCGGTCGCCTGGCGCGTCGCACGCGTGAAAAGCTCGGCGAGTCGGGGACCACCCTGACGGCGCTGCCGCCGATGGAACGCGTGACGACCACATCGCTCGATGCGCTGCGGAAGTACACCGAGGCGCTGCGGCTGGGTGATGGTGGCGCGGGCGATCGCAATCCCCGTCGCGAGATCCAGCTGCTGGAAGAGGCGGTGGCGCTCGATTCGAACTTCGCGATGGCGTGGCGTCGACTCGGCGTTCGACTTGTGCGCGGCGATGGAGGGTACTCCAACGAACGGGTGGTGCGCGGCAAGGCGGCCATCTCGCGCGCCTTTCGGTTGCGCGAACGGCTGGCTCCGGTGGAGCGCGGGCTGGCGGAAGCGGCGTACTTCACCGATGTCGAGAGCAATCCCGAACGCGCTACCACCGCCTATCTCGCCATTCTCACTGAGCAGCCCGCCAACAGAATCGCCCTGAACAATCTGGCGAATGGCGCATTGGCCAACGGCATGTTCGAGCGCGTACGGGAGTATGGGGCACGGTTCGTTGCCGTCGATTCGAGCAACCTGGAAGCGTGGCCCTGGACCATCTGGGGTGCCTATGGCACCGGACGCACCGACGAGGCACGCACCGCGCGCTCCGCGATGCGCCGGCGGTTCACCAGTGCGGATGATGTGCGCCGCCTCGATGAACGCGATCTGCAATGGCTGAGTGTGGAACGCGACTGGCCCGCGGTCGATCGTCTGGCGCGGCGCCTGCTCGCTGGCGAGCAGGACATGCGCCGCGTCGATCGCCTGACGCAGCATCTGGTCGGCTCCCTCGCCAGGCGCGGCATGCTGAACGCGGCTTGGCGCGTCAACGACTCGCTCGGCGCGCAGCGGCTGGCCAGTACCGATTCTGCCGAGGGCCGTCAGTGGCTCGGCTATGCGGCCCGTCAACGGTACTTCGATCGCGCCTGGTACGGCCGCGATACGACCGGCATCGGTCAGGCCATCCAGACCTACCGGCAGGCGTCGGGCGTCGATCGCTGGCGTATGGCAGACCGTCCGATGTTCAACATGCTCTTCGATTTCATCCTGGCGGGAGATGCGCCTGGCGCGCGTGGTCGTTTTGCCGAGCTGCGGGCTGCCTCGGTCCGCGAGAAGGGCGTCGGGGCACTGCCGCCGGTGGGCTCACCAACGATGGCCAGTCTCGAGGGTCAGGTGCTGCTCGCCGAGGGGCGTCCCCGTGAAGCGCTGCGCCTCCTGCTCCCGCTGGCCCCGGAAGCACTGCGTTTTCCGCAGCCGGAGACATTTCACATCGGCAAGGCCTACCTCGATCTTGGCCAGCGGGATTCGGCACGCGTCTGGCTTTCTCGCGTGACCGATTCGCCGGACCCTCGTCGCGCGTGGACGGAAGCGTCATTCCGTTCGCGCGCGCTCCAACTCCTCTGCGAGCTGGCCGACACGCCGGCCCGGAAGCAAGGGTGGTGTGGGGTGCTGGTCGCGGAGTGGAAGCATGCGGACCCCCTGCTGGCGTCGATCGTTGCTCGCGCGAAGGCGAGGCTCACCGAATGACCCGATGATCTTCAAACACCTCTATGACACCTCGCTCTCGCAGTCGAGTTATCTGATCGGCTGTCGGGCCACGGGTGAAGCGGTCGTAGTGGATCCGGTTCGTGATGTGGATCCCTACATCGCGCTTGCCGCGCACGAAGGCCTTCGCGTCACGGCCGTGGCAGAGACGCACATTCACGCCGACTACTGCAGCGGAGCCCGCGAGCTGGCATTTCGCTCCAGCGCGCAGCTGTTCCTCAGTGGATGCGGGGGGCCGGACTGGCGGTCCGGCTATGCCGCGACCGATCACGCGGTCGAACTGGTCGACGGGGACGTGATCACGATTGGCAACATCCGGCTGACGGCGTTGCATACCCCTGGCCACACGCCGGAGCATCTCTGCTTCCTCGTCACGGATGGCGCGGTAACGGAGCATCCGATGGGGATGCTCAGCGGCGACTTTCTCTTCGTCGGTGATGTCGGCCGTCCCGACCTGCTCGAAACCGTCGCGGGTCGGAGCGGGACGATGGACGCCAGCGCCCGGCAACTGTATCACTCATTGCAGCGCCTGAAGGAACTGCCGGATCACCTGCAGATCTGGCCGGGTCATGGTGCCGGCAGTGCCTGCGGTCGTGCCCTCGGTGACGTGCCGCAGTCTACACTCGGGTACGAACGACTCGTCAACTGGGCGCTCGAGCCACAGACGGAAGACGCGTTCGTGGCTGAGGTACTTCGCGACCAGCCTGATCCACCAGCCTACTTCGCCGTCATGAAGCGGATCAACCGTGACGGCCCGACGCTGCTCGGTGGATTGCCCGAAGTGCCACATCGCAGCGGGTTCGAGGCTCAGCAGTGGGTGGAGAAGCTCGGGTTGCTGGTGGATGCACGTCCGGCCGAGGATTTTGCGGCGGCGCACATTCGCGGGTCACTCAACATCCCGGGGGATGGCAGTTTCGCCAGCTGGTTCGGATCGCTGATCGATTACCGGATGGATGTCTGGCTGATCGCCGTGGACGAGGCGCATGCCGAGCGACTGGTGCGTGAGCTGATGAGCATCGGTTTCGACCGCATCGCCGGTGCCAGTGTGGCGTCGGACGCACTGGATGGTGTGGAAGCCGATACGGTGGCGCAGCGATCCTCCATCGCGCTCTCTGGCGCGCTCGGCCGGGAAGGGCTGCTCGTCGTCGACGTCCGCAGTCGGCGTGAATGGGCCAGAGGGCACATTCAGGGAGCGATCCACATTCCGCTGGCGGAGTTGCCACACCGACTGGAAGAACTCCCTGCCGATGGGACGTTGATCGCCCAATGTGCGTCCGGTGCGCGGTCGGCCATCGCCGCCAGCCTGCTGCTGATGGCGGGTGCGAGCAGCGTCGAGAATCTCGCTGGCGGTATTCAGGCGTGGACGAATGCCGGCCTCACGCTGACGACCGAGGAGGAACCGCCGGCAGTCATCGCAGAGCCGGCCCGGTCAGTCACCGAGAGTGAGAATGCCGACTCGGGCACGGAGATCCCGCTCTTTGTCGAGCGTCGGAAGCGGAAACGATAAGCCCACTCTCCAGCTTCTATAAGAGCGACACTAGATTCTCGGCGGAGCTCGAACGCTGAGTTTTTTTGCCCGGCCGCGAATGGCGGCTCGGTGATCCGTGCGGGCGCGCCGCGTGCACGGATTTTTCAAACGCGGGGCGGCGCGAAAGAGGATGGACATGCTCCCGTCGTCGCTCACTGTGACGCTCGCCACGACTCTCCTCGGTCTCCTGACCGTTGCCGTCTTTTTTCTGGCGTGGAAACGCGGCCAGTTCGATCGGATCAGCCAGCAGGCGCTGCTGCCGCTCGACGATGATGACGTCAGTGTCGCTCGTCCGTGGGAGACACCGTCGCAGCGCGCCGAGCGGGTTGAAGAGTTCGGCCCGCCGGCAAAGGGTTCGACGCCGGGCATCTGGGGAGGCGCGCAATGAGCGCGACATTCCCACCCAGTGTCGTCGCGCTCGCTTCGCCGATCACCGATATGGAGAATCTGGACATCCGCCTTCGCGCGGATGCGTCCAGCCGGCAGGTTGCACTCCGCGCAATCGCATTCTCCGTCGTCTGGTTGCTGGTCGGCTCGGCGTTCGGGCTGATTGCCAGCTTCAAGTTGCACATGCCCGATTGGCTGGTCAGCAATCCAGCACTCACGTTCGGCCGGATTCGCAGCGCGCACCTGAATGCGATGGCCTACGGGTGGGCGAGCAGCGCGATGCTGGGTGTCAGTGTCTGGATCATTCCTCGCCTCGTCCACACCGAGCTGCGCGTACCGAAGGCCGCCGAAGCCGGCCTGTATTTCTGGAACATCGGCATGGTCCTCGGCATCGCCGGCATTCTCGCCGGCTACAGCGATGGCCTCGAATGGCTGGAGATGCCGCGCTACTGGGCGGATCCGTTCTTCGTCATCGGTGGTGGGCTGGTCGGCCTGAGCCTGCTGTCGACCATTGCCGTGCGTGAAGTGGACCACCTGTACGTGAGTGTGTGGTACATCATGGCCGCGTTCATCTGGTTTCCGATCATCTTCGTGGTCGGTAACTGGCCGACATACAGTGGCGTCGAAAGCGCCGCCGTGAACTGGTTCTACGCGCACAACGCACTGGGGCTCTGGCTGACACCGGTCTGTCTGGCCGCGGCCTACTACTTCATCCCGAAAATTCTCGGGCGCCCGATCTACAGCTACCAGCTGTCACTGCTCGGCTTCTGGACCCTTGGTTTCTTCTATTCGCTGAACGGCATGCATCACCTGATCGGTGGTCCGTTGCCGACGTGGATGATCACGACCTCCGTGGTCGCCAGCGGCTTGATGATCATCCCGGTGATGGCGGTTGGCGTCAATCAGCACATGACGCTCAACAAGCGCTTTGGCGCGCTGCGATACAGCCCCACGCTGCGCTTCATCGTGTTTGGCTCGGTGGCGTACACACTGGTGTCGCTGCAAGGCGTCTTCATGGCGTTCCGCGAAGTGAACCGGCTGACGCACTTCACCCACGTGACCGTCGCACACGCACACGTCGGGCTGTACAGCTTCGTCACGATGATCATGTTCGGGAGCATCTACTACATTCTGCCTCGCCTGCTGGGCCGCGAATGGGTCAGTGAGAAGCTGATCAGCTGGCATTTCTGGACGGTTGGCATTGGTCAGATCGTGTATCTCGTGCCTCTCACGGTCGCGGGCATGTTCCAGGGCGTGGCGATGGCCGATGCCACCAGCACCTGGGAAGCGGTGGTGCGGGCGATGCTGCCGGGGCTGATCGGTCGATCGATTGGCGGGATGTTGCTGACCATCGGGCACTGCGTCTTTGCCTGGCACGTGTTCCTGATGTTCCGCGGCGGAAAGCAGAAGCAGGGGTTGCGGCCCTTCCACGAGGTGGCTCCGATCGTGACGAGGCGTGACAAGGCCTCGTTCGTTGCGGGAGGTGTGAAGTGACGCGCATCTGGTTGCTGCTGACCGGCGTGCTGGCCATCATCATCTTTGCCACGTCGTTGCTGGTGGTGATTCCGAACACCATGATCGGTCAGGTGAGGATTCCGACGCAGCTCGCGGATTACACGGCGCAGCAAGCGCGCGGGCGCGAGGTGTATGTGTCGGAGGGGTGCGTCTACTGCCATTCGCAGCAGGTGCGAGATCCCGTCTACACCTCCGACAAGGAACGGGGCTGGGGACCACGTGCCACCGTGCCGTCGGACTATGTCTACGACAAGCCGCATCAACTCGGCACCATGCGTACGGGGCCCGATCTGATCAACATCGGCGTCCGCCAGCCGAGTGAGCAGTGGCATCACGTGCACCTGTTCAATCCACGCTCGCTGATGTCGTGGTCGATCATGCCGGCATTCCCGTACCTCTACACCGTGCGCGATTCGGCGTCGATCAAGGCCGGCGAGGTGTTCTACAGTGTCCCCGGTGGCAAGCTGCCCGCGGGCAAGGTGATCGTGCCGACGGCCGATGGCGACGCACTGGTCGCGTACCTGAAATCGCTGAAGCGCACCTATCCGGTGCCGACCGGCGATGAGCCGGCGGCGCGCTCGATCGGCGGGCGCAGCGAACATACGATGCCATGACCGATCCCACATCGAAGGAACGCGCTGCGTTCGCTGATGCCGAGCCGGACGTCGAAGTCATTCATCGTCAGATCGTGCGAGAGCTCGCTGATCCGGCCGAGGGGTATGAGCGCGTGCCGTCGTTCCTCTGGGTCGTCGTGGCGACGATGGTGTTCTGGGCAGGGTGGTACCTCGGACGGCGCGGTGGCACGTTCGACACACGGACGCATGTCGAGTACGCGGAGATCGGGCTGACGGCGAGTGCGGCCGGTGACACGGCTGCGCGCGGACCGGCCGATCCACTGGCTGAAGGAAAGCGGATCTTCGGCTCGAACTGTGCGGCCTGCCATCAGTCCACCGGCCTCGGAGTTGCTGGCGCATTTCCGCCCGTGGTCGGCAGCGAGTGGGTGGTTGGCCCTGAGCAGACCGTGATCCGGATCCTGCTGCATGGCCTGGGCGGCCCGGTGAAGGTGAAAGGCGTCAGCTACAACGGTGCGATGCCGGCGTGGAAGGAATCGCTCAGCGATGATGATATTGCCAACGTGATTACCTACCTCCGGCAGTGGAGTCCCAATGCCGCACCCGCCGTCGCGTCGGCGTCCGTGGCGGCGCTGCGCAAGGAACACGCGGCACGCCCCGGTCCCTGGTCGGAGCCGGAGTTGAAGGCGATGGAGTCTGCTGCCCCTCCGGCCGCGACCGCAGCGACCACTTCGGAGGCAAGGAAGTGACGACCACAGAGTCGAGAGTCATCACGCACCCGACGGCACGTCGCCCTCCGACGACGCCCGTGTTCGGTTACTTCGCGACGCCGGCGATGGTTCGCGATGCGTTACCGCCGCTGGCACGGCTTGGGGTGCCGCGAGATTTCATCGACGTCGTCGTCACCGAGCAGGCGGCGAAGGAGATGTATGCCGGCAAGCGTCGTGCGATGCGGCCCCTCTGGAAGTTCGCGTCCATCGGCGGCCTCTTTGGACTCGCCGGTGGCGCATTGGTCGCCTTCGTGCTGATCGCGTGGCCTGGGTTTGCACCCGCCGGCCCGTTCGCCTACGCGCTGCTCTTCACACCGATGGTGACGGTTGCGGCTGGCGCGTCCATCGGGGTGATCATTTCCTTGTTCACGAAACGTCGTCCATCCGCGTGGCGGCTGCGTATTCCGCCGCCAGCCAACGACGAAATCCTGGTGGTGGTCCGCGCGCGCGGCGAGGAGCAGGTCAGCCTCACGTTGGAGGCGCTTCAGGAACGAGGGGCTCACGGCGCACAGGTGCTGCGTTGAAGACCCGACAGGCATGGATCGCCGCGCTTCGGATTCCGATCGCGGCGCTCTGCTTTCTGATTGCCGGTGCGGTGGTGTACTTCGCTGTGCCTCGGGTCACGAACCTGGACGGCACACCGAGCGTGACTCCGCTCGCGGGTCGCGTCACGCTCGCGTTGGCTGGTGATGGGGATGCGATCGCGAACCTGATCTGGTTCGTTGGCCTCCTCGTGACCGCTGCGCTTCCGACCTGGCGCACCGTCCGCGACATGTTCAAAGGTGAATTCGCCGCCGACGTGGTGGCGATTCTTGCGATCGTCTCAGCGGCAGCGCTGTATCAGCCGTTCGCCGGCCTGGTGGTGGTCATCATGCTCACCGGTGGCGCGGCGCTCGAGCGCTACGCTGAGGGCCGGGCAGGGGCGGCGGTGGCGGCGCTGGAGCAGGCCGCACCGCGGCAAGCGCACATTCGCGGTGCCGATGGGGCGGTGCGCGATGTGGCCGCCGAATCGGTGAAGGTTGGCGATCTGTTGCTCGTTCGGCCGGGCGAACTGGTGCCGTGCGACGGTGTCGTGACGGATGGACGCAGTCATGTGGACGCGAGTGCGATCACCGGGGAACCGCTGGCCGTGCCGGTCGCAGTCGGTTCGCGAGTCGTTTCCGGCAGCGCCAATGTCGATGGGCCGCTGACCGTGCAGGCGACCGCCACCGCCGGTGAGAGTCAGTACCTCCGTATCGTGGATCTGGTGCGCAGCGCGCAGGGCAGCAAGGCGCCGTTGCAGCGACTGGCCGACAGGGCCGCCGTCTGGTTCACGCCGATCACGCTGCTCATCTGCGCCATCACGTATGCAATCACTCGTGATACCGATCGTGTGCTGAGTGTGCTGATGGTCGCGACGCCCTGTCCGCTGATTCTGGCGACACCGATTGCGATCATCGGCGGTATCAATCGGTGTGCGCGTCGGCAGATCATCATTCGAACCGGCGGCGCACTGGAAGCGCTGGCGGCGGTCACCACTGCCGTCTTCGACAAGACCGGCACACTGACGAAGGGACAGCCTGCCGTCGAACGCGTCCGTCCACTCGACGGCTTCGATGAAAGGACTGTGCTGTCACTGGCAGGTGCGGTGGATTTCGGCAGTGGTCATCAGCTGGCGCGCCCGCTGGTGAAGCATGCGGAGCAGGTCACCGGCGCGCTTCCCGTTGCGACGGACGTATCCGAGGTGCCTGGTCGTGGCATCGTCGGCACCGTTGACGGTGTGCTGGTGCGCGTCGGATCACTGGCTTGGCTGCACGAAGTGCTGCCGGAGCAGAACAAGGCGGCGCTTGACCAGCTCGACGCCAGCGGCGACGGTTTGCGCGCGTACGTTGCGATCGGTGAGGCGCCGGCCGGCACGGTGGAGTTTGCGGATTCGCTGCGTGATGGTCTGCCGGCGTTCTTCACCGATCTCGGGTCACTCGGCATCACGCGGACGGTGATGCTGAGTGGTGATCACACCAGCAACGTGGCGAGCGTTGCGACGGAACTCGGCCTCACGGATGCGCGCGGCGATCTGTTGCCGGAGCACAAGGTCACGATTGTGCAGGAGTTCCAGGCCAAGGGGGAACGGGTGGTGATGATCGGTGACGGTACCAACGACGCGCCCGCGTTGAGCACGGCCGACGTCGGTATCGCGCTTGCCGGTCATGGCGGCGGCATCACGGCCGAGGCAGCGGACATCGTGCTGCTGGTGGATGAGATCACCAGGGTGGCGGATGCGATTCGTGCCAGCAAGGACACGATGCGGATCGCGAAGCAGTCGATCGGCGTGGGGCTCGGTCTGAGCGCGATCGGGATGATCATCGCCGCGCTCGGGTTTTTGACGCCGACGATGGGGGCGCTGGGGCAGGAGGTGATCGACGTGGCGGTGATCCTGAACGCGTTGCGGGCGTCGCGAGGGTAGCTTGCGCACACCGAGGCACGCATCACACCGCGTTTGCCCGGATGAACTTCCAACTCAGGAAGCAGTGCGAAGTGCGACTCAAGGACTTCATCCGCGCAAATATCGAACCGATCCTCGTCGAGTGGACCGCATTCGCAGGGACGCAGGCCGCGGCTGGCGGTATGACTCGGACCGAGCTGCGCGATCACGCCGGCGAGATTCTGCGACACATTGCACGCGACCTCGGAACACCGCAGACCGATTCAGAAGCTTTGGATAAATCGCATGGGAACGCGGATTCCGGTGGCGCCGGTGGTCTGGCGCAGGACGACGGCGTCGAGACCCCAGCCGAAACACATGGTGCTGACCGCGCGGAGAGTGGGTTCTCGTTCGCTGAGATGATTGCTGAGTTTCGCGCCCTGCGTGCGAGTGTCTTGCGACTCTGGATCACGTCGCGCGGCACGCTCAGCGAGGCGGATCTGCAGGACCTGATGCGCTTCAATGAGGCCATCGATCAGGCCGTTGCCGAATCCGTCTCGCGCTTTTCGCGCGATCTGGAGGCGGCCAAGGACCTGTTCATCGCAATCCTGTCGCATGACTTGCGCACGCCACTGCAGGCTGTGCTGTTCAGCACGAGGCTGCTGCTCGAGTCCGATATGCAGCGCGCGGATCAGACTGCAGCGCTGCTCAGCATCGAACGCAGCAGCTGGCGGATGAGCGGCATGATCGCCGACCTGCTCGATTTCACGAACTCGCGGATCGGGGCCGGCATCAGCATCAGCAGGATTGCGACGGATCTGGGACGCGTCGTACGAGATGCCGTCGATGAAGCGCGGGCAGCGCATCCTGGATGTGTATTCGAGTTGCGATTGGCAGGTGATCTGGCATGCGCCTGCGATACGGCACGGTTGCGGCAAGTCTTCGCCAACCTCTTATCCAACGCCGCCGACTACAGCAATGTTGCGGCGCCAGTCAAAGTCGACGTCGTGGGCAGTCCAAGCGCAGTGGTGTTCACCGTGGTCAATCGTGGTGAGCTCATTCCTCGTGACCGGATGCAGGTGATCTTCGAACCTTTCAAGCGACTGCGCCAGGTCACCGACGAGAGCGATGATTCCCGGCATCTGGGCCTTGGCCTGTACATCGCGGACCAGATCGTGACTGCGCATGGCGGGCGTATCGGTGTGACATCGACGGAAGCGGAGGGCACGTGTTTTAACGTGTCGCTGCCGCGCTGAGCCCATCGTGACACGAGTGCGCGAACGTCGTGGTGCGGGCGCGGAATGTTTTAGAGCGTCACACTGTTGTTCGTCCGCAAGGTCCTGGCATCTTCGATGCACGCCGGTTGACTCCCGGTCGTGGAGCGTTCGTCATGCACGAACGCCGCTCAGGGGTGCACAACCGGGAGAACCACCGAGGAGCGACGTCGTATTCGACGCGATGACTGGTACGTTCGTGAGCAAGACAAAATTGCGTCACGGTGTTCGACCAGACCGGAACGCTGACCCGGGGCCTGCCCGCGGTCACGAATGTTCGGCCTCTTCGACACCGTCGATCAGGTACTGGCTGCGGCGGGCGCGGTCGATTTGAGCAGCGGACATCAAGTGTTGCGGCCGGTGGTGAAAGACGCGGCACAGGTGATCGGCGTGGCCGTGATCCTGAGCGCGTTGCGGAGTAGGCCTCGCGGTTCGGGACTCGGGCTCTGGCTTGTGCCTGGAGCTGGCCGCCGGGCGAGGCAACGCGCTGCGGCACCGCCCAGGAGCGCGAGCGAGCCAGAGCCGGCTGTTGTCCTGTCATATGATTAGCGAGTTCTTATCCTCTGGCGAGGTCGGGTTCACTTCTGGAGGGCGGAGACGATGACGATTGGTTTTGTGAGGGTGGGGGCCAGGCTTGGTGCGCTGGGGTGTGCTGCGGTGATCGCGACAACCAACGTTCTGGCGCAGGCGCGTGCGACGTCGCAGCAGTCGATGACGCAGGAGGCGCGGGTGTCGAAGGATGCGGCGCGAATGACCGCGCTTGGGCGGGTGCCTGACGGTCGGATGAGCACGATCGAACTGCGTCGCGGGGTGGCGGGGGAGCTGGTATACATTGCGATCATCGCGGAGGCGGGGCAGACGCAGAAGACCGAGGTGGTGGTGGACGCGATGACGGGTGCGGTGGTCAGCAAGCGACCGTAGCTGCCCGCTGGTGTTTGGCGACGCGATTGAAGCAAGGCGTGGGTGGGGTTAGGTTGCAGGTCTGTTGTGTGGCCTGCCGGCGAGTATGACGGCAGTGACGGGACGTAGCGCAGCCCGGTAGCGCACCTGAATGGGGTTCAGGGGGTCGCAGGTTCGAATCCTGTCGTCCCGATGGTGTAACACACTGTGGCACAACGAGTTACGACCCCCTGAATCTCTGCGATTCAGGGGGTCGGTGCCGTTTTGGTGCCGTCTTGGTGCCGTTTTGTCCCCGATTGTGTCGTCAGCGGGTCTCGAGTTCGAGAC
>ENA-ORBV01010030-ORBV01010030.1-microbial-mat-metagenome-genome-assembly--contig:-NODE-10030-length-15302-cov-5.776092_pt1 | contig 15302 bp, 4 predicted proteins | sample MGYA00237777_ERZ505514 | MGnify/ENA primary metagenome ERZ505514 (study PRJEB26160, sample SAMN06269048) | microbial mat metagenome | isolation source: Oligotrophic lake microbial mat | place... | reverse complement strand
ACTGTGAGGACCAACAAAAAGAAATTATTTTCTAGTTATTTCCAGAGCACTAGCCTTAGAAACAATTCCAATAATTTACTATACATCAGTCACTCTTTGCTGTTTAGTATAATTTATAACCTAACTGACAATTGGTCTACTGTAGTGCACTAACCTTGGTTGTGGCCAATACGGATTAAACTGGGAAACCTTAAAGCAAATGACAAAATCGAACAATTCCTGGCCAAATCAAAATAATGTATGTTCAAACCAACTTTTGATAAAATGGAAGGCAAAGGATCCGACCCCAATCCCATAAATTCAAGAAGCTACAACAAAGAATGAGAAACCAAGCAGATGTCATCAATACAGACAAAGCCAAATCTATCAGATCAATCTTGACTACTCCAAGTGGGTTGAAGGCCACCTTGGCAAGATCTTGGCTTGCTACGGCAAAATTTACTTTGCTTTCAATAACTCCGCCCCCACATGAACTCCTCGTTAATTATTTGAAAGTGGACTAAAGTAGCCAGCAGATAATGTACGTAAGTAGTTTTCTCATAAAAATATTATCAGGAATCTAAACAATCTTTGTCACGCTTTCTTCCTTTAAAAACGAGAAGTACGTTCACGGCATCGTACTGTAGAGTTAAGGTTCGCCACTACTACTCTCCAGGGCAGTCCTTCTCAATTTGGCCTGAGGATTGCTTAACTTCGGGCGTTCCGGGCTGGCGGGAGTCGAATTGCCTTTAAGAAAGAAGTTGGTAAGTCTCCTCACGCTTCCGGCTGCGCTGCCGCCGCCCTCCGTGGAACTGACAACTTCCGAGGGCTCTCTGCTGCTGTTACGAGGAGATGTTGGCTGTGAAGATGTCGGGGACAAGGCTGTCGGGGACAAGGCACGTCCAATGGTTCGTTTCGGGGATTTCTCAACGTCCTTGCCAATGGAGTTTAGGTCGTTGTGGAGCGAATTCACTTCTTTTTGAAATATTTCTGAAAAGGTTTCACCACGGGATTCTTTACCGGCTCGTCCGGCGCTGATCGTTTGCTTGAGCTCTAATAACTCATGGTGCGTAATTTCTAAGAATGACGCGTTGTCGTTCACCCCGCCTTTCTGTGCTGAGTCGGTGCTGATCGTGCTCGCGTCATGGGATTCCTCTTCTCTCGTTTCTCTTGTTTGCGACGGCGAGCTTTTCTCGTTCACCTGTGCAGTACTTCGTGGGGTTTCTGCCGAATTTTGGGGTCTCTCGTGGAGTGGTCCCCGCGAAAAGACAAGGTCAGCCTCTTTGAACATGTTGTCAAGCATGTTCCTTGCGTCTTCTGCTTCATAGTCAAATGTATCTTTCTCGTTGATCTGACTAGCTTCCTGCTCTACTTCTGAAGTAGGTGGTGGCTGGTCGTCTTCTTCTAATTGAGGACTTTCATCTTCCATGTTGTCCGCGGGATCCAAGTCACTATTGGGGGCAGGCGTTGTTTCGGTACTTTTCTCCACTTTGGCGCCACCTTGCAGATCCGAAGACGAATCAACCATGGTCTTGTCGGCCGCAGGTTCAACGTGCTGTGATTCGTTGCTGCTGGCTTCGCCATTTCCACGATTAGCCCACATAGGCTGTTTTGCCCGTGGCTGATCTTCAGTAGTCTTGAGTCCTACTTCAACGCTAGCAGCATGAGCGATAGTCACGGTGTCCTCGATTGAAAGCGTAGCTCTGGCCTCATCCTTGGCTGAAGTGGTCGCTTCCTCTACTTTGACGTTTTGCGATTCATCAGCCTTCGCAACTATCAAGTCTGAATTTGCAACTATGCAGTTCATGCCTCTCTCGTACAAGTCAGACGCCTGCGAAGGCTTTGAAGGTGTGGCGCGTGGAGGTGTGGCGCAAATAGGAGATGCAGCGTTTGGAGTGAAGTCGAATGCCTGCGAAGGCTTTGAAGGTGTGGCGCAAATAGGAGATGCAGCTTTTGGAGTCATTTCTGGAACCTCTGGAACGTGGAGGTCTAAGCGTTGGTGGAACTTCAGCTTCTCGAGCTCGGCCTCCAATGTCTCAATTCTGGATTGCTGAGCCTTCAATGTTTCATCAGTTTTGACTTTGGCGTCAATAGCTTCTTTGAATCCATACCCCTTTGCAGACTCTTGGATCTCCTTTACCCCTTCTTGTCCAGTCCAAACGGAGCCCTCTCCACTAGATACTCTTTGCAGGTTCGCATACATACGTCTCGGGTCCACCTCAGAGAGGAATTTTTGCATGTAGTACAAATTATCGTCAATTGAAGACTGTGAAAAGGAATCAAGCGCATCGCAAAGGATTCTCATGTCGTCGACAATTGATTGGTATTCAAGAGAACTGTCCAATCCTTTGCAAACTGGCTGCCACGAAGGCGGCACATGTGGGCTCGCGGCCTCAAAAATTAGCTTAACGAAACCCGGGACGCCTCCTGATACGGCCCTGAAATATCTTGCGCAAAGGTACATGAAAGGAAGACTACTTCTAGCAACTTCCGCTCTCACGTTTGGTTGCACAACACAAGGGAAAGGAGCCGACGCGGGGCTTACAACCGGGACCCCTTTTAATTCATCCACCAGGTATAGCATCACCTTGGATGCGTCGTCATAACACGCAAGAAATTCATTGATTTTGTCACGGATCAATTTCAGAGCGACTCGGACAGGGTCGGACCTGAATTCTTCCACACTGTTTGAAGCAAGTTGGAAGACTTTGGATTGAAGGTCGGAAAAATCTTCTTCTGGCAGGTCCATCAATTCTAAGATTAAGGTGGATGACCAAATTCGGGGTTGCTCCGTTTCTGCGACAACTCTCTTCATTGTATTGACAAATTGGCATGCTTTGCTCAGTGCAAGCATCCGATGTCCAAGCCGTTCCGCGCGTTCGACGTCTCTTTTCGATGGAGGAGTAAGAACGCCTTTCTTGTTTCTGACAAGCTTGTAAGGTAACACCACAAAGCTGCATGGCATTGCCAAGTGATCCACACTTCGCGAGAGGAATTTTGGAATCAACGCCGTCGGGGTCAAATGAATGCGCCTTTGAAAGTCAAAATCCCAACAAGCTACGGAAACGGTACGTTCCTTCAACCAACCTTCCTCCGATTTCTCGCTGACGCTATTCTCCAACCACCTCCTGTAAGCGACGCCAGCATGTTGTCTCTTTTGAACAACAGCCCTCGCCACAGGAGTGGTCAGATTCGTATCTGTGAAGAATGGGTGCGACAAGATAGTTTCCATTGTCAGGGAAGCTCGTTTCTCATAAGGAGCTAATAGCCGCAACAAAATGTCCTGAGCCAAGGGATTGTCTACGAATTCGTAGATCATTGCCTCTGCCGATTGCATGTCCCATTCACATATCTCTTTATAATTCAGCAAACGTCCTGTTCTCGCATTTGTCGGAAATAAGGGGCGGCCAGTGCTACATAGCATAAAAAGTAGTTGTCCAAATGCCCAGATGTCGGCAGATTCTCGGGCAGGGTACAATTTGTAGGGCAGAGGTGGTAACTTTTGGTTGGCATGTCCTGCTTGAGCTTCATCAGGAACAAAGTGACAGCGCATGACATACGAAGCCCCGGTGTGGAAGTCGACAACAGGGTCTACCACTGAGCGATTGATTGTGGCACCGAATTCCTTCTCCACGGTGTCCCAGTATTCTTTGTACTGCTTGAGCTCCTCTTGCGTTAACTTGACGAACATCTCTGGTGGCAGAGATGATGAGTAGAATTCCTCAAAACCTTGTGCTGACACTTTCCCCATATAGGAATTGCTGTCTCGGAGACGGCAGGCCCCAGAGAGGTTCTTCAGAGCCCAGTGTTTCCGCCCTTCCTCAGCTTCTGCCTCGTCCATTGGCGGAAAAAGGACAATGTTTCTCATGGAAACGTTGCCATGGATGATTCCTTTCTCGTGCATCGAAGCCAGAGCCTTTCCAATCTGGCTGCATATCTCTCTTGTATCATCCACGCCTTCAACTCCGTGCCGAAAGAAGTAATCAAATAGGTCACCGTAGTTGCTGTATGGAACAACCAGGGCATAGGGATAATCTGCCAAACAAATGGACTCGCCGGCCGACAAGCCGCCACGCTTCCCAAATATGTCCAGTGTAATGAAGCTCTCATTGTTTGTGTCGTTCTTGTACATTCTGTCATCTCTCCGATCAAGTCCTGTAGCATCGAAGTGACCAATTAATGGCACTATGTGGCTCTCGGAGTACAACCCTCTGTCGACAGAAACGCCCAAAGATTCTCGGGATTTTATCTCGTTGTGGTAGGCATGGGCATTCTTTGTAAAGAGAAAACAGATGCTTCGTCGCATGGCCTTGAAGGTTGCGCCCATGTAGCCCACTTCCTCAGGTGGAATGACACCAGTTTCCCACACCTGTGCTTCTGCCACACCTGGCTCAATTTCTGGGGCTTCGTTGTATTCTTCGGTCGAAAAAATCCATTCCGACGATCGGACTTGAACGGTGGAACTATCAGAAGATCGATCGAGAAGAATCCCTCCCGTTTCAGACCGAAAGTCGAAACGTCCTAGAAAATAAAACAACTTGTGAACCAACTCTCTGCATTTGGGACTTGCAACATCTCGAAGTGTAAGCCCGGTGATGCGTGCCCCTTCTTCTAGATACTGCGAAGCGTATGCTGGTAGAGGCAGCGAAACTACCTGTTCAACCACAATGCGTGACACCTCATCGAGGATTTCTTCGACCAAGGACGCATAGTTATCCGCAGGATTTTTCTCATCGCAATAGAGCATGAAGAAGGTTAATAATCGCATTCCAACTTCACTAAAGTGTGGTCCACATGACCGTGTCAGATCGGCCTCGTCGCTGTGAGATGGCCGAAGCCAATCTTCCTTCTTCTCTTCTTGAGGACTGCCTTTGTCTTTACGTGCGGCGGAATCACTAGTCGCAGGGTGGTTGGCAGGAACAGAATTGTCCCAAGAAGCCTCTGCTGTTGTCGCGGTAGGGTCGCCGCCTTCATGATCGTCGTCGAAAGAATCAAATCTTTCGTCGGACTCATCCGAAAGGTATTCCTCGGCGCTTTCCGGCCCGGAAAAGTAGTCATCTTCAAGTTCGTCATTGTCATCTTCCTCGCCATCAGAAATGACATAGCCAGTGCCAAGAGCGTCATCATCGTAAATGGATTTTTTCGTCTGTTTTGACAGGTCCGTCCGGCTATGAGATACCGCTCTGTTGCTCCCTTTGCTTTTGTTTGTGGATCGCTTGCTGCTATTCTTTTTGGGTTTCTTTTGCTTAGGAGTGGCGGCAGGCTGTCTCGAGCGCTCGATGGCTTTTTTCGACAAGGGTCTTCCCCCATGATCAATGTCTGGCACTTCAATGGATGTAAATGTTTCCGCCATTTCAATTGGCGCTACTTCCGGTTCATTTTTGAGTCCTTGCTCAATTGTCCAGTGATAACTACGCTCTCCAGCTCCGTTGCTGGGCGTCGACAAAGTGAAGCCCAATTCTGAACGTACCACGCGAACAGACTGCAACAAGATGTCGTTTAGCTGGCGGTGTCCTTCCAAGAGAGGAGAAAAACTAAATAGAAGTTCTCGAATGCGTTGCCAATCGTCATCCATTTCCTTGGAAAGCTGAGAATTGGAATTTGTCATTTCCATTACGTTGGCCTTGTGTCTCTCGTGTAAATCGAGAGGTGAATATTGGTGTCCTTCGATTTTGGTGCGCTGTTCAGCGGCAGCTGGGCATTTCTCAAGCATTCGTCTGACAGTGGTGTATGGAACCGCACCCCAAGCGACAACAATATGAAGAGGCAACATGCCATGAGTAAAACTTGGCGTCTTCAGCAAATCGAGGACACGATTAGAAGCGAGAATGGGATCAATCAAGAGTCGAATCTTTTCCTGTGAAACTCTCAGTTTTTCCTTGTGAAATTCTTCCTCCTTCGGCGAAGACCAAGTATTGGACGTTGCCAAACTCGCCCCAATTGGAGGCATTCCATCTGGATGTCCGGCAAAGACATGCTCATCAAGCAAGCTGTGCAGGGGCAGATTGCCTTCAGGCGTTTGATACAAAGCACATTTTGGGTATTCTTCTACGAACATTTGCAGAACATCTAAGCAAACTTGATTCTTGCAAGCGTAATGAATAGGATAGTTTCCATCCGCATCTTCCATTTTTAGTGCCAAACGTCCATCCACGTAGGTCCCGTGGCGAGAGGCAACATATGCTTGAAGAACAAGCCGCATCGTTTCAGGTGTCTGCAAAGGAGCAACGTAGGGTGAAAGGAGAGCGGCATGCAATGGGGATACCTGTCTTTCCTCTGTAGTATGAACCAAGCTAGTAGGATGGGCCTTGATCAACATCTTGATCACTTCAGGACTGGATGCTACTTCCATCGCACAATGAATAGGCAAACGCCCATCCATATCTTCCATGAAAACAGGAGATTTTTCGTCCAAGTGCATGCCACTTGCAGCATTGACGCTAGCAGCATCTCCTCCTCCAACGACAGATGATCCGCTACCCATGCCAATATTGTTGACGCCGGTAGTGCTGGCAGAAATTAAAATCTCCAAGAGATCCAACGGCGGAGAAAAGTTTCCAGTCAAGACACGAGCAAACCCATGTTCCGTTCCGACGCTTCTTCTACTACTGACGCTAACAGCGCCACTAACACTAGCAGCTGCAGATGTTTTGCGTCCGCCATGAGTTAAATCCAAATCAGTCCTCTCGGTCTTGTTGCGAAGCAAGCGTTCACAATCTTGTTCTTGTACTTCTTTGATGGCATCAAACAACAAGTGCAAGGGCGTCTTTTCTTGCAGATCCCCAGTAACCAGACCTTCTGTGTAATGGTCCAACAACAAATGAAAGGTCTTCATCGAGATTGAGGGACAACGATGATGCGGTGGTGGCATAGAGCCGGAGTATTGTTCGAATGAGGGAGGTTGTTGGAGATGATAATGGTATCGCGCCAACGTACAAATTGCCCAGTGCAACGGAGATCGTCCCGTGCAATCCGCCATGCGAGCTGATTTACTGGTCAACAACAATTGCACTGTGGCGGACTCCACCTTATTCTTATCCCACCAACTGGCTGTGTGAGGATCCGTAGGTTCGCCGGTGACCAATTGCTTCGTTGGAATGTTGCTTTTGTTGCCGGCAGTGGTGGTTTTCGTAGGGCCGACACCATATCCAGCTCCCAAATACCAAGCCAGCGCCGATCGACCACGGCGATCTACCAAGACTTTTGACTCGGGGTACATGTCCAAAAGAAAGCGCAAGACGTCACGTGACGCTCCTTCCATGACGGCATAATGCAATGGGAGAGCACCGTGCCGAGCGTCAGGGATGATGACGGCGCACGAAGGTACCTTGTCTTTGGATGACGGATTGGGCACTTCCGGAAGTGGAAAGTTTTCATTGGAGCCCCCGGCTGAAGATGGCGACGAAGGATGGGCATTGCTGGCGTCTCCTGCACTATTATTGGTGTTGATGTGTGGTGCTGGCTGTTTCAAGCTGCCAATCAATTTGGGTGACAACTCTTGGCAAAAGATCTTGACGATGTCGACGGATCGATGCGGTGCATGATTGTACATGAACAAACAGTGGAGAGGGGTACGTCCTGCCATATCCCGATGCGCCAACGCTTCGTCGTAGACAACCAAAAGAATGTCAAAGATTTTGAGTGCATCGGGGTCATTTGGGTTCCTTCGACAAGCGACATGGAGGGGAAGCTTCCCTCTATGATCGGCAATCCTTGCAGCATGAGGTTGCAAATGACAGAGTGCCGCGACGACGTGAGCCGGAGCCGCCGTGACGGCCAATTTGAGAATGGTATTATCTTGTCGTGGGCCAAATTTCCGTTCGAGCAATTGCTCGTCTAGAATTTCAGATGGAACCGAATAGGGAGGCAACGGAGATTCGAACTCTGGGTTTTCAATGGCCCCATCGGTCGTTGAATTAATCTCCAGGTAGTTCAACACTTTTGCCCATAAGACCTTGCTATTGTTATTGTTGCTGTTGCTGTTGCGATGGCCCCGAGACGAGTGCTTGGTAGCACTAATCGCCTCTTCCACCAAGTTTGCGAGGGTTCCTGAATATCTGCCCATTGTGCACTATGAAGTCGTTTCTGTTGGGCAGAAAAAAAGGGGATTGTCGGTGGCGCCTACCGGTATTTACGTCGTCAAGAAAGAACGCGTCCTATGGTATGTTTCTCGTTGTGTTGATGACCCTTTTATTAATGTTGTAAGGATGGCTAGCTAGTTACGGTCGTAAGTACAAAAGACTTTAAAACAAAGTTGTATTCATGCACTTCGACTAGTGGTGCGCCATGGGAACTTGAAATGATGAGATGCTGCTAGTCGTAGCTAGTAGAGAGTAGTAGATAGCTATCGATAATAGTAGTAGTGCAATTGCAATTGTAGTGGTTTGTCGTGATAAGCGATCTTCACTCAGGTCTCTCTGTGCTTGTTGTCGAGTCCTTGATGATCACAACAATGCAGCGGCGTCAGGGTGCTCGCGAAAATCCGATTGCTGCCTAAGTAATCGGCATAGGTCGGCTTTCTGCCTAAGTAATTCGGCATAGGTCGGCTTTCTCAAATCGGCACTAGAGTGATTCGTGCGTCGCCAATCAGGAATGCAATAATTTCCCAGAAACTCGAGCTCTAAATTTTGCGTTTTGAAAGAGAGCACACATACTCCGTCAACCTGGGCATTGTGAGAAATTTCGAATGTCCCCAACTCACCACGCACGGTTGGTTTAATCAGGGTTACGCGGACACTTTTCGTACGTCGTACCGCGCGAATCGAAACAAGTTAGTGACGATGCATGTATATACCGAGCTAGCTAGCTAGGTCGGAGAATTTATCAATTGATGAAGCAACCACAACAATTACTTCCTGATACATTCATTGAGCCAATTTGAAGTCAACAACAGTAGCTACTAGCTGTATAGTTTGAGTCCAAAGAAACCAATAAGAGAGGAAACAGAGTAAACAGCAGAGAAGATTTGTTACACAACGGGAAAGGAAGCACAAGCAAGCAACCCATCAACAAGACGTTCATTTCTACAAGACAAGAACAAGATGGTAAAGAGCAACAACGCAAATTACATCCAAGAACTTTATCACGAAATTTGCAACGGCAAACTGAGCCTCAGCAGCAAGATTCAACAATCACAGAGAAGCACACGGAAATTTGTTCTTTTCAGTGTTGTTTCCCTGGTGGTAGTGATTATAACTGCCAGGACACTCTTTCTGACGGACAAAACCATCCAGGGGAACCTATTACTGAATCTGGAAGCCAACGCGGCCAACATTGACGGAAATTCCAATAATCCAGTTTCAAGGTCTACAACCAACGGTAATGCCTGTGAAGGATATAAGGGTATTTTGCATATAGAAGAAGCAGATGAATTTGCCGCTTGTGGAACTGCCTTTTTCTTGCACGTGATCAATCAAATCATTTATGCCGAAAAATATAATCTTGTTCCATGGGTTCATCTCAACAATAGAAGTATCCATGTCTATGACGATCTAGTTCATGGAACTCAACGACAAAATATATCGGTAACCGTAGCCGGTGTGGTAAAAGAAGGTGGTGGACATTTACCAGGAGAGCCTTTATTCAAAAATGCTAAGGCAGGCGAGATTACACTCTACGGAAATGGCGTCTGGAATTCCTATTTCCAACCTGCCGTCTCGGGTGTCACCGAAAAGACAATACAGGAAGATTCCACTTGTGCATCACTTCCCATTGTAACTATACCCAGCAAAATGGTCTTTCCAGGAATTCACTATAAAGCGGACTGGGCCGTCCGAGCTTGGCCTTACCGAGGATGGCTCAAACCCAAAGGACAACCCCTGCATGAATGGTATCAACCGATGCGTCAACGTGCCAATGAAATTACCCAACGATATTATAAGGCGTTGCCCTCCTTACAAGAAGCTATCCATGAAGCCAATCCACACGACAACGCAAACAGCAAATGTTTGTCGATTCATATTCGATTGACCGATAAGGGTGCCGGCCGGAAAAAAAATAGTCTTGAAACCTTTGAACCGTATGCGCAAGCCTTTGTGAATTCGGGAATGGGAAATACACTTTTTATTGCGACGGACGATGCTAGGACCATTCCTACCATTCAAGAAACATGGCCACAACATATGCAAAGTGCTCAAACTCTGCAAGTTCATTTTCAAAAGGCCGCCAAACGATCGTCCACCAGTGAAGCAACCTTTTTGATTGCTCCACATCATCGGATCAATACAGAAGCGTTAGTGGATATTTATGGCATGGCCAAATGTGATTGTATCATTCATGGAGCGAGTGCCATGTCGGAAGCCGCACAGTATTTGAATTATCCTAATTTGCACGAGTGCAGTGTCAATTTAGATGATAAAGGGCACATTTCACCCGAGCAATTTTCCGAAAAGTTGGTGGCGATGCAGAAAAAGAACAGGACGTAAAAATTAAATATCCTGACCTCATGTATGTGGACGATCGTAGCTTCTTGAGGTGGTGAACAACAATGGTTTTGGGGCCGAAATCCCGCATATCAGAGTGAAGGTATTGTAGAAAATGAATTAGGGAAGGTAGAAAGACACCTCTTTCACCATGTCGATGCACTTTCAGAGACATCTTAGACGTATGTAAACAAGTAACGCTAGAAAATTGTCATCCACACAGTTGCTTTCTTGCCTGGAAATGAGTTAGTTTTAGGAGTCGTTCAAACCTGCGTCCAGACAAGAAAAGGAAGCACACGTGCTCTTTGGAAGCAGATAGAGTACTCAACTGGTACCTGGTATGGTACTTTTGATCTGCAGGGACGATGATGCATGGTCCGCCATGCCATCATTCCAGTACTTTGTCTATGCACCACCACCCCTTACTATCTACCAGCTTGTTCAGTTGCTACTAGCTAGGTACCCTAGTAGTAAGTAGACTAGCAGCTGCGAGTCGCCAGGTCTACAAGTTGTTTAGTAGACGAGGAGAAGAAAAACGCAATTTTTGGAATCATTGACACCGTGAAAATGGATCAAGATTCGCCTCCCAACAAACAAAAGCCACAAAATGATCCGGAGCAAGGGATTTGGATAGGGATTGATTTGGGGACTTCTAATTGTGCTGCTTCTGTCTGGGATTCGTCCCGAGGAGGTCCGAAATGGATGCGGCTCAAGGAGTTGGCCACCCCACAGAGCAGGAAGTCGAAAGCGGGTCGCGTCGTCCCATCTGCAGTTCAATTGCAATTTCCCGATCAAGAAGGCACAACAAACATTGGACCTCAAACGATCCTTTTGTCAGATCAAAGTTTGTTGTGGAAGGATATTGTCGAGTGGAACCCACAATGGACAACGCAGCAAATAAAATCGGATGCATTGCAAGCTCTGCAAGCACATGTTGGTTACAGTGTTCTGCGACAGTTAGAAGAGGAGAAAGAGGAAGGAGAGGCTGAGGATTCTTCTTTGGCCACACCACAACATACTGGCCGTTTTGGAGTAATTACAAGCACGAAACGAGTAATGGGCGTGTGTGACACAACCGAGCTGGAGAGTTTAGATCCTGCCTTTCGTAAGTCTCTTCCCTTTGAACTAGAAGAAACCCAAGATGGATACTGGATAATTCCCTGTGAGACACCAAAATCCAACACCAATATGAATAAGAATGCCGAACAAGAGATCACCGCACCGGCAATTATAGATTTACGACCTGTCCACGTGGCAGCCTTGATTTTACAATCCATTCGAACTGGCGCTCAAGCTTATCTGACCCGGACCATTCCCAAAAAGAAGATGAAAGTACCAGGATTCCATGATAATGGAAACGTTGGCGATGCTTATGATATCAAAAATGCCGTCATTGGTGTTCCGGCTTACTTTGGCCAATCCCAGCGAAAAGCTGTCGAAGAGGCGGCCCGCTTAGCGGGCTTTGCTGGTCATGTTTCGACCCTGACTGAATCAACTGCAGCCGCCATGGCCTATGGACTTTTTGTTGGAGGAGCAGGACCAGCTTCATCCAGTAAGAAAATGATACTTGTGGTGGATATGGGAGGAGGTACAACGGATGTGACGGTCGCTGAGCAAGGAGAAAGTGTTGTGGGTGCTGAATCTCCTCATCAGCAGTTTAAAGTGATTCTGACGGATGGTGACAATCGACTTGGGGGAGAGGACATGGACCACGCCTTGTACGAACTGGTAATCGAGAAGGCAATGAGTGATTCGGAAGCCAACAGCGCTGCCACAGCTGCTCCAAAGAATCAGCTTACAGTCCAGCAACGACAGTCGCTAACCCGGTCGTGTCAGCGTGCCAAAGAACTGCTTTGTGGTGACGCCGAGCACGGAGACCCCCCTTTGGACTCTGCATCGGTAACGCTTCCCCAGACAGGCCTTTTTGCAACAACGAAAATTACAATAACACGCAGCGATCTTGACACTGCCATTCAACCCCTATTGGAGCGTACAGCCGAGCTGATACAAAGAGTATTGGATCGTTATGCCGAAAAATCCAGTCGAAACACTAACGACCAGGGATCGATGCGTGCACATGAAGTCATCTTGATAGGAGGGGCAACTCGTGTCCCAGCACTGAGACAGATGTTGAAGGACCGGTTCTTTTTACATCTTGAATTATGTACTTCGGTGAATGCGATGAGCGCTGTTGCGCAAGGGACAGCAATACAGGCAGCCATTCTGTCTCAGCAAGTGCCGCTTCATGAGGTAAGATCGGCAATGATGCTTGACACGACACCACATGCCATCGGTGTCTTGATGCCAGGTGATGGCGGTGACGATAACGTCGCGGATAAACCACATCGATTTGTAGAAGTCTTGGCACGCGATACTCCGCTACCGGCAAACGGTTATGCAACGTTCTATGTCGCCGATCTGGACCAGAAGGGCGTAACAGTCGGGGCCGTCGAATGTATAGGTGCACAACAAGGAGGAACCAGCACAGAAATGGCAATGTATCAACACCTTGGAGACTTCAACTTTTTATTGCATCGATTATCGGATGCGCAAAAGAAAAGCATCATTGACGACAGGGACCACCCAGGTTTGCGTCCGGTCGACATTGGGATGACGCTTGGAACGGATGGTGCGTTTCACGTATCGATTTTTGATGGCAACGATCCTGACCACATTAGGAAGAAAGCATTTTACCAGAAAATGACGAAAGCAACAGATAGTAGCGATGCCCCCGAAGAAGAAGGTAGCTTACTTTTGAATTACGTTGTCAAGACGACAACAACGGATTGGAAGAGCGAAGGAATAACAGCGGAAGAGCTCAAGCTACTCCTGGCAGCCTCATTGCTCCTGGTCTTCTACTTTTTTGTCAAAATAGTGCTCCCCAAGCATGACATCTTGCCCGAAGAAGATTTGGCTCGAATCCTGTAGGGAGGGGCAACCCCTTCGCTTTCAACGCCCCACGTGGATCCTGGTGTCACATACTATAAAACTAGCTAGCGTAGGTAGTAAAGTGCTGTAATAAAACAAGATTTATTACCTGCATTAGCCTAGCTAGAAGACAAATCTGTTGATTCGCCCGGTTGTCCTTCTGGGGTGTTTGTCGCATCTTTCTGCGTTGCTGATGGATGCGCTTGTGTTCCCTCCCCTACTTGGGGTGTTTCTGCTTTTTCGTCTTCGACACTTGCACGTTCTTTCTCTTTGTTTCGTCCCAGTATCCTGGAAAGTCGTTCGCGCACTTTTGTTTTAAGCAGTTGCAACTTACTTGGCGGCGGCACATTGGACGGATCGTAGTCCCGTTGAATTCTTTCGCTCGATTTGCGAATGAGAAGATTCAGCAAACTTCCAATGACAAAGGCATACAAACTGCATGTCATACTGAGAACATTGAATGGCATGCTCATATCTGGAACAGGCGGCATCAACAAGAGTGAATTGGAATAAAGAGTAATCGGAGCTGACTGTACGTGCTTTATTGGCTGTGATGATGGTGTTGAAGCAGTACGCAGAGAATGTGCTGGACATATCTCCACAAAGGATGCCACTGCGGGAGGGATTTCAACTCCACGATTCGCGTCTCCCGGAAAATGTTCGAACGACAAAAAGGCTGGTTCATATTCCATGTAGACCGTCAATTTGTGTTCAGCATTTAGAGCGGCCGACGACGTCGTTGTTACATTCCATTGAGGAATGTGAAAATGAATGGCAGCATCATCATCTTCTTCGTCTCCATGACTGAATTGGATTCTTCCGTCAAGATCATGCCTCCAATCCAATTGCTGTTCCACTTTCTCACTGGTACGCTCCCACACTACTCGCAGAGACTGCCATGTAGGTTGCACTACGGGAGGTAAAAACCACTGGAGATCTACAACAAGGTGGCAATCAGAATCGTCTGCTGTGGCTGGAAACAAGGACCTCGACGAAAGCACGTTGACTTCTGTGATAAGCCGTCCCCAATTGGCAACTCCCCGTGGTCGTTGTATTGTCTGATGAACAGACCAACGAGGTTGTTGTTGCTGCTGCTGTAGAAGGGACATTGATGGCGCCAGTGCGTTTCCTCCCAGTATCGCGATGAAGGGTTTGCTCCAATTTTTAGGGTTTAGTTCTAGCACCTCAATGCTTGGTATATGCGATGGCAATGATGATTGTTGCGTTTTTTCTTCTTCGTCTCCACCTCCTTTACTTGTTCCAAGAGACAATAATTGAATTGTGGGAGACAGTACTGCCTCGAGCGTAGCCTCTTGCACAAAAGGGCAACTTCGGTGCTTTATTGACTTTGGAAAAATATCGGCCAATGCGACTGTCCGATTGTTTTCGTTGGACATAATGGGTTTTTTCTTGGGCTTCGAGGTCGACGAGCTCAGTGAGGACAACTGCTTTACAGATGGCTGAAATTGCAGTCCCTTGATGATTCGTGTCGTTGTTGTTTTTCGAATATCGTTGGGATTGTTGTCTGGTTGTGTTTCTTGCTCTTGTAAATCAACTTGAATCCACCAACTATGTCTCATCACAGTATTTCGTTTCACAAAGAACTCAGATGTTGTCAAGGGGTCGTTCCAGGCAAAGATTCCCGACTGATTGTGACAAGGAGCGAAGGCCGTTGCAAAGGCGTGCATTCCTTCCGAAGACAAGGCGGCTCCTTCCATGGGCAAGACCAATTCGTAGGTGACCATCTGATGATTAATGTTTGTTGTTGATTCAGACCAATAGGACACCACATGCCGATGCAAGCGTCTGATTGACACCGAAAATAGTGGAGCCAATAAGATGCGCTGTGCCACCAAATCGTGCAGTAGGGCCTCGAACTGTGCTTTCGCGTAGCTTTCCATTATTCCTGTCTCTTATACACATCTGACGCTGCCGACGAATAGAGAGGTGTAGATCTCGGTGGTCGCCGTATCA
>ENA-ORBV01010029-ORBV01010029.1-microbial-mat-metagenome-genome-assembly--contig:-NODE-10029-length-15304-cov-5.861168_pt1 | contig 15304 bp, 24 predicted proteins | sample MGYA00237777_ERZ505514 | MGnify/ENA primary metagenome ERZ505514 (study PRJEB26160, sample SAMN06269048) | microbial mat metagenome | isolation source: Oligotrophic lake microbial mat | place... | reverse complement strand
CACACACACACACAGACAGACACACACACACACATGTACACACCCACCTGACGTCTTGCTCATCCATCACGTTCCCTCCCCCGCAGGTGGTCAAAGGCGTGCTGGCCAATCACGGCGCCATCGCTGCGCTGGATGCATTATTCCTGCTGGCTACAGCCCCCGCTGAGGCGGATGGTGGCAAGTCCTCAGCTCAGCAGCCCGCTGTAAATCTCACAGACAAGATGGCGGAGACCATGGTGGCTGCACTGCTCTCGTTCGCGTCAGAGCCCGAAAACAGGTATTGCGGATCTTCATGACTTCAGCTTTCCTTGATTCAGCTCGGCAGTTTCTATTTGAAGCTGTGTTTACACCGTGGCTATTGCATTGATTCATGTGTGCTGGTATCGCTCTGTCTTAGGGGACTACTGGTGCAGCAGAAAGGGCTTCGACTGTTGCTGAATCTGAAATCAATAGCGGGATCCCTCGCTGCTGCTGCTTCGAGTCAAGCTGCATCGTCCAGTTCCAGTATCGATACGGGAAATCTTTCTCCTCGAGAACGGTTGGAACAGGATTGTGCTGTGGCCATGGCACGTGTGGCGATCTCCACTGATCCTCGCTTATACCCCTCCGGAGTGGTCGAGAGCCTGATCAGCGTACTGCTTGGCCTGCTCAAATCTGCCTCTCACGAGCTGTTTCAATTTGAAGCGTGTTTAGCGCTCACGAATTTGGCCAGGTTTGATGATGATCGCTGCTGCTGCATGTGCAGGCATTGCTCCTTTCACCCTGTGGTGATTCACGTTATCTACGCTGTTCGCTTTGGGCTGATGCAGTTTGGACAGTGCTACGCAACACAAGATTGTGGCAGACGGGGCGTGGGCCGAACTGTCGTCTCTGGTGGGCAGTGAGAACCCGCAGGTGCAGCGTGCTGCCATTGAATGCATGACGAACCTAGTGACTGATGAGGCCATGCTAGAGCGGTGAGTGAGATAACGGACCAAACTGTCCTGTTGCATGCTTGATCTCTCCGAGCATGTGCGCTCAAATTCGGCGTTGGTGTGTTGGCATGCGCGTATTTTCTTCGTTATCAAAGCTTGGCCTCGCCGCGGGGCGATCAGGATATCAAGATCTTCGTGTTGTTTGCCCGCTCGGACGATGAGCCCTCTGCTATGGCCGCCATGGGGGGTCTCGCTATGTAAGCGATCGGTTATTCGTTCCAGGGGCTGTGCGCTGTTGAATCGAATCGGTTTATTGCCTCGCTTGGTAAAGACCCGAGATATCTCGCATCATGCATTTGTGTTGCTGTTACAGGATGGCACAAGTCCCCGTCATCGCCAAGAAAATCATCGAGTGCACGCATCCGGATGCGAAAGAAGCCATTCTCGTGCACTGTCGGTCAGCAAACGCGGGACTCAGGTTCGATTGCTGTGATCAGTGCTCCCTGATTCTGTCAGAGCTTGCAATGCCCTCCTCACTGTCTGTGCTGCTTTGTTTTCTGCACCTTACATGCAGAGCACGTGCTGATGCGCTGGTGCAGTATCTAAAAGCGGAGAATTTGCTGCCCGCTGATATGGATCGGGGTATTGAGTTTATTTTGGCAGAGCGTGCCTCATCAGGTGCACTTGACGCCACGCGAATCAAGGATCGTCCTCAAGGTGCCGGTCTGAAGAAGTAGGCTGTGTGCTGAGGCCACATGACGGCTCACCGACGATCGCTCGGATCGTATGTTCCTGATTGATCGTGGTACCAGCGGCTGCAAGCAGCGCGCCGCTGATGTGCTTGATGAGAATGCTCGTAAGCGAAGCGCTGCTTCAATTCGATGCCAGTCGTAGCGTCTTCGTTTGAGCCTGGGACTCCCACCGATTTGGAGCTGAGTTGGGTACGTCGTGTTCCTCGGAGGCAGGTGATCACTGTACCCTAGGCCTTCAGCGTTGGTATCCGCTCTGTATCTGCACCGGCGTTCGTCCGCTCTCCGCACGCGTACTTCCGGGGTCTTCCCTACGGACAGACCATGGATTGTAAGAGCGGCGGATGTGCATGTTGATTCAAACATCGATATATCAAGAGTAATAAATGTTATAATCGAACCCGGCAGAAACGATGCTATAGCGCGACTTCCACCTCCTGCAGCAGATCGCGTGCAAATATACCTGCATAAACCATACACTGAAGGAACCCACATGTGCACGCATATGCATTTAACGGAGGTTTGAAAACTGGACGACGGGCAAGCAACCCCTCGCGATCCTACGTATAAATTGGCAAAGGTGGGGGTATTCTGGAATACCTTGCAGGTGCACACCGATGTATCGGAAAGATACAACCAGATCATCCATATATGCCACGTGACGAGCAACCGGTACCTGCTCTAGGGTACTTGCCTCCAGTAGTGCAACAAATAACATCGAATTGGTCGTCCATTTGCAATTTCAATAATAAAGTATTAGAGTTGATCTTCATGGAGTGCTGAGCGAGATCCAATATAATGGTCCATCAGATTCGGGCCTCGCGATCGGGTTCAGCAGCGGCATGTATTACTGACTCTTTTATGCCCCCATGATCACTCCATGAAACGATGCAAACATGTTGTTCTCTGTTTCAATATCGCCAAAATTAGCAAATGCATATGACAGACAAATGAACACCGTATTGAGCGCACAAACGCCATGACGCACATCATGACGTTTGGGAGGTACAGCGTGATACAGCAGGCAGATAGACACAGGCATAGTGCTCATGTTTGATGTTGTGAGCTAGCAGAATGTCCATCACTCCTCGCGCACGGGACTGGTACTAGTGGAGAGGATTGTTTGGAGCATATTAGCAGATTCCTTCTGAGCAACGCGATGTGTGGGTGACCAGCAGGCAGAAACTGGGTGAGTATGCCGAGAGCTTGATTCAACAGCTCCTTCGCCTGGTCCAGCTGACCTTTTTTCACGTACAGCGTGGCCAGATTATTGCAAGAGGTAGCGACGTCAGGATGATGCGGTCCGAGCACCTCTTCCCGCAGCTGCAGTGCTCGCAGGTACAAGGGAAGTGCCTGATCAATGCGGCCTTGAGCCTCGAAGAGGTTGGCAAGACAATCCAAGCTGTCAGCCACATCAGGATGTCGCTCCCCGAGCACTTCCTCCCGGAGCCGCAACGCTCGCTGACACAGCGGCTCGGCTTTGGCGTACTCTTCTTGACCACAATACACAAGGGCTAGGTTATTGAGACATGTTGCCACGTGAGGGTGTCGCTCACCGAGAACTTCCTCCTGCAGCCGTAACGCTCGCTCATTGAACGGCTGTGCTTTCGCGTAGTCACCCTGATCGCTGTACAAACGAGCGAGATTGTGGAGTGATGACGCCACATCAGGATGTCGCTCCCCGAGCACTTCCTCGCGCAGCTGCAACGCTCGCTCATACAATGGCTTGGCTTTTGCGTAGTCACCTTGATCGCTGTACAAAATGGCGAGGTTGTTGAGTGATGCAGCAACAGCAGGATGTCCGTCCCCAAGAACTTGCTCATGCAGTCGTAACGCTCGCTCGTACATTTGCTCAGCTCTAGCATAGTCACCTCGATCGCTGTACAAATTGCCGAGATTGTTAAGCGACTTCAAAACATTCGGATGTCGTTCTCCAAGTGAGGACTCGTTGATTTGCAGTGATCGCTCGCACAACGAAATCGCTGCTTCCAGGTGACCCGTCTGTCTCCAAAACACTCCGCAATCATTATATACCCAAGAGTACCGCGTTTCATCGGTATCGGCAATCTTCACCATCCGATCAACCAGACGCTCAGCCTTGGCAAATGTATCCAATGGACTCTCGGCATGCCACACCAAGTATAGCTGAAGCAGTAGCTTCATGGTCTCAAGCAGAGCGGGACTTTCGTTGCCCACTGTCAGAGCACGCAGCTCCAGTTCAGTGTTCAGCCGATGCTCCGCCTGCTCCACGGTGGGGAAATCAGGTGCCATTACCACGTCCGATATGGTACACATCACGGCCTGTTGCACTTCAGACCACACTGTTGTTGATGACTGCGGTACAGATGATGGTGAAGTGCATGACGAAGATGTCGAAGAGAGTGTAGACAAGGCAGCGGGGTTGAGCGTGGCGATAAGAAGGTTGCTGACAAACTGTAGCTCAGAATCGGTGAGATATGCCTCGGGATACTTGAGCATCAGCGCAGACAACACGGCAGCAGCAGCCAACCCCTGAAACAGGTCTTCCGCTGACGCTGCCGTGTTGGACCGCAGCTTCTGCAATACCACACTCTTGAGTGATCGCACCGTCATCTCACGCAACAGCAAGGATCGAAGAGCAGCCTTGCGGGCATCATTATCAGCACTAGCAGCAGCAGCAGCAACAACAACCGAGGTCGACACCAGATTGAACACTCGGCCCAGGTGACGCAGGTTGATGCCATGCTGGTGCAGCACACGAGGTAGCTGCTGCGCTATTTGCTCGTCACGCCAATCGGGAGCTTCATTGGACAGCAGATGCTTTTGCACCACTTGAGGCAGGTACTCGTCAAAGTAGTTTCGAATGGCATCCAACACAACTGCGTTGTCTTCTTCTACACCGAATCGAGTGAACGCGTCAGATGACAGTGCTGGTAGCTTCTGCTGCACTCTCCAGCGCATGTACTCGGGTCTGAACTGCCACACCAGACAGTACGGCTGCCGCGTGTCGTTGGGAGGCAGCAGTCGACCCAGATCCAGTAGACTGATCAACAAACAAAGAAAATATGTGCGTTAGGTCAGACAAAAGACATAAACAATCAGAGAACTTACTAGTGTCGACCATCTTCAGAGCTCACGTGACCCTCACAGTCCACGCCAATCGACACCTTCACATCAGCAGGCTGATTGCGCACCGCATGGGCTGCCAGACCCAGCTGACCAGCCACTAGATCCACCAGACCATTCATCTCAGCATTCGATCGCTTCACCGTGCGAGCGGCGTCACTCGACCCGTACACCAAGCTGGACTCATGACCAGCCCAGCTATCCGCAGAGAGGGGCATCTTGGCGGTGGTGATCACCACATGACCCTTGATGCGATGACAGGCCATCAGAGACGAGTGCAGCGAGTGCACTCCAAGCCGCATCACCGCATTCACATTGCGGATCTCGTTCTTGGCCATCTTGATCGCCAGCTCATCACTGCCGTAGATACCCTTGTCATCGCGCGCAAACTTGCAGAACACTTGACCCACCACGAACTTCTCGCCACCCGCTATGCCGAACCCGTGCAGCGGCTTGATCACCCACTGATTGACAGGCTTGGACAGTTGATCCACCAGGGCTTCAGCTACCTTGGCAGAGAAGTCTTCGAATGCCTTGAACAACTTGTCCTTGAAGGCGTTGGCTTCCTTGAGCTCGTGCGGATTGAACACAGGCTCATCATACATGGCTTGATAATCTTCATTCCACACCCTCTTGAGTTCTTGCTCCTCGAACAGACCCGGGTAGGTCTGTGATACCGATACCAGCAGCAGCAGCAGCAGGTATTAGTGCATGCGGCGTGCCCGCAGTCAATGAACGGTGTCTGACATCACGGCAGAGTGAACTCCACACATACCTTGATTGAGGCGCGATCTATGTCCGACTGTAGCGGGACCAGAGCACAGTCATGGGGGTCAACAGAACACACGCAGGCATCAATGGTATGAGATGAGCATGTTCCCTCCAACAGATAGTGTACTCGGTCTGATGATGCACACCACACGAGGAGGATCACAGCCTGCTTACCAGCAAGACACACGGCTCCACGGGGTCGTATGGATTGAGCTTGACTTCATCTCCACTAGCGATAGCACCAGCTCCATCATCAGCCGCTACCACTGCCCCAGCTGCTGCAGGTGCTGGAAGAGCGGTCATGGACCCAGCAGAGGAGGGGATCACATCAGTGTCTGATGGTGCAGGTACACCATGGCTAGCAGCAGATGCTGATGGCTGGCTGAGTACAGTGCCTACACCGCTAGGAGCACTGATTGATGATGAGGCTGCAGCTTGAGCTGGTGATGATGAAGATGACTGCTGCATCTGATGCCTTGATATCCTCGGTAGCAGATCAATGGACTGCACAGCATGCACCACACGTGATGCACATGTACTGTTAGAGCACACCTTCGACGACAAGGGATGCTTCACATGGTGGAATCAATGGCATCATAACACAGCTCTCGTCAGCGGTCGTGATAGAGGAGACACCATGCAGGAGGAACAGTGAAGTGACTAGGTGAAGCAATATAGCATCGACCACATTGAACACTGATCATGGTAGCACAGCTGAATGTACCTGGGCAGCTGGGAGGAGGGGGGCCACACAGTACACGATACAAAGGGGGCAGTGCGAAGATGGCGTGCCGAATGCACTCTTCGCCGATAAAGGCGAGGCGGGACTCCGAATCTCATCCTCTCTGATCACATCTAGCCAATCGCAGCCTCTTCTAATCACGCCGCCAGATCATCAGGCTCACTGTCTCAGATCTGCCGCATGCAGCGCGTTGGGATTGAGGGCAATGCCCGTCCATTCTGAACGTATGCCCATTGCATCCAGCCTCGACTGGAGTGGTGCATATGGACACGCTAATGGATACGCTTTGAATCTGTTTCATACTGCGGGGACGGAAAGAGTCGACCGCGTCCACTTCTCGATCGTCCACAGCCTGCACGGGCGACACATGTTCGATTAGTGGTTCGGAAGACCCGACGGTGGCGTCCTGTGTGGTCGACCTGCTTCAAGCCGTGAAGGCATCAACGGATAATCGATCTCTCGACGCCCTCGCAAGCTGGTCCTCTCTCATCTGACATGTGCCCTGCTGATGCATCTCTCGCGACTAACACTGCCAAGCTCTGCCCACATATTCGTCGATATGTTCGGTACGCGCATCGTGTATTGTTGCATGGATTAGAGCTGTTGTCAAGTGACGTGTGGTGTTGTTCCAGCCCGTGCATGTGGTCCATGTCGTGCAGTACTGGTGCACTCATGCGATCTCTCCTCGCCTGCGCGATGATCAAGTACAGTGCTCTCGTCGTCGATATATCATCAGCCGAGCGTATCACGGCCATCACGCATGGGTCAATGCATTACCACGATCACTGATGCTGATCGATGCGGCAGCATGTGCCCGCGTGTCATCAGTCCATCATCCACCACTGCAGTGTGTTTGCAAGCACACCAGAGCAGTGCCCTCCTCGTCACGAAGGCTGCGACAGCAATTGGATACCCTGTCTCCTGTTGCATGATCCGCATTCATGATTGATGCATGGGAACCTGGTGCTCCGCCTTCGCTGAGAGTGTGTAGACCGCTCTGGCCCTATCGGTTCCCGATGATCGCGAAGCGCTGATCGCCCTGCAAGCTAGGTTGATACAAGGTCCCTGATGTGCCCCAGTTCCCCTGCGGGTTCAGCCCCCGTTTCGGCGCGATGGAAGAAAGAAACTCGTTCGAGCACAAAGAGCGCTGAGGCAAAGTTCTGCTATGCTAGCGATTCAGACAGATTGACGAGAGTTCAGTGAAGCCCAACCTCGGTTGTGCGTTGTAACCTATAAGGGGATCTAAGGGCTGCGAGCGAATGCCCGGCTGTTTGCTAGATTTACATGCTCGACAAAAGGATTTTTGAGCAATTTCGCTCTGACGCCAACCGCTGTTGCTAAACTGGTCAAACCATGCCGATGTGTCGCCTGTCACTCAAATTTCCATTGACATCCTATGTCAGGCAAAAATGTTGGGCCGAGTCGTTTAACTCATCACCGCGCGGCTTCTCCCGCAGACTGCATGAATCGGCTAATCCGCAGCGTCGGCATTGTACGAAGAAAACACTCTGGGAGATGCATCTGAGTGTGACAACTGCAGCCTGTATAGTCAGTAGTAATCACCTTTCCGATGGCGCGGTTGTGAGAAAGTCGGAATGCACAGAATCTCGCGTTGTCTTGCTGGAATTCATGATCGAGAGAGCTGAGCTGACGCATCTCGATGAGCTCTATAAGAACGCTTTGCAGCTTCGCACTGAGCTCATCAAAAAAGATTTAGTTCCAACAGACACACACCGGCGTGTGGAGCGAAATTTGAGATTCAACTTTGTGTATCTTCGATGCAGCTGCTCTTGGTCGCACTGACGCGGATGGGAAATGCTGTCGGGTGGCGAAAAGCATTGCGACCGTCGTGTTATTCTCTTACGGCTGGATGCTGAGTCCTTGCGCGTTCGAGGGTTTGATGGAGATGGAGGACGTGATCCTGTTCAGGCTGACCTCAAGTTTGGTTTGTGATATACATACATAATAACAGTTGATGAAGTTATCTCGGTACGCCTGAGCTTGTTGCTTACTGAATAGAACAACGCGTTGTGAGAGATCTGGTTCCATGATTTTGATCAGGATATTCGCCTGAGGCAGATTTCGAACTCAATGTGCACAGCTAGTTTGGCGCCCGGTAAATCGTCGCGGCCAGTCGACTTCGTTTTTATGGTAAAGTACAATACGGCCCTTATCAGCCTGCCAATGATCCAGAACGATCCTTTGCCAATCAGACTCAGCATCAGATGCCACGAGCTGCGTAGTGTATTGAGGACGTAGAGCTGAAAGGTCATTTGCAGCTTGCGCGCATGCGCATGACTTTCCGCCGCTGGTCTTTTGCCAGTGGCGTTACCTTATGGCGTTCTTGTTCTGTTGTTTTTGCGTTTCTTCATGACTGCTTTACTTTACGATCAAAGATTAGGTAACAACAGAGCGCAACTTGGCAATCGATGAGGACAGTGACGAGCAAAGACGAGTGACATCATCAGCGGTCTCCAGTGCGCAGTTCACCCCGCCTTCGTCGACAACAGCATTTGTTTCGGTTTGTAGCTGCGGCTCCTCTGCAACAATCCGATTCAATGATGATATGGCTTCCAAGTAAAGCGCGGAGCGCTGCGTCAACTTGTCACATTCTGATTGCGACCTCTCCAGTTTAGCTGTCGACATCAGCAGAGCCTCTTGCAATCGGTCGACATCGCGCCATCTAAAACAGAACCAAGGATTGTAAGACCGAGCCCGTTCAGCAAGGAGTTCTTTAAATTGTACCTGTGCTCGTGAGTGTTGCCTTTGAGTGCCTGCACGTCTTCTGCAAGATTTGCTGCTTCTCGCTTGAGCTCCTCGAGCCGTTGCTGCTTATCGCATACTTCTCGTTCCAACTGCAATTTCATTTCTCCCTTAATGTTGAACTTGTCGATCATCGCTGTGAGAAACATTGTGGTCGAACCATTTTCAGAGCCCGAAGTATACAAGAGTTGTAATGAATGGCTGTACCGGTGGCATCTGTCAAGCCGGTAGCTTCTGCCAAGCGAGAGAACATCTTCTCCGCATGGGTAAGACGAGTTTCCTGTGACAGACCAACGAATCAAAGTCAACACTTGGCTCTCCGCTTTGAATGCGTATTGCAGAATTGTCATTACCACTTCTTGCTTTTGGTCGAGCAAAGCTTGACTCTCCGCCTCCTTCTGTTGTGCTGTTTCACACAGGGAGTTCACCCGATTTCGCACTACTCTGCTCGTTTTTTCAAACTCCTGCATCTTTTCCTGAGAACAAAGCGACCATCGGCTACAGCTATGTCACAATCTGAAACGCAAGAGCTCTGGCTCTCTTACCTTCTCTATCATCGCCTTCACTGATTCTTCGTTGTCGAGCAAAGTTTGGAAAGAACTTAGTTGCTGCTCAGCGAACTCACGATACGCCTGGATTTCCTGTCTGAAAGCCGCAACCTCTGAATCCGCCTTCTCTTTCTCCTTCAAAGCCACGGCGGAGGCTTGGCTCAACTGGATATGTACGACAATACAGAGTACCACGCATCAGCTTCCATGAATTCCCGAAGTCATCACAATAGTCCGAATGCCTTTTGAAAAGCAGTGTTGACTTCCGATAGCTGTTTTCTCAGAGCCTCCAATTGCGTAAAATGCTCAAAGTCTTCTTCTTTCACATGAATGATGTTGAGTTCGTAGTTCTGCAGAACAGTAAACTCATGTTTAGACCGTTGAGCTGCTCCAAGAGCCATCATTAAGGGTTACACTACCTTCCGATTCTCTTCAGCCTCCGTAATCTTGATCATTACACTGTCGTACTCTTTCTCCAGATCAACGTGCCGCTGCAAGACAGAAACGACGATAAGATCCCCGTCTAAGTTACTTTCGACGCGTAGGAACTCAAACCGATCGTGCCTGTCGTAGCTCATCGTTTTTGCAGAACGCGAATGAAGCTCTATTCGATTCGAGGTCCAATTCGTGTTTGAGCTGTGCAATTGTGTCGGCTCTGCGCTGAGATTCGTGGCGTAGCGCGTCGTATTCTTTGCGTTGCGCAAATAGAGTTTGATGGTATTGTGTAACCTGCAAAACGATAACAGTGCTATCACTTATCAAATCTGAGATGTACGAGTGTTGCGATGAAGCTTACATGAGCCTGAGTCTCCGCGGCTCCTTTCGCCAGCACGATCTTTTGAATTTTTTGCATGCTGTGGGTAGTGTCTTTCAGAAATGACGCTCTGGCCGTTGGAATCGGTGTGGACGAACCAGAGACCGGAGTTGGTGTTTGGCGATCCTGTAAACAAGCGCGTTGTCAGCTCAAAGGGCCCACGATACAATCGTTCAACAAGCTGCTAGCTACCTTCATGTGACGAGCAGAGCGAGCGGTGACCACAGCCTTTGAAGAAAACACGTCGGGTAGGCTTCCATGTCGAACCGTTTGCGGATTCGGTGCTGGATCTGAAGATGCAGTCTCGGAAATGGTGATCGATGCTGCAGGACGTTCCTCTGAGAAGACAATTCAAGCATTCGGTCAACTATTGCAAACACGCAGCAACTAATGTCACTCTGAACCTGGGATGCGGGCGGTCGGCCAAGCCAGATTTGTTGTGTGTCTAGGGTTGTGCTCTCCGTCAACTGTTGTCGAGGCTCGGGCTCTAGGTGACAAGATAGACGCGAGATCCAAACGTTTCATTTCTGGAGGTAGATGCAGCGATTTGTGGACGTTGTGCAGTCCTCCCGCTGAGGCAATATGGGGCAGCCTACGGAAAAGCAAAATGAATCAGCCCAAGGCCAAACTCATTGCGGTATGATTGCAACATCATACGTGGAATCTGCATGAGCACCAAACAGCTTTGGCTTGTCTGAGGCGGCAAAGGCGTCAAGCGCGCCTGGTTGGGCCGTAGCTCGAGACCGGCCTGCCTTTTCATCCTCAGCTTCAAGGCCGGCCGACATCTGCTTAGTAAATGCAACCACACCCTGCTGAATCTGGTGAATGATGGTAGTTCGACCTTGAATTGCTTGCACATCGCGGCGCAAGTCTTCCTTCTCGGCATTCTGCTGCTGATGACGCCGCTCCAAGAGCTGCTCGAAGGATTCGTTCGCTTGCTGCTGAACCCTTGTCAGGTCCTTACCAGTCAATCCTGCAGAGAGATACCCGTAAGGCATTTCAAAATGTATACATGCCCCCAAGATCGAGTTGCTTACCTCGATTTGTTTTCTTGACATGCTTTAAAGCAAAGTTGTACTCCAAAGTAGCCAGTGTATGCAAATCAGCGATGTCTTGGCTTACTTTCTCCCAAGGTGCACCTGACATTAAAAAGATTAGCACAGGAATTTCAGACACTTTTGTGCTTTGGATTGTCCGGTATGGATTCTTACATGAGAGTGCTGCAGTATGGTGTTCACCGCACGAGATCTGCCCAACAACAGCCCCTAGAGCACTTTCAACAACCTTTGGAATTGTAATGCTCTCGTCAGAGTTGTGACCTAGCTGCCCATTCTCGCCACAGCCCCAGCTGAACACGCAATGCATCCCAGGTTAGAACACCGAGCGCGCACGTAGAGTATGTAAAGATGAGTACCTGTACATCACACCCAGACCGGTCAAGGCCAGACTGTGATATCTGCCGGCTGCAACTGATTGCACCTGCTTGCCGAGCAGCACGAGCCGTGGGCTCGTCACCAAGCTATCATACAAGGTCCGCGACCCACATGTTAGGCACTGAGCGTCGGTCTTTAATTTGCAGCAGTCTTACGTACCCCTTCACACCGTGACCGAGTTGACCATACTCGCCGTTACCAAGCGTGTACACGTTGCCTTGATCTGTCAAGCCGCAAGTGACGATGGCCGTTTTCGTCAGTGGGAAGTCAAGCAACGGCAGAGCAAGCAATGTACTGACCTGACAGAGCTACTAGATGACCCTGTCCGCAAGCAACTTGCTTGATGGGCTCAGGCATGTCAATGCGACGAGGGCGCATGCAGAAGCGATCCCTCCCTCCACTGTTGGATGGCTTGGCAGCTGCTGCCTTGCTGGATTTGGGCCCAGCAGGTCCCACAGCCGACAGAGGCGCAGTGGAGGACGATATGTCGCTCTCGGAGTTATGCCGTCCATCAGCCACTCTGGACCGTGCTGTGTCGGGCTGGACCAGTGCAGGCTCAGCATCAGCTGCCGCTCCATCGGCCTCGGCCTTGCCTCCCGTTGACCCGGCGGCACTCTGCTCCGGTAGAAAGAATTCAGAATAGCCGCACAGGAACACGTTGCCAGTGTCTGCATACAACATTACGAACGTAAGAGCTCAGATCGACGGCAGGGCTGTCAGCAGGTGTTACCTGACAAGAGAATAGTGTGGAATGTGCCGCACACGGCTGACTTGATCACCACATGACCGGACTGAGCCTGACGTGGCGAGCTCGGTTGAGCGTGCACTGCCGCTCGCGGAGGTTGCGGTTGTTGCTGTGCATGAGCACCAGCTCGCGGTGACCGCTCCGCGTGCACCTCGTGAGGAGCGCAGTCGTCATGCTTAGCCAGATCCAGTCGGGTGGGTCTAACTAGATCTCTGATCTCCTCGCCTTGACCAAGCTGACCATGTTCGTTACAGCCCCACGAGTACACCTGATTTCAAACAAGATTCATGACAGGTCACTGAGGTGAGACGATCTTGCTGGATGAAGGCGCATGAAAAGCATCGACAGATATCTCGTGTGCAATCGTCCACACTCACGCACGGACCTGTCCATCTGCAGTCACCGCCATGCAGTGCTTCTCGCCGCTCGCGATGCTGACAAAGTTGCAGGTGCTACTGGGCTTGGCGCCTGCCAGCAGTGCATCTTTAGCAGCAGATGCGGATCCACCGAATGACGCGCTGGATGTTAACGAGGTGGGGGCTGCGGATGGCAGGCCGGACACGGCTGATGTGCCCACAGGCAGGGCACACACAGTGTCGATCATCTTGGGGGTCTTGACTAGCTGTCGGTCACCATGACCCGCTTGGCCGTATTTCGATGCTCCCCAGGAATACACTTTGCCCTTGTCTGCGTGATCAGCCAGTCAGAATGAGCGTCCAAGGTGAACAGAAATAGGAGTTGTTACGGGACAGTCTGTACCTGATAGAGCCAGAGTATGAGAGCGGCCGCACGCGATCTGAGACACATAGACACCGCCGGTGACCAGCGAATCGACCAGCAAGGGCGTGGGCTGAATGTTGAATGACTCCACAGTCACACCCAGCTGGCCGTTGCGACCATCGCCCCATGTGTACACATGACCCTCATCTGAAATGATTGACGAAGCAATGCAGTTAGCATATATGAATAATACAGATCACAGATCATCTATCAAGCCAACACACCTGTAAGCAGCGCGCTGTGGAATCCACCGCAGGAGATCTGCCTAACCACCACATTCAGCTCCAGCAACCGGGGCACTGCAGTGTACTTCTTGGCTCCGCGCACGAACTTGCGGCCCAGCTGCCCCTGATAGCCAGCACCCCAAGTCAACACGTATGTGCCGCGGTTCTCAGTCCGCTTGATGAGGGAGCCCACATCTAGTGCAGTGGATGCACGGTGACCTCCTGCGAATTACATCACAACGTGTCAGTACGTGCAATGCCGCAATGTACTCTGTGCACTCAACCAGTCACCAGCAACATCAATGCAACTGACCTTTGGAGTCACCGCCTACTCGGCCCGTGCTAATGATCTTCGCCAGCGAATCGAAGATGAGCTCTCGCTTGCGCGCATCTGGAGGTGGGCCCAGATCGCTGAAGTCGAACGCGTCCCCGTGTGCTGGTGAGGCCTGCACGTCATCCTTCTTCAGTGATGCATTGTAAGCATCATTTGCCCTCGTTTTGGCATCTTTGGGGAGCCCTGATGCGGGTCGCTGAATGGTTACAGTCCCTGGTGACGCCTTGACTGGGCTGCGCGATCCTCGCCCGGCAGATTGCGGCATCGCACACCAGCCAATACACTCTCAATGATATCACCACAGATAGCTCCTTGCCTGTTTGTATCAACTATCGCAGACAATGCAAGTTCGGGTCTGCTATGCACTCATAAGAGGCAGCTTTCCGAAGTAACGTCAAAACTTGACATTTCTCAATTTTCGACGACCCACGCTAAACGGAAGTAACGGTACCATTTGGATCTATCTGGTGACCACCAGCTGCGCACACTCGAAATGACGGCATCGGTGCACTGAACAACGCATGGGGCTGCGAGACTTATCGAGAAGCGTATGATGAAGGGATGATTAGCATGGTCAATGTCAGGTGTGTGTGTAATGCTTTCGGGATTGCGGTATTGCAGACTTGCTTTATGTGGCCAAGCAAATGTCTCACTGAAAGTCCAAATATGATACACCTCTCGCCATGGCATGTCAACAGCTGCCACGACAATAAATTTGCTACACACATAACATATCTACATATGCAGTAATAGGGCTGGTAGCACCGCCTCCAGCGTCGACCAACGCAGGAGCCACCAGAATGTACCTTCGCAAGTGCACAAGTTCGATGCTGGAGCTATCACTAAAGGAGCCAGAAGGCTGGATGATAGCAACAGCAGTGGGTCGCTCTGTCCCAACAAGCAGGCCGCAGTAACCAGCTCGCCAGCGCATGCCCTCATCCATGCTTGAACAGCAGCACCGACATCTCCGATATGCTGAAGTGCAGCGCACCTAGCTTCTCAAACGACACGAATGATCCGAAATGGGTTCCCACAATGCAGTGCCATGTTCCACCAACTTTGGCTTCATAATCTCTCTTGATCATCTCAGCCGCGTCTACAAGCACCGACGTCAGCACCCATCAAGCATTAGCAACCGAATGCGGAAGACTTGCTGCCGTGTGGAGCAGTACATTCAAAAGGCTGTGATAAACTACGTCAGTGATCAGTGCGCACCTCTCCACTGAAGAATCTCGCCCTTGCTTTTGGCCAGGAAGGCATACTTCGCGCATTCGATCGCCAGAGCGGTGTGTTGAGAGTCCATGAATCCAAACTGAGCCCAACAAACGCATCAGCGCAGATGGTCGATTTCCGTTAGCAAACACCAAGCGTAATACAGATAC
>ENA-ORBV01010028-ORBV01010028.1-microbial-mat-metagenome-genome-assembly--contig:-NODE-10028-length-15305-cov-3.949173_pt1 | contig 15305 bp, 10 predicted proteins | sample MGYA00237777_ERZ505514 | MGnify/ENA primary metagenome ERZ505514 (study PRJEB26160, sample SAMN06269048) | microbial mat metagenome | isolation source: Oligotrophic lake microbial mat | place... | reverse complement strand
AGAGAGTGCATTGTTCATCCAACGCAACTAGTGCTGCGCGGAATATTTGTTGGTGCCGCTGTATGCGTGTTATCCGCTCACGCTTCCTCTCACCCACCAAAGGATTGCTCACCCTTACCCACTTGCATGTACCGTTGTCCGAAAAACCGGAGTCATCAATCCAAATGCCGCAGCCAGAATCTTTACCTGAATGAATGCTGATGATCAATTTGCCAAAACAATATTCAGCCGGATCCAGATGTGGGTTTGCCTCGGCGGCATAGGTAAGTTCCAGTTCAAATGAACCATTGCCCCTGTTCCGCAGCAGTGATTTGGTGTTGTACTTCACCCAAACTCCTTCGGATCGCCACCATTCAATGGTCGACGTGATGCCAGTCAAACTGCCAATATTTGACAAGTCAAACTCAACGTACTCGTCCGAGTAACCCCAGACAATTTTGATTCCCTTACTGATCACGTGATGCCTCCAAAAAATCCAGCCCAATATTCGCTGGCTCGCTACCTGCTGACTTGTACTCGCGGACGGGCCGTTCCAACGGTGGCTTGTCGGCCAATGCACTGATTACAAGTGATCCCAATGTAGCCGAGATGCTGTCTCAGCCGAAAGCGCGCTGCATCACCTTCGCTGGGGGCCAGCCACCTTGCAGCGCCTGTTTATTTTTCAATCTTTAACCCCATCACACAGTCTCGTTCGTTTCAGTCAACTCCAACAACTTACTGGAGCTGGCATGCAACTCAAACTTCTCGGTCTTTCGATTCTGCTGGCCTGTACCACCCTGCAGGCGCAGGCGGTCGGGCGCCTTGCGGACGTGACGGTGGTGGACCGGGCCTCTGGCGCTGTCTTGCCCGTTCACTACTACGCGGGTGAATACTGGGTGGCCGGCCGACCCGGCGCCAAATACGCCGTCTCTGTGCGCAACCGCATGGGCGAGCGCGTGATGGCCGTGACCTCGGTCGACGGCGTCAACGTGCTGAGTGGCGAAACCGCAGCCTGGGACCAGACCGGGTACGTGTTTGGCGCCTTGCGGCAGTACCAGATCACGGGCTGGCGCAAGAGCAACAGCGAGGTGGCGGCCTTCGAGTTTTCCGACGCCAGCGATTCGTACGCCAGCCGCACCGGGCGCCCCGGCAACGTCGGGGTGATCGGTGTCGCGCTGTTTCGCGAGAAGCCGCCGGAGCCCGTTGCCCGCGCCCGCGAGCCCTACCCGCGCAGCGACAACGAAAGCGACTCCAGCCGGGTGCGCCCCTCCAACGGGCCCATTTTGGACCTACGGTCCGCGGCGCCGTCCCAAGGCGGCGCGAATGCCAGTGGAATGCCCGATCGGCGCGCGGAGTCCCAGGGGCTGCCGCCCAGTGCCTTGTCGTTTGAACAGCGGCGCGAAAAGTCGGCGGACTCGGGCCCGGTTGCCAAACTCGGCACAGCCCACGGCCAGCGCGAGACATCCGTCGTGTCCAACACCTTCTTCGAACGCTTGCAAGCGCAGCCGAACGAGGTCATCCGCATACGCTACGACAGCCGGGAAAATCTGGTCGCGAGCGGCGTGATCCGCGAGCCCGTGGCGCAACTGCCCAACCGGGCCGCCAATCCCTTTCCGCTGTCGGACCAGGCCACCTACGTACCCGATCCGCCGCAGCGCCGTTATTGAGCCCGCCGCGTGCGCCCATAATTTGCCGGATGCCCAGCCCGGCCGCCCCTGCATCCGACGCCGACGAGTCGCTGATGCTGCGTTACGCAGCCGGCGACATGGCTGCGTTCGATACCTTGTATGGTCGGCACGAAATGGGTGTGTGGCGTTTTGTGCTGCGCAGCGTGCGCGACCCGGCGCTCGCCGACGACCTGCTGCAGGACGTCTGGTTCGCGGTGGTGCGCCATGCAGCAAGTTACCAGCCGACCGCGCGCTTCAAGACCTGGCTCTTTACCATGGCCCATAACCGTGTGGTGGACCATTTCCGGACAGCGCGAACCCTCGTCAGCCTGGACGGCGATGCAGACGAAGAAGCCGAGGGTGGAACAGGCGCATTCGGCGCCAGCCTGGCGGCAGATTCCGGTTTCGGGCCGGTGCGCCAACTGGAATCGCGTGAGCAGGCTGTGGCGCTGATCGAAGCGGTCAAGCAATTGCCGCCCGAACAGCGTGAAGCCTTCTTGTTACAAGCCGAGGCTGGCATGGCAGTGGAGGAGATAGCCCATACCACGGGCGTGAGTTTCGAAACCGCCAAGAGCCGCCTGCGCTATGCGCGCAATTTTCTGCGCCGGCGTTTGCAGGAGTTTGCATGACCGAACCCGACCACAGCGACGAACTATTGGCCCGTTACCGGGAAGCCAGCGCGGCGGACCCACAGCGGCCGGCGCAGCGGGTGCGTGCGGCCGTGCGTCAGCATGCGCAGATGGTCCACGCGCGGCAACCGGAAGTTGTAACCCTGGCGCTACAGACCGGTCAGTCGTCGCCTGCCGCCAACCAGCCGCGCTGGAAGTTGTCGGCACTGGGTAGCGTGGCCGTGCTGGGGCTGGCGGGGTTGCTGGTGCTGCAGTTCGAGCACGGCACACCGGAGCAAAAGGAAGTGGCGCTGGGTGTAGCTGTCCCTGGCCAGTCGCGCAAGGATGAAGTGGTCCGGCAGTCCGCACCTGCGGCCGTTGCAGGTCCGCAAGACGCCGCACCCCGACAGGAGCCACCGCCCTCCGGCCCACTGACGCAAACAACACCAGCTTCGGCGGACCCCGCGGCGGCACGCCGGGCAACGCCGGCCGCTCCGCCGGTTGTCCCGGACTCGGCCCGCAACGCGAAGGCAGCCGCACTGGCAGCAGGCGCCGAAGCAGCGCGGGCTCCCAGTGCATTTCCGCGCAGTCCCGAACCAACCATCGCTACCGCCCAGTCGATTGCAAGCGATGTGACCTCCTCAGCCGCGCCTGCCGCAGCTGCGCCGATCACAGCCCAACCGGATGTGTCGGCCCCAGCGCCACGCGGTGCAGCGGATCAGGCCGCGTCCCCGGTCCGCAATACAGGTGCCACGGGGGCGCGGCTTGAAGGGTCGGCTGCCGCGCCTGGGGATGCCCAGCCAGCCCCGGCTGCCGCAGCGCCGGGCAGGCCGCGCACGGCTGCACTGGCCGGTGCGCTGGAGAAGGCGGCCCACCCGCCCGTGGCGGCACAGTCGTTGCGCGAACGCGCACCATTGGCCGTTACTTCGTCCGGTCTTGCCGCCAGTCTGCACGCGGCTGCGCGCAACGGAGACGTGGCGCAACTCGACCGCCTGCTGGCCATGGGGGCGCCACTCAATGCGCCAGACGAGGCTGGCAGAACGCCGCTGGTACTGGCCACCATGCACGGACACATCGAACCGGTGCGGCGCCTGTTGGCGGCCGGGGCAAACCCCGCTGTGCAAGACCGCGAAGGGCTCGACGCCGTGCAGCATGCGCGGCGGCTAGGCCTGAACCAGATCGTCCAGTTGATCGAAGCGCGCCGCTGACGCGCAACGCTGGCTCCGTGCGCCGACCACCTTTGCAGGATCGGCGTGGCGGGGCGCTCTGCGTAGCGGAATAAAGGGGCAGGCCGAAGGCCGAAGGACATCCACAGAGCAGAGTGCCGCGCCGCGCCGATCCCGCCAAAAACGCTTCCCCAAACTGCGACGACCTCCCTCAAGCCAGCGCCTGCAACAACTCCGTCTCCACCGCAATCTGTGCCCGGTTGTGTTGCAACTCCGGCCCGTCGATCAGGAAGGTGTCGTCGACACGTTCGCCCAGTGTCGAGACTTTGGCCAACTGCAGGTTGATGTGGTGGTTGGCCAGCACCCGGGCTACCGAGTACAACAAACCGACCCGGTCGCTGGCCGAGATGTTGAGCAGCCAGCGTTGCGCCTTTTCATCAGGTCGCAGCGTCACGCGCGGCGCAATCGGGAAACTCTTCACGCGGCGCGACACCCGGCCGCGGCTTGGCGCGCGCAACGGCCCGGTGTCGGCAATGGCGCTGGCGAGGCCGTTCTCCACCATGCTGGTCAGTTCGCGGTATTGTTCTGGCGGACTCATGGTCACAACCTGGAAGGTGTCGAGGGCATAACCGTTGCGGGCCGTGTGCACGCGGGCGTCCAGGATGCTGTAGCCGCCGTGGTCAAAATAGCCGCAGATGCGGGCAAACAAGTCGGCCTGGTCGCGTGTGTACACCAGCACCTGCAGGCCTTCGCCGACCAGCGAGCGACGCGCCCGCACCACCGGCTTGTCGGCACCCACCAGGCGCGACAGATGCCGTGTGTGCCAGGCAATGTCGGCGGCATCGTGGCGCATGAAGTAACCCACGTCCAGCGTATCCCACAAGGGCTTGTGGGCCTCGAACGGCAGCGCATACAGGGCGATTGTCACCAGTGCCTCGCGCTTGCGCGCTTCCACCTCGGCGTCGGGGTCGGGTGCCCCACCACCGAGCGCACGCAGCGTCAGCCGGTACAGGTCTTCCAGCAGTTTGCCCTTCCAGGCATTCCAGACCCTGGGCGAGGTGCCGCGGATGTCGGCCACGGTCAGCAGGTAAAGGGCGGTCAGGCGGCGCTCGGTGCCGACCTTGGCCGCGAACGCGCGCACCACATCCGGGTCCGACAGATCGGCCTTTTGGGCGGTGTGGCTCATGGACAGGTGCTCCTGTACCAGGAACTCGATCATGCGGGTGTCGTCACGCTCGATCGCATGGTTGGCACAAAAGCGCCGCACGTCGCGCGCTCCCAGCGCTGAATGGTCGCCACCCCGCCCCTTGGCGATGTCGTGGAACAGGGCGGCGACGTACAACACCCAGGGCTTGTCCCATCCCGCTGCCAGTTGCGAGCAGAACGGGTACTCGTGCGCGTGCTCGACGATGAAAAAGCGCCGCATGTTGCGCAATACCATAAGGATGTGCTGGTCCACCGTATACACATGGAACAGGTCGTGCTGCATCTGCCCGACGATGCGGCGAAACACCCACAGGTAGCGGCCCAGTACCGAAGTCTGGTTCATCAGCCGCATGGCATGGGTGATGCCGTCGTGCTGCATGATGATCTTGCGAAACGTCGCGCGGTTCACCGGATCGTTGCGGAACTTTCCGTCCATCACGGTGCGCGCGTTGTACAGGGCGCGCAGGGTGCGGCTGGAAAGGCCCTTGATGCCGCCGGTGGTCTGGTCCAGCAAAAAGGTCTCGAGAATGGCCTGAGGCTGGCGCTGGTACAGGTCGTCACTGGCCACGTCGATCATGCCCGCCTTGTCGTTGAAGCGCTCATTGATCGGTCGTGGCTGCTCGTTGGAGGGGTACAGGCGCTCTTCCAGATTCAGCAGCAGGATCTGGTTGAGCTGGGTGACTGCCTTGGCGGCCCAGTAATAACGCCGCATCAGCGCCTCGCTGGCCCGCACCACCGTTGCCTGCCCGTTGGCGGATCGTTCGATGTTGGCGTAACCAAAAGACTGGGCGACGGCGGTTTGCAGGTCGAACACCAGGCGGTCTTCGCGCCGATCGGCCAGCAGGTGCAGTCGGACCCGTATCAGCCGCAACAACGCTTCGTTCCGCTTGACCTGTTTCACTTCAAACGCGGTCAGCAGACCCTTGCGCGCGAGTTCGTCCCAGTTCTGGCCCAGCCCGGCTGCCTTGGCAACCCACAACACCACTTGCAGGTCGCGCAGTCCGCCGGGCGACTCCTTGCAGTTGGGCTCCAGGGCATACGGTGTTTCTTCGTATTTGCTGTGGCGCTGGCGCATCTCCAGGGTCTTGGCGACAAAAAAAGCCTTCGGGTCCATCGCCTGGCGCAGACGCTCACGAAAGCGGCCGTACAGGCTTAGGTCACCGGTCACCAGGCGCGACTCCAGCAGCGAGGTTTGCACCGTTACGTCTTTCTCCGCCTCTGCCAGGCACTGCGAGACGGTGCGCACGCTCGATCCTATTTCGAGGCCGCTGTCCCAGCAACTGCCGATGAAAGTCTCGAGCCGGGTCTGCAAGGCGCTGTCGCGTTGCGGATCCTGGTCTTCGCCCAACAACACCAGCACATCGACGTCCGAATGCGGGAACAACTCGGCGCGCCCGTAACCACCCACTGCCACCAGCGCAAACGGACCAATCAGGCCGGCCCGATGCCAGAGCACTTCCAGTGTTTTGTCGGCAAGCCCGGCCATCCGGCCAAGTGCCGTGCGCACGCCACGCGTGGACGATCCGCTGGAGGCAATCGAGGCCTGTACCCTGCGTTTGCTCGCACGGTACTGTTCGCGCATGGATTGCGCGGTGGGCGTCACTTGGTCCAGACGGGACAACACGGGCCGGTCGCTGGTATCAGGCAGTGCCAACAAAGGCGGGCGGTGGCGGACTTCCCGAAGACAGCGTCAGCACCTCGTACCCGCCGTCGGTGACCAGCACCGTGTGTTCCCACTGCGCCGACAGGGAATGGTCCTTGGTGACAATCGTCCAACTGTCCTTTTCCGGGCCTTCTTTTATCTCCTTGCGCCCGGCGTTGATCATCGGCTCGATGGTGAAGGTCATGCCGCTCTTGAGTTCGTCCAGTGTTCCCGGTTTGCCGTAATGCAATACCTGCGGCTCTTCATGGAAGATCTGGCCAATCCCGTGGCCGCAGAACTCGCGCACCACGCTGAAGCCGTTGCCCTCGGCGAATTTCTGTATTGCCCAGCCGACATCGCCCAGGTGCGCGCCGGGCTTGACCATCACAATGCCGCGCCACATCGCCTCGTACGTCAGCGTGCACAGGCGGCGCGCCGCAATCGATGTTTCTCCCACCACGAACATGCGGCTGGTATCGCCATGCCAGCCGTCCTTGATGACGGTGATGTCGATGTTCACGATGTCGCCGCGCTTGAGCGCCTTGTCGCTCGGGATGCCGTGGCAGACCTGGTGGTTGACCGAGGTGCAGATCGACTTGGGGTAGGGGATGGAGCCACCGCCGCGGTAATTCAGCGGCGCCGGAATGGCCTGCTGGACCTGGGTGATGTGGTGATGGGCGAGCCGGTCGAGTTCATTCGTGCTGATGCCGGGCGCGACGTGTGGGGTCAGGAAGTCAAGCACTTCTGCTGCCAGTCGGCCCGCAATGCGCATGCCGGCGACGCCCTGTGCGTCTTTGTACGTGATGGTCATGCATCAATTATCCCATCGGGCTCCCGCTAAAATTGGAGCCCGGTAGCAAAGTCCCCGGCACGGAGTCAAGCGCCATGTTTGGCCCCGCCGCATCCGTGCCATTCCTGCAGGCAATTCCGTGATCCAGAACCTCTCTTGTTTCGAAGGTGGTGACGCCCTTGGCGCGTTTCGGGCGGCCCAGTTGCTGCCCGCGCTGACGGCGGTGCACGATCGCATCGCGGGCCTGTCGGCGCAGCATGTGCACTGGGTGGAATCGGCAGCGCCCCTGTCGGTGGGCGATCGGCAACAGCTGCAAGCGCTGTTGCGTTACGGTGCGCCCGCTCTGACGCCGTGCGACGGGCCGCTGATCGTGGTCATGCCGCGCCTGGGAACCATCTCGCCATGGGCATCGAAGGCCACCAACATTGCCCACAATTGCGGGCTGGAGGTGCAGCGTACCGAACGCGTCACCGAGTACCGGCTGGCATGGCGCTCCAGCCTGTTCGGGCGGCCCGTGTTGACGGCTGCACAGTGGCAGGCGGTCGCTGCCGTGCTGCACGACCGCATGACCGAGAGTGTGGGGGAAGATCGGTCCTCGGCCGCGCGGCTGTTTGCCAGCGTTGCGGCCCCCCCGATGCAGTGCGTCGATGTGCTCGCCGGTGGCAAGGCCGCGTTGCAGCGCGCCAACACGGAATTCGGGCTGGCCCTGGCGGATGACGAAATGGACTACCTGGTTGCGGCGTTTGGGCAACTCGGGCGCAACCCGACCGACGTCGAGCTGACGATGTTTGCGCAAGCCAACAGCGAACACTGCCGCCACAAGATCTTCAATGCCGGATTCACCATTGATGGCGTGGCGCAAGCGCAATCCATGTTCGGCATGGTGCGCCACACCCATGCTGTCAACCCGCAGCATATGCTGGTGGCCTATTCGGACAATGCCTCGGTGATGGAGGGCGCGAGGGTCGAGCGTTTCGTCGCCCGCGCCGACCACTTGCCGGGGCCAAGCGCTGCCTTGCCCTACCAACGGACAACCGCCCTGCAGCATGTGCTGATGAAAGTGGAAACGCACAACCACCCAACCGCAGTGTCACCGTTCCCGGGAGCGTCCACTGGCGCCGGTGGCGAGATCCGCGACGAAGGCGCCACCGGCCGCGGTTCGCGACCCAAGGCCGGGCTGACCGGATTTACCGTATCGCGGATCGATTTCGATGGTTCCGCAGGTGGCTACGGCAAGCCTGAGCACATAGCCAGTCCCTTGCAAATCATGCTCGAAGGACCGCTGGGAGGCGCCGCCTTCAACAACGAATTTGGCCGGCCGAACCTGCTCGGCTACTTCCGGGAGTACGAGCAATCGGTCGTGTCCGACGTAGACGTGGTGCAGCGTGGTTACCACAAGCCGATCATGATTGCCGGGGGTCTGGGCGCCATCGACGCCGCGCAGATCCACAAAGTCCGCTTTCCCGCCGGTAGCCTGCTGATCCAGCTGGGCGGCCCGGGCATGCGCATTGGCATGGGGGGCAGTGCGGCCAGCTCGATGGCGACTGGCGCCAATGCGGTGGCGCTGGACTTCGACTCGGTGCAGCGTGGCAACCCGGAGATGCAGCGGCGCGCCCAGGAGGTCATCAACCAGTGCACGGCCCTGGGCGCGGACAACCCCATCCTGGCCATCCACGATGTGGGTGCCGGTGGCCTGTCGAACGCCTTTCCCGAGCTATCCAACGATGCCGGGCGCGGCGCTCATTTTGATTTGGGTGCGGTGCCGCTGGGGGAAACCGGCATGGCACCCAAGGAAATCTGGTGCAACGAGAGCCAGGAGCGTTATGTGCTGGCCATTGCGCCGCAAGCGCTGGCGCTGTTTCGCGGCCTGTGCGAGCGCGAACGCTGTCCCTTTGCCGTGGTTGGAAGCGCCACCGAAGAGCCGCAATTGACGCTTGGCCGGTCCGAGGCCGAGCCGGCCGTCGACATGGCGATGGGCGTGCTGCTGGGCAAACCACCCCGGATGCAGCGCGACGTGCACAGCATCGCGCGCAAATTCGCCCCGCTGGACCTGGGCGCGACCGAGCTGCAAAGCGCCTGCAGCGCGGTGCTCTCGCATCCGACGGTGGCGTCAAAACGGTTTCTGATCACCATCGGCGACCGCACCGTGGGCGGGCTCAGCCACCGCGACCAGATGGTCGGTCCGTGGCAGGTTCCGGTTGCCGATTGCGCGGTGACACTGGCCGATTTTTGCGGCTTTGGCGGAGAAGCCATGGCGCTGGGCGAACGCACACCACTGGCGTCGGTCGACGCACCCGCTTCTGGCCGCATGGCGGTGGGCGAAGCCATTACCAACCTGTTGTCCGCGCCGATAACGCTGTCGCGCGTGAAGTTGTCGGCGAACTGGATGGCGGCCTGTGGCGAGCCCGGTGAAGATGCCGCACTGTATGCCACAGTGCAGGCGGTGGCGCTGCAATTGTGCCCGGCGCTGGGCATCTCGATTCCGGTCGGCAAGGACTCCCTGTCCATGCGCACCCACTGGCGTGCGGCGTCGGACGGAACGCAGCGCAGGGTGACGTCGCCGGTGTCCCTGGTGGTGACCGCGTTCGCCACACTGGCCGACGTGCGTGGCACCCTGACGCCGCAACTTGATTCGACCGAGGCCGACACCACCCTGGTGCTGGTGGATCTGGGCCGAGGCCGCAAGCGCATGGCGGGCAGCATCCTGGCGCAGACACTGGACCAGGTCGGCGACGAGGTGCCGGACCTGGACCATCCGCAAGACCTGGTGCAACTGGTCGCCGCCGTGAATGCCCTGCGCGCGCAAAACCTGCTGCTGGCCTACCATGACCGCAGCGATGGCGGCCTGTTCGCGACCGTATGCGAAATGGCGTTCGCCGGCAAGGTTGGTGTGGCGTTGAACGTGGACATGCTGGTGACCGAAGGGGACGGCATCACCGACAGCCGCGCAGAATACGGCGACAGCAAGAACTGGGCCGGTCAGGTCAGCGCGCGCCGCGCCGAGCTCACGCTGCGCGCCCTGTTCAACGAGGAACTCGGTGTGGTGCTGCAGGTGCGCAGCGCGCAACGCAGTGCCGTGATGCAGGTGTTGCGCGAACACGGCCTGAGCCAGCACAGCCACTGCATCGGCAAGATCCGGCTGCCGGGTGCGGCAAAGGCGTCGGGTGCGGGTGAGATACAGGTCTGGCGGGATGCCAAACAGGTGTTTTCCGCCAGTTTGGTTGACCTGCACCAGGTCTGGGACAGTGTCAGCTGGAAGATCTGCCGCCTGCGCGACAACCCGGCTGGAGCCGATGCCGAACATATGGGGGTCGGTGCAGTATTGGATCCTGGTCTGCACATTCATCTGCCGGCGGTCGCGCCTGCGCCTGCAGTTTTACGGTCCCGTCCCAAGGTGGCGGTGTTGCGAGAGCAGGGCGTGAACTCGCATGTCGAGATGGCCTATGCTTTTGACGAAGCGGGGTTCGATGCCTTCGACGTGCACATGAGCGACCTGCACGCCGGGCGAACCAGCCTGGCTGAGTTCCAGGGGCTGGTCGCTTGTGGCGGTTTCAGTTATGGCGACACTCTGGGCGCCGGTGCCGGATGGGCGCGTTCGATCACTTTCAACCCGCGCCTGGCCGACCAGTTTCGTGCTTTCTTTGACCGATCGGACAGTTTTGCCCTGGGTGTGTGCAATGGCTGCCAGATGTTCGCCGAGCTCGCCGACATCATCCCCGGTGCGCAGCACTGGCCACGTTTCACCAGCAACCAGAGCGAGCGTTTCGAGGCGCGTTTGTCAATGGTCGAAGTGCTGCCGTCGCCGAGCCTGTTTTTTGCCGGGATGGCGGGCAGCCGGTTACCGATTGCCGTAGCCCACGGTGAAGGTTTTGCAAACTTCAAGCACCGCGGCGACGCCAGCAAGGCGATCGCCGCCATGCGATTCACCGACAACCATGGCCAGCCCACAGAAGCCTACCCCTTCAATCCCAACGGCAGCCCGGGCGGATTGACGGCGGTGACAACTGAGGACGGCCGTTTCACGGCCATGATGCCGCACCCGGAGCGGGTGTTCCGCAACGTCCAGATGAGCTGGACCAACCTGGACCGCGACCAACACAGTCCGTGGATGCAGTTGTGGCACAACGCGCGGCGCTGGGTCGGATGAGCGGCCGCTGCAGGGTCAGTCCCGCTGCAGGATCTGTCCCGCTGCAACCGTGTGCAGCTCAGGCCGCCTGGTCCGACGACGACAGGAAGGCATCGAGCTCGGCGCGCGTCGGGCAGCCCAGCCGACCGCCAAACCGGGTGCACTTGAGCGAGGCAGCAGCGCAGGCGAATCGCGCCGCCTGTGCCATGGGGTGGCGATCAACCAGGGCGAGCGCGAGCGCGCCGTGGAAAACGTCGCCCGCCGCCAGGGTGTCGACAACCTCCACTGCGGGCGCCGCGGCGTGTCGCAACATCCCTTCCTCCAGCCACCAGTAGCCATCGGCGCCACAACTGGCACCGACGTGGCCCTGGTGTGTTCGTGCAACCTGGCGCAACCCGGCCTCGACTCCGGACAGTCCGGTATAGGCAGACAACCCTGCATCCGAGAACACGGCATAGCGCGCCAGCGGAACCAGTTGCGACAGCAGTTCAGGCGGCGCCACGTCGCCGTCGACCATGGATGCGATACCAAGGCGGCGGGCTTCGCGCAGGGCTGCCAGCGCACCCTCGAGCCAGCGGGCGTCGCAATGCACGAAGTCAGCGTTTTGTATGGATGGCAAGGGCAACCAGTCGGCTGCTGCGTCGGTGCCCGGATCGTGGAACGGCACCACCAGCCGTTCGCCGCGTGCATTCACCACCACGGTCGCGCGGCAGGTCGTTGCACCGGGCACCCGGCGCAGGCCGCCGACGTCGATCTGCTCGCTGACGAGGGTGTTTTGCATGGCCTGGCCTTGCGCATCGTCGCCGACGCGTGCCCAGATCGACGCACTGCCACCCAGGCGTGTGAAGGCGCAGGCGGCGGACAAGGCCATTCCGTCTACCACCTCGCAGATCTCGCTGGCCAGCACCTTTGCCGGGGCGCTGGGGATGTGCGGAACGCGGTAAATAGTAGTGGCGCAGACGCCGCCGACGGCGATCATGTGTTTGCGCATGCTGGTTGAGCGATTTCCGCAGTGCTGCCGGTAACTCAGGCCGGGCGCATGGCGCTGGCCTGCCGTGCCAGGGCCGTGATTGCCTTCCAGTCCCGCCGCTGCACCAGGTCCGGCGGCGCCACCCAGGAGCCGCCGACGGCGATGCAATTGGACAGGGCCAGATAGGTTGGCACGTCTGCTGCCCGGATGCCGCCGGTGGGACAAAAATGCACCAGCGGAAACACCGGGCCAATCGCCTGCAGCCAGGCCACGCCTTGGGCGCCCTGCGCGGGGAACAGCTTTTGCGTGTCGAAGCCCAGATCCCAGGCGGCCAGCACCTCGCTCGGTGTGTTGACGCCAGGCAGGAAGGGCAGGCGGGCTTCGTGCACCGCAGCCGCCAGGCCCGGCGTGAGGGCAGGGGAGACACCAAAGTGCGCCCCGGCGTCGACGGCCCGCAGCACATCGTCGCGGTGCAGCAGGGTGCCAGCGCCGATGTGGGCCTGCGGCGCCGCGCGCACCATGGCGGCAAGGCCGGCAATGGCGGCCGGGGTGCGCAGCAAAACCTCGAACACGGTAATACCCCCTTCGGCCAGGGCGAGCGCGAGGTCACCCGCGGTTGTGGCGTCCTGCACGGTCAGGACCGGCATCACTGCTGTGGCTTGAAGAATCGAGCGCATGTCCATTCGACTGTATCCAGGTTCGTGGAATCAGATTGCCGTGCGTCCGCCGTCGATCACCCAGGCCGCACCATTCACGAAACTAGCGCCGTCGGACGCCAGGAATACAACGACCTTGGCCACCTCGGCCGGGTCACCGTAACGACCCATCGGGTTACGCCCGACGTTGAATGCCTTCACTGCGTCCGGCTCTTGCGGGTTGATGCCCCGGTGCAAGGCGTCCATCAGGTCGGTATTGATCGGGCCAGGGCATACTGCGTTCACACGTACGCCTTGGCGCCCGACTTCGGCGGCGGTTGTGCGTGTCAGGCCGATCACGGCATGTTTGCTCGCCGAGTATGCGCACATGGTGGGGGCCCCGACATTGCCGGACACCGAGGCCATGTTCACGATCGCGCCGCTACCCTGCGCGATCATCCCGGGCAGCACGCCCTGCATGCCCAGCAAGGTGCCCATGAGGTTCACACGCAGCACGCGTTCGAACACCTGCGGCGGATAGTCCACCACGGGCGACTGCACGCCACCGATGCCGGCATTGTTGAACAGCGCGTCGATGCGGCCCCACGTTGCCAGGGTGGCCTGTACGTAATGCCGCACCTGCGCCGCATCGCCCACGTCGGCGGCAACTGCGATGGCCTCGCCGCCCCATTGGCGGATCGTTTCGCGCGTCGCATTTGCGCCCTGCAGGTCCTGATCGACCACGGCCACGCGGGCGCCGGCCTGGGCGAACGCGACACAGGTCGCGCGGCCGATGCCGTTTGCGCCACCAGTAACGATGGCCACCTTGCCTTGCAAATCCGCGGTCATGTCAGGCTGCCCCGTTCTTCAGGTAGTCGTGGATGGCTTCGCCAAAAGGTAGCACAAAGCTCACTTGCCAGTAGAAGCCTTTGAGCATCACGTGCACGGCAACCGCCAGACCGGCGCCTTTGCGTTGGGCCGCGATTCCAGCGGCGCCACGCCGCGCCCGCACCGTGCACCCTTCACGTCCTGGAAACGGCGCGCGGGCAACTGACAAGTCATCGCCGACACTGCGTTTATGTTATTATAATAATAAAAAAATCAGCGAACCCATGCACAGGAGACCGGTCCCGACGCGCGTGCCGTTGCCGCCCGCAGTCGGGTCGAAACCATGACTGCCAAATCCGGATCCGACATTCTCGACCTGGTCGAGGGCAGGGCCGATGACGCCATGGCTACCGACGCCCTTGGCCGCCGTGCGCTGCAGGTGCGTCTTTGGTTCGACACCTGGCTGAGCCACTTGGGCGCCGCATTGCTGTCAGCCATCATCGTAGTCGTGCTGGGCGGGGTTGTCTCACGATACGCCTTCAATTCCTCGTTTAGCTGGACGGAGGAGGGCGGACTGTGGCTTTTCACCTGGCTGATATTCACGGTGCTCCCGATCGCCATCCACCGCAGCAAGAACATCGCCATTCCGATCCTGCGCGACATGCTGGCGCCCGCCGGGCAGGCCGTGGTCGACTTCCTGGCCGCAGCCGTCGTCACCTACACCGGCATCCGGCTCCTCACCGCTGGCTGGACCATCGCCGGCATCACGTCGGGCACCAGCATCACGCTGGGCTTGCCATCGTGGTGGCAGTATGCGGTCATTCCGATATCAGCCTGCGTGCTGCTGCTGTACCAATTGCTCGCAGCGCTGCGAATTGCCGAAAGTCGGCGTGCGGAACTGGCTGCGCTCGGGTTCGCGGTTCTGGTCTGGCTGGTGATCGACTTCTTCCAGCTCACCGACATCCAGAGCAGCAACCCCACGTTGCTGCTGGCGATTTCCTTTGTGGTGACCTTGGCGATGGGTGTTCCGGTGGCCTTTTGCATGCTGTTCGCTGCCTTCGTGGCCAGCGATGCTGGCGACTTGCTGCCGCCAGCGGCGGTAGTGCACAACATGGTGGTCGGTTCTTCCAAGTTCGTGCTGTTGGCGATTCCGCTGTTCATTGCGGCAGCGCAGATGATGAACGCGGGTGGCCTGACGGTGCGCCTGATCGGGCTTGCCCGTGCGCTGGTCGGGCATCTTCGCGGCGGATTGGCACAGGTGAATGTGCTCACCAGCGTAATGTTCGGCTTCGATTCCGGCTCTTCGACCGCCGACGCAGCGCTCTTGTCCAAGATGATGGTTCCCGAGATGAAGCGCAACGGCTACCCGGCGCCCTTCTGCTGCGCCGTCATTGCCTCCTCGGCGATCCTGCCCAACGTGATCCCGCCGTCCATCGCGATGTTGGTGTTTGCATCGATCGCCAATGTGTCGGTCGGCAAGCTTTTCCTGGCGGGCATCCTGCCCGGGTTGCTGATCGCCCTGCTGTTGATGTGCATGGTCTACGTCATTGCCCGGCGCAAGGGCTACGGCGATGCCACGCCAGCGCCATCATGGTCCGCGGTGTCCGGCCCGTTGGTGCAGGCGGTTCCGGCACTGATGCTGTCGGTGCTCCTGTCTCTTATACACATCTCCGAGCCCGCGAGACTAA
>ENA-ORBV01010027-ORBV01010027.1-microbial-mat-metagenome-genome-assembly--contig:-NODE-10027-length-15306-cov-13.080833_pt1 | contig 15306 bp, 11 predicted proteins | sample MGYA00237777_ERZ505514 | MGnify/ENA primary metagenome ERZ505514 (study PRJEB26160, sample SAMN06269048) | microbial mat metagenome | isolation source: Oligotrophic lake microbial mat | place... | reverse complement strand
GCTGGCTTTGGAGTTAAGAGCTGCTGAGTTTTTGATTTTGAACTGGATCTGGGTTTCGATTTGTTTGACCTGTTTTTTGAGGAACGTGACGGTTTTGGCAATGAGGAAAAGCAACTCTTTATCATGGTTGGTTTCGGTCAGATTGGTATTCTGAGTGATCTGGATCAAGAGGCTTTGGCGATACTTCACCAGGGCGCAAAGCTCCTGTTGAAGAGGATCAGAGGCTTTTAAGGGTTGCGGATTATTGCACAGACCAAAGTCAGCGAGAAGTTCAGCATCAATACGATCCGTCTTGGCGTAAAGGCCTTTTCCCTTGGCAAAGTCACGGACTTGGCGGGCGTTGGCTCTGGCCACTGGAATGGCTGCCTGGTGAGCCAGGCAGATCAGGAGAGCTTCATAGCCGCCGGTGGCTTCACAGATGAGTTTGGCTGCTTTGGGCAGGGATTTCAGCCAGCGTTTGATGGCAGGCTTGGAGTTGGGAATTTGGAGATGTTGAGAGCTGTGATAGGTGTCGAGATTGAGTTTGGAGACGTCGATTCCAACATTGATTATTTCGGTATTCATATTTATCCTTCTACTTGCGATACGAGCTCGAAGGCTCAAGCAACTGTTCAAGTTAATAAACACGCGTCAAAGGGAGGGTCGAGCTGACCCACGAGTTCAAAGACTCAAGTCCACAACGACCTTCTCCCCCGACGACTTTATGCGGGAGGCTGCGCAGCCTCCCGCATAAACCAGTGATTAACTTTTACCTCAATCAACCGGTTAAATCAAAGATACAAGTCTAGAAGGGCACTAAGATAAGCCTGTAGTCTTCTTGATTATGAATGACTTGGGCAAGGAAAGGCATCCCCAAAGAGCCTTAAATTAGTGCCATTCGGGTCCGTCACCGACATCTAACAAACTAAGGGCAGGGCCTTTGTCAATAATCGAGAGGGTATCAGTCAACGGACATCGGAATAAACGGATCCGCCTTCGTGCAACTTCGGTCGACAGACAGGGTCTCCACGGCGACTCTTCGAGATGTCTGTTCTCTTGTGGTCCAGCGGGGCCATAATCCAACGGGGTCACGTCCCAGCATTCAACATTTCCAAATCAGTTAGGATCGTGTAACCAGCAGAAATGGCGCGACCTTTGAGGATTGATCAGGCTGGGGCGTATTATCATGTGCTTTACCGGGATCTGGAGCGGAGACAGATTCATTTCGGGCAAGAAAGTCAGCGGAACTTTCTGGAACGTGTCCCGGAGTTGCCGGAAAAATTCGGGATTTTGTGCATTGGTATGCGCTTACGGACAATCTTTATCATTTTTAATTTCAGCATCAGGAGCTGAACTTAAGCCAGGCGATCCAATTGGCGGTTCCAGCAGCGTTTAAACGCTTGGGAGCAAGGCTTGGGACAAACCAGAGCTTGAAAAGAAAATAGGATGAACCGGCTAAAATGTTGAATGCTGAGACGTGACCCTAAAAGGATGTTCGTCATGGCTGACGCCATCCGGTTTGTGCCTAACTAAAGTCTGTTCGTTGCAATCATGTCATTCTCCCGAAAGGGGAGGGTGACATTATTGCCGCAAAATCCGTTTGAATTGCTTGAACTTTTTAGGAATACCTTTATGATAGTAAACTTGATTTGCCCAGCTTCACCTTCCCTTCGTGTTGCCAGCGTTACTCCTGCTTCACGACCCGGCCTAGGGGCAAACCCCGCCGGATGACACGGCTGGAATTGTAGATATTGGAGCGGCAGGCACCGGGCCCATTTTTCTTTGGTTAAGCATCTGGACCGACTGCACATGCTCAATTGGACGCAACATCAGCTTACTAACGCCCGCTATTATGATCTGACAAACGGGAATTTTGTGACCGATAGGTCAGGTCTCAGGAATCTGCGGGACCACTGATAACAACAGACGTGTTCTACTTTTTGGGCTGGAGGAGACGTGTCCTTTCTTCTTCAGTAAGAGAAGATTTTTGGACGGCAGCAGCAGCGGATTTGGGGTCATTTTTCATCCAGCGGGAAAGAACAGAGCGAACCTGGTTTTTTCGATTGTTATCGTCTTGGATGGTTTCCGCCCAAAGATACGCTCCTTCCGGATCTGACTTCTGCATTTGATTGGAAAAACTGCGGACGGCGGAATCGCGTGAGGTTCCGGCGGGCAGGGTTTCCAGCCAGGCCGAGGCCTTGTATGGATCATTGCGTGTCCACGTGTCGGCAATGTTGGAATAGGCATCGTTCTTTTTGTTTCCCTCAGGAAAGGACGAGATCCATTGGGCGGCGGCAGAGGGATCGGAATTGGCCCAGGTAGAGGCTACGGAATGCATGGCATTGTCTTTACCCTCACCGGCGGGCATGGTCATGACAAAAGAAGACGCACTTTTAAGATCCGAATTGGCCCATTGACCCAGCACTGTGGCCATGGCCTGTGTTTTGGCATCCCCTTCGGAAAGCTGGTTGACCCAGTTCATGGCTTTCGTGGGGTCATTTTGGGCCCAGTTCGAAGCAAGGTTGCTGATAAAATTATTCTGGGCACTGCCTGCTGGCAATGTTTGGGCATAGGAGGCCGCTCCTTGGGGATCGTTTCTTGCCCATTGTGAGGCAACATTGGCGAGGATCTGGTTTTTGCTTTCGCTGTCTGGCTGGTTTTTAACCCAGGCAATGGCGGAGTTGAAATCGCTGTTGGCCCACTGGCTTACTACATTGCGCATGAAATTAGTTTTGGCATTATCTTCCGGGAGGGACTCACCATATTGCAGGGCAGCTTTGGGATCGTTCCGAGCCCATTGGTAGGAGATGGATTGCAGGGCATTATTGCGTGTCTGTCCGTCGGCAATCTTTTCGACCCAGTTCAGGGCGGCCTTCACCTCGCTATTTGCCCATTGGGTGGCAACCGAACTGATGAGCTGATTTTTGGAAGTTCCGGCAGGAAGATTTTCCACATAGGAAGAGGCGGCTTTGGGATCATTGCGGGACCATTGGGAAAGGGCCTGGGAGAGGGCCTGATTTTTGGAATCGGAGGCGGGAAGTTTGTTGGCCCAAGCCAAGGCGGCCTGGACATCTTTTTGGGCCCATTGGTGAATGATGTTGTGAATCATCTCACTTTTTCTTCCGGTGGAGGGAAGAGCTTCCCAATAGGCGGCTGCGGCTTTGGGGTCGCTGTTGACCCAGGCGGAAATGATATTTTGCTGGGCCTGGCTTTTATCCTGTCCTTCCGGCAATTGATCCACCCAGGCCAGGGCATCTGTGCGGTTCTTGAAAGACCATTGGGATGCCACACCCTGCACGGCATTATTACGCGCTTCACCGGGGGGTAATTGAAGGGCGGCTTGAGCGGCGGCGGCGGGGTCTTTCATGGCCCAACGGGAGAAGAGGTTGGAGTACAACCATTGATTTCCTTTGAACCCGTTTTTACTGGCCAATTGCAGGGCACGGGCGGGATCGGTGTCCACCAACTGACCTAAGACGGCCTGAAGGGCGAGATTTCGTTTTTCCTCGGTATCGAGTTTTCCGGCTGCGGCCAAGGCAGCTTCCAGGTTGGTGCTGGCCATGGTGCTGAACACGCTGTTCATGACCACAAAGGACATGGATCTGTCGGAAACCTTGTCCGCATAGGCGAGGGCACCATCGGGATCCAGTTCAGCCCAGCGTCCCAGCAGGATATTGGAAGCCCCATACCGTTCCATGCTCTGGCCCATGGATTCCAGGTTTTTCATCATGGCGGGCATATCTCCAGCTTCAAGGGTATCGGCGTAAAGATAGAGTTCTTTCATTTTGCGGTAGGAATTGACCCCGCCTTTAAGAATTTCCGAGAGATTACGGCTCGAATTTGTGTTCGAAGTATTGGCCGGTGCTGGTAGAGGGTTTGCTGCGATACTGCTGCCTGTGGTGGCAGTTAAAGTGGAGGGGCTGTCATTTGCTGAAGCGGGACTTGTGAGGGAAGAGGACGCTGGAACTTTGGGCGGTACAAGGTAACGTCCGGCTACAAACCCCATGGCTAGGGTGACGGTTGCGACGCTTACAAGAAGGAGCCATTTACTCATAATCAAATCCAGACCGGAACCTACCATGGGATTGGAAGACGGTCAGTATAATAAAACGCGACGATACCTGGAAAGCCGCAGAAAAAAACATTGGGTTTGCGATTGTGCTCCGATACATTCAGTTCGTGTCCCTGACCCAACTACTCGGTGAACTTGCCCGGCAAAGCGGCTGTGAGAATGCTGGATTGCACGAATCACTTGAACAAGCCAGAATCCAACAGCGATCACTGATTGGAACAGTGCTGGAGGAGGAAACGCTGGATGAGGTCAGGTTTTTGGGTGGAGTGAGCTCCTGGTTGGGAGTGCCCTGGTGGGATCAGGCCGTCCTGGAAGTTCCCGCAACGCTCAGGGTAAAATTTCCGGCGCGGGTAGCCTTGCGATACCAATTATTACCTGTGGCTGAAGATGATCAGGCCTTTTGGATCCTGACCTATGATCCCTTCGACTTGGTTGCCAAGCGCGTGGCAGCACAGACCATCACAGACAAGCCGATTCACTGGATGATGTCCACCCGCCGTCGTATTTTACAGGCACTGAGGCAGGGCTATGGTGTCGGCGCGGAAACATTTGACCAGATTCTGGAAGGTCGCGAAGTAGACGAGGCCCTGATGGAAATCCAGCAGGAGGTCAATGTCCTGGACCAAGACGACTCCGAGGCTTCCGTGGTCAAATTCGTCAACCAGATCATGCGTGAGGCTCTGGAACAAAACGCGACGGATATTCATGTGGAACCATTGGCGGATGACCTCCAGATCCGTTACCGTATTGATGGTCTTCTCCATGAAGTTCCTGTTCCTCCCAGGATCAAGGTGCTACAGGCCTCGGTTCTGTCCCGTATCAAGATCATGGCACATCTGGACATTGCCGAGCGACGCCTGCCCCAGGATGGCCGTATCAATCTGGAACTGGAGGGGCAGCAAATTGACGTCCGTGTCGCGACCATCCCCTCTGTCAGCGGGGAAAGTGTCAGTCTGCGTTTACTGGGGCAGCAGAAGTTCGAGTTTGTGCGGTTGGGGCTGGATGCGAACTATGAGGCCAAGATCATGCAATTGTTGGCCATGCCGAACGGAATTGTGTTGGTAACCGGGCCGACCGGCTGCGGAAAATCCACATCGCTCTACACATTCCTATCAAGCCTGAATACAAAAGAAAAACGTATTGTAACCATTGAAGATCCGGTTGAGCACAAGCTTGACGGCGTGATCCAGATTGCGGTGAAACCGGAAATCGGGCTGACTTTTGCCGTGGGCCTGCGAAGCATTCTGCGAGGTGATCCCAACGTGATCATGGTGGGGGAAATGCGCGATTTCGAAACCGCAGAGATTGCCGTGAGGGCGGCCTTGACCGGCCACCTCGTCTTCAGCACTCTGCACACCAATGATGCGATCGGAGGCATAACACGCCTGATTGACATGGGAGTGGAGCCGTTCCTGGTAGGTTCTGCAGTCAGGGCCTTCATTGCCCAGCGTCTTGTGCGTTGCCTTTGTCCGCATTGCAAGACCGTTGCCAGCCATCCTCTAACCTATCTCAAGAGCATCGGGTTTCCTTTACATCAGGCGGGGCAGATCTATCAGGCCAATGGCTGTGAAAACTGCCGTGGGACGGGCTATTCGGGAAGAACCGCCATTTATGAAATCTGCATGGTGTCCAACAAAATGGCCGACCTGATCACACAGCGTAAACAGGCCACGGTGCTCCGTCCACTGGCACTGGAGGAGGGAATGATTCCTCTCCGGCATTATGGTTTCGCCAAGGTGTTAGCCGGGATCACCACGGTGGAAGAAGTGGTTCGTGTCACGGCTGCAGATGTCGATGTGCTGGATGAATAATTATGCCACTTTTCACTTACCATGCAATCGGGTCAGAGGGCCGCAAAAAGGATGGGGAAATCGAGGCCCGCAGTCGTAACGAGGTTTTTCGCAGGCTGGAGCAGGAAGGGCTGCAACTTGTATCCCTCACTCAACAGGACATCAAGGCGACGATACTTCCTGAGGAAAGAAAAAGCCGTAAGGTAATTTTCGCAGGAGAAAAAATCCATCTTACCCGCTCTCAGATTATTATTTTTACGGAAGAACTCAGTGATCTTTTGGAGGCAGGGCTCCAGTTGGAACCGGCACTGCGTGCGATGGAGAGGCGCAATGAGTTGGGGGGACTGAAAGCCTTGGTAATTTCAGTAAGGGAAAAGGTGGTGGAGGGTATCAGTTTTTCCACGGCCTTGCGTTCGGTTTCGGACAGTTTCGGCGAACTTTATTGTAATCTGGTTTCAGCAGGGGAGATCAGCGGCTCTCTGCCCAACATCCTCCGGAAACAATCGGATTATCTCAAGACTTTGGATGAGCTGCAGAATCGTGTGATCCAATCCCTGATTTACCCCTGCTTCATCGTGGTGGCAGGTATTGCCCTCATGATTATTTTCATGACCTATCTGGTTCCGCAGTTGACCAAACTCTTGAAAGAAACCGGCAAAGACATGCCCTTTGTCACACGCGTCCTCATTGATTTTAGTGACTTTGCCACGCGTTATGGGCTTTTTATCCTGGTGGCCGTTGTGCTTGGTGCGATTGGACTCTGGATGGTTCTCCAACAGCCAAGGGGTCGGCTTTGGTGGGATGAAAAGAAATTGAAATTGCCCCTTTTGGGGAGTGTTGTTGCCGCCCGTTATTATGCCCAATTTTCCCAGACCTTGGCCAACCTGGTCGGTAACGGTATCCCGTTGCTGAATGCCCTGAAACTGATGCAACCGGCTACTCCCAACCTGTTCTATCGTTTCCTACTTTTGAAGGTGGTCGATGTAGTGGGTGAGGGCGGTAGTTTTTCAAGAGCCCTGAAAGGGGTGGGTCATTTCCCCCCTCTTTTTATCGATATGGTCTCGGTGGGAGAACAGACTGGGGATATGGGGACGGCTCTGGGAAAAGTAGCGGCCCGCTATGACCGGGAACTGAGCCGCCGCATTCATAGGCTTACAGCTCTGATTCAACCGACCATCATTGTGATCATTGCTCTGATCGTAGGGGTAGTTGCCTACGCCATGATTAGCGGCATCTTCCAGACTATTTCGGGTTTAAGAATGAGATAACGGCACCTATATACCTTTTGTAGGGTAAGAAGCTGTGAAAGAAGTGGACATTTCCCGTGTTGCAGGTGAAAAAACCCTGACGCGAGGAGTGAACGAGGAGCCTATCTGGAAGTGATAAGGGGCGAGAGTGCGACGAAGCGTGAGTGGCCTTTACGCCGCAACCAAATTGGGCTGAAGCCGGGAAGGCTCCCTGCATTGCTTTAGCTCCGGCCCCTGTCGGGGTTGCCTTCCGGTTGCGGGTACATTGATCTTACTTCGAAAATGTGGACAAACGATAAGAGGTGCTAAAAAGGAAAAGCATCTATGAATAATGTTAAAACGCAGCGTCACTACGATCAGGACTTCAAGCAACAAGCGGTTGCTTTGATTCAAAGCGGGGACAAAACCATCGAATAAATCGCCCAGAACCTGGGCATGCCGACCAAGACTTTGGCCTGTTGGAGGCGGCAGCAACTTAAATCAGGCCACGCCGCAGCCCCGAGCGTTTCGGGTCTACCGGATCAGGCCCAGATCCTGGCTTTAAAAGCCCAGCTCAAGGATGTGGCCTTGGAGCGGGACATCCTAAAAAAAGCCTTGGCCATCTGTTCCCAGTGGAAAGCTCAAGGCAAGTTCGATTTGAACTGGTAAAACAGATGGCCCAAGCCTGTCACTGCTCACAAAGCAAAACCTCCCGTGTGCTGGAAGTCTCCCGCAGTGGAGCTTGCGCCCATGCCCGCAAAGCGACCAAACCCACTAAAAAACACGATCAACTTCTCACCATGAAAATCAAAGACTCCTTTGTTCTAAGCCGTCAAACCTATGGTTCACCCAGGATTCAATTCGATCTGCGTGATCAAGGCCTGCGTTGCGGTAAAAACCGTATCAACCGCCTGATGAAAGCCTCGGGCCTGCGCCCCAAGCAGAAGCAAAAGTTTCGCCCCATCAGTACTAAATCCGACCCCGGCCATCATTCCAAAATCGCTCTCAACTGGCTGGCCAGGGTTCCCTCCCCGGACAAGCCTGACCAGATTTGGGTGGCTGATATCACCTACATCCATACCCAGGAAGGCTGGCTTTACTCGGCCGGGATCATGGATCGGTGTTCACGCAAGCTGGTTGACTACCACAGTGGGTATGATCTCACTACCGCGTTGATCACCACCGCCTGGAACAAGGCCCACAAAGCCAGGAGACCGGCACCCGGGCTGCTTCATCATTCCGATCGGGGCTGCCAATGCACCAGTAGTGAATTTATTAAGCTTCTGCAACATGGCGGCTTTGCCGCCAGTATGAGTCGTAAAGGCATCTGTTATGACAATGCTTTCAAGGAATCCTTCTGGGCCACCCTTAAAGCCGAATGCTTCGGCACGTTCATCCCTCCGACCAAAGCTCAGGCACGGATGATGATCTTTGACTACATCGAAGCCTTCTAAAACAAAAGGCGCAGACATTCCTCCCTGGGCATGATCTCCCCGGATCAATTTGAGAATTATCTTCTCAACCCAAACCTAAACAACTAATCTCTTAACTGTATCTCCTACGCTGTCCACGTTTTCGAAGTAAGACCGGAATGGCCACAGGCGGAGAGCCTGTTTTGAGGCGCTGACACACGGGCTGTATAAATGGCTTTTAAAGCGCCGCCAAGCCGTTATAGTTGTGTAAAAGCCCAATCTCCCATGACAGGTTATGCCCGGCCATGGGAAAGAGTGTTTAAACCCGAAAAAGCAGTGTAGCGTGGATTTCAAATGACTCCCACGATGATCAGAACCGAAAGTAACTATGGCAACTAAAAAACGCAGACTGAAGTCGAAGCACGGATTTGGGATCAGCCGGATCGACCAACCCGAAAAAAACAACCATGGATTCTATGTGCGGTTGCAGCGGGCAAAGGTGAAATTTTCAGCTTATTTTTCCGATAAGAAGCATGGGGGAAAGGCCTCTGCCCACAAGGCAGCCCAAGCGGCAGTCAACAAGTACCTCAGGAAAATTCCTCCCGCCACAAAGGTAAATCTACTAGCTAAAGATAAAACGCCGCACCAAACCCGGTCAAGTTCCGGTGAAGCAGCGCTGATCAAACTCCTGGTCGAGAAGCATCAACTGGAGATCAGTCTCAAGGAAGTGGATGACCAGATCCGTCAAAGGATCAAACAGCTTGAGTTTACCGGTGCATCCCGATCCCGGTCATCGAGGGCTCCTTATGGCCAGCTCCGGGGGCTGGTTTTGGCCTGTCTTGGAGGGGCGGGAAGAAGTGGAATGACTGTCCCTGAGATCGCTCAAAGCTTGGGTCGCAAAAGCACCGGTCTGCACGTTTGGTTTTCGACTAAAGGAAAAACTATCAAAGGGTTGAGCAAGATAGCCAGGGGCAGATTTGCCTATCTTGGTGATGCCAAAACTCCAACCAAGCTATCTAAGCGCGCTAAAAAGACTCCGCGCAGTGGTCCAAGACCATAAAAGAAAACCGTTCAAGCCGTTGAAAGTGTCCGCGTCGGTTCGAGTCTCAAAACCCGAATGCGCTTGGAACATTCCGGCCTATATTCTTTCGAGTTTTATCAAAACGGGAAGCTGACGGGGCTCATTTCGGTGGAACTATGGGTTTTACTCCCCTTAATCCCAAGCCAACGATTGAGGTTTCCATTTATGAAAAACATAGGGAGGAGCTCTGTCTGAAGGCCTCGCTGAATGGCCAAAATGCAAAACGGTTGGTTCGCTTCTCCATTCAGCAGCTAACCTTTGTGAAGCGATTTGGGTTGCGTCTCAACATTCAACATTTGTAAATCAGTTGTGAGCGTCTCATCATGAGCAGTAACGCGGCCTTTGAGGATTAATCGGGCCGGAGCGTTTGGCTAGGATCTCCGTCAAGGTCTAGAGTTGCGGGAAATTTATATAGTGATAGCTAGGTATTGAAACGCTTTGGAACAATACTTGAGACCATTTGGGGGTTGAAAAATATATGGATGACCCCGCTAAATGTTGAATGTGGAGACGTGACCCTGGATGCATAGGCCGCAGTAAAACGTGGACGGGGCGTCTTTTGTCATTTTCAGGGGGACGAGCCGAATGGAAGAACGATCCGAAGAAGACTAGCCGTGTTTAGTTAGTTTTGGATTAAGTGCCGAGCAGAAGGCAACGATCCGAAAGAGACATTGTGAGTAATGAAAAATGACGAAAAAGGCCTTGAACCCTGCTACGGAACTCCTAAGCTAAAAAAATCGCATTGACCCCTTCGGCTTGCCCCACCGTTGCTCGGCTTTAATTCACAGTAATCATTGGCAATATAAATTGACGAAATTGTCGGAAGGAAAAGAAATTCAATGAACAAACAAAACATCCACGAAATGACTCGACGTAACCTTTTAAAAATATCCGCGACCCTTGGCGTCGGGATCATCGGACTACCGCTTTATGGAGCTGATAAAAATATGAAAAATAGCAAAACTATGACTTCTAAAAAATCTGTCTTGTCCGTCGGGCTGCAACCGAAGCTTATAGATTTTTCCGATTCGGCTTACGCAGCATATCCTGGAATGACGGCTGCGAAGGTGCAGGGTGGATTGGATAAGGATATTGCCGCACTGAACGCTATGGGATATGACGCAAGCTTGTGCCTTACTGATTTTGGAGAAACTGCCGAGTCCGTGATTCGCTCAACGCTACAACAAAGACATTATGACTGCATTGTGATCGGAGCGGGCCTACGCACTATTGGTAAAAATTTTCTTCTGTTCGAGAAAGTGCTTAATGTTGTTCATGAGTTTGCCCCGAAGGCACGTATTTGTTTTAACACGGGACCCTTCGATACAGCCGAAGCGGTGAGGCGTTGGATACCGATTACCTAAGAACTTCTATTGCTTGCGCCGGTCAGCGCCAGTTTGGCGATGCGGCTCTCGTAATAAATCGGCTTCGTCGCCTCATCCGCCGCAGCGCGCTGGATAAAACAACACTTGGTTCAGGCCAGACGTTCGACATGCCAACCTGCGGTCACCAACAGTCCAGTATCCTTCTCGTTTATGTGCTCTGAGAAGATCGCGAGACACACTAAGTCAGTTGGACGCGTAACACCGACAAACAGCTTCTTGCAGTGTTCAATTGCTGTGACCTTTAAACTAGTAGCGCTCTGAGATCCTGTGAGGATCGGCAGCAGCGACTTTAGGTCATGAGTCTTCGTAAATGTTTCAACAACAAGAGTTGCGGCATGGGTCTCGCCTTTTATGGCGTGGATGGAGTCGAACCGTATGTTAACCTCACCAGTCTCGCCGCGGTATAGAAAGATATTCTCAGCTTCCGCTTCGCTCGAATCTTCGGGAGTCGGCTCTGGTTCGGGGTTGCCGCTCCATGCCAAGAACTCAATAACCTTTGAATTATTCGTATCTGGCATGATTGCTTTCAGCAGCACAACTAGGCTCTCAATCTTTTCGTTCCATGTATTCTGGGATAGGTCAGCATCTGGCCGGAGAAGATCCCACATCAGCTTTTTGAACTCTAGATATAAGTTGCCTGTTTTAAGGAAGTCCGTCAGTTCGGTGCGAGATTTGATAAGCGGTTTTTGCTTTTCGGGCGTCGCGCGGCGAACGGCTTCCAACACGCCACCTGCAATTCTCATGGTCGGCTCAGCAAACGAATTGTCTTTGCTCACCAACGCTCGGGCTTCGATGACAAAGCCATAAAGTGAGTCCGGGGCCTGAGCCTTGCGACTGAGGTCGGATTGGAAGTTTTTCCAGTAGTCGCCAATCGCTTCCGGAAAGTTCTTCTCTTTGGACTCTTTAACATTCTTCCGCCCACCAATAACACACACACCATTCTTTAGGCGGCTGCATTCAGGAACCTCACGAAGCACTAAATCAGCAAACGCTGTGACGACCCGCTGAATCGAACCGCGATCAAACACGAAGATCGTGTGCTTCCTTTTGATGCAGACAACAGTCGCCTTGAGAGTTTGCGGTGCGACAACAGTGAGCGGTGATGCGAATCGGGCGATGTCATCTCCAAAACGATGTGTCTCAGACAACGGCAAATTCGGGCGGCGCCCAAACAGTTCGGGCGCAATTATCGGCGCAGTGTCGAAATTGAAGATGGCTTGGTTCTTGTCACCAAACTTCTGCATCACGCAACCATCTGCTGAAAACAGTGTCTCAAGGATTCGATCCTGACTTTCATTGGTGTCTTGCAGTTCATCGACAAAAACCCACGGAAACCTATGTCGAATAATATTGATGAGGTATTTCCGTTTAACAAGGCATGCCTCGGCATACGCATACATGTCGTCAAATCGGAAATATCCATCCTGAGCCAACCGTTCTTTTAGACGCTTCAGTTGTTGACCGGTAGCAGACTCCGGCCTTGGAAATCGGCTATTCCCTGCTGCTGGGTTTGTGACGCTCAAGTGAGCACCATCAAATCTCAATCCTCCAACAATAGTCTCCAGTCCTTCCGATCGATCCTTGAGGGCATATTGGGCTGTGGAAAACTCCGGTTTTGAAAAACTGGCTAAGGAGCGCGCGGCGAATTTGTCATTGTCGATTGCCGTAATTTCGATCCCCTCTTGCCGGAGATAAGGGAGCGCAAGAAACCGGTCAACGAACGTCTGGAATGTCCCGATGAAATGCGGATATCCGAGCAGTTGAGCCAATGATTTGGACTGACCAAGCCGGGATTCGATTTCCCTCCTAGCAACATTTGTGTGGGACAGAACCAGGACGCCCCGATCTGACCACCGCCACTTTTTTGCAAGCAGGGCAAGTTTGGCCGTCAGAATTGTCGTCTTTCCGCAACCCGGTCCGGCCTGAATATCGCAACTGGCCGATGCTTTTAGCACCGCAATCTTTTCAGATGAAGAAAGGTCAATGGCGAGTTCTTTCGCCAGCGAAGCAATCTCAGCATCGTCGAACTCAAGCTGCATCGGCATTGACGGGAATGCTTGGGGTGGTGCCACAGGCGTATTCGAGCGCCTCAATGAGATAAGCAGGCAGCTTTTTACGCATTGCGGCTGGGGTTGGGTTAGCATCTTTGAGAACAGCGGCGAGTTGCTGCGCGGTTTCAACTTTGGACGCCTGCTTTTTGAACAGAGGCTTGAACACGAATGCTGCCAACTGCCGCGCTGATGGCTTCTTTGCCTCCTCTGCGGTAAACGCTGCCTCAGCGGCAGCAATGGCAACTTGATCTGGTGCGGTTCCGGTCTCTGACAACGCTTTCGCTGCGGCGATGGCCATGTGAAGTTCTTTCGCGAGGCCGAAAAGCGCCAAGTCGTATTCAAGCGTCCATTGCGGTGAGACGAATGTCTTTACCAGCTGCCCGTCATACTTCTTTAGAGTCGCTTCGTGCTGCGCAACTTTGCCCTCCGTAATAAGAACACTCTCCGTCTTGCGGACACCGAGATAGTGGGACGCTTCATCAGGCGGGAGGTCGCGATCAGATATGCATGCCACCGGTATCGGCAGTGCGGGTCCCGATGCTCGCTGAAATATCCTGCCGTAACGGAAAAGACCACGATGCCCGACGTTCACGATGGATACACCGTTGCGCGAAAGGGAAGACCCGATGAGTTCCGCCAAAACGGGAAGTAAAATATTCTCGGCGTCTCCTTCCACGATAACCACACCTCTCGCAAAAAACAGATTGGCCCTCGTCGCATCCAGAAACTTTTCAAGAAAGCGATAGTCGCCGGGAGCTAAAACAGTATGGCCCTCAGACAACGGGAACACTCTACCGCGATCCACAATGGAAACATCCGCCAACTTGGCTTTTGAGGCCAGATTCGGGCTGTGCGTCGTGAGCACTGCCTGAACTCCCGATGCGATTGCTTCCTCTTCGAGAAACTCCATTAAGCGAAGCTGAAGTTGCGGGTGCAAATGCGCCTCTGGTTCCTCGACAAGGAGCAATGGCAGTCCGGTTTCAGCAGACTGGCTTAAAAGGAGTAATTCCGCAGCTATGAACAATAGATTCTTGAGGCCAATTCCATGTCGAGTGTGGTCCGTCACACCTTCTTTGGTAAGCCACAATTCAAGTTTCTCAAGAATGGAGCGGAGTCCAGCCTTCCCGTGAATCGTGATTTCTCCCGTGAGCTTTTCCGTGCCCACTGAGAGTTTTTGCAGGTAATCAGAGTTTAGTTGATTGCGGGCCGCCGCGATAGCGGGACTCGCCGCAATCCATTGATCTGTGGTCTCGACGATACCACGCAGCGTAGAAGGCGGTGGTTGTGGCTTTCCAGGCTCGAAAGGCGGCAGATCACTAGGCTTGTCTTCGTCTTTGAACGCTGGATGGTTGAGAAGTAGTTGTGAAAGACGCGATCCTCGACCTGCCGCCATTTCGGCATCCGCATCACGCAGCGGCTTGAGATAAGTCAAACGCAGAAACGATCGGATCTCCCCGTCAACAGCCTTCCCTTGCCCATTTGGTCCGGTGCGCGTCGATGAATCAACCAGCCAGACCTTAGCACCAATCCTGTTTGTTCTCTCAACCCGATGAGCCCGGAGAGTAAGTTCCAAAATCGGCTTTCCGTCGGTCAGGGAAAGCCATTCGAGAAACCGCGCGGCTTCAGCGTCTGAAAGGTCCTCGAAACGACAATAGATCGAAAATTCATCAGCAACGACTCCATTCGAAAAGTGAAAATCTTCTTCGGTGATACGGAGCCAATCCTGGCTCGTTGTTCCCAAGACGAGACGGAGAGCATCGACAATAGCCGATTTACCCGAATCGTTTTGCCCAACCAACAAGGTCAATCCGGGGCGGATTGCCAACTCTAAATTGGCAGTATTTGCCTGCGCCCCATAGATACGAAAATTGTCCGCAGATAAATGTGTTAGTCGCATAGTGTATAAGAGGGTGCAATTGCGCGGCTGATGTCGCCTTCGCCGGGCTGGTTGGAGGATTCAGAAAATGGGGTCAGGCCGTTGTTTGTTAGTTTTCCGGTATCTCTTCCGTCTTTCCGTGTATGGACTGGATTCTAAAAATGGGGTCAGGCCGTTATTTGCTATTTCTTAGGCGGTATGTCTTTAGATCGTCGTTTGGGGCAGGTCGATCGGCGAGAGACAAGGCAATCTTCATTGCGGCTGAGCCTGGCAGGTTCGAGCGGAGGCGGCAAGGCGCAAGTCGCTGTTATCAGAAGAATTAATCAGGAAAACTTGATGCTCGGGTTGAGCGGGGGCACGCACTATTGGTAAAAATTTTCTTCTGTTCGAGAAAGTGCTTAATGTTGTTCATGAGTTTGCCCCGAAGGCACGTA
>ENA-ORBV01010026-ORBV01010026.1-microbial-mat-metagenome-genome-assembly--contig:-NODE-10026-length-15306-cov-19.730842_pt1 | contig 15306 bp, 10 predicted proteins | sample MGYA00237777_ERZ505514 | MGnify/ENA primary metagenome ERZ505514 (study PRJEB26160, sample SAMN06269048) | microbial mat metagenome | isolation source: Oligotrophic lake microbial mat | place... | reverse complement strand
GGGCGTGATGCTATGTTTGATTTACTGGCCGACCGCGGATTGCTGGTCACCAAACGAAAGCGGAGAGGCCCGGTGACCACACTATCGAAACATCGTTTTAAAAAGTATCCCCACATTGTTCGTGATTTTATTCCCATTGCTCCCAACCAGCTTTGGGTCAGCGATATAACCTACATTCATCTCCATGAAGGCTTTGCTTATCTATCATTAATTACAGATGCGTACAGCAGAAAAATTGTAGGGTTCTATTTGAGCAGAGACCTATCAGCAAGAGGACCTTTGGCTGCATTGAAGATGGCGTTGATTTCAAATCCGCATCATGATGATCTTATTCATCACAGTGATAGAGGGGTTCAGTATTGCTGCGATGAGTATGTGAAATTACTGGAACATCATGAAGTTAAGATCAGCATGACCGAGAAAGGTGATCCGTTAGAAAATGCATTAGCAGAAAGAGTGAATGGAATTTTGAAACAAGAGTTACTGGAAGAAGTATTCGTTGATTATGAAACTGCGCAACGAGAAGTTGCCGTTGCTTGTAGCACGTATAATCATCTTCGCCCACATGGAAGTATTGATAATCTAAAGCCAGCGCAAGCGCATCAGTTAAGCGGTACGCTCAAGAAGCGGTGGACGAACTATTGGCAGAAGAACAAAGGAAAGGAGGTCTCGATGGTATAGCCCGCTAAGGCGGGCAGGTTTTAAAAGGCATAAATCAGAAAAAGTAATGATGGAAAACAAATCCGTTACAAAGTGTAAACCTTATAACGGACTCATTACTTCATCTGACCGGGATTAATCCTGGCGGGGTGCTCCTCAGCATTGCCCGCTTCCGCTTCATCCGGTAATCAAATGTAAAGCGATTTCAGGACTAACTAAAAAGTGTAAATTTGTATCAGGACTTTTAACCAAAAAGTGTAAACTTTTTTCAGGACGAGTCATCTTGCAATTTGCAAAATGGACAAATGAGAAGGTTTATTTTGTGTGCAGAATGAAAAGTAATGCCGTGTATGAAGTGGTCAACAGGGTGTTTGAGCAAACACCCCAACCTAAAGAAGCGGGTGTACTCAAAGAGGAGCATGTTCAGTTAAAGTACCATGAAGATAAAGTGGAAAAAACACTGTGCCTGCGCAAAATAACATATCAAGATGATAAAGGCCGCATCTATATATTCAGTTGCAACAACTTTGAGATTACAAACCAAGAGATCGCCTTCTTGTACAAGAAACGTTGGAACATTGAGCTGTTGTTCAAAAAGCTAAAACAAAACTTTCAACTCCACTATTTCTATTCCGAAACAGAAAATGGTATCAAGACCCAGGTTTGGTGTACGCTTATTGCGCACCTGTTGTTAAAAATACTGAGCGTCAAGGCCAATACCAAAAAAGCATTCTCCACCATCTGTGCTATCATCAGAATACATTTGATAAGCCTGCTCGAATTGTTTTGGCTCATCGAAAACACGCGCAGGACTTACACAAAAAAGAAAAGAAATAAAGACCCTGTGCTTCAAACTGAAATGTTTTAATTTTAGGGGGAGGTAAGTTTTGTGATTCCGCAATAATCTACTCATATAAACAGCAGAAGGAATATTTTATTGACCTTCTGTCTTTTGTCGTTTAGTAGTGATTAATTTAATAGGATTTATTGCTAATTTTAATAGAACAAACAATTTTCGCAATGAAGATAAAAAGTTTTCTCGAAATAGCAACCTGCTTAACAATCGAATTATTACTTTTTAACTTTTATTCATGTAAAGAAAATGAGACACTTCCCTGCGGTTGCTCGGGTATTGACGGTAAGGCAATAGAAGAAACTTATGGCACAGTATTCATGCATGAGGAAAAACCTTACCTGATAACACTGGAATCAGGATATATTACCTCTTGCGATACAACCAAATTCTTAATAAGCGGGCAGGTATTTGAAAAGGTAGTTGGCAAAGTAAAATCTACTTGCACTACGATTATAGACACAGCCTATGCCTATCATGAACACTTTGACTACAAGGCTTCTTATTTTGAAATTTATTCGTTTAAAGAATTAACCTCGCCATTATTGTATAGTCCCATTACATGGAAACAGTTTACGATTGAAATTATTAAGTCTGAAGATTTTGGATATCCAAAAGGATTTGGATTCAAAATCACAAATAGCAATAATGGATTTAACTTGGTTCAGCCGATTCTTCCTGTAGCTGGTTTCGTCCCATGTAAAACAGAACAAGATGCTGTATTAGTCGCCTTTCTATATGTATCAAAAATGTATTTGCAGTCTGCCAGTTTAGTTTCTGTTTACGAAACTGAACTTGAGTTCTTGGGTGTCTACACACCCTAATTTTATTTAGAATATTTTCAACTTGGCTTACTATTAGAAATCCCCTGCCCACATTGGTGTTTTTTCACCAACGTGCATGAGCAGCTTGAAGTTCTGATTTTTTATGCTGATCTCTAAAAAGATTGCGTTAAGCATTCGGATGTTTGGTGGTGACCTTGCCCGCTATTCCTCAAACCACCAAAGACGACATAATAAAAAAAGCCCCGCATTTGCAGGGCTTTTTCTTTTTGAATCATTTTCGATTATGATCCACACGCTTCACACTCATCTGGATTGTCCAATGAGCAAGCCATGTCGGCTCGCTTCTGGTCAAGATCTAAATCTTGTGTTTGTTCGTACGGAATCTCCTTTTGCGCTTCAGCCTTCATAGCATACACAGCAGCCGGCTCTTTTACTTTGGCGCCTACGGTTGCCGCTTCAGCAGCAACAAATGGTTGATCCATTGCTGTCTTATCCAAAGTAAATTTGATAGCATCAGCAGCAGCTGTTGAGCGCAGGTAATACATACCAGTTTTCAACCCTTTCTTCCAGGCATAGAAATGCATAGAGGTAAGCTTACCAAAGTTTGGATCGGTTAAGTGAATATTCAAACTCTGAGATTGACAGATGTACGCACCGCGGTCGGCAGACATATCAATAATAGACTTTTGAGAAATCTCCCAAACAGTTTTGTAGATGTCCTTTAGGTTTTGAGGAATCTCAGCAATTGGTTGAACTGAACCATTGGTAGCAATCAACTTCTGGCGCATGGTTTCACTCCATAGACCCATGCTAATCAAGTCTTTCATCAAATGCTTGTTGGCAATGATAAACTCACCTGATAAAGTTCTGCGGGTATAAATGTTTGAAGTATATGGTTCAAAACATTCGTTGTTACCTAAAATCTGAGAAGTAGAAGCCGTTGGCATAGGCGCAAGCAATAATGAATTGTATACACCATGTTGTTTCACTTCTTTCTTCAAGTTATCCCAATCCCAACGCTTGGAGCTTGGGGTTACTCCCCACATATCAAATTGGAAAATTCCTTTTGATACGGGTGAGCCTTTAAATGATTCGTAAGCACCATTTACTTTAGCCAATTCCATAGAAGCTTCCATGGCAGCATAGTAGATAGTCTCGTGAATATCAGTATTTAAACCACGCGCCTCTTCAGAATCGAAAGGCATGCGCAACAAAATGAACGCATCCGCTAAGCCCTGAACGCCAATACCAATCGGACGGTGACGCATGTTAGAATTGCGCGCTTCAATTACGGGGTAGTAATTCACATCAATAACCTTATTCAGGTTGCGTGTAATTACTTTCGTGATGTCATATAGTTTTTGATGATCGAATACGCCTTCTTCAGTTACAAACTTGGGAAGCGCGATAGAAGCAAGATTACAAACAGCAACTTCGTCAGGTGATGTGTATTCGATAATCTCAGTACACAAGTTACTTGACTTGATAGTACCTAAATGCTTATGGTTGGACTTGCGATTCGCTGCATCCTTGTAAAGCATGTAAGGCGTTCCGGTTTCAATCTGAGCTTCAAGAATTTCAAACCAAAGATCTTGTGCCTTTATTTGTTTGCGGAATTTTCCTTCCTTCTCATACTTTTCGTACAAGCGTTCAAATTCTTCGCCATAGCAATCCGCTAAGCCGGGTGCTTCGTTCGGGCAGAAGAGCGACCACATTTCATTGCTCTCAATGCGCTTCATAAACAAATCAGGAATCCACATAGCATAAAACAGATCGCGCGCACGCATCTCTTCTTTGCCGTGATTTTTTTTCAATTCCAAAAACTCGAACACATCGGCATGCCAAGGCTCAAGATAAATAGCAAAACTTCCTTTGCGCTTGCCACCACCTTGGTCAACATACCGCGCTGTCATGTCAAAGTTTCTCAACATAGGTACAATTCCATTGGAAGTACCACCTGTTCCTTTTATATAAGATCCTTTTGCACGCACATTGTGAATGCTAAGACCAATACCGCCCGCAGATTGAGAAATCTTGGCAGTTTGTTTTAGGGTATCATAAATTCCATCAATGCTGTCATCCTTCATGGTAAGAAGGAAGCATGAAGAAAGTTGAGGCTTTGGAGTACCTGCGTTAAAGAGTGTAGGAGTAGCATGGGTAAACCATTTCTCTGAAAGCAAATGATACGTTTCTACCGCAGCAACAAGATCTTCACCATGAATACCCACGGCTACGCGCATCAACAAATGTTGCGGGCGCTCTACCACTTTGCCATCTACTTTCATTAGGTATGAACGCTCCAGGGTTTTGAACCCGAAGTAGTCATAACTAAAGTCACGATCATAGATAATTGCTTCATCAAGTTCGGCAGCATTTTCCTTGATCACTTTCCAAGTCTCTTTCGAGATCAGCGGAGCGTTCTGTCCATTTTTAGGATCGACATACGTGTACAGTCGCTTCATCGTGTTTGAGAAGGACTTACTCGTAACCTTATGCAGGTTTGAGACTGCGATGCGTGCGGCCAGCTTTGCAAAATCTGGGTGCTTGGTTGTTAGTGTTGCTGCAATTTCAGCCGCCAGATTATCTAGCTCTTGCGTTGAAACACCATCATACAAGCCGTTAATCACTTTCATGGCCACTTCTACCGGGTTGACAAAATTGGGATCTAAACCATAGCAGAGTTTTTCAATACGGGCCGTGATCTTATCAAACTTTACGGACTCCCGATGTCCGTCACGTTTTAGTACAAGCATTATTTAGTAGGGTTGTGTTGGTAAAAAAGAAAGTTTAAAAAATGTGACCGAATATATTAAAAATCTTCGTTTAGCGAAAACTTTGGAGAGGAATCTTTATCCATACTGTTCATCACACCCGCTTTTTGGTATTCGGCAACTCTCTTTTCAAAGAAGTTGGTCTTTCCGCGAAGCGAAATCATATCCATGAAGTCAAATGGGTTTTGGGTGTTATAAATTTTCTGGCCCACAAGTTCGTTTAGCAAACGATCAGCAACAAACTCAATATACTCGCGCATCTGAGGTGCGTTCATACCAATTAAATTTACTGGCAACGCATCCGTTACAAACTCTTTTTCAATTTCAACAGCATCCTTAATGATATCAATCACTTGTTCGACTGGCATTTTGCCAATCACATGTTTTGTGTAGAGATGACAAGCAAAGTCGCAATGCAGACCTTCATCTCTGGAGATCAATTCGTTGGAGAAAGTTAAACCTGGCATTAGGCCACGCTTTTTCAACCAGAAGATTGAACAGAATGAACCTGAGAAGAAAATTCCTTCCACAGCGGCAAAGGCAATCAGGCGCTCCTGAAAATTTCCATTATCAATCCAACGTAAAGCCCAATCTGCTTTTTTCTTAACACAATCCATCGTTTCAATGGCGTGAAACAGCTTGTCCTTTTCTTTTGGATCCTTTACATAGGTGTCTATCAATAAAGAATAGGTTTCAGAGTGAATATTCTCAATAGCGATCTGAAATCCATAAAAGAACTTTGCTTCGGTGTATTGAACCTCTCCTACAAAGTGCTCGGCCAGGTTTTCATTTACTATACCATCACTTGCCGCGAAAAAGGCAAGCACGTGTTTGATAAAATGACGCTCACCATCATTTAGGTTTACCCAATCTTTCAAGTCCTGACCTAAATCGATCTCCTCGGCAGTCCAGAAACTAGCCTCCGCTTGTTTATAAAACTTCCAGATGTCGTGGTGGGTGATCGGAAAGAGAACGAAACGGTCTTTGTTCTCTCTTAAAATAGGCTCTACTTGTACAGATTGACTCATTCTAAATGATTTTAAGGGTTGACTATAAATACGTTAGCAAGCAAAACGGGAGTTTATGCTTACGTTGAATACAATTTTTAGTGAGGTAAGACTGTGAATTGTATTCACGATTTAAACAACACCATTGACAAATATTCTAAATGATGAAGGAAAATCAAAGCGTGATTTGTGATCAAAACTTCCACACTCGAATGTACTTTTGGTGTAAGTGTTTGGTAGATAGTTCATTTAAATTCTTTAGTCAATTGAATAGATGAGATGAAAAAAAATTAAATTTTTTTGAGGTCGTCTTTATTAGGTAGAGATCGAAAATTTACTGGTGTCAAACCAATGATATTTTGACGCGTCTTAAAAATAGTTTTGGGCAGAAAAATACCAATACAATGCACACACTGGCTTGAAGCCTGTAGCTTGAGGCTTTTTAGCAAGCGACAATATCAAATTGACATGACACTAGGTATGTGTACATAGATTTTTAATGAATAGTTGAGGCTATACTTATAGTTGAGCCTCGCAGTATCTTTGGGATGAGTGATGTCTCTTCAAAAACACATTTCTGAACTCAGAAACAGCATTTTTAATCAGGTTAAGCAATTTTACATTCAGCTTTTGGTTTTCAATGACTTTGATTTATCTTTGCAGTCCATTTTTAAAATCAATAGGCATGTACGCAATAGTAGACGTTGCAGGAAAACAGTTCAAAGTGGCTAAAGATCAATATATCTATGCTCCTAAGATGGAAGGCGAGGCTGGATCAAACGTATCGTTTGATAAAGTTCTTCTTCTGGATAATGAGGGAAGTGTAGAAGTTGGCGCCCCTACTGTAAAAGGTGTTAAGGTATCTGGTAAGATATTAGAGCATGTTAAGGGAAACAAAGTAATCATCTTCAAAAAGAAAAGAAGAAAAGGGTATGCTGTTAAGAACGGTCACCGTCAGCAGTTTACAAAAGTACAAATCGAGAGTATTGGATAAGTATTAAATCTTGAATTAAGATATGGCACATAAGAAAGGTGAAGGTAAAGTAAAAAACGGCCGCGAATCGGAAAGCAAACGCCTTGGAATTAAGGTTTTTGGAGGCCAAAAGGTAATTGCTGGAAACATTATTGTTCGTCAGCGGGGTACCAAGCATAACCCTGGTCGCAACGTAGGCATCGGTAAGGATCATACCTTATTTGCCCTCACGCCAGGGGTGGTAATTTTTAAGAAAGGTAAAGAGAATAAATCTTTTGTTTCAGTTCAGGCGGAAGCCTAGAATTATAAAATTGTCGTTAAATTTTGAAAGACACCTCCAAAAAAGAGGGTGTCTTTTTTATTTAAAGCTACTTTTTTAGATCATGTCATTTATTTTGACCCTTTGTTCAAAAAAACTTGTCGTTAAAAAAACCTTGTTTTTGGTGCCACTCAAACGAAGGATGTTTGGGTTTTGGGCACTGGGTCAATACGAAGTTCGTTTCTCTATTTTGTGTTAAGAAATAATTAATTAAATTAGCGTTTCATTTAACCTAAACCTTAACCTATGAAGAAGTTTTTACTAGTGTGCTTCTCATTCGCGTTTGTGCTCAGCGCCTGGGCACAAGATCGAGTGGTTTCAGGCAAAGTAACAGCCGCAGAAGATGGCTCGACTTTGCCTGGAGTAAACGTGGTTCTTAAAGGAACCACAAACGGAACCGTTACCGATGCAGATGGTAACTATAGATTAACAGTGCCTGCCGCAGGGGGTAGTCTCATGTTTACTTTTATTGGTCTTCAAACACAGGAAGTTGCTATTGGAGAGCGAAACACGGTCGACATTGGCCTTAGCCAGGATGTTCAGCAGTTGACCGAAGTAGTTGTAACCGCTCAGGGTGTTCAACAAGAGAGAAGAGCATTGGGCTACGCGGTGTCTACTGTTGGCGCATCTCAGATTTCAAATCGGCCCGAAGCAGACATAAGCAGAATATTGCAAGGAAAAATTCCTGGTGTTAATATTACTTCTACAAGCGGTGTTTCAGGAACTGGAACCAACATTATTATTCGTGGATACTCTTCTATTTCAGGAAGTAATCAGCCACTTTTTGTTGTTGACGGAGTGCCATTTAACTCTAACACTAACTCTCAAACTGGTTTTTCAGCGGGTGGTTTAACTACCTCAAGTCGGATGCTAGATCTTGATCCAAACAGTATTGAATCGGTAAGTGTGTTAAAGGGTTTGTCTGCAACTGTTTTGTATGGTGACCAAGGAAGAAATGGAGTTATTTTAGTTACCACTAAATCTGGTGGCAAGGCAAAAAAAGGTTCTGAGATAACCGTTTCGCAATCCTATTTCCAAAATACAATTGCTTCGCTTCCAGACTATCAAAATAATTATGGTGGAGGGTTTCAGCAACTAACACCAACAGCATGGTTTTTTAGCAATTGGGGTGCTAATTTTGCGGATGTGCCTGTGGTTAAAAACCCTATTGGCTTGTCAAACGTGGCTAGTATTAGAAATGCGTTTCCAGAATACGCTATTGATCCCACTCAGCCTTGGGGTCAAGCTAATGCAGCACAAGTAGCCAATGTTGTGGACTATCCAAACAGGGCCTACCCAAATATTGGTGAGTCTTTTTTTAGAAAGGGAAATGTTTATAACACTTCTGTTCAGATCGGAGGAACATCCGGTAAAACCGGATATAACGCAAGTGTGGGATACTCAACGGAAGAAGGATTTACACCAAACAATGATCTTAAAAAACTAAATTTGAGTTTAGGGTTAAATTCTTCTGTTTCTGATAAGATGTCTATTAAGTCTTCATTCCAATTTTCAAATACTGACTTAGCAACGCCTCCACTAAACCCTGGTTTTGGTAGCGGGCCTAATGGTGGAGTTCCTTCTACTTATGCAAACGTAATGTACACACCGCGAAATGTTGATTTAGCAGGACTTCCTTTTGAGAATCCTATTGATAAAAGTTCTGTTTATTATAGAGGGGGAAATGATATTACAAATCCACTTTGGTTAGTGAAAAACTACGCCAATACAAGTGTTGTTTCTCGTTTCTTTAATTCAACTTCATTGAATTATGACCTTAATGAGAATTTTTCGTTAACCTACCGCGTTGGTCTTGATACGTATACTGAAAATCAGGAAGTTAGATATAATAAAGGTGGTGGCGCAGGTGTTAACCTGAATATCCAGAACGGTATTTACAATAGTACGGCTATTAAAAACACTATTTGGAATCACGATTTTATTATTAACTATAAGACAAAATTGTCAGAAAAAATTTCCCTTAGTGCATTGGCTGGGGCAAATAATAGATATGATAGTTACGAGCAATTTGGTGTGTCAAGCGTAGGTCAGGTTGCCTTCGGATTGTTTAATCACTCCAACTTTGCAACTAGCTCATCAAGAAATATTCTTGACAATAGCAGAATGAATTATCTTGAAGAACAGAGGAGAATTGGAGTTTATGCCAATGCTACACTTGAATATTCTGATTTCCTTTATTTGAATTTATTGGCTCGTAACGATTGGACTTCTACAGTAGAGCCGGATAATAGAAGAATTCTTTATCCTGGAGCAAGCGTTTCATTCATACCTAGTTCTGCCTTCGATTTACCAGAAGTAATTGATCTTCTTAAAGTGAGAGCAGGGTTTGGAACTTCTGCTGGTTTTCCAGACCCATATAGCACAAGAAACATCCTCTCGCAAAATACAAGGGCGTTTTCGAACGCGGGCGGAGCTGTTACTATAGGCCAGACTATCAGTAACCAGCTTGGAAACCCAAATTTGAGTCCAGAACTTCAGCAAGAGTTTGAACTTGGTGTTGAAAGCACGTTGTTGAAGGGCAGAATTGGTGTTGATCTTTCGCTTTATCAACGGACAACGAAAGATTTGATAACAAATGCTCCAATTGATCCGGCAACTGGTTTTACGGCAACCCGTATAAATATTGGTAGCCTGGAAACTAAGGGGATTGATCTTGTTTTAAGAGGTACTCCTTTGAAAACAAGTTCTGGGTTTACCTGGGATGCAACTTTCAATTTTGGACTTTACAGATCCGTTGTTACTGAGTTGAGTGCAGGACTTGATGAAGTTGTTTTTTCGGGATTTTCTAGTCTTGGAAACTTTGCTATTGCAGGTCAGCCTTACGGTATAATTAAAGGTGTTGGTATCGAGCGAAATGCTAATGGCGAAAAAATTGTTCTTTCAAGCGGACGCTATAAGGAGACTTCAGATCTGGCGATTTTAGGCGACCCTAACCCTGATTTTACATCTTCGTTAATCAACTCTTTCAGCTTCAAGAATTTCACATTATCATTTATGTTTGAGTACCGCCATGGCGGGGCAATAGTTAGCAATACGGTTAAGGGCGTTTTGGCCAGAGGGTTAAGCACAGACACTGATCAATTAGATCGTTCGTTGAGCCTTATCTTACCTGGTGTGTTGGAAGATGGCACTCAAAATAACATTCAAGTTACCGCTGCCAACTACTTCTTCGATAATTATTTCTTTACCGATGAGGCTATCACCTTCGATGGCAGCACGGTGCGGCTTCGTGAGGCCTCGCTATCATATAGCTTGCCAAAAAGTATTTTAGGTAAGTCGCCATTCAAAGGCATTTCGGTTTCTTTAACCGGTTCCAACCTTTGGTTTAGGGCGCTAAACATGCCTAGGGGTGTAAACTTCGATACCGATGTGCTTAGCACGGGCGTTGGCAACGGTTTGGGATTTGATTATTTGACAGGCCCAAGTGCCCGAAGAATGGGTGGCACAGTAAGTTTGACCTTTTAACTTAAACTAAAATTTAACAATGAAAAATATAGTTAAAGTATTTTTGTTTTTTGGGGTATTCGCAATGAGCTCTTGCGAGCTCGATTATTTGGACAGCCCCAATGAAGTAACCTTGGCCAGTGCGGATCCGAATTTCTTGCTGAATCGTATTCAAATCGATTTTGCCGGTTTCTTTTCAGGCACAAGTTCCAGAGGCGGTAGGGTGGTACGCATGTATCATCAAGCTTCAGATACGTATGAGATCTCGCACCAGGCCGTTAATCAAAATGGCACCTGGGGTGCCTATTCGGGGATGTTGCAAGACATCAAGAGTTTGAAGTCACTGGCTGAGCCAGCGGGTTTTAGGCGGCACCTCGGAATGGCCAAAACGATGGAAGCCTATATACTGATGACTCTGGTTGATACGTTTGGAGATATTCCTTTTTCAGAAGCTCTGGACCCTCAAAAGTTTAATCCAATAGCAGATGAAGGTAAGAGTGTTTATTCAGCTGCACTGGCGCTATTATTGTCGGCAAAAGATGATTTTCAAGCTACCAGCATCGGTACGCCCAACGATTATTTTTATGGAAATAATGCAACAAAATGGATTAGGCTTACCAATACGTTGCAGTTAAGGTATTTTCTAAATTTGAGGCTTACTGAAACGGCTGCGGCAACAACCGCTATTCAAGCTCTTATCACGGAGAATAACTTTTTGCAAACTGGTGACGACTTCGTTTTTACCTATGGAACCAGCGCTTCGGATCCAGATAGCCGTCATCCAGACTTTGCCGGTCAGTTTCCGAATGGCGGAGGCGACTATCAATCTGACTTTTACATGTGGCATCTTACCGAAGGAAAAAAAGATACCCCAGGTGACGCCACGGATTCTCCGGATCCTCGTGCGAATTATTATTTCTATCGTCAAGCAGGAACTAACCCAACGCTTGAGGCTGAATTACGCTGTATAGGTGAATTTTTGCCGGCACACTACCCAATTGACATGCCATGGTGTTTGCCTGGCACGCGTGGCTATTGGGGTCGCGATCACTTAGACCCGCAAGGCATTCCACCAGATGGATTGAGACGCACACTTTATGGCATTTACCCTGCCGGGCATGCTTTTGATAATAACACACCCGGGCCGATGTCAACAGCAAGGGCTGGGCACGAGGGCGCTGGTATTCAACCAATTATGCTTGCGGCCTTTGTAGACTTTATGTTAGCGGAAGTTGCACTTGAATTAGGAATTGGTACCGCCAAAACTTTAATGATTAGCGGAATTACAAAACATATCAACTATGTAAGAAGCTGGTCATTAGCCACAAAAGAAGGGGCTAGAATAACTGCATTTAGCTCAAATGCTGCATTTACTACCAAACGTGCCGCCTATCTGACTATTGTAGGTAATCAGTTTGATGCAGCAGCTACAGCTAAAGATCGATTGCGGGTTATCGCAAGGGAATACTGGATTTCACTATATGGAAATGGCAACGAAGCCTATAACTTGTATAGAAGAACAGGATTGCCGGATAATATGCAGCCAGGTCAGATTCCTAATTTTGGTTCTTTTCCAAGAAGCTTCTTTTATCCGAATGACTATGTTGTAAGAAACAGTAACGCAGCCCAAAAGGCTGATCATAAGGTTCGGGTTTTCTGGGATAATAATCCACCTGATTTTATTAATTAATTCTAAACCAGAAATAAAATGAAAAACATAAAATATATTTTGGGGATTTTGATCTTATCTGCCTATTCGTGTGCTGATGTAGACCCAGCGATTCCGTTTTCCGATTTTAATACCGGGGCGTATTTGAGAACAATAAAGGCTCCTACCACTATCAATTTCTTCGACATTCCTTCGTACAATTTTGTGCTTGAGGTAGAAGCCGTTGACGCGCAGGATGGCAGAACAGTTCAGGAAGTAGATGTTTTTGTAAAGCGTAGACGAGGAGCAACGCTTTCGCCAGAAGTTAAATTAGCCACGGTTCCTGGCTCTGCTTTTGCGACTAATACTACTACTAAGTATCTCAGGGCTACCATAAATATTCCTATTGCTACTGCATTAGCGGCAATGGGTTTCACTGCGGCAGATCTTGCTGGTGGTGATTTCATAGAATATCGGTTAGCTATGCTTGATACCCAAGGCAGAGTTTTTACGAATAGCAATTTATCTCCTGACATTGTAGGAGGGTCGTTTTACAGATCACCTTTCTTCTATCGGGTGGCTGTTGTTTGTCCGTCTGATTTGGCTGGTAGCTATAGTTATGTTACCACCAATATACAATGCGCCAATTGCCCTGGAAATGTGCCAGGGCCTGCGGGATGCGGTCCATCTGTAACAGGCAATGGAACTTTAACCGCAACTACAACTCCGGGCAGATTTGCTGTGTCAGACGCAACGTTTGGGCAATATGGTTGCGCATGGAGTGACAATCCAGCAGCTGGAGTGTTTTTCGTTGATGCTTGCCTCAAGGTGAGCACCGCGGGTTCCGATGGATATGGATTAATTTATACGTTCACTCTGGTTGCCAATACCGGAACCGCCCTAACTATTGATTGGCAAAATGACTACGGAGATGGGGGTAGATCAGTACTAACAAGAACAGATAGTAAAACTTGGCCTGCTGGTTTAACTAATTAAATTTTTAAACAATGAAAAAGGGGGTGAGTGCCCCCTTTTTTTTGTGCGTTATAAAAACTAAAATTTCATGAACTCTAAACGAAAACTGTATATAATCCTATTATTTAGTTTGTTAAGCGGAGTTGCATGGAGTCAAAAAATAGCCGGTATTTTGCAGAATAAGTCTGGGGTTGCGGCTGGGTTTATCTTATTTTCACCATTAAACTCAAAACAGACTTATTTGATAGATGAGTGTGGTAGGGTAGTGAATGAATGGACTAGTAATTTTTTTCCTGGCAATACTTCCTATCTGTTACCAAATGGGAATTTGGTAAGAACTAAAAGACTTGAAAACAACATCATTAGCGGAGGCGGAGGCGGAGGTGGTGTAGAAATCTTTGGTTGGGGTTCTAACTTGATTTGGTCTTTTGAACTAAATACCAGCGTAAATCGGCTTCATCATGATATAGCTCCTCTTCCGAATGGAAATATTTTAATGAACGTTTGGAGTATTAAAACAGAAGCTGAAGCTCTTGAAGCTGGCAGGAATTCTGCGCTTATTGGAGCTGAAAGGGTAGTTTGGTCCGAGCGAATAATAGAAGTTAGACCAATTCCTCCATCTGATTTTGAAATAGTATGGCAATGGTCACTATGGGATCATCTAGTTCAAGATTTTGATGACGCAAAGCAGAATTACGGAGTCGTACACGATCACCCGGAGCTAGTTGATGTTAATTTTGTGCCGCAAGGGGTTATTTCTAATTGGATTCACATGAATGCAATTGATTTCAATGCAAAACTTAATCAGATCGTGGTGAGTTCGCCATTTCTGAATGAAATCTGGGTTATAGATCATAGTACAACAACTGCGGAAGCTGCATTACATTCTGGAGGTTCTTCTGGAAAAGGAGGTGACTTATTATATCGATGGGGCAATCCGCAATCCTATGGAGCGGGAATGCCATCTGATCGTAGATTGTTTGGACAGCATGACGTAAAATGGATAGCAGAAGGTTATCCTTACGCACAGAGTTTCATTTTATTTAATAATAATAAGGGAACTGATTATTCCAGTATTGAAATAATTACTCCACCGTTAAGTGGCCTCAATTATTCTCGGCCGGAACAAGCTTATGGCCCTGCAAACCCGACATACACATTTGAATCAACACCCAAAAGCAGTCTTCATTCAAGAATTATGGGGGGAGTCGAGATGTTGGCAAATGGTAATCTTTTGATTTGCTCATCTCTACAAGGAGTTTTGGTTGAAGTGGGTGCCGCGGGTGACACAGTATGGCGGTATAAAAGTCCAGTTACTGCAAATGGAATTGTGGGAAGGGATTATTTTCCTACTGAGCCAAATTTTGCTAGTGATAACAATTTCAGAGCTAAAAAATACCCACCATCTTTTTCTGGATTTAATGGAAAAGACTTAACTCCACAAGAACCCGTTGAAGGTGAGCCGTGGGCGTGTGAGACTATAACAAGCTTAACGGCAGTTGAAGAAATCTACTTAAACATCTATCCAAACCCAGCAAATGATTTCATTACGGTTCAAGCGACATCAAATGAAATGTTACTACATGTAGTCATTACAGATGTGTTAGGCAGAGTGATGGGAAAATCCTTAGGAGTAGGAGAAATTACTATGAATTTATCAGGATTTCAACCGGGTATATACTTTTTAAGTGATGACTTGAAAAGGTATAAGATCGTAAAGCAATGACAGACTATTGAATCATTTTCAACAAAGTAGTCAACCGAGTCTTCAAACTTCTTCTATCAATAATAAAATCAAGGAAGCCGTGATCCAATACGAATTCGGAACTTTGAAAGCCTTGTGGTAAATC
>ENA-ORBV01010024-ORBV01010024.1-microbial-mat-metagenome-genome-assembly--contig:-NODE-10024-length-15307-cov-4.097505_pt1 | contig 15307 bp, 11 predicted proteins | sample MGYA00237777_ERZ505514 | MGnify/ENA primary metagenome ERZ505514 (study PRJEB26160, sample SAMN06269048) | microbial mat metagenome | isolation source: Oligotrophic lake microbial mat | place... | reverse complement strand
CCTCGGTCAGCTTCGCGCGGAACTCGATCTCTTTATCCTTGGCGTCCTTGAAGGCGTCTTTGTGGTCCGCCAGCATCTCCAGGTCGAAGCGAAACAGCCGCGACATCTCCTCTTCGCCTCGCATCCGCACCAGCAGCAAGGCGTCGGGGCCAAGCGGCGTGTTCAGCCCCAGGTTGTGGCGTTCTTGGACGTATGCGCACATCGCGGCTTCACCCCGCAGAGGAATTCAAAACCTGGAGCCAGCGCGACGCGCCCGGCTCGACTCGAATTCAACGTCTCAAACGCCCGCAAGGAAACTGCGCGAAGGTGATTCCGCCCCCGCCAACGGGCCGCCCCAAGGTCCGCAGAAGCGGTAGACGTGATGATGCCGTTCCGCTATTTGCGCAGCCGATTGGCCGAAGATGTGGCCTCGGACCAAAATGCTTAGGGCGCGACGGGTCGATATCCGATCAAAAAAATCGGAGTGCGAGTCGTACTAGGGCGTGGCGGTTGCTTCGCCGCCATTGCGCGTCGAAAGGGCCAGCCAAATCTTCGGATCGACTTGCCCATTCATCGATCGCACCGAACCGTCCGCCAGGGCGACGTTCACCTGCCCAGCATGGGCGCTGCGGGCCGCCCGCCAACTATACCCGGCGTAGCGCACGTCCATCGCGCCGATCATTATGTTGCCATGGCAATCGAACCGCGGCGAATTGGGCCCTAGGTAATGGTCATACCCGCTGCCGCCGGCCCAGGTGTATCCACGACCCTCGGTGAAGTTGTAAATCACCGAATTGCCGCAGCCCGTGTCGTTCAGCGGCGCGCCGAATGCAAACACGTAGTTCCGCTGTGGATCGACGGTGTTCTGCGGCTTGCCGGTAAAATTAGGGTCGCCGAGCAAACTCTCCGAAAATGCCGCCGTATTCGACGCGCCATCCTTGATCTTCGCCCAAGTCACGGCGGAATTCAGATAGAACAGCCCGTCCGCGTCGAAGGGCGAACCGCCTTCCTTGCCTGAGCCGGAACAGGCCACGTAGTTGAGCGGCCCGAAACCTGAGCTCACCACTGTCGCGCGATCGCTCGGACAAAGATACTCGCTGATCACCTGCGCCACGCCCGGCTTGTTCTCTGGCAACACCGTCAGCGCCGGGCCATAGAGCGGCAGTTCTACGTTGAGCTGGCGATACTGATTCGTCTTCTCCAATCGCGGCAGCAACTTCGCGAACACCGACCAGCCGAAAAACGAATGCGGATGCGACGGGAACCCGGGCGTCGCCTTGGCCATCTTGCCCGCGGGAAAATGCCCCGTGGCATTGGCCTCGACGTGCAGCGCCACGCCGAGTTGCTTGAGGTTATTCAGGCATTGCGTCCGGCGCGCGGCCTCGCGACTTATCTGCAAGGCCGGCAAGATCAGCGCCACGAGCACGCCGATGATGGCGATCACGACCAGCAACTCCACCAACGTAAACGCCCGTGCGCGAACGAAGGCTCTCCGTCGCGCAGCGGGCGTGTTTTCGTCGGTCATGCCAGTATTTTTCCGTGACGCAGGGCCAAGCTTAGGGATTGAGCTTGACCGTCACGGTCTTGAGCTCGGTATACAAATCCAGCGCCGCCTCGCCGTTCTCGCGCCCGTGACCTGACATCTTGAAGCCGCCAAACGGCGTGGTGGTATCGACGACGTGATAGCAGTTCACCCAAACGGTGCCGGCCTTCACTTGCTTGGCGTAGAGGTGCGCCTTGTCGATATCCTTGGTCCAGATCGCCGCCGCGAGTCCGTAGTGCGTGCGATTCGCGCGCTCCAGCATTTCATCGAAGTTCTTGAATGGCAGCACGCTCACCACCGGGCCAAAGATCTCGTCCGTGGCGATCGCCATGTCGTCCTTCACGCCGTCGAAGATTGTTGGCTCGACAAAGAAGCCGCGATCACCAACGCGTTGACCGCCGGTCACGAGCTTGGCGCCTTGCTTCTGACCCAGCGCGACGTAACCCAAGATCTTGTCCATCTGTTCCTGCGAGACCTGCGGTCCCTGCTGCGTGGTCGGATCCATCGGGTCGCCCACGCGGCGTCCCTTGGCCTTCTTTGCCAGCTTTTCGACGAATTCGTCGCGCAACTTTTCTTCCACGAACAACCGGCTTCCCGCCGTGCAGCATTGGCCGCCATGGAAGTAGATCGCATGGAACGCGCCTTCCACGGCGTCGTCGATGTTGGCATCCGCAAAGATCACGTTCGGGCTCTTGCCGCCCAATTCGTAGCTGGTCCGCTTGAGCGTATCGGCCGTCGCCTTTTGAATGATCTTGGCCGTATCGACATGCCCGGTGAAGGCGATCTTATCGACGTCCGGATGCGTACAGAGCGCGGCGCCGGCCGTTTCCCCCATGCCGTTCACCAGGTTGATCACGCCCGCCGGGAAGCCGGCTTCCATCGCCAGGCGGCCCATGATAAGAGCTGTCAGCGGCGTCTGCTCGGCCGGCTTCATCACGATCGCGTTGCCGCAGGCCAAGGCCGGTCCCCATTTCCACGCCAGCATCGCGCACGGAAAGTTCCACGGGATGATCTGCCCGACGACGCCGACCGGCTGCCTCAAGGTGTACGACAGGAAGTTGCCGCGCACGGGCACAGTGCGCCCTTCAATTTTGTCGGCCCAGCCGGCGTAGTAACGCAGGCAGTTGGCCACTCCAGCGATATCCCCCTGGGAGTCGCCGATCGTCTTGCCCGAGTTCAACGATTCCAACGCCGACAATTCTTCCGCGTTCGCATCGACCAGCTCGGCCAATTTGAACAGCAGGCGGCCGCGATCCGCCGCGTCCATCTTGTTCCAAGGGCCGGTCTCCACCGCGCGACGCGCCGCTTTGACCGCGCGATCGATGTCCGCGGCCGTGCCGGCGGAGACTTCGGCGATCACTTCGCCGGTCGCGGGATTAAAGGTCTCGAATTTGCCTCCATCGCTCGAGGCGACCCATTCGTTGTTGATCAAGTGCTTGGTTTGCTTGATCGCCGGCGCAGACTTGCGCGGCGCCGTGGCAGTGGCCATGGGAATATTCCTTAACCTGGCGGCGAGTTGAAGTGGGCGAATGAGCCTCTGAATCACTTCTAGTTGACCGGATAAAACAGCCCCGCGTCAAGTAGCGGGCCGCTCAGCCAACGCCCTCGACAATGCGCAAAACGCGATCGCCACGGGAGAAACACGAAGGCATGGCACGCAGTCGCAGTTACTTGCCGTCCGCCGTGCCCGGCGCCGGCGCGCGGAGATTCTCCGGGCGGTCCGGCACTTCCTCGATCAGCTCGTTTTTGCCGCTGGGCTGTTTCACCAGCCGGAAGGCGTCATAGAGGTCGCCTTTCGCGGTCCGGGCTTCGTAGCGGATCGTGTTACCGTCGACGTGGATGATTTGGTAGAGCTGCGTATCCTCGGCCACGCGCTTCATGACCGGCAGCTTGCCGTTGTCGTACATCTTCGGGCCGCTGACCGACACGACATAGACCGTGCCGCCGTTGTCGCCGAAGTAGTTCACGCCGGTCGGCACGTTGTCCCCCAGCACCTGGCCGCTGCGCGCGTAGGTGTGGTCGTGCCCTTGCAGCACCAGATCGACGCCGTACTTGTCGAACACTGGTTGCCAAAGTTGGCGTAGGTGGACGTTGTCGCGATCCTTCGCGCCGGAGTACATCGGATGGTGGTAGGTGAGCACCGTCCAGTTGTTGGGATTATGCGACAACACGCCCGCCAGCCAGGCGGCTTGTTCTTCATGGCGTTCGTTGGAATTCAGAGAGACGATCCGCACGCCTTGATAGTCGATCCAATAGACACTTTCTTCCAATCCGGCCGGCCCATGCTGCGGCAACGCGAATTGCGGTCGCCAGTTGTTGGAGAGCGTGCGAATTTCTTCGTTCGCAGGGTCCTTGGCGTACTCGTGGTTGCCCGGTGTCGGAATGCTGGGGACCATGCCGTTGACCCAGCCCGCGGCGTAGAACCATTCCCCCCATTCGATATCGCGATTGGCGCTGTTGATCAAATCGCCGGCGTGGACAATGAACCGCGCTTTCGGCGCGTCGGAGTAGGCCTCGCGAAACACGCGCGCCCACATCGACTTCAAATCATTCTGAGCATCGCCAAAGTAGACAAACGAAAACGGCTCCGGCTGCGCGCTCGCGGTGCTGAAGTGAAACCACTCGCTCCAATGCCCGCCGTCGCCGACGCGATAGACGTACTTGGTCTTGGGCTGCAGGTCGATGAACTCCACCGTGTGACAATGGCACTCGCCGATGTCGGTCTGGAGGTGTTGCGTGATGGCCGGAACGTCGACGGCTTTCGCCGCGAACAACGGCCCATCCTCGGCGACGGCGATTTGCGCTTTGGCCGCGGTCACGCTCGTATCGGTCCGCCAAGTCACAGCCTGGCTCACCGTCGGGTCGCCGACCCAGGTGAGAATCACGCGATCCGGCACGGGCGTCGCCTGCGAGGCTTTCGCATCGGTGTACGGCTCATGCTCATGCCCTTCGTGGGCAAGCGCCAGCTGCACGAGACTCAAACAAAGGATGACAGCGGACAGATGGGAAAGTCGCAAGCGAAAGGATTTCATCGCGGCATTTCTCAAGGTTGCGGCGCCGCCGCTTAGAGTTACTTGACAAACACATTGGGTGCCACTGGCGGCTTGTCCGCCAGTGCTGTAGTTGACGCCGCTACACACTGGCGGACAAGACGCCAGTGGCACCCCGCGAGCTAAGTTATCCCCACGAGCAAACCGGCTGGCAAGGCGGCGGCCATTGCGACGATGAAGCGCCGAAATGGTCCGCCGCCGTGTTTTCAGCATCCGGAGTCGAGATCGTTACTCGATCGTCACGGTCCAGGCGCCTTCGCCGTAGACGTTCAAGAAGTAAATGCCGTCCTCCTCGATTTTCACCGGCTTCGAGCCATGGAATTCATCGAGTTGGTTGGCAAGTTGCTCGACAGCGCGGCCGTCCTGATCCAGCAGCGTGAACACGCCGCGGCCTTCGCCGGCGCGTTGGAAGCCGAACACGTTCAGGCCCTTCTTCAATGCCACGAACGGCGTCACGTTCGTGCCTTCGCCCTCGAACGCTTGCGGCGTCGGCTCGGCCGTAGTCGGGCGCGGTTGTTCAATGGTGAAGTTCCACGGGCCCGTCGCGTCGACGTCCAACAGATACGTGCCAGCCTTGGCGATATTGAACGCCCGGCGGCCGGAGAACTCGTCGATTTCATTGAACAAATTGGTGATCTGTTCGCCTTGGCCGTCGAGCAGCCCGACGACGAAGTTGGACTTGCCGTCGTTCTGCACCTGAACGATCGCCAGTCCGGCCTTCAACTCGAACTTCTGCGTCGCCTGACGGCCGCTGCCGTTGAGGTGAATCGCATGATCCGTGTTCGATTCCGAGCTCGACGTGTACGGCGCGTCGTGCGGGGTTTCCGTGGTCTGCGGTTCGTTGGCGCGCAAGGCGTTCAGGCCAACGAACGAAACGGCGACGGTCGTCAACGTGAACCAACAACGGCGAGCGAAAATGCCTGTCATGGACAGAACTCCTAAACCTGGGTCAAGGTTATGTTTGCCGCGGCGGTGTAATCCCCGCCGCGGCCGCGCGAACCGGATCGGTTCGCCACCCAAGTCTCGGTTAAAGTTCGCCGCTTCATGTGCCGAGACGGCCGTTCTGGGACCGCAGAGGGCCACAGAAGGGCCGCGCAATCGCTACAATCGAATCGCTGTGTCGCGACCAAGGCGCAGAGAAACCGCCGCTGAATTGACGTAGTGCTTTGTCAATGCGTGATTTTTGGGTTGCTTGAAAGTGTGGGTGGCTGGGGTCGAGCGTACTCGCTCGCCCCCAGCGCACCAGATCTGGGGGCGAATGAGTACCTTCGACCCCAGCCACCCAGGAGTCTTGATAACCCGAACTTCTGGCGTTGACGTAGCAGTAGTGGCGTTTCGACGGAATTCGAATTCTAATCGACATTCACCACTACGGTTGCGGCGGCGCGTCGCCAGTCGACGGCGCTTTCTGCATGCTCTCGATCAGTTGTTGCAAACGATCAAGACGCTCATTGAGCTGATCGAGCCGCTGCTCCAGCCGATCGCCGCCACCTTCTTCGCGCTGGGTCCAATTCCGGACGCGGCCGCGCACATTCCCATCCGGCCCTCGCTGCGGCAATGCCTGTACCGGCGGCGCGCCGGGCGCTCCTGGCGGCGCGACCTGAATCTTGAATTCGCCTTGAGCGCCTTCCGGCAAGCGAAAGTTGAACGGCAGGTGCTGGTCGCGACCCAAAATGCGCGAAACGTGGCCGCGCGTTTCCTCAGGCAAATCCCCAAGTTGGTCCTCCGTCACGTCCCAAGTCTTGCCATCCTGCTCAACGTGAATCTTGGCCGGCTGATTGCCATGCTTTTCGATCCGCACGTCGAGATTCTCCGGCGCCGGCTGGTCGACGCCGGGGGGCATCACTACGCCCGGGTGGAAGAACCGGATAACCGGGGCGCCATCTTCACTGTAATAAAACCGCTGCAACAACCGCCGCACGTCGAGCGGCGCATCCGGCGGCGACGCAGGCGCCGGGATCGTCTGCGTCGTTCGCTCTGCAGGAATGATCTCTACATCAGTCGCTTGCCCGCCGCGAATCAATTGGAGTCGAAGTTGCTTGTCACCGGCGGCTTCAACGGCCTTCATCAATGCGCCGATATCTCCGATCTTCCCGCCGTTGGCGGAAACGATGAAATCGAATTTCTTCAACCCCGCCTTTTCGGCAGGGCTGTCCGGCCGGATATCCACAACGACCACGCCCTCGGGTTGATTCAATTGCGCGCGAAGCGCCTCGTCGGCCGGCATGCACATCACGCCGATCCAGTACTTGCCAGGCGTCAACTCGCCCAGTGGCTGAATCGTCAATTCACCGTCGCCCACGGGACCGTCGGCGAGGATGATCACATCCTTATGCTCGACCGGCGCCGGCGGTGCCGCGGGCGGCTGACTTTCATCCAACTGAACGAACAGCACTTTCGCCTGCTGTGGCGCAGCCAAGATGAACTTCGGACCCTCGTCCGCCCGAGCGCCGTTCGCGCTGAGCGCCAAACTCGCCGCGCCAAAAGCAGCGGCCGAGAATCTCCAACCGTGGATATTCATGGAAATGCCTTGAGAGAGGAGTAAAGGAATACCAAAATCGAGGAACGAATAAGTGGGAAGAAAAGCCGCGTAGCAAATGAGATGCTACCCCTACTCCGCCTACTTCACCTTCTCCACCTACTTCCCCCTACTGAAACGTCCGACTCACCGGAACGATTTGCACTTCATCCATCGGCACGATCATGCGCCGGCCGTCTTGCAGATCGACGGGCACGAGTTGACGGCGTTGGCGGACCGTATGCCCGGCTTGTTCGATTTCCTCGACAAGCGAATCCGGGATCGCCATCGGTTGTTGCGCGAAGGAGTCGGCGGCGATATCGCCCCAAGCCCGTACGGGAAGCTGCATTTGATTCGATTCGCCGTCGGCAACGCCGTCGACGAGGAGCGTCACATAACTATTAGGATCAGCAGGTGCATCGCTAACGACGCTTGCATCTGGGTCCGGCGCCGACCTGCTTCCTGTACCATCAACGACAAGCTTCAACTTGTCGCCATCTTGCGAGCGATACCAAGCGCCCAACGCGAACGCAACGCCGAAGCTGGCGGCCACAGCGAGCAGATTGCCCCACGAGCTACGCCAGAAGGAATGCGATGCACCAGGTTCCGAGGTGACCGCAACAGTGAGGCTCGCAGGCGTAACCAACAGTGGTTCAGCAAGCATCGCGCCGGACGCTTGCCGCCAGGCCTGCGCTTCCAGAAAAGCGAGCGCGCAGCGACGCCAAGCACCCGGCGTGTTTTCCAGACGCAGCAACAACTCGCGACGGCGCGTTTCATCCAATTCGCCGTCGACCAGCAGGTCGATGCCCTTCCCTTCGTCCCAGTCTTGTTCTGATTCGCGCTCGTTCATGTCGTGACCTCCACCGCCGTCGCCTGCAAGACGCCGCGCAGTTTCGCGCGGGCTCGATGCAACCGGGCCTCGACGGCGCTTTCTCGGACCCCGAGCCGGGAGGCGATCTCCCGATAGCTCCAGTTTTCCGAATACTTCAAAAGCAAAATCTCCGCGTCGCGCGCTGGCAGTTGCCCCAGCCCATCGCGCACCAATCGGCGACGCTCGTCCGCCAGCAGCCAGACGAGTGGGTCGGCTTGTTCGTCGGTCTCGCCAGGGCGAAAGCGTTCCGCGTACCGATCGACCAGCTTCCGTCCGCGACCGCGCTTGCGGCGATACAGCAACGTCTGCACGACCGCCAATCGGTACAGCCATGGCGCCACCTTCGTGGCATCCGCCAAGGGCGCTCGCTGCGCAACGGCCGCCAGGGCGATCTCTTGCATCACCTCGTCGACCGCCTGGTGTTCGCCCAGGCGGGCCATGACCACGGTCCGTAGCCAACGATCATGTTCCGCCAGCGCCGCGCGCCAATCGACCTGATTGGAGCGCAGCGGCGCTATCCGGCCATCGGCGGCTGGTGTCGACTGACTCATGGCACGACAGAATAGTTGCCGCCCAGGGCGTCGTCTTGCGAATCCTGACCGACAATTTTCGGTGGAAAAGTGTCCCTCGTCGGAAGGACTCAAGCTGGGGATTTGGGCTGCCGCGCGTCAGGGCCCTACGATTGAAATCGCCCCAAAACTTCCAGCCGGTAGCCAGTGATCTGAAACCCTGCCGCCGCCAGACGCTCCGAGAGGCGGGGATCGAGCTTTTTCAACAGGTCGGGGTCGAAAGGCGTGGCCAGGTCGTGGACCTCGCCGGTCGCCACGTCCCGGAGGTGATAGTGCTCGCTCTCGCGAAATTCGTAGCGAGCGGCGTCGTCACCGTACGTCAGCTTGTTGGCCAAACCGACCTCGACCAAGGCCTCCAGGGCCTTATAGACGGTCGCCAGGCTAATCTTCGCCAGCGATTGCCGGACGGACAGGTAAACCTCTTCCGCAGAAGGATGGGTGTGAACCTGCGAGAGGTGTTCAAAAACCGCCGCACGTTGCTGCGTGTAGCGGCAGCCAGCCGATTCCAGGGCCGAGCGCAATGCGTCCCGGTCCTCCGTAAGAGGCGCTTTCTTTTCAATTCGGGCGCTGGCAGCGGACTTCCCCATCAAGCGCAACTATAGGCACGCGAACGGGAACCGTCAAGAAAACCGGGGCTCCGGCGCGGCTGGCAAGCCGCGGCGCAACGCATTGGCCTGCCCCCGGGGACCGGCTTATGATTTCCCTAGGGAATTGAACGCTGGCAACAGTTACGAACCGCAGGAGCCGCACCGTGGAAGGCCGCGAAATGTTGCCGGAGCACTTCATCAACCGCGAGATGAGCTGGCTGGAGTTCAACGCGCGCGTGCTGGAGGAGGCCGAGGACCCAGGCACGCCGCTCTTGGAGCGGGTGAAATTCCTGGCGATCTTTAGCTCCAACCTGGACGAGTTCTACATGGTCCGCGTGGCCGGCCTGCGCGAGCAGGCCTTTGGCGACGGCGCCCCGCAGGATTTTTCGCCGGACGGACTGCGGGCGTTGGCGCAGTTGGAACGCATCGCGCGTCGCACGCAAGAATTGGTCACGGCGCAATACCGTTGCTGGAACGAATCGATCGTGCCGTTGCTGGCGGCCGAGGGAATTCGACTGCTCAAGCCGGAAGACCTGAACGAAGGCCAACGTCGGCGGTTGGACAAGTTCTTCGTCGACCGCGCGATGCCGATTCTAACTCCCATGGCCGTCGACCCGGCGCACCCCAGCCCAAGGTTTCACAACCGCGGACTCTACCTGGCCGTGATGTTGCGCCGGCAAAAGGCGCTCGGGCCAAAGGAATTGTTCGCCGTCGTGCAAGTTCCGCAAGTGTTGCCACGGCTGGTGCCGGTCGGCGAAGGGGAACAGCACGACTTCATTCTCCTGGAGGACGCCGTCAGTTCGCGCTTGCCGGAGTTGTTCGGCGGGTTCGAGATCCTGACCAGCACGACATTCCGCCTGACGCGCGACAGTGATCTGGAATTGTTGCAGCAGGAATCGGACGACATGCTGCAACTGATTGACGAGCGCATCAAGGCGCGCCAACGCGCCGCGGCGGTGCGGATGGAAGTCGCCGAAGGGGGGAGCGAGCAACTCGTGCGGATGATCGTCGAAGACGAGGAGATGCGCGTCGCGCTCGCCGATTCCAACGATACGTACAACGAGGTCTTCCGCATCCCCGGCCCGCTCGACCTGACGGCGCTAACGGGGTTGTTGAAGATTCCCGGCAAGGAACATCTCCACGATCCCGCCTTCACGCCCGTCGCCTATTTCGGCGGCGAGCGCCCCGGCGGGGATATCTTCGCCGCGATCAAAAAGCACGACGTGCTGCTCCATCATCCGTTCGAGTCGTTCGACCCCGTGGTCGAGTTCGTCAATCGCGCAGCGAAAGATCCCAAGGTGCTGGCCATCAAGCAAACGCTCTATCGCACCAGCGGCGATTCGCCCATCACCCGGGCGCTGATCCTGGCGGCCGAAAACGGCAAGCACGTCACGGCGCTCGTGGAGCTCAAGGCGCGCTTCGACGAGGCAAACAACGTCTCGTGGGCGCGGCAATTGGAACGCGCGGGTGTCCACGTCGTGTTTGGGTTTTTGGACCTCAAGACGCATTGCAAGCTGTCGCTGGTCATCCGCCAGGAAGGCGAGGAGCTGCGCCGCTACGTGCATCTGGCGACCGGCAACTACAATCCCACGACGGCGCTCGTCTACACCGATTTGGGCTTGTTCACAGCCAACGATGATATGACGGACGACGCTTCGGCGTTGTTCAATTTGCTGACCGGCTATTCACAAGGGCGACCGTGGCGCAAGTTGATTGTCGCGCCGACCGATTTGCATCGTCGCACCATCGAGTTGATCGAAGCACAGACGTCCCGCGCGCAGGAAGGCCGGCCAGCTTACATCTTCGCCAAGATGAACGCACTCGTCGACAACCACGTCATCCAGGCGCTCTATCGCGCGAGCCAGGCGGGCGTCGAAATCGACCTCGTCGTGCGCGGCATTTGCTGCCTCCGCCCGGGCTTGCCCGGCGTGTCGGAACGTATCCGCGTGCGCAGCATCGTCGATCGCTTCCTGGAGCACAGCCGCATCTATGTGTTCGGCGTCGAGGACGAAGCCGAAGTCTTCCTCTCCAGCGCCGACTGGATGCCGCGCAACTTTTTCCGTCGTGTCGAGGTGATGTTCCCGATCGAGTCGGCAGTGCTCAAGGACCGTGTCCTGCAAGACTTCTTGCCGGTCTATTTGCGCGACAACGTGAAAGCCCGCGTATTAAACGCCGATGGCTCCTACACACGTCTGCGCCCGACGCCGGATGAAATCCCCTGCCGCGCGCAAGAGGAACTCCTCAAAGAAGCCGCCTCGGATCCGCCACCCAAAACAGCGGTAAGTCTACGCCCGGCGGCGATGCTGATCCCGGACCTGGCGGAATAGAGAGGTGGAATGTGGAATGAATGACGAATCTCGAAAGTTGAATGGTCGAACTGCGAAGTTGGCAAGTGACCATAAGCTCTCAGTTCGTCGACATTCAAGACTCTCTCTCTGCGTCTCAGCGCCTCCGCAGTTCATAAAGGTTTGCCGTCTCCTTCCTCTTCCGTGTTCTCCGCGGTGAAAATCCGGAGCGGCCCCGCCCATGTAATCCCGCGTTCCGGCCAAGTGAACCATCTGCGCAAAAAAAGCGCCCATAGCAGAGCGCTTGCTATGGGCGCAGCGGATGCCCCCTGATTCGGGAGTCATTCGGGGTACGGTTATGCAGCGAAGTAGCTCAACGCCACTCGCCGCAAATTGATTTGTGTTCGCTCTTGCCTGCTTTACTCCTCTACTCCTTTTTTCCTCCCCACTCCTCACTCCGCTCACGCAAACAGTTCCTCAATCACCTTGCCGCTGTTGGCGATCTTCATCGGCCGGCCGCTCTTGCTCGTGTAGGTCGTTTCCAACGGGATATCGAGCGACTTGAGGACCGTGGCCATCAGGTCTTCCGACGAATACGGCTTGGTGACGACTGCCGTGCCCGTGGCATTAGTCTCGCCCACGGCGATGCCCCCCTTCATGCCGGCGCCACCCACGACGACGCTCCAACTGCGCGCCCAGTGATCGCGTCCGGCGTTGCCGTTGATCTGCGGCGTGCGGCTGAATTCTCCCATCCAAATCACCGCCGTATCCTGAAGCAGGCCGCGCTCGGCGAGGTCCTCGACCAACGCGCTCATCGCCATGTCCAGTTCCGGCAGCTTCTGGTTCTGCAACGTTGGGAAGATGCCGGCGTGGTTGTCCCAACCGCCGAAATCGACCTCGATGAACGGCACGCCCGCCTCCACGAGCCGGCGCGCCATCAAGCAGCCGCGGCCGAAGCCGGTGTTGCCATAACGATCGCGCGCGGCCTGCGGTTCCTGATCCACTTTGAACGATTTCATCTGCTCGCTGGTCATCAGCGATACGGTCTTCTCGAGCACCTTGGCGTGGTCATTGGCCAGCTCGCCGCGGTTCTGCGATGCAAAACCAGTTTCCAACATCTGCAGCATTTTCATCCGCTGCATCAACCGATCTTCCGGCAATGCCACCTTCAAGTTCCGTACGTCGCCGTTGGAGCCGACCACGAACGGAGCGTAGGTCATGCCCAGGAAACCCGGACCTTCGCTGCCGCCGCCGATCGACACGAACGGCGGAACTTGCAGTTCCGGACGCGTCTCAATCAATTCGTGGCTGATCACCGCGCCGTAGCTCGGATGTTCGATGCTCGAGTTGGGGACGTAGCCGGTGTGCATGTAGTAACGACCGCGATCGTGATCCGCTTCGCGCGTGCTCATCGAACGGACGATCGACAGATGCTTCATCTGCTTGGCAATCAAAGGCAGATGTTCGCTGATCTGGACGTCGCCGGTCGTCGAAATTGGCTTGAACGGCCCGCCAGTGGTCGCGCCTGGCTTCAGATCCCAAAGGTCCAACGTCGAAGGTCCGCCCCCCATCCACAACAAGATGGCGGCCTTGTGATTCTTGCGCAACTTGTCGACGTTCGCGTGCAACGAACGCGTGAACGAAGTCGCCGGTAAGACCAGCGCCGAAGCGCCGGCCAGATGCCGCATAAAATGTCGCCGGGTCATCCCCGAGGGGAGCCCCGACCAATTGCCCGTCATGTGGTTTGCCCCGTGTGGATTGAGGAGAAAAGGAGCAGAGGAGTAAAGGAGCAAAGAATCTTGCTCACTGGCCGTTACTCCTCCACCGTCACCTTTCACCTCCCGCCGACCTACTTCTCCACCAGTCCGTGCTTCGAATACTCCATTACTCCTCTGCTCCTTTTCTCCTCCCTCTTGCCCCCTACCGATTGAAAATGAACTCGCCGCTGTTCAGCAGCGCCCACCAGACGTCCTGCATCGCGGCCGCGGTGTCTCCACCACGGGCATCGAGCAGGTCGTTAGCGGCCTGGATTTCCTGACCCGTCGGCCGGCGCCCCAGCGCCGCCAGATACAGCCGGTCCAAGCTCTCCGCGCGGTCATTGCTCTCGTAGACCAGCTTGTGCAGGAAGCTGCCTGGCTCGACGTTCACGGCGTGTTCGGTGATCTCGCCGTTCATCATCATCAACACCTGCGGAATCGTGCCGTTGAACGTCGTGGCTTCATCCCCTTCATCCGTGCCGAAGGCGAGAGTGAATTGCGCGAGCCATTCGGTCTTCGTGCGTTCCTGCTCTTCGTAACTGCCTTGCGTCTTGTCGGCCTCCGTGGCCACGAGCAGCGATTGATACATCTGCTCGGCTTCCATCTGCCGCATATAGAAGTGACTGAACAGCGGCTTCTCGCCCATCGAGGGGTCATCTTTCTCATTCTTGTAGCGATTGCCGTAGGTGCTGGAGAGCGCGTACGGCTCCGAAAGGACGATCCACCGCATCAAACGCTTGAGATCATGTCCGCCGCCGGCGAACTCGACGCCCAATCGCGCGACTAACTCACTATTCGTGGGCGGATTGTGCGGTCCCATGTCGTCGATCGGCTTGGTGAAGCCATGGCCGAGGAAGTGGGACCACATCCGGTTAACGATCGCCTGGCCAAAGTTCGGCGACCGCACGATGAACTTCGCCAGTTCGGCGCGGCGGCGCACCGCGGCGACGCGCCCGCTGCGGTTCGCGATCTTTTGTCCGTCGACGAACACCGGATAAGCCGTGGCGGCGGTGCCGTTGCGCAACTCGTAATAGATCTCCGCATCATCCGGCTGCTGCCCGCTCTCGCCGCGGAAATCCACGTCGGTTAACGTGACGCCCGCGGTGTCGCCCGTGCCGGTGCGCGTCGCGCGGGCCTGCCGGAAGAAGGAGTTCAACTCCCAGAATTGATTCTGCTTCCAATCGTTGAACGGATGATTGTGGCACTGCGTGCACTGCACCTGCATGCCGAGGAAATGCCGGGCGGTCTTCGCCGTGGCGGCCGTGGCGTCGTCCTGCAAGTTGTCGGCGATGAAGTTCACCGCGCCGTTGTAGTTCTCGTCGCCAGGGCGGCCGGAACCTTCAGCGCTGACCAACTCGGTGACCATCTCGTCATACGGCTTGTTGCGCTGGAACGAACGGCGCAGGTACTGCTGCATCCCGGCGCGATTCGCGATGCTGTTGTTATTCGCCCCGCCAGAGCGCCCGATCAGCGAGTTCGTCCAGATCGTGGTCCAATTCCGCGCGTATTCCTCGGCGTAACGATCGGAACTGAGCAGCTCGTCGACCAGCTTTTCCTGTTTGTCTTTCGTGCGATTGTTCGCGTACTGCTGCAACTCGTCGACCGGGACGTTGTCGCCGACGTTCGCGTTCGTGCGGAACTCGGTGCCCTCGGCCTCCATCTGCTCGAGGCGCCGGTCGATGTGGCGCTTCTCCATCTTGAACTCGGGAATGCCGAAGCGCAGCAGACCGCATCGGCGGCCTGCTGCGCTACGGCATTCCCGAGTTCAAGATGGAGAAGCGTCACATCGACCGTCGGCTCGAGCAGATGTCGGCCGAAGGCACCGAATTCCGAACGAATGCGGTAGTTGGTGAGAACGTCGACATCACTGTGTTGCAAGCGTCATACGATGCTCTCGTGCTCGCTTGCGGTGCCACCCAGTGGCGCGACTTGCCGGTGCCGGGCCGGGAACTCGCGAACGTGTACCAGGCCATGGAGTATCTACCGTTGGCCAATCGAGTACAGATGGGCGAATTCGAAGTTTCGCCGATAGACGTCGCTGGCAAGCACGTCGTCATCATTGGCGGTGGCGACACCGGTGCCGACTGTTTGGGTACAGCGCATCGCCAGGGCGCAGCGTCGGTGACGCAACTCGAGATCATGCCGCGG
>ENA-ORBV01010022-ORBV01010022.1-microbial-mat-metagenome-genome-assembly--contig:-NODE-10022-length-15308-cov-15.626879_pt1 | contig 15308 bp, 10 predicted proteins | sample MGYA00237777_ERZ505514 | MGnify/ENA primary metagenome ERZ505514 (study PRJEB26160, sample SAMN06269048) | microbial mat metagenome | isolation source: Oligotrophic lake microbial mat | place... | reverse complement strand
GCTCTATTCGCATCCTCTGCGTGGACGACCACGCTTTCCTTGTCGAGGGCCTCAAGGCCCAGTTCTCCGTCACCGGCGGCGGCAGCGAGTTCTCCGTGGTCGGCCGTCTGACCACAGCACAGAAACTCCTTCAGGAGTCCGAGCGTCTTAGGCCCGACATCATCCTGCTGGATATCGAAATGCCCGGGCCCGACCCCTTCGAGATGGCCGATCGGCTGCACCGCGTCAGTGAACGCGGCAAGGTCGTCTTCCTGAGCGCTTACGTCCGCGACCACTACATCGGCGAGGCGTACCGCTGCGGCGCCTGCGGCTACTTCTCCAAGGCCGACGAGATCGTGGACATCGTCGAGGGTCTGCGCCAGGTCGCCAAGGGCGAGGGCGACTTCGTCTTCGGTCCCAAAGTCAAAAGCCGTTGCCGCCCGGCGAAGGAAACCCGCACGCTCGGCGGCGGAGTGATCCGCGAAAAGCAGACTCAGCCGCCCTCTCGCCTCGACACGCTGACGCCCCGCGAACTGGAGGTGCTTCGCCTCATCGGCCGCGGCATGGGCCGCATCGAGATCGGCAACGCCCTCTCTCGCGCCCCCAAGACGATCGACGAGCACCAGTCCAACATGCTCCAGAAGCTAGGCCTGATAAACCGCGCCGAACTGATGCGCTTTGCCATCCGCGAGGGCGTAGTCGAGGCGTGAGCTCGCCGACAGAATCCTTATGGGCAGAATCGGTGCACAGTCCAACCGTCGGCCATGCCGCCACGACAATGCAAACAGACTCCGAGGCGGAAAAGTGTCACTCGCCGCGATGGTTTGCGGACGAGGTAGAAGCGGTTTTCATGTCATGGACGTGTTGAGTGCGGTCCGCCACACATGTGACCGCCGTTGCCCGTGTGCCCACCGTCATGCGTGTAGTCTTCTGAGCACTCGTGCGGAATAACGCCGAAGAACAGCAGGCCCACGATCACCAGCAGCACGAGCCCCCAGTCCACCGCTGGGCCTGGCACCTCACTTGTGGCTGAAGCCCCACGTGGGCAGGGCCGCGATGAGAAGCAGGATCACCACGATCATCAAGATCATCAAGATCAGTCCCATGGACAGTTCCTTTCGTGGTCCGACGCAATACTATGACCTTGGGTTTTATCGCCCACACCACCGATGGCGCGAGCGTCCACGGTCATGCGCTGGACTTTCGTTGCCCCGTCCTTGGACCACCACTATTTGCTCCAGCCGCCCCCCTCTGGCCGCCGGGTGCTGCCCGGCGGCCACTCGGTTGTAGTTGGTCATTCCAGCCAGCAATACGCCGATTTTCAAGAGAGCAACCCTTGCGGCGCTGCTGCAGGGGTGCTCTTCCGAAAAGCCAGCGAATTGAAGGCCGTCGCTCTCGTGGTGGAGCTGCCTCAATCATGAGGTTTGTCGCGCGCGACTAGGAACACCAGCACGATGGCCAGCAGAAGCACGCGCCCCGCGGTGAAGAGCCACTCGCCGATGGTTCGGCCGATCCGGGCGGCGTGTGGAACGAGGTGCGGGATGGATAGGTGGGTCTTGATGGGTTAGACCGCCGCGCCCGCCATCGCCTCGCACGACTTCGCGCACCTGCGGCACATCTCGGCGCACTGCTTCATCATCGCGTCGCCCTTGCCGAGCTTGTCACACGACTCGGCACACTCGTTGCAGATTTCCACGCACTCCTTGCAGATGTGGGCGGAGTGGTGCGAGCCGCGGGCCATGAAGCACGCGGCGGTGCCGCAGATCTCGGCGCAGTCGTGCATGATGGTCTGGTGCTCGGGCGAGGCATGCGGGCCGCCCATATGCAGGCAGTGCGTGCCGCACTGGGTACAGATGGCCGCGCACTCGCCGCAATCCTTGATGCAGGCGAGCGTGTCTTTGGAGGGAGCGGAGTGAGTCATGAGATGAACCTTTCGTGAACAAGGTTGGAAGAGACCGGAGCGCACACTGCGCTCCTGCGCCATTGTGCCCCCCTGCGAGGCTCTTTAAGCAAACTCGGCGTGCTTTGCTCGTCAACCCCGGAAACTTCCGTGCCGCGACGCGGCTTTTCTGCCTGCTCGCGCCGCACAGCGCTGGGGCCGCGCCTTACTTCTCGACTGGCTCAGCCTCGAAGCAGATCTCGCGGAGAAACTCGATGAGCTTGGCGGCGGAGACCCGCTTGTCGTGCTCGACCGTCACGCGCTTGACGTCCACATCCGTGTTGATTCCCTGGACGCCCTCGATGCGCCGCAGGGCGCGGTCGATGCTCCCCGCGCAGTGGGTGTTGCCGACGCGGAACTCTGTCCTCATGGCTTGACCTCCGGCGAGGAGGAAGACGCGTTGGTGCCTGGAACGAGTGCGGGCGAGGTGGTCGGTGATGGCGGCGCGGGCGGGCTCAGCGTGCCTCCAACCGAATACTCCAACTCGATCCGCGCGAGCGCCGTCTCCAGCCGCAGGTCGTTAAGTGTCTGGAGCGCGGCCTGCCGCTCGCGCACGAGGTCGAGCCAGTCGATAAGCGTGACCTCGCCCGCGTTAAACGCCCCACCCACGTTCTCTTGGTTGTACCGCAGCCGCTGCGTCAAGTCCGCGGCCCCGCCGAAGGAGTCGTGGCGGAAGTCGTCGGCCGCGGCGGAGGCCTGCGTCATGCCGATGTACGCCACGCGTGCCTCGCGGACGGCTCGCTGCACCACGGCCTCGTGGTTGGCTAGCGCGACGCGGGCGAGCGAGCCAGCCTTGGAGATCTGGGCCTGGTTGGTGTCGAAGATCGGGATCGGCACGTCCAGCACCGGGCCGATGGCCCGCTTGCCATCTACATCCCGCTCGAAGTCCACGCCCAGCCCGAGGTTCTTGAGGCGGTTGCGTTCCTCGGTCGAAAGGTCGGCGGCGTTGGAAAGGGCCAGCGCGCGGGTCGCGGCCACGTCGAGCCGCTGCGTGGTCGCCAGCGAAATGACCACATCCTCCGTCATTGATTCCGAGGGCGCGAGCTCGTGCGTCGCTTCGTCCTCTTGTGCGGCGAGCGCTGCGGTCCAGTCTCCGGCGGCGGAGGCGAAACCCATCAACTCCAGCAGCCGCCGGCGCTCCTTGGCTAGTTCGCGCTGCTGGCGGCGGAGGTCCTCATCCAGCGTGTTGACCTGCTGGCGGACGCGGTTGACGGCGAGCAGCGTGGACGCCCCCGCTTGGAGCTGGCCCTCCACCTTCCCCACCAGCACCTTCGCGGCGGCGATCGACTCCTGCGTGATCGTCTCGCTCCGCTGTCCGTAGGCGATCTTGGCGTGCAAAGTTTTCACGTCCGCGACGAGCCGTAGGGCCTTGTCGGAGACGCCCAGCACGGTCGCGTTGAGCCGTGCATCGGCGGCCTTGATTTTGGTGGGGCGCAGCCACAGGGCGGTAAAGGTCTGGATGGCCTGCGCCCCGACGAACGAGCCGCCGCTCACCGGGTCGAAGGGGAAACGAAGCGTGAGCGAGAGGACCGGGTTGGGCAGAAGTCTCGCTTGCACCAGGTCGGCGCGTCCCACGGCGATCTCCTCCACCTGGCCCCGAATCTCGCGGTTGTTCTTGAGCGCAGTCACAACGGCCTGCTCGGCGCTCAGGGGCGAAACCCCGTCCCACGCTTCAAAGTGATCGGCCCAAGGCTGATCCCACGCGGGAGCGAAGCCCGAGCGCCCCTGCACGGTCGTTGCCGCCCGGTTGATGTCGCCCTCGGGGTCGAGCGAGGCGCACCCAGAGAGGCCGCCCGCGATCAGTGCGGCCGTACCCGCTAGCGCGGCGAGCCACCGGGAGGAAGTGTGAGGGTTCATCGTGATTCGCAGCGTCATGGGGCCATTCTCCAGAGTCAATGCGCCCCGCGCCGCGTCGGCGAGGCGGGGCGTGAAGGTGCGTTACTTGTGATCGTGTCCGTGGCCCGCGTCGGGCGACTTCGCTGGCGCGAAGGCATCGAGCTTCTTCTCCGCCCGGCTCGACCAATGCAGGTGCGCGATGCGGGGCGTGCCTTCATCGTCCACCACCACATAGGTCACGGCGGCGAGGTACTTCTTGGTGAGGTCCTTGTTCGCAGGGTCGGGGACCGTGAACGAGCCGATCTGCCGCACGATCGAGGTCGCGCCGAAGGTCTGCACATCCTCCTTCGTGATGCTCAAGGCAAAGCCCGGCATCTCCTTGAGCTCAGGCATGAGATGGTGGTCGCGGTAGGTCTCCCACGAGCCCTCATCGCTGGCGTTCTCGCTCACGGTCGCGCGACCTTTGTCAAGGAAGATCGCATCGAGGGCCTTCGTGTCGGCTTTGCCGCACGCATCAAGGTAAGTGCGGGCGACCTTGACCGCCGGGTTGCTCGCCAGCGCATCCGCTGTGGTCGCGGCGGCGGGTTGCGCCGCCCGCTTTGACGCATCATCCGCGGCGAGGATCGCGGTGATGGCTTCGGGCGAGGCTTTGGCGAGCAGGGTCATCTTCTCGGCGTCGGTCTTCTTGTCCCACTTGCGGTCGCACCCGGGGCAGCAGAACCCGATGGTCACGCCCTTGAACTCACGGGTCGGCGTCTCGGCATCCACCTCCTTGCCCATGATGGGGCAGTTCTTGTTGACGGGTCCGGCGGCAAGCACGGCCGACTCGCGCGCCAGCGCGAAAGCGGACATCGATGGAAGGGCCGAAGCGCCCGCCAGGAGCGCGAGAACAGGAACAACGGTGAAAACAGAACGTTTCATGGGTGACACTCCGGGAAAGGGTGAGACCGTCGCCTTCGCGCGAGGCGTGCAGGCGTGGGTAACGCGAACGCTGCCCGACGCAACGAGCGCGAGGCGATGAGCTACAAGGGGAACAGTGGCGTCGCACGCCGAGATCGTGAGCCGCGCCTGTTCGAGTTATTTCTTGACATAGAACGACGGATCCCGGATCTCCGCTGGCGATTCCTTCGCCAGCAGCACGAACTCGTCGATGCACGGCGGGCAGCAGAACTGGTAGGTCTTGCCGCCGATGACCCAAGCGAACTTGGGGTTGACCTTCGTCAGCGTGATCGGGCAGATCGTGTCCCCGGCCTTGGGCTTGAAATCGTGCTTGGACATCACGCCCTTGAACTTGGCATCCGCCGTCACCGAGCCGTTGGCGTTGATGTCGGCCTCGGTGTACATGCCGCCGGGCTTCAGGTACAACTCGCGCGCCTGGGCGTCCTCCAGCCCGTCGGGCATGCCGTCGTCATGTCCTCCCGACCCCCCGCCCGGAGTGCCCAAGGCAAGCGCAGCCACGAACTTGGTCATCCGCTCCTCGTCCTTGAGCCTGTCCCACACCGTCGCGCTCGCGGCATCGTGGAACCCGACCAACTGGCCCTTGAAATCGCGCGTGATCGCGGCGTCGGCGACCTCGCGGGTGATCGGGCACGTGCCGTTCACCGGCTTGGCCTCGTGCTTGTGCCCATCGGAAGCCGCGTCCTTGCCATCGCCCTTGGCGACCTTGAACGTGAAGGGCACGGTGATGACCTGCTCCTTCGCGGTCGTGCCGACGTTGAACTGAGCCCAGCCCTTGTAGATGCCCGCGGCCTTGAAATGAGCCTCAAAGTCTACCTTGGGGCCGCCCTTCGTCGCTGCGCCGTGCTCGGCGCCTTCCTCGTGCGGGTGCGAATGGACGAACTCCTTGAGATCACTGCTGATGATGACCAGATGGCCCATCGCGCCCAGGTACGGCTGCAGGTCCGTGACCGGCTTGCCATCCTTGGCGACGGTGTATGTCATGTGCGTGGCCGCGCCGGTCTTCACCGGGCCGCCGGTGTCAAGTGAGACCGTGTACCCCTCCACGGTCTTGGGCTTGTCGGCATCGACCGTCAATACGCGCTTGGCCGGGGCGGTGCTCGGGGGGCCTTCGACGGTGATCGGCACCTGCACGACTTGCTGGCCGACGCTGGGCGGCGTGAAGTCGTTGTAGAACACAAACTCGCCCGCCTCGGGGAAGGTGTAGGTGAAGGTGAACGTGCCGTCCGCTTGAATCACCGGGTGCTCGTGAGCGTACCACGCGAGGTCTTTGCTGACCATGAGCAGGTGCAGCAGTTTCTCATGGACCTCTTCGACCTTCGTGACGGGCAGGCCGGTGGGATCCTTGATGGTGAAGATCATCGTCGCGGGCTTGCCGACGACGATCTTGCCGCCCACCGGCTTCACCTCCATCGTGAACTTGTCGGAGGTCTGCTTCTTCAGGTTCATGGAGCAGACGGGGCACTTGCCGGGCTTGTCGTAGGTCTTGGCTCCCTCGCAGTGCATGGGGCAGAAGTACGTCGCGGGCGCGGCCGCGCTGAGCGTGTCGATCTGCGCCTTGCCCTTGGCGAACGCGGCCTTCGCCCCGGCCATGTCCTTCTTCTCGCCCGCATCATGAATGGAATCCATCTGCTCGGCGATGGCCTTGCCTGCGAGGTTAATGCCCTTGACCTGGTCCTTGGCAACACCCGAACCAGGCTTTAAGGCCAGCGCGCCCAGTGAGCGAGCGATGGCCGCGATGGCGTCGCTCTCCTCGTGAGCCGCGTCGAGGTCGCCCTTGCCCAGCGCCGCCTCGACTTCGGCAGCGCGGCTGGCTATCTCGGCGACGGCCTTGGCGTAGGTCTCGGGCATCTTGGCCGCGGCGCCGTGCGCGTGGCCATCCGCGCCGTGTCCGGGCTGGTCTTTCTTGGGCGCGGCGTGGTCGTGCTGCGCCAAGGCCGCCGGCGCGCCGAAGGCGAGCGCCGCCCCGGCGACGAGCAGTGCGAACAGGTTGGAACGATGAAGATGCTTCATGTCAGGACTCCTTGAAAACGTGGAGGGAGGGAACGAAGTGAATCGCGCGGGCATCGGCGACGAGCCGGGCCGCGCGAGGTTGACAGATGAGAGAAGCGGCGAGAACACGAAAGACTTGCACGCCGCCCGCAGCCGCGCGAAGATCACGATGCCTTAGGCCCCGGCGGGGCTGAGTGCTGTTGCCACAAATGAAGGAGGCGCTTCGCCGACGAAACCCGTGGAAGCAATCTCGCTCGCGCGAACCCGTTCCAACGCGGCGGAGGAATTGCCAAAGTTCAGACTCTCCTCGTATGGCCAATACAATGCAGACATGAACGACGCGGTCATTGCTCAGGTCTATCAGCGGCTGAGGCGAGCCGGTGTGCCCGCCACGGTCCCCGGCTCGCTTCCGGTCACCTGCTTTGGCGATCTGTGGACCGCGCGTGTCGGCACGGTCGGGCTCAATCCTTCGTGGAAGGAGTATCTTTCCAAGAGCCGGACCGAACTCGTCGGTAAGAATCGCCACTTCGAAACCTTGGGGTCGCTCGGTGCATACGAGCGTGGCGAACTGACCGACGCTCAATGCGAACGCGCGATCACGACCATGCGCGGCTACTTCGGACCAGACAAACCTGTGTACTCCTGGTTCGCCGGTCTGAGCCGCGTGGTTGAAGGCTTTGGAGTCTCGTTCCGAGATGGGTCGGCCGCGCACCTCGATCTGGTTCAGGAGCCCACCGATCCGGTTTGGAGCGACGTGTTCAAGGCTAACCGTGACGCGGGCGCGGCGATGCTCAACGCCGACCTGCCCTTTCTGCGCTGGCAGATCGAGGCCTTCGCGCTCTCGGCGGTCATCTGCACCAGTCGAACGGTGCTCGATGCCGTCGCACGCATCACGTCTGCCGAGGTGATCGAAACGGGAACTTTCGCCGAGCGTCGCTGGACGATTGCTCGGGCGGAGTTGAACGGGCGAGCGGTCGCGGTGGTCGGCTGGAACATCCCGCTCGTGCGTCAACCCGGCCTGACGCGCCAAGAGCAGACAGAGTTGGGCAGCGTCCTGCGGGCTAGGGTTGACGCGGCTGGCTTGCGTCCAGAATCGGCGTGAGCTTTGACTCCCTATGCCTAAGACTGCCTCCACCCCGGCGGGGCGGAGGAGGGAACCGAACCCGCGCGAGCACAGATCCAAGAGGGTGGCGCCGGGGGGCGGCAGTCTTGGGCATGAGCGCTGTATGATGTCGCCATGCCAATAGAACTGTCCATATGGCGCATCGACGCCGGGCTGGAGCGCATCCAACCAACCACGATGAACCTTGAAGAGCGTTTGGAGTCGTTGCTGGCCCGCGACATCACGATCGCATCGCCGCACTGGATGGTCATTGGACGCCAGGTGCCCACACCGTGGGGCAAACTGATCGATCTCTTGTGCATCGACACCGAGGGCAAGCTGATCGTGCTGGAACTCAAGCGCGACAAGACCGAACGCGAGATCGTGGCGCAGACGCTCGACTACGGCTCGTATGTCAAGACGATTCAGCCCGACGAAGTGCGCCGCATCTTTGCTAAGTATCAGAAGGACCACGCGGCCAACTTGCCCGCGAAGACGATCGAGGAGGCGTTCGGCGCGCACTTCTCCGGACAGCCCATCCCCGACGAGTTCAATGGATCGCACGAACTGGTCATTGTCGCCTCGTCGCTTGACGCGGCGACAGAACGCATTGTCCAGTACTTGGCCGAGGAGTACGACGTGCGCATCAACGCGGTCTTCTTCCGCGTCTTCAGAGACGGCGAACGCGAGTACCTGACCCGCGCGTGGTTGCGTGAGAGCGACGCGACCGACGCGAGTACCTCCCCCGCGCCAGCGGTACGGGAGCGTGTCGAGTTCAACGGCGAGTTCTACGTAAACTTCGGCAAGGGTGACCATCGCCGTTGGGAGGACGCCCGCAAGTTCGGCTTCGTGAGCGCGGGCCACGGCCCCAAGTACCGAGACGCGATCCAGCGGCTCGAACCCGGCAACCGCATCTGGGTCAATGTCCCCGGCGGCACCGGCTACGTCGGCGTTGGCATCGTCGAAGAGCCTGCCGTGGCGGTCAAGGAGTTCGAGGTTAAGAACGCGGAGGGCGCGCCTGTGCCGCTCCTCAATGCCGGAATCGTGTCCACCAACATGGGCGAGCACGCGGACGATCCCGAGTTGAGCGAGTACGTCGCGCGCGTGAAGTGGATGAGGACCGTGCCGCTCGCGCAGGGCGTGCGCGAGCCGGGCTTCTTCGGAAATCAGAACTGCGTCGCCGAGCCGCGCGACGCGAAATGGCCCTACACCATCGACCGGCTGAAGCAGAAGTTCGGGATTACCGATTAGATTTCCGCCTCCGAGGCTGCGAACTGCCGCTCCCCGGCACCCCCCGCTCCGCCGCCGCAACTTCTCCGCCCCGCCGCGGCGGGGTTCGTTCACTGATCCGCTTCCACGGGTTGCGTCGGCGAAGCGCCGGTTCCACCCGTGGCTACAGGCCGTCGCTCCGTTGGGGCGAAGCGCGGTGATGCTCGGCGATTTGGTTGGACGGTTCACGCGCCCTCCTTCGCAGGAAGCGAGTTGATTTGCTTCTGTTCGTGCTCCCTCGCCAACCGTTCTGCGGCTGATCTCCCGAAGCGGTAAAACACCGCTGGCGTCACGAAAAAGTCCAGCAGCGTGCTCGTGATGAGGCCCCCCAAGATGACGACGGCCACCGGGTACAAAATCTCCTTGCCCGGCTCGCCCTTGCTCAGCACCAGCGGGACCAAACCCAGCCCCGCAGTGACGGCGGTCATCAGCACCGGCGCAACCCGCTCTTGGCTGCCGCGGATGATGAGGTCGCGGCTCCAGGGCTGGCGCTCCACGGTCATCAGGTGGATGTAGTGGCTGACCATCAGCACGCCGTTGCGGGTGGCGATGCCGGTCAGCGAAATGAAGCCAACCAGCGAGGCGACGCTAAAGGGCTCGCGGGTGATGGCCAAGGCCGTCACGCTGCCGATGAGCGCGAAGGGGACGTTGAGCATGATCTGCGCGGCCACCATCCCCGAGCGGTAATGCGTGTAAAGGATCACGAAGATGGCGATGAGCGAGCCCAGGCCCAGGATGAGCAAGAGACGGGTGGATTCCTTCTGCGCCTCGTGCAGGCCGCCGAACTCCATCGTGTAGCCTTGCGGCAACTTCACGTCCACCTCGACGGACTTGCGAAGTTCTTCCACCGTCGATCCCAGGTCGCGGCCGCGCACGTTGCACTGCACCACGATCCGCCGGCGCAGGTTCTCTCGCGCCACCTCGTTGGGGCCGAGCCGTTCGACGATCTCGGCCACGTCGCGCACCAGCACGATCGCGCCCGTGGGAGAGACCAGCCGTACTTCACCAAGTTGCGCGAGGTCTGTCCGGTGGCGGTCGTCAAGGGTGAGCGTGATGTCGAACGACTTGAGCCCGTCGAGCACCTGGCCCACGACCTTGCCCTTGGTCACCGTCTCCATCGCATCGGTGAGCGCGGCGGGCGTGAACCCCACACGGGCCGCGGCGGCGCGGTTGACGCTGATATGCAACTGCGGAACGAGCACCTGCTGCTCAACCTGCAGGTCGGCGACGCCAGCGATCCCCTCCATCGCTGCCTTGGTCTGGTCGGCGAGCGAGCGGAGCGTGTTGAGGTCGTCGCCGAAAATCTTGATGGCGACCTGAGCGCGGACGCCCGACAAGAGGTGCTCGATGCGGTGGCTGATCGGCTGGCCCACACTGACGTTGACGCCGGGGAAGACCGAGAGCTTTTCGCCAATCTCCGCGAAGACCGCGTCGCGCGGGCGGAAGTCGGCGAGGCGAGGAGGCGTGCGGCCGCTCGCCGAGTGATGCTCGCCCGGGTTCTTGGCTTCATCCTTGGTCCACAAGTCCACGTCGATCTCGGAAGAGTGAACCCCTTCGGCGTGCTCATCCTGCTCGGCGCGTCCGGTGCGGCGTGCGACGTTCTTGACCTGGGGGATGCTCAGGATCGCCTCTTCGGCGCGCCTCGCGATGCGGTTAGATTCTTCCAGCGAGACGCCCGGGGTCAGCATGAACGAAACGGTGGCTGTTCCTTCGTTGAAGGGCGGCAGGAACTCCGACCCCAGGCGCGTGACGACAAAGAGCGCGACCGCGACCAGGCCGCCCAGCGTGGCCAGCACGGCGATGGGGCGGGGCATCGAGATCGAGTACGACCGCAGCGCCAACCGCTTGCAGATGCGCAGCAAGAAGCCGTCCTGGCCGTGCGTCATGCGCTTGATGCCCGGCAGCAGGTAATACGCCAGCACCGGCGTGATCGTGAGCGCCACCAGCAACGATGCGAAGATGCTAATGATGTACGCGGTGGCCAGCGGGGCGAAGAGCCGTCCCTCGATGCCCGGCAGGAAGAACGTCGGCAGAAAGACCAGACAGACGATGACGGTACCGAGGATGATCGGGTTGCGGATCTCGCTGGAGGCGTCAAAGACAACCTGAACGGTGGGCTTGGGATTAGCCGAACGCCGGTTCTCGCCCAGCCGCCGGTAGACGTTCTCGACATCGACCACCGCATCATCCACTAGTTCGCCGATGGCCACCGCCAGCCCGCCCAGCGTCATGGTGTTGACGCTCATCCCCAGCCAGTGGAAGACCAGAAACGTGGTGATGAGCGAGAGCGGCAGGGCCGTGAGCGTGACGATGGTGGTCCGCACGTTCATCAGGAAGAGGATCAGAATAATGACCACGAGGATGCCCCCGTCGCGCAGGGCCTCGACCACGTTGCCAATCGACGACTTGATGAAGTGCTCTTGCCGGAACACGTCGGGGTTCACGTCAAGGCCCGCGGGCAACGCGGGCTTCAGCTGCGCTAGCGTCGCGTCGAGCGCTCGCGTGAGCGTGAGCGTGTCCGCACCCGGCTGCTTCTGGATCGCCATGATCACGGCGGGCGCGCCGTTCTCCGAGCCGTCGCCACGCTTGATGGTCGGGCCAGCCTCGGTCACTGTCGCGACGTCGCTGATCAACACTGCACGAGGCGCAGATTCATGGTCGCCCGCTTTGGTGGTGATGAGAGAAGATGCGATGTCCTCGACCGTCTGCACCCGGCCCAGGTTGCGGACGACCAGTTCCTGTGCGCCGCTCACGACAAACCCGCCGCCCGTGTTCTGGTTCGCGGCGGCAAGGGCCTTCTCGACATCCTCGAGTGTCAGGTCGAAAAGCCGCAGTTTGTCGGGATCTGCCTGGACGCGAAACTGCTTGAGCTCACCGCCCATGACCGTCACTTGGGCGATGCCGGGGATTGAAAGAATCGCAGGGCGCAGCACGAACTCGGCCTGCGTCCGCACGTCCATCGGGCTTAGCGTTTTACTGGACACACTCACGAGCGCGATCTCGCCCATGATGCTCGACGCGGGCGTCATCACCGGCACGATGCCCGGAGGCAGCTTCTCGATGATCGTGCCCAGCCGCTCGCTAACGACCTGGCGGTTGTACTTGAGGTCGGAGCCCCAGGCGAACTCGACGTAAACGATCGACAGTCCTAGGGCGCTGCGGCTCCGCACGCGCTCAACACCCGGCGCGCCGTTCACTGCGGTCTCGATCGGGAAGGTGACCTGGGCCTCGACTTCTTCGGGCGCAAGGCCGGGAGCCTCACCGAAGATCGTGACCACCGGGCGGTTGAGATCGGGCAGCACGTCCGTCGGCGTCTTGAGCGTCACATACACGCCGTAGACCGACACCAGCAGGGCCGCGATGATCACGAGCACGCGGTTGTGAAGCGAGGCCTTGATGATCCAGTTGAGCAAAGGCGGGTCCTTCCTGATCGGCGGCCGAAAGCGGCCCCGTGGCGAGCAAGGGGGGTTAGTGAGAGTGCCCGTGTCCGTCGCCGCTCTTCTCCGGCACCGCGGGTTCCGGTCCGCCGGGCACAAAGCCTCGAATCTGTGAAATGCTGAACGCGCCGCTCACCGCGATCACGTCGCCGGGCACCAAGCCCTGCTTGATCTCGACCACGCGGTCGTCGCGCACGCCGGTCGCCACGTCGCGCTTCTTGAAGACCTCGTTCTCGCCCTTGCCTTCCTTGACAAACACGTACTGGAGCGGGCCTTCTTTCACAATCGCCGAGATCGGCACGACAACCGCGGCCTCGTTGGTGCTGAGCACCACCGCGAGGTCCACGAACTGCCCTTGGCGAAGAGCGCCGGACGGGTTGTCCACTTCAACTAGCAGGTGCGCGGTGCGCTTGCTCGCGTCGATCACGGGGCTGATGAACCGGACGGTGCCCTCGGCGATAGTCTCGCTGGTTGGACCGACGCCGCGACGCACGCGCACTTTGGCGCTTGGGGCGGACGCGACGCGATCGATCAGCCCCTCCGGAAGTTCGCCCTCGACCTGCACGGCGCCAAAGTTCCCGACCGTAAGAATGGCCGTGCCTGCGCTCACGCCCTCGCCAGATACCGCGGCGCGCCTGACAACGACGCCGTCAATCGGCGAAGTGAACCGAACGACTCCGGGGCGTTCCGGGTCGGCGATCGACTCGGCGTCTGTTCCGTCGCTGGAAGATGAGAGCGTGCCGCGCAGCGCTCGGGCCGATGCGCGGGTGGTCTCCGCTTGGCGTCGCAACGAATCGACATCGGCACGAGCTTGGGACAGTGCTATCTCGCGAAGACCCGCGTCGGCCCGGAGCTTGATCGCGTCGGACTTGCGCTGGGCCAGCAGGTTCGCCGACACGCTCTCCCCGGCGGAAGTCAACCGCTGCACTTCGCCCTCGGAGAGTTCGGCACTCTTGACGAGCGAGGGAACCTCGATCTCAAGCGAAGCGATCTGCGACTCCGCCCTCTTCACGTCGGACAAAAGCCGTTCGTTCTCGGATTCCAGCCGTTTCAGGTCGTACATGAGCCGAGCGATCTCTGGAGAATCGATCTCAGCCAGAACCATTCCTTTGGTCACGCGATCGCCCGGCTGCACCGCGACAGACCGAACGACCCCGCCATACTTTGGCGCGATGACGAAGAGTGAGTCGGGGCGGGCCCGCACCATGCCGGTCAGACGCACCACATCTTCCACCTGCCCGAAGTCTACCTCGGCGCTCTTGAGGTCGATCGCCATCGCGGTCGCTTCGGAGACTTTCTTGGGAGCGTTCGGGTCGAACGTCGACCCGCTGGACTTGTTGTGCCCTTCGTGGGCGTAAACGGGGATCAGGATCGCCGCAGTCGAGAGCGCCAGTGCGCCCGCGGCCACGAACACGCGTGAACGTGCCATGAGAAACCTCCGGTTGGAATCGATGCAGCTCAGTCGGATTTGGAGTGCGAACACCGCGTCAGAACGGACTGATGCCAACGACCGCTAGTCCTCCCCGCTCAGATGAAGCGAGTGGAGGAGCGGAAGAGAACAATCCGGATGGTGTCGCTACACGATGAGCGCGCAGTGCAGGTACAGAAGCGTGGTGGGAGGTCGTGCGGACTCCCACAAATCTCGTCCTGCGATGTGAAACGAGTTTGAAACGCCCAAGTCAACGACGGTGGGGAACGAAACAACCGCCACCAACACTGGCGTCGGAAAGTCAACGGTCGTCTTGGCGACCATCATCAGGGTTTGCTGCTTGCTACAGGTGCAGTCGTGATCGTTGTCGTGACCGGGTCCGCAGGGCGACGACTCGGACTCGCTGCTGACTGCCAAAGCTGTTGCATGCTCGGCGTGATGCTCGGCGTGCTGGTCGAAGTCGCGTTCGTGGACCGCTCTGTCACTGTGGTGATGGCCCGCCAGCTTGATCGAAGATTGGTGCGTCGCGCCCTCGCACGGCACGCACACGCTCAACCAAGAGTGGAAGTTGCAGCAGCAAAATGGCACCATCACTGCTAGGAGCAGGGTGACGATGAGCCGGGATGAATTGCCGTGAATACGCATACTCAAAGGAGTATAGCACCGCTTCGATCAGGCACGCTTGAAGTCACGGGCGGTTCGTGTTGAGCTCCGTTTCGGTGCTCAACAAATTTCGGTTCCGCTTTCCTGCATACCGGACCAAAACTGACCTGACCTACTCTCCGTTGACAGACTTCTCACCAACTCTAAAGGCCTCGAACGCTTCGGGGCTGAGGTAACCCAGGGCAGCCATGGAGACGCTTTGGGTTGTAGAACATTTCGATGTACTCGAACACGCGGCGCGAGCTTGGGCCTTGGTGGCGATGGTTCCGAGGTTACAGGAGCAATGATCGTCGAATTTCGTTTCACTAGGCTCTAGTCAGTTGCACCCGGATCAATTCACGAGCGCGGTGAGGCCGTCCAGTGGTACGATGAAGACGAGCTCGCACTGATCGACCTGTCCGATCTGGTTATGGCCTGTGGAGCGATTGTGAACATCGTCCCCGCGAAGTTGAGGGAATCGTCCGCCAAGCACATCGCGCCGATTCTCGTGGCTGCAACTCCTTCACGACGCTTGAGCAAATACAGAAGCGAAGCTCTGCGGCGTGAGGCGGCAACGGTCGCGAGTACGTCGAAAGGCGGAAGGAACGACACGCTCAACAAGGCATCATTCAGCATCGGCACACTGATCGGTAGCAGCGAGGTTGATCAAGCTGAAGCCGAAACGACGCTCATGACAGCGGCCCGAGGTTGCGGTCTGCCGGACGG
>ENA-ORBV01010021-ORBV01010021.1-microbial-mat-metagenome-genome-assembly--contig:-NODE-10021-length-15311-cov-7.204542_pt1 | contig 15311 bp, 14 predicted proteins | sample MGYA00237777_ERZ505514 | MGnify/ENA primary metagenome ERZ505514 (study PRJEB26160, sample SAMN06269048) | microbial mat metagenome | isolation source: Oligotrophic lake microbial mat | place... | reverse complement strand
GATTATTAATGCTAAAGACCTATCGCTGTCAAAAAATCTAGCCAGCCTGGCAGTTTTATATCAGAAGCAAGGCAAGGATGCTAAGGCCGACAGTACCTCTAAACAAGCCATTGCTGAGGTTGAAAAACAATTTGGACAATCTCAAGAATTGGCTGCCGCTCTTGTTGTCCGCGGCCGCCTGCTCAGTGAAAATCGCCCTGACCTGGCCGTTATTGTTTTGCAAAAAGCACTGCAAATTCGCCTCAAAGAAGCAACTTCCGACGATCAGCAATTGAGTGCAACACTGCTGGCGCTGGGCAATGCCTATCTTGAGTGTGACAATTATAGAGCGTCAGAAAAAAGTGTAAAACAAGCCCTGGCCATTGATGAAAGGGCAGCGGGAAGAAAGTCACCGGCAGTGGTGCTCGACTTAACTACCCTGGGCCAGTTGTATTTGCGTCAGGGTAAATATTCACTTTCAGAGCAAGTTTATAAAGAAGCGCTGGAAATCTCGAGGGCCACTCACGGCGATGAGCATCCAGAAGCCGCCACCTGCATGAACAATCTCGCTTTCCTGTACAGCAATATGGGCCGCCTCGATCAAGCAGAGGCATTATTGACTCAGGCTCTGGCCGTGCGCGAAAAAGTTTATGGCAAGTCGCACATTCAAGTAGCGCAAAATCTGGTTAATCTCGCCGACATTCTGGTGAGAAATGATCAAAAAACGAAAGCGGTACCACTTCTGGTGCGCGCTCTAGCCATAGAAGAGCAATCGCTTGGCGCCGATCATGATTATGTAGCGCTGATATTGCGCGAATTGGTTGATATTTTGAAAGATGATACTGCCCAGCTAGACTCGGCCGAACAATACGCCCGGCGCCTTTTGGCCCGTGATCAACGCATCACTAGTGACAGCAATTTACTGGTTGCTCGTGATCTGGAAATTCTCGCTAAAGTGCTTATTTCTGAAAATAAAACTGCTGAAGCAAAACCGTTAATTGTTAGAGCGCGGTCAATTGAAAAAGCTGAGAAGGGCCTTTATTTTGAGCAAAATCAGCCTGAAGTTGTCACTGCTCCGGCTGGAGCCAGACCTATTCAAGATAAATGGGCACTGGTAGTAGGTATCAGCAGTTTTCAAGATTCGTCTTTGAATTTGCGATTTGCTGCAAAAGACGCCATCGACTTCAAAAATTTCCTCATCACTCGTGCCAATTTCCAGCCTGACCACGTCAAATTGATTACCGATCAAGATGCCACCAGGTCAAATATCGTGGCCCTACTTGGCGACAAGTGGTTAAAACACGTCGTCAAGAAGGACGACATGGCTGTAATTTATATTTCTAGCCACGGCACTCAGGCCGCCAGCCAGGTTGGCGGTGCTAATTTCATTGTGCCTTATGAAGGCAATGCCCAGAATATCGTCTTTTCTGGTATCCCAATGCAATGGCTGGTGGCCGGCCTTAAAAATCTGGTGCAGTCTGATCGCATCTGTGTGTTTCTTGACGTTTGCCACGGCGGCGCGGCTGCCAACAGCGAAGTGCCCAAAGAAAAGGCTGCCTATACAGAGGTTGCCGAAACCGCGGACCCAGCTGAAGCAAAGGGTAGCAAGGGCATTTATCGCATTCGCAATATTACTGCCGAGACTTTAGTTTCGCCTCCGGGGCAAATTGTGGTTGCAGCCAGTCAAGCCGATCAGATATCCTGGGAGTCAAAGCGCTATTCTAATGGCGTGTTTACCCGGCGGCTGATTGAAGGTTTGACCTTACACGGCACTGATACCACTCTTAACCAAGCTTTTAACTATTTGAAAGAGCAGGTTGAAGAGGAAGTATTAAGAGATCGCACTCAGTTGCAAGCACCGGTGGTAGTACCAAAGCTTGGTTTGGATAATGAGCCTCAATTAGGCTTTAAACCCGCAAATCCACGCAGTCCTGCAGAAATTTTAGCGAAGCCGTCAGGCTCTAAGGCATCCGGCTCATCGGTCACTGTGAAAAAGCAATAGGAGAAATTATGAAACTGGTAAATAACGTGGGCAACGGTGGCAAAAATATGTTTACTACTCGTCAAACAGTCGCGGCCGCTTTGCTCGTGGCATTACTGGCCGCCTCTCTTCCTCTTGCACCGGCCCAGGCATTCTGGCCATTTTCAAAAAAACATTCTGGCGACACCAAACGTAAGAAAAGAAATTTGCACGGCACACAAGTTGGCCTAGTGCCTGGTAATCCACCGGCCATTTACTGGCAGGCGAAAAAACCTAAGGCCATAATTCTAGCTTTGCACGAACTGGGTTTATACAGTGGTTGTTTTGACGACCTCGGACAGCGCATGGCGGAAAAAGACATTTCTGTCTATGCCATTGATTTGCGCGGGTTTGGCGGATGGCGTGAAATGGACAAAAAAGAAAGCAAAATGGATTTGAAAAAAACATTAGCTGACGTCAAAGGTTCTTGCGAAGAAATCCACAAACTTCATCCTGACGTACCTGTTTTCATTCTTGGTGAAGCCATGGGTGGTGCCCTTGCCCTGCAAGCGGCCAGCGAGTATCCAACTTTAATTACCGGCATCATCTCAGCCGCCCCGGGTGGCGATCACTTTAAGTCGGTGAATAACTTTATGAATGTAGGCGTAGGCATGGCTGTAGGCTCCAAGCATGCCTTTGGTCTGGGCGAAAAATTGATGGATGTGGCCACACCAAAGCAAGAGTTAAAAGCGGCGCTTAGCGACGACGACATGGTGCGCATGGACGTTACTGCCGGCGAAATGGTGGCCTGCCAGTTCTTTATGTACAAAACTAAAGCGATGGCCAAAGAAATCAAAAACATGCCTGTGCTAATTGTGCACGGAGACAAAGATGGCGAATCTAAGCTTGTTGGTTCAGAAAGCGTCTATAAAAATCTGGCCACTAAAGACAAAAAGTTTGTGCGTTTACCTGAAGGCGATCACTACACATTCGAAGATGTGAAAGTTGCAGACGACGCTTTTGGTACAGCCCTGGCGTTTATTGACGAACACAGCTCTGTCAATGCACCGGCTAAAGCGGAATAACTGACAGTCAGTGTACTTAAGTGTGAAATGGTGCACGAGGAGAGATTCGAACTCTTCTTGCCACTTATGTTTATACAGCACTAGAAACTCTATTCGGGCGCCAGTCACTTTCTTCGGAATATTGGGGGTATCGTCCAATATCGTCGAGTCTCGTCATTTATCGTACTGAGGGGTGACAAATAGGTGACAACCTACTAGGGACCCACGTGCGCACAAGAATCATACTATATGAAATCATAATCCGGGTCATAAAAAATTGACTGACATTGCCGAGTACTTTTACTTGCTTTGACCGATACGGGCCTTAATCGTTGCTCTTGTATTCAACTCGCTGCTAATTTCGACTAAATCTTTTGCTTTGTGAATTCGGATTTGTATATCCTCAGGATATACGCCGCCTGCGGGTTTATCAAATGGGGCTGATTGACGTATCAAATTCTCAACGGAATTATCTATCTGTGCAGAACCCGTTGTGATGTTCAGAGCAAGTTTTTCTATATCGCCATTCTTATTCAATTTGAGCCAGCACAAAACAATGCTGTCATCGCGTAGTTGCGAACGTAACTCTTGAACTAGCTTTTGATACTCAGGTTGCTTTTGGAGCTTTAAATCGACTTGGTTAAACCAAGGCGCGAGCAACGTTCGCTTTAAGTCAATTTCTGGACCTTCAGAATTGCAATGAGTTTTGAGATCATCGGCCGGAATAGATGTCTGATTCTTAGCCATTGCAGAAGTGCTGAATACTAGTGTTATACAGAAAGAAGCCATTGTAGCTTTGGTCATTTTTTGTCTCCTTTAATAGTGAAAAGTGTAGCAGAAAAGGCAGTACGGGCAACCGATTGACTGCCCGTACTGCTAGTTTAAATAACGATTGAGCCGATACTAATGTCCGACTTTAAAGCGCGCAGGCAGCGACAGGAAGCGCATTCGCCCGTTCTGATGTAGCCCAAGATTTCAGACACAGGAAATACCCATTGTCTAGCACTTTGTCGAAAAAGCCTCTCGCTCCCTGGCTCCCTACAGCTCCATGGGAAAATACCTGTGCATGAGGTTCTACCCATTGTGGTGAGGAGAGTGTGGGGACCCAAAGTGCGCCATCGAGCGTTGTTACGACTTGACTGTTAAACACGCCCACAGGCCAACTGGCGATATTATTGTTTAGCTGACCACCACTGCAAACAGGCAAGCCAGTTGGAACATCGATTGCGCCAGCAAACGGTATGTTGCCAGGAAAGAACCCTCCAGCTGGATTAGGCGTCAAATCACATGGAAGCCTTTTATTGGTATTCGCAGCCGGATCTGCATAATCCAGTCTGCTGACGTCGCGCTGGACATAAGTATTATAAAGTGCATCTCTAGAAGGAAGGGTCCCAATTCCGGCAAAACTTCTATCCACAGCGTGACCCAATTCGTGTGCGGCCACTTCCCGCGCTGAATTGTAAGTGTAGGTAACCACGTTGTTCGGATTTCCAACACTTCCAGACAGCCATGGATTCACATAGATAAAGGGTGAATTGAGCGCACTTTTAAACGTGAGACCACCAGCTTTTGCAGGTAAAATCTCGGCCCAGAATGAGTTGAAGTTGGCTGAACCACTAAAGACAAAAATTGTCGCTTTATTGGCTGCATTGCCCAATCTCGTGCGCAGATTATTGAAAGCAGCACTTTTGGCTACATCGGCAGCCGCAGTGTTGACTGTCGCTGCTACCGGTACTGACGGGTTATCACTCTGATCAGTGCAAACCCAATGTGTTTTTGGCCATACTTGGGTGCCAGTCAATCTCCATTGGCGGCACCAAACGTCGTTCAAACGAATTGAACCATTCAGCTCGGTGGTAGGTGTTGACGGCGGTCAAATACCGCAGTTTTTGGGTAGGCAAAAGCGATTCTCCCGCCTTCTCTCCATGCCGGCAAACCAGCCTAGCATCAACAACCCAGGGTCAAGATCAAGCCCAAGGTGACATGGTCAATCTTGACCCTGGGACCCATGTTTTCGCTATTCCGGCATGTGCTGCATGGGCGTACGGCGGGCTTCTACGAGGGTGAAGATATATTGTTTGCCACCCATTTTGTTGCGGTTTTCAACCGCCGCTGACAACGTGTGTTGCTCGCAAGATTATGAAGCGCGAAATCGAGCTGCACGGCTGGGTCTACGATATTGAGTCCGGAGACGTATTTATTTACGATCCCATTGAGGAAGAATTTCTGCCGATTCGCCATAGCGAAGACGGCAGTCTGGAGCTAGCCGCAGTGCAAGGAATGACGAGATAGACCCTTCACTAGGGGTGCTTACCAACAGATGCTATTCGATTTCGAGTTCTGGATAAAGGTACGGACTGTCGGCTGTCGCTTTTAAGTGCAGCTTCACATCGTAACCAACACTTTTTTGCTCGGTCTGCTTAACCTGAGCGGCGAAATTTTGCTGGTCTGTAGCGTTATTTGAAGAAGATACAGCTAAGGTTTGTGTAGGAACTCAAAAAAGCCGGATGAAAGAATTATCGCGTCTTCAGTACTTCAAGATGCTGTCTTGCTTTTAAAACAAGCGGATCAGAGCTACTGCACAATTTGATGCAGGTTTCCAACTCCGCAATAGCTCCTTCGCTGTCACCACTCTTTTCCATAGAACTGGCTAAGAGCCAGTGAATGGTGGCATCATCGGGAGCAAGTTTGGCAGCTTCTTTGTACGCGTTTGTTGCAGGGACAATATAGCCCTGCGCCAGTAACACCGAGCCCAAAGTCGTATTCGCAGAAGCTGATTTGGGGTCGAGGCGCACAGCTTCTTTAGCTTGAGCCGTCGATTGGTCTACGTCTCCACTCTTCATAAGGCCGTAGCTGAGTCGCTCGCGCAAATCTGAGCGCTTCGGATACAAGTCGACAGCTTCTTCTAAATAGCGCACAGACTCTTTTGCCTGACCGGTAGCGAGCGTTTTTTTAGAAAGAGCCATCAATACTGACGTGTCTTTTGGATTGAGTCTGTATGCTGTATTGAGCTCTAGCAAGCTGTTTTCCGCATCACCCAGCTTGTCTAAGATTCGAGCGTAGTTAAGGCGAAAGAGTGCATCATTCGGATTTGCTTCGATTGCCTTTTTCTGCATTTCTGATGCAGCTTTCCAATCGCCTTTAATCGCCAATGCGGCGCCACAATCTGCAAGCGCGTCAGCGTATTTGGGATCTGCGCTAATAGCTAGTTTGTATTGCTCCAGCGCCTCATCCAATTTTCCTTCCGCGACAAACTTGCTACCTTTTAAGTAAGCTCCTTCCGCCGAAAGGAAAGAAGTGACGGAAGCAGGTAGGTTAGAGACATGCTCTACAGGAGGTACACCAACAACAAGCTCTGCTCCAGTCCATGCTGATTTAATACCAGGAACTTGCCGTTTTCTGGAATCTTTAGAGGAGGTTTCTGATTCGGTTTTTTGTTTTGCGATTGCGAATGCTCTGTTAAGAGAAATTAGTCCATCTTCCTGACGGAGAGCACTGATGAGATTTCTAGAAAACACACTGTTTTGAGTAATTTCGTTCGATTGACTTGACGACAAAATGATAAAGCCATTTCCAAGAAGAACTTTATCGAGGTCCAAATTATATTGACTTTTAATCGGCATCAGTGATTTTGCACCAGATGTAAGGTCTGCCGCACCAGAGTAGGCAGCTTGCAAGACTAGAAGAATACGGTCGGACTGTACGTGCTGCTTTAGAGTGCTCATCAATGATTGCATCGAAAAGCAAGTTCCGTAAATGTTATCGAGCGCACAGTCGTACGAGCATAGATAAATATTGCCGTCGGTTGTTGGAAAACTACTTGTCGCAACAAACACAACGACAAGATCATCCGGACCAACGGCATTGCCTAAAAAGCTCGGACCAAGCGCGGTCATAATGCTTTGTTTTGGAGTATCTGCGTCAAGCAGCAATTTAACATGTGATGCGTCAAAGCGCCCACCATGCGGATCTACCAGATATTGGTAAAATTCTTTGGCTGACTGCGCCATTTCTCCTTCATTGGCTGAAATGAGGCGACCTTCCTTAAACTTTGAAGTGCCAATGACCACTGCCCATTTTTGCTTAATTGGTCGGTTTGTTCCACGCACAGTCGGATTGAGATCCTGGATCTTAGTGAATTCGACACCAGGCACCTTTGAAGGCGTTGTTTCACTTACTGATTGACACCAGGCCGGACAACAAAGAGTTATGGTCACCGCCAAAGCAGAAAAACCAAATCGCTGAATCCGCAAAGAAAAAATGTTCAACACGACCTCAATTACTTACCATGCATGAGCTGTATGTTTGCCGATACCATTCCTCCACCAGCGGAAGTCAGTCGTACCAGGCTGCTATCGCGAGAGCTGGCAATTTGAGAAATTGGCGAAAAATCTTCAGGTAGCATGACTGGCATCGGATCATCCCACGACAATTTCATACGTGTCGGGCACAAATCTTTTGAGCCTTGCAGAGACGGAGAAACAAAAGCCGTCATTTCATTGTTCCGAAGCATTTCTGGCGTTACAGCAATTTTCTCTTGATTAAAAACTAGACCAAGCTGCTCTGTCCCAGCGTTTTTATCGAAAGCCATCCAACCGGTAGATGGAATAGCATAATCCTGACCTTGTTTCAAAAAGTTGTGAGTACCGTATTCTTTTTTCGGGAATAAAACATCACTTTTTCCAGTCGTGCTCGCTTTCATCACCAGATAAGCGTAGCCGTCACGTTCTGGAATTAAGTGGAAGCGAATTGCATCACCAGTTTTAAATGCCATTTTGTTATTACAGCGAAAGACTTTTCCGCCTCTATATAGTTCGATCCAGTAACTGATTTTATTGTGACTATTAGTTGGAAGACTATTTTGAAATTTGGATGGTGCCGGCGCTGGCGGGAGCACAGAAGGTGTTATAGCCGATGCAATTGTATCTGCCGAGGTGTTCGCAGCAAGGGCACCAGATGTGATACTAGAGTCTTTAGAGCTGAATTGTTCCATTGAAGCCACTACAGGCAATTGTTCTCTAGATTTTGCGATTTCGCAATCAAGAGTGGCAACGTTTCTATCAATCCATGACACTACGAAATTTAAATCGTCAGTATTAAATTGTCCCTTTTCGAAAATCAAATGCTCAGAATTTTTGCTCAAAACCATCTGTCGATTAGGCGTTGCGAGACGCTCGAAGAGCTTCCATGTGCCAGCAGGACGAATCAGCTTATCGTTTGTACCTTGAATGAAAAGCACTGGCGTTGTCTTTACCCTCGGAGCCGCTTCCAGATTGTGCGCCAAAAATCCATCAAGTTGAACGAAATCTTTTGGCGAGAAGTTAATACGCATCAGCGAGTCTGATTTCCATTCGTTTTGTAATTCAGGATTGTTTGTGATTTTTTGCACCGCAGCCATCGCGACATCGGTCATCGGTTTACTGTAGGCACCAACTACAGTTTGAAGCGCACACTTCTCCACGACTTTCTTTTCTTCATCACTCATCGCAAAACGGTCGTGCGCCGGCACTGAACAAATAAGCCCGTCGATAAGCTCAGGATAAAAGGCGGTTACGCGCAGCGCGATTGCTCCTCCCATCGATTCACCCAATATCACTACACGTATATCCGGATGATTTTTGTGAATTTGCTCGAGCATCGCTTTGACGTCTAATATGTCACCGTCGAAATCTAGCCCATTGCGGTCATCGGCAATTTTTCGCTCGCCAAAACCACGCAAGTCCATGGCGTAGGCTGCTATTCCATTTTTCGCTAGCACTTTGCCCAGCGCTTCATAACAGCCTTTATGCAAACTGAAGCCATGAAGACATAAAACAGCGACTTTAGGCTGAATTCCGTCGGCAGGGAGCCAGGATAAGCACGGAGCCTTCGCTGGAGCAGAAGTAGACTTCGGAAGACGAAGCTGCTTAGAGCCTAAGTCGTCTGAAGCATTCAAAATGGTTGTTGTGCCAGAATCTTCAGCTACGACGGGTGAGACTGAACCAGCAAAAGTCAGGGCGAGCAAAGCAGAGAGCGCAGCGTTCCGGACATTTATGCGATTGAGCACAGCTTATACCTTGAATGTCTATCTATGGCTGTATTTTAAGCCTAGTAGACGCAAAGCGCTTCGCTTGACTACCGCGTAGTCAGTTAATTATGAAGAGGTTATGTCTAGGTCCAAAGATTTTCCATCTCGTAAAAGATACTTAGACCTTAGAGTTAGAAAGCACTGGAGTGGGTGTTTCCACCTTTACAGGACCGGTCAATATCTTGCAGCCGCTTGCAGCGGCAATACCCTCAAGCATGCCGACAAAGAGTTGACCGTGCAATTGAGCGGAAGCATGCCAGTAACTCATACCTACAATTCCGCTGGGAAGAAATCTTAGTATCTGCACAATTTCAGTTTTCTGATTTTCCAAGCGATTCACCCTGAACTCCAGAACCGCCTCTCCTGGTAATTTCATCTCCGCTAAAAGCACTAGCCTCTGCTCCGGCTCAACCAGCAAAACTCGCCAAAAATCAAGTGCATCTCCCACTGCAAGCTCCGTTGGATGACGACGGCCCTTACGCATACCCACACCACCAAGAAGCTTGTCTAGAACGCCGCGGATCTGCCATAGCTGATCGCCAAAATAGTAACCTGTGGTTCCGCCCAGTCGCACTACGGGTTTCCAAGCCTGACTGAGTGATCCCTGCACCTCGATGCGATAACATTCACTATATACAGTGCCTCCCACCCAATCCGGTTCATCAGCAGATACCCATTCGGGATGTCGAATCATATCAGAATCGCTAAAATGACTGTCAAGATCATGATACTGCCTCGTCTCCAGAGCTTTTCCAATAGCCTCACGAATGTCGAGCAAGTTTTGGGGAATCAAATTTCTAATCTGATTTTCCTCGCAGACTACTCCGCAGCTCATTCCTTCTGCTAAAGGTCCGGCTAAGTATCCAGGAATGGGCGTGGCGAAGCGCATCAATAACGCACTGACCTGGGCAGAAAGATAAGGCGTTGAGATAATTGTCGGTTGAAGGATGTTGGCTGCCCTGGCATAGGTCATGATCAATTCTCTGTAAGTAAGAATTTTGCTGCCGCCAATATCAAAAATTTTTCCGTAAGTTTTTTCATTAGCCAAACATCCAATCAAATATGTAAGGACATTTTCAATGGCAATCGGTTGATTCTCAGTATCCACCGATTCCGGTGTAACCATCACCGGCAATCTTTCCACCAAATAGCGAAGCATTTCAAAGGAAACGCTGCCTGAGCCGATAATCATGGCGGCACGCAAAACAGTCACCGGAGTTGAGCCCGATTGAAGAATGGTGGCAACTTCCGCTCTAGACTTCAAATGCTTACTGAGCCGCCCATTATCTTCCCCCAAGCCGCCTAAATAGATAATTTGATGTAATCCGGCAGCACTGGCAGCCGATACCATATTCAGTGCAGCCTGCCGATCTTTTTTGGCAAAATCGCTTGTATTCTGATTCATCGAGTGCACAAAATAATAGACGGCTTCACAACCAGAAACCGCCGCGCTCAATGACTTCGGCTTGAGAATATCAACTTCTACCAACTCGACATTGGGGTGCTGCGACCAAACTTTACTTTCCAGCTTAGCCAGAGAACGGCCACAGGCTCTGACCTTAAAGCCAGCGTGCAGCAACTGCGGCACCAGGCGGCTGCCTACGTAACCGGAAGCGCCAATAACCAGTATCGGTAGACCAGACATTTAGCCGTCCTCACTATCAAAGACAAAAGATTTCGAACCCACATTGAAATCTTAGTTGATTTGAACAAACTCTTACCATTGTTCAATTTTGATTTTGTCAGTTTTGCTCAGTCATCAGCATATTTTAGGCCATTGTCGCCGGGATGGAGAATTGGAAACAATGTACTATCATTAGCATATGAGTGAAATGCCAGAAAAAAGAAGACGCATGGCAGCTAGCGCCTACAAAGATCTCTTCGGCGATTTTCTCAATAGCGAGGGAACAGACCAGAAGCCAACGGTTATGGGTGGCGAGCAGCTGGCTGACCTGCTCATAAAAAATTTCGGAAAAATTGATATGAATGGCGACGGTGTCTCACTTCGCGAAATCAAGCGAGCCGACACCATGCCATTCAATTTCTCCGACGAAGAGCTGCTCATGCTCAAAGTCTTGGAAAAATATTTTGAAACCATTTGCAATTTAGCCGACGACGAGCCCGGTGCAGACACAGTTATCAGCGCTGTAGATGTGGATGTTCTAGCGCAGTTTCTTAAATACTCTCACTTGACGATCGAACAGTTGCAGGAGTGGCGCAGGCTGGCCGATAGCTGACGACTCGCATACACAATTTGCTAGCTCGGCTTTTTTGCAGTGTGGAAAGGCGGCTGAGACTAGCGTCTGTGGAGATAGGAGCTTGGGTCAAGGGCATCTTCAAGAGCTGCTTCCTTCTTCTTCTGACGAGTAAAGTCTTCATCACCCATCATTTTCTTGTCTTGCAAGGCAGATGATTTGTCATTCTTACCAGTTTTATAGGGGTCGTCAAATGTCAGCGAGCTGATGTCGCTTTTATCGGCATGGCTAGCTTCAGAGTCTTTCAGATTCATGCCTTTGCGGCATTTGAAGTCTTTCTCCATGTCTTTCCATGCGTCTACGGCAATGTTGCCAAATTTTTCTGAGTTCTTCGACTGGTTTTCATTGCCTTTGACAGCAATTTTATCTTGACCGTCTGCTTCTGCTAAGTTATTTACTCTTGCCATGATTGTGTACCTCTAGTAATTTGATTCTTGGCCAGGTTCATCGACTTTTGGGGTTGGTTTACGTCGGTGTGGCCTGCGCTACAAGAACAGATCTAGAAGAAATTTCTTACTGACTTATGATTAGATTATTTCGGCTCAAAATTTTGCCGGAAGCTGCGTCTTTAGCCGACGCCTGGTGATCGCTAGCCGCACGGGCTTCAGCAGATTGAGCTGCATTCTGCTCTTTTGCCACATCCAAATGTTGAAAACCGAAGGCAAAGAGAGGATGGGGCAGCGCCAGGAACATCCATTCAAAGATCGCTTTCGTGGGTTCAGAGGTGCTGGTCTGCGAACCTTCCAACAGAAGAATTTCACCTCTGATATAATCGTCACCTTTTTAAGGAGCAATGATTGATTTTTGTATCTACCACTTCAACGGCAACTACAGGTCTGGATCATGTCGGTCGCCCACTGATCAAGATTCGCTATATTGGTGCTTCTAATGCACACGATACGATTGACGCTGTGGGAGTAGGCTGTCTGTGAGTAATAAGTCTTGGCATGAGTTGAAAGAGCAAATCAATGGCGAAATCAGTGCTCTGGTCGAGCGCGAGAGTCGATACATTACTATTACTTACTGCGGCGGTTGCGGCTACGAAGAGCGGGCATCGGCACTGGCAGACGAGATCGGTAGCGAAATTGGTATTAGAACTGAGTTGTACCGCACTACCGGCGGTGTGTTCGAGGTCGATTTGGGCGAAGAGCGCATCTTCTCGAAAATTTTACTCGGTCGCTTTCCTGAAGACGGCGAAGTCGTGAACATTCTCAAGGCCCACAAGTAAAATGTTTGATAATGAATCGGTTTTTAAAGGATTGTCATGACTGACCATAAGTTCGAGCTTGGAAAGCAAAATCTCAGCGCTGACGAAATCGCTGAAATTATGAGTCCTGCGCTTGCTGAGAAAAAAGCGCAGGAGAAGAAACATCAACAGTTCATTTTTGACGCCACGAATGGCGAACTTGCAGACAATGCCGGTCCCTACGAGTTGCGCTGCATCGTGGAACGTGATGCATGGTACGTGCCACTAAAGAACGATGCCGAGTTCGAGATCTTGAATGTTCGCAAGGGTGAGCATCAGGCTCTAATTGCACGCGTATCAAAGAAAGATGGGCGGCGCACGGTCAGAGAAGGACAGGGTGGACAACTGTTGCACATCTATCAAGAAAAGCCGAATAGACCTTGCGCTGAACTTGACGGACGTACTCTGGCTCGATCGCTGCCAGCCAAAATAAGTGGTTTGCTGGTTCAACGCGGCCCGGAAGAACCGCTTCGCGAGCTCTACGCAGACCACTTCAACAACTTACGCGGTCTGGCAGACGCGGTGGAAATTGAGGACGCTCTCATGGTAGACGGTCCGATAGAGACCGCAAAACTGCTGAAGTACAAATTTCGAGTGGCAATGTACAACAAGGGGCTTTGGCGCAAGGAACACGTTGTATCAGTCGCCACTTTCGACGACACGCAGTACTTCGATGACGAGTGTACTGTCGAAATGATGTCCGGGAAAGATGTGTTTGAGAAGGTCTTGAAAGATGGAAGTTACGGCGGCATCGTTGTCAATCCTGAAAATGATATCGGTCGCAACGGCCAGCATATCAAAGGACTGCTATTGTCGATGAACTTTATCGAGCGGGCATTAAAGTCTGATTTTTGTGAATTACGAGTGCCAGCGTATGTGGTGCGCAGTCACTAAGAAATTACGACCGTTCGGATAATTCTCTCTGAAAGCTCTCAAGCCCTTTGTATCAAAGACAGCAACACTCCATTTGCATTCAATCGCATCTACGGCATCTCGACCAGCCGGTACGATAAAATCGACTTCTCTGTGTTGTTGGTCGCGCCAATAATGCAGTTTGGATTCATCGACAAAGCTCTGCAAAGCTTCCAGCACAAGGTGCTCCCAGAGGGTGCCGCAATCTTCCGAGCGCAATTCATTCCAGCCCCGGCAAAAGGCTACGAAACCGGTATCGAATCCATAGATTTTTTTCTGAGCAATAATCTCGCGACGTCCACCTGCGGAAAATGGGCTCAATACAGTCATTACCTGAGTAGCTTGAAACACATCGATGTAATTCATGACTGTTGGGTGTCCGTCCCAGCTAAGACGTGGTTGTAGTTCAAGTGCGATGGTGGTTTCCTGATTTGAGTGAGCTGGCTGTAACGAGCCGCCGCACCTAAATCAGGAGATTGAGCAAATGGCTAAGGGAAAGAATTTTTCAGAGCAGCACCGCGTCAGCAAGGTAAATGAATTTCTTGCCAGCGGTATTAGTGCCAATGAGTTTTGTCGAACGCAGGGTATCTCCAACAGCACTTTTTCTGTGTGGAGGAAAAGGCTGGCACCGAAAAAGAGATCTGGCCGAAGCACCAAGGTCTACCAGAAGCCGTCAGGAAAAGCATCAGCTGCTCTAGATTTTGTACCTGTAACCATACTGGAAGCCCGTACATCAAAGCATTGTCAGCCAACTCTTCAACAGCTCACTGGCCATGGAAATGGTTTTGCCCTCGGGCGCATTAATCAGGCTAGCAAGCAATTGCCCTACTTCGTTCTTGACCGCTGCCCTTGCCGCTTTGGCGGTGCGGTAATGTTTAACTTGTCTCAGTCCGCCCGTATCCGTATTTTCGTTGCCACGAAACCAACTGACATGCGCAACAGCTTCCGTGGCTTAACTAAAAACATACTTCAGCAAGATCCTTACACGGGTCACTTGTTTCTTTTTCGGAACAAGGGTGGTGATTTCATCAAAGTACTTTGGTGGGATCGTGATGGCTTTGCCATCTTCGCGAAGCGCCTTGAGGCTGGTTCTTTTACTTTCCCGCCGGTGCAATTCGAAGACGGCCGATACCTGCCTATTGAGATTGAGCGCGCTCAACTCATGTGCTTGCTTGAAGGAATCGATCACCAGGCCATCGAAGTAAGCAAGAAAAGAAAATGCAACCAGCGATATGTTCGCCAGCCGCAGAACGACAACTTAGTACCTACCTGAAGCAAGAAATTAGTTCTCTCTGATCTGGCCGCTTTGTTCGCTTTTACTTGAGTTAAGTGGTGGCATATTTGGTATCGTAGTTTTGTTACCAATCGAGCCGCACTAATGCAAAAATCAGAAATTTTAAAACTTCAAGCCGAGAACGAACAACTTCGCGCTGAACTCTTAAAAGTCACCACCAAGCTTGATTGTGCATTGGAAAATAACATTTCCTTGAGCGCTCAAATGAAAGATCTCCAGGAAAAACTCGACATCATAATCGACCAATTTAAGAAGCAAAATAAAAAACAGTATGGCTCTAAAAATGAGCACCACAACCCGCGACAAGCTCCGCCAAACACAAACGAAAGTGTCGCTGATGCCTCTGAAACCAACCAATCTTCAGCTAACGGCGGTACCGCTTCTGCTTCCGTAAAAAAGCACTGTCGCCTGAAGTAAAGGCTAAACGAGCTGCAAATCGAATAGCTAAGCTAAAAGACCTAGGAGCCTGATCTAAAAGTCCTGTGCGGGTTGAAAACGGGCGCCTGTCAGCTTGAGTAAGCTTGGGAGAATGTT
>ENA-ORBV01010019-ORBV01010019.1-microbial-mat-metagenome-genome-assembly--contig:-NODE-10019-length-15312-cov-69.230456_pt1 | contig 15312 bp, 17 predicted proteins | sample MGYA00237777_ERZ505514 | MGnify/ENA primary metagenome ERZ505514 (study PRJEB26160, sample SAMN06269048) | microbial mat metagenome | isolation source: Oligotrophic lake microbial mat | place... | reverse complement strand
AGCGTCGCTCAATTCTCAAGCCGAAGTCGCCGCCGCTTGATCCGTCAGCGCGTCACCAAGATTCGGCTATAGCTCGCCACCCCGCCCCGGCAAAAGAGGGAGGCCGCCTCACTTGGCGAACCGCTTGCTCGGTAGAAAGCGGCCAGAGGCTGACGCGGCTGCTTGCCGGCTCGCCCTCGCCGGAGGCTGCGAATTCAGGAGACTGAACGCCGCCAATGCGTTTCGCGCCCTACCAATCTCCGCGACAGGATCCGTTGCATAGTTCGCCGGTGCATGTTCAGACGCCGGGCCGCTTCGCTAACATTGCCGCCGCAGTCCTCAAACACCCGTTCAATGTGAAGCCACCTCACCTCACCAGGCTCAAGCACATGTGTCCGCGGCAGGGGTACACCTGGGGGCGCAAGCAGGATGTTCGCTATCTCATCCGATCCACGGGTTTTACAAGACAATCCCATGCACCGGAGCACACCGCGATTACAGCACAGGGAATGTTACCGTAACCAGAGAGTGTGATTGCGCGAGCGCTAGGCTGCAGTTCGTGCAGGTCTGAAAGTACGTCAAGTCCGGAGCCGTCGCCGAGACTGTGACTCGGAAGCGCGCTTTCGCATTTCGCCTACGCAGGAACGTCCGCCTCAAGGCGCTGCACCAGTCTCGCGCCCTGCGCCGTGACCGCTCCGCCCATGAACACGAGCGCGCGAACGACGGGCACGCAAGGCTCTCCCGCTAGCTTGCTTTCGAGCCTACGGACTCTGGCCGCAACTTCCGGACGATTTCCCCATGCCGCGTCCGCGTCAGGGCGTACGCGGCAAACATCAGCAGCGACACAAACGCGAGGACAGCGGGCCCCGGCCCCCAGATCAGGACGAGCCGGGACTGCAAGTCGACGGGCAGATTCGCGCCGATCGTCTGGCCGATGTCCTTGGGAAACCGGATAAGATCGAGCGCAACGCCTGCAACCATAACACCAAGCCCGCTCGCCGCCTTGCCGGCGAATCCAAGGCCCGCGAAGTAAAGGCCCTCTCGGCGACGGCCAAACAGATGCTCATGCTCGTCGGCGGCGTCGGCCATCATCGAGGGATAGGCGATCGAAACAAAGCCCACGCCGATGCCGGCGACGAACGAGTTGACCTGCATGGGCGCAAGGGCTGCGTCCCCCAGCGGCCAGTACGCGCCCGCGAGCATTGCGCCCTGAAGGACCAGCCAGTTCGCGATCAGCATCGCAAAGCCGACAATGACCACGACCTTCTTCTCCATGAGCCGCTCCAGCGTGGGCGCGCCCGAAACACCCAGAAGAATGCCGAAAAGATAGGCGTAGCCAATGAACTGGATCGTCTCGCTCTTCAGCTGCCAGACAAACACAAAGGCATGGTTGTTCAGGCTTGCGTTCAGCCCGATGGCGAGGAAAACGACGACTGCGGAAAAGAAGAGAATCCGAAACGACTTGTTGGCGAATACCTCCACGAGCTCGCCAGGAAGCCTCTTCAGCATCGAGCCCACGACCTGTTCCGGTTGAGGAAGCTTCGTCGCATATCGGTAGACGCCTGCGCAGCACAGGGCCGTGCAGACGAAGAGAAGCCCAGCCACCGACCAGCCGAACCCGGGATAGCCCTCCGGCCGTTGCAGCCGTCCTTCGGCGAAGAACACGGTGTAGCCGACTGCGGTTATCGCCACGCCCGCGAGGATGCCCGCCATGGCGCGGTAGACGACAATACGCGTGCGTTCGGCGGGATCGGTCGCCATCTCGGCGCCAAGAGCAATGTAAGGCACATTGAAAAGGGAAATGAAGGTTCTTGCCGCCGTCGATGTGGCCGCAAGCCAGCAAAAAAGCGCCATGTCCCCGAGGCCTGCAGGCGGCGAGAACAGGAGGCCAATGGAAATCGCAAGCAGCGGCACGGCCGCAATCATCAGCGGCAGTCTGCGGCCCATGCGGGACTTTATGTTGTCGGACCACGATCCGACGACTGGATCCACGAAGGCGTCAAAGGCCAGGCTCACTGCCAAGGCGGCGCCGACAAGCAAGCCCGACAGGCCAAGGGCGACCGAATAGTAGAAGAAGATAAAGCCAATGGCGGCGTCGAACCCGCCGCTCTGCGCGACCTGCCCCAAACTGTAGAACACCTTCACGGGTACGGAAGGTTTGAAGCTCGTCGCTGCGGAGGCCGGCGCGGCCGAGGTTTCCGCGATGGCCAATGGGCGCCCCCCCTATTTTTGAAAGCAAACCTATCGAGACGTCGCCCGATCGCAAGCCCCCCGACGTCGCCCCCTTAGTTGGACCTCAAGATACTCTTTACGCCGACGCGAGACCGCGCAGGTACCGCAGGCTCGTCTCCACGCTCGGCCAGTAAGGCGCCGGGGGCGCGTCGTGCTCCACAAAAAAGTGCTCCACGCCGACCGACCGCCCTGCAGCGATCAACGCTGGAAAATCAAGCGTGCCGCTGCCCACGTCCGCCATTTTGCCGTCAGGTGCCATGTCCTTAAGATGCAGGAGCTTCACACGCGCGCCGAGCGTCTCGATCATCGCCTGCGGATCTTCACCGCCTCTCTTGAGCCAATAGACATCCAGCTCAAAATGGATGAGCGCGGGATCGGACTCGCCGAGCAGCACGTCGAACGGCCGAAAGCCGCGCGACCGATCGAACTCAAAATGATGATGGTGGTATGCGACGCGGACGTCGCCCGCATCACGGGCGCGCCGGGCGAACGCGGTGAGTTCCGAAACGACAGCCCGCCAGTCGGCGCCCTCCGGATTCACAAAGGGAAGAACAATGAAACGGCAGCCCAGGACCTTCGCCGCGTCGAGCACACTACCGGGCTGCGCCGTCATCTCGGCGAGCCCCACATGCATCGAGGGGCTTTCAAGGCCGATCTCCCTCATCCGCGCCGCGAGCGGCGCGAAATCCGTTTCAGGCGGCGCCGCGACCTCGATCGAATCGTACCCGACCTGGCGGATGCGCTCCAGCGTGCCGATCGGGTCCACGGCAAACGCATGACGCAGCGTGTAGAGCTGGAGACCGATGCGCTTCAAGGCAAAGCTCCCTCTTCAAGAAGATCGGCCGCGTGATGGGCCCCGCGCGCCGACAGCGCCATGTATGTCAGCGATGGATTCATGGACGCACTCGACGTCATCACAGCGCCATCGCTGACGAACAAGTTGGCGACATCGTGGGCCTGGCCCCATCCATTGAGAACCGAGGTTGCAGGATCGCGCCCCATGCGCGCGGTGCCCATCTCGTGGATGCGGTCGCCGGGCGGGCTCATATAGGCGCTCGCCTCTTCCCATGACGTGATCTCCACGCATCCCGCCACCGCAAGCATCGCTTCGGCGTCACGGGCAGCTTCGCGCATCATCCGCGCTTCGTTGGGACCATGGGCTGCGGCGATGACGGGCACGGGGATCCCCCAGGCGTCGACCCGGCCCGCAGAGAGCGTCAACCGATTGTCCGGATTGGGCAGCACTTCGCCGAACGGCAGAAGGGAGAAGACCCAGACCTTCTTGCGCGGAGCGGCTTCAGCGTCATCGCGCTGCGACTCCGGCCACCGTCGCTTGTGCGCGGCCCCCTGCATGCCAAAGCCCCGCAAAAAGGATTTCTCCCCCTCCGTCACGTTGGCGTAGCGGGGAATGTAGATGCCCGTTGGCCGGTCGGCCTGATCGTCGTGCGCGTCCTCAAAGCCCGGGAAACGCCCAACGACCGGCTTGCAACTCACATGATCCATGAGATTGCGGCCGACTTGGTCGCTGCTGTTGGCAAGCCCGCGCGGAAAGGCCTCGGACCTCGAGTTCAGGAGGATTGCGGCGGTGTTGATCGCTGAGGCGTTCAGGAAGACGAGGCGGGCTTGGTAGACCTCAGCCGTCTTGCTCAGCCGGTCGATGACCCGCACGCCTGACACGCGCGCGCGGACCGGATCGTAAACGACGCTTTCAACAATCGCGTCCGTAAAAACCGTCAGATTCCCTGTAGCCCGCGCGGCAGGCAGGGTCGCCGCCTGCGACGAGAAATAACTGCCCAGCGGACAGCCGTGATGGCACCGCACATGCTGCTCGCAGCGTTTGCGGCCAAGATCGGTCTGCTGCTTGGTCACGCGGCTCAGGTTGGCCGTGCGCCCCATGATCATCCGCCGCGTGGGGAACGCCGCTTCAATCCGGTCCCTCGCCACCTCTTCGACACAGTTGAATGGGAACGGCGGAAGAAAATCTCCGTCCGGCAACTGGGGAATGTCGTCGAATCCGCCGCTGATGCCCGCGAACGCTTCGACATGATCGTACCATGGCGCTACGTCGTCGTATCGGAGCGGCCAGTCAACGCCATGGCCGTCCCTCTGATTGGAGGTGAAGTCGTCTGGCGCCCAGCGATAGGACTGGCGGCCCCACGTCAGGGACCGCCCGCCGAGCTGGTAACCGCGAATCCAGCGATAGGGTTTTCCCGGCGCCGTTTCGTAGGGGTGCTCGTGCTCGCTCGCCCAGAACATCTTGTTCGAATTGAACAGCGCATAGCCGACACTTTCGTAAAACGGGTAGTGCAGCGCGCGCTCCTCCGCCGGCACCTGATCGTCGCGTCGCCTTATCTTTGCGGCCTCATCATGACTGTAGCCGACGCCGTGCTCCACATTCGGACCGCGCTCCAGCATGAGCACCTTGAGCCCGCGTTCGCACAGCTCCTTGGCCACCCAGCCACCGCTGATGCCCGATCCCACCACGATTGCGTCGAATGCCATGACACCTATCCAGACGACGGATTGCCTGGCGCCGGCTCAAACAGCGCAATGGCTCGCCGTAATGCCGCAATCGGATCTCCACGCGGCACGAACTCGTGACCAACCCACCGGTCATATCCAAGATGGCGCAGTAAGCCCGCGATGGCCCGCCAATTGATTTCCTGCTGATCGTCGAGGTCGCGCCGCCCCGGCGCGCCAGCGGTGTGCACATGGCCGATCAGGTGGAAGTTGGCCTTGATCGTGCGGCTGAGGTCGCCTTCCATCAACTGCATGTGATAGCCATCATAGAGCAGCGTCAGCGTCGGCGAACCAATTTGGCGCACGATCTCCGCGCCGAACGCGGTGCGGTCACACTGATGGCCGGGATGATCGACCTTGCTGTTCAACAGCTCGAGCAGCAGCCGGACGCCGGACGCCTCGGCGTGTGCGACAAGCGGCGCCAGACCGTCCACGCACGCGCTGATCGCGGGACCATCCGCCCCATCGCCGAAACGGCTGCCTGCAAACACGATCACCGCATCCACGCCGCCAGCCGCGGCCGCGTCGATCTTGCGGCGCACGTCCTCCGTCAGAGCGGCGTGGCGTGCAGGATCGTTGAAGCCCTCTTCGAGCTTGTGGCCGCTTACGGTGACTAGCGACAAGCCAAGATCACGCGCCAGGCGCCAGTGCGCTTCCGGCAGCATTTCCACACCCTGCGCGCCGGCGTCCGCCGCCGCCCGCAAGAAAGCTGCCGGCTCCACCTCCTTGCCTAGGGTGAACGACCACCAAGCGAAGCTCTGCCGCATCACCCCACACCCTCTCGCAGGAAAACCCAGCGCCCCTCAGATGCGGCGCTGCGCACCGCCGCATCAATGAAGCGCATCCCTTCCACGCCGTCCTCAATACCCGGCAACATCCGCGCATGGCTGCGCGGCTCCCGTCGCTCCTTGTGAGCGCGCACAAGCTCGGCGGCGTCCGCATAGATCTGGGCAAAGCCCTCAAGATACCCTTCCGGATGGCCGGCGGGGATGCGCGTCGCCGCCTCAGCCGCCGCAGAAAGCCCCGGCCCGCCACGGCGCAACATCTGCGGCGCTTCTCCAACCCGCGTGAAGCGCAACATATCCGGGTCCTCCTGAGACCACTCCAGGGCGCCATCCTCGCCGTAGAGCCGAAGACGCAGCGCGTTCGCCGCGCCAATGGCCACCTGGCTCGCCCAAAGCTGGCCGCGCGCGCCGCCCGACCAGCGCAGGCGCAGCTGCACATCGTCATCAAGTCTGCGGCCTGGCACAAAGCGGGACGTTTCGGCGCTCACGGCCTGCGCCCCCGCGCCTGTCACAAACGCGGCGAGGTGGTAGACGTGGGTGGCGATATCGCCAAGCGCGCCGCCAGCGCCCGCGCGACCGGGGTCGCCGCGCCAGTCAGCCTGCTTGTGGCCCGGGAGATCGCGCGCAAGCCAATCCTGCGCATACTCGGCCTGCACAACACGAATGGCGCCGAGGGCGCCGTCTGCCACCATGGCGCGCGCCTGACGCACCATCGCATAGCCGCTGTAGTTGTGCGTGAGCACGAACGGCAGGCCCGTGCGTTGCACTGCGTCGGCAAGATCGTGCGCATCTTCGAGCGTGGTCGTAAGCGGCTTGTCGCAGATCACCGCGATGCCGGCGTCGAGAAACGCGCGTGCAGGAGCGTGGTGCATATGGTTCGGCGTCACGATGGCGACCGCATCGATCCTGTCGGCGCGTGCTGACTCTGCAGCCGCCATCTGGCGCCAATCGTCGTAACAGCGGTCTGGCACAAGGCCGAGCGAATGCGCGAACGCCCGCGAGCGCGCGGGATCGGCGCTGAAAGCGCCGGCCGTCAAAGTCCACCGATCGTCGAGCCGCGCGGCCATACGGTGCACCCCGCCGATGAAGGCGCCTTCGCCGCCACCGATCATGCCGAGCTGGAGGCGCCCCTCAGCGCTCAAGGCCAAGCATTCTGCGGTTGGCGGCCGCATCCACGTCGGTCGCCAAGAAGTCATCAAAGCTCTTGCCGGTGACCTGGATGATGTGATCGCGAATGAACGGCGCACCTTCACGAGCCCCATCGATCGGGTCCTTGAGCGCGCACTCCCATTCGAGCACCGCCCAGCCGTCATAGCCGTACTGCGCGAACTTCGAGAAGATCGCCCGGAAGTCGATCTGACCATCGCCCAGCGAACGGAAACGCCCCGCGCGCTCTTTCCAGCTCTGGTAGCCGCTGTAAACGCCCTGGCGACCGCTCGGCCGGAACTCCGCGTCCTTGACGTGAAACATCTTGATGCGATCGTGATAGAGATCGATGTAGGCGAGGTAATCGAGCTGCTGCAGCAGGAAATGGCTGGGATCGTAGAGCAGGCAGGCGCGCGGATGATGATCCACGCGGTCCCAGAACATCTCGACCGTCGCGCCATCGAACAGGTCCTCGCTGGGATGCACTTCGTAGCAGAGATCGACGCCAGCCTCGTCGAATGCATCCAGTATCGGTCGCCAGCGACGCGCCAGTTCGTCAAACGCCTCCTCGATCAGGCCGGCCGGGCGCTGCGGATACGGATAGAAGTAGGGCCAGGCCAGCGACCCGGAAAACGTAACATGCGCATCGAGCCCCAGGCGACGTGACGCCTTGGCGCCCAGCAAGACCTGCTCCACCGCCCACGCCTGGCGCGCCGTGGGGTTACCGCGCACGGCCTGCGGCACGCCGGCGTCGAACATCGCATCGTACGCGGGGTGCACAGCCACCAACTGGCCCTGACTGTGCGTCGACAGCTCGGAGATCTCGACCCCGGCGTCCGCAAGGATGCCGCGCACCTCATCGCAATACGCGTCGCTCTCCGCGGCGCGCTTGAGGTTGAACAGGCGTCTGTCCCAGGTCGGGATCTGAACGCCCTTGTAGCCGAGCCCTGCAGCCCAGCGCGCGATAGCGCCAAGGTCGTTGAACGGCGCCTCATCGCCTGCGAACTGCGCCAGAAAAATGCCAGGTCCCTTCATTGACTCCCCATCGCGCTCACGCACGACCGCGATGATGGACCGCGATCCAGAGGAACTGCCGCCCCTTTATGAGTCATCATGCGGCAAACGTACCGCTTTGCAACGGCCGCCCCCCATCATGCGGGCGGCGGCCGGACGGCGGGAAAGCCGGGAGGCAGATAAGGCAGACTAACCCTGCTATCCACGGTCATCTTACGAGTGACTGGAGAGGGCCAGAGGCGTGAGTACGTAACCCTCCCATGGAATGTCCGTTGTCGCGTCCATTCGAGCCGGAGAGTTTCAACTGTTCCTGCCCCAGAACGGACCTCGCTTGCCTGAGGGTTTCAAAGTCTCCCGCCACTAACCGTGCTCTGGGATTCAACCCACCTGCGGCAGGGGCTTGCGCGCCGACGCTTGGGCGCTCGACCGCTCGACCGCTCAGGTCATCTGAAGTGTGCGACGTCGAATTCCTCTCAAAGTGCTAGTTTTCCGCTGCGAGCGACCAGTTGGCCTCCATACTGCTTTCGACGAGCTTCTGAATCTCGCCCCTATCCCAACCAGCACGCTGGGCGTGGACGAGCAGCAGTGAGGCAGTCTGCTGACCGCGGCGCGGATCAGTAGCCATCGCGCGCTGAGACCACGCCCGACAATACTCATAGTAGGCGCGGTCATCGAATGTGACCGCTTCGACGCCGCCAGACAAAGGAACCGAGCCACGGCCGGTCGGGCACCCCAGCGCGTCGCCAAGCGCGCCGTTCTCAAGCCATCCGGAAAGCATGACTGAGGCGCGCGCACGCCTAACGAGATCATTGATCTCGTCCGGCGGCGCTTCTCCCCGTCGCTCCACGAGCCGGATGAAACTTTCGAAGGCCAGCCGCGCGTCTTTGGGTGCGCCAAGTCGCAGAAAAGCGTCCGCCGCCACAAGGTGGATGGAACCACCCTGAAACTTGGCAGAGATGTCCCCGCCCCACGCCATAGCCGTGCGCCACTGCTGGAGCGCTGAAGCGCTATCGCCAGTAGCTTCCGTCGCCAAGGCGATCTGCATACCGATGGTGTGGTCGCGTCGCTGCCCTAGATATTCGCGCAGGGTTGCAAGGGCGCCCAACGCCGACGATCAATGTCGAATGGCACAGCGAAGCTGCGCCCTCGCTGGCCCATGATACGCGATCTTCAAATTGGCGCGGCGCCATACGAACGAGAGCGCGAAGCCCAGCAATGCTTTTCGGCTTACGCAAGCGTTCTCGCAGCCTTTGGGCTTGCATCCAGCCCCCGAAACCCGCCGCCACGAAGAAGGAGCGCCCGTCAACCTGACCGCCCGCCAAACTTCGTGCTTGGCCTTCTTCCAGCGATGCAACACATTGCTCAAGATTGGCGCGGCCGAACACGCGGGCGGAGAGCCGATTCATTGTTCCGCCCGGCAGGGGTATGCTCGCCACGCCAAGAGGCGTCAGTGTCTCTATCGCAGCATGGGCGGTGCCGTCGCCGCCGACGATGGCGATCGCCCGGGGTTCGGCGCGCGCCGCCTCGATTAAGCACTCGCCAATGTCATGACGATCAGTGGTGACAACCCGAGACAGATCTGAGGGGCCGCAACGGCTCATGAGCTGACGCAGCGCCTCTGGCCCCAGTTTGCGCACGCGTCCCGCATCCGCGTTGATGACGACGATGAGGCCCTCCCCCGCGCTAACGCCGCCACGGCCTTTGTCGGCGTGTGCGGCGTCCGCACCCTCGGCTATCTCCATGTTGTGCGCTCCCGTTACCGACAGCCGGCAGGTGGGAAGCGGTGAAGCCTTGTGCTGGGGCTTCATCATTGAGTTTGACAATGATTGCGATTGATCTGGGCTGATCGCGCCAGGGCCTTGATTGAAGGCTCGCAGCCTCCCAGATGCTGCCTCGTGCGGGCCGGGCCCCTCTGACGGCGAGAAGCCTCCCATGGCTTTGTTGTGATGTCGGACCGCATCGGGAGCATCCCGGTGTTGGCTCGGTTCTGTAAACGCCAGACTTAGCGCGCGCCGTATGCTCCTGAGGGACCAATCTCAGTTCGGAGCACTCATATGCCTTTTATTCGCTCGCCCATCGATGGCGCGCCGATGCGTCAGATCAATCGATACGGTATCGAGTTCGATGTCTGTCCGACCACGGGCGGTGTCTGGCTGGATAAAGGCGAACTCGAGAAGCTCATCGCGCTCGTGAAGGAAGAGACGCTTCAGGAGACCGGCGTTTCTCGCAGTCAAGCGCCATGCCGCGATGACGACGATGACCGGAACGGCGAGCGCGGCCGCGAGCAGCGCGGCGGCCGACGGCGCTCGCGCCTCGAAGACTTTTTTGACTTCTAGCAAATCCGACTGGCGCCGCCGTGCGATTAAGCGGCGTCAGCAACTTAACACCCGCGCGACCGGCGTCATCCTAAGCGGCAAAATCCAGCGATCAGGCGAACCATGGACCTAATTCAAAACTACCTCTTTAACGAAACGGCGGCGCCTCACCTCAGATGCAATCGACCCCGCCAGTCCAATGCTAATTCTGGGCAAGCCACAGCGTGACCAGTCGTTCCGTTACGCACTTTTTGAAGACTGAAACCGGTGGCGGGGTATTGCTCGCGCTCGCGGCGCTCGCGGCGATCATCATCGCGAACTCCCCTTTTGCCGCCGTCTATTTCAATGCGCTGAAAACGCCCTTGCCGCTTGATCTTGGCGGCTGGCGGATCGACTCCACACTAAAAGACTGGGTGAAGGACGGCCTGATGGCCGTCTTCTTTTATGTGATCGGATTGGAGCTAAAGCGCGAGCTCACAACCGGTGAGCTCTCGAACCCTAAGACAATAATTTTGCCGGTCGCCGCTGCGATCGGCGGCGCCTTGGCGCCGATTTTGCTCTATTGGGTGATGGCGGGGTCGCTCGATCCGCGCGGTTGGCCTGTGCCTGTGGCCACCGACATCGCCTTTGCGCTCGCCGCTCTTTCAATTCTAGTGCCCAAGGTCGATCCAAGGCTGCGGCTGTTCTTGCTGACGCTTGCCGTCGTCGATGACTTGATGGCGATTGTGCTGATCGCATTGCTGTTCACCAGCAACCTGGCCCTGACACCATTGTTCATAGCGCTCGTTCTACTCGCGGCGACCTGGACGCTCGGGCGCCGATACGCACTGCCCATCTGGCTCTACCCGCTGGTCGCCTTGGTGACTTGGGCGCTCGCAAAGGAATCTGGCGTGCACACGTCGGTTATGGCGGTCGCCGCCGCCATGATCGTCCCGCCGCGCCCCGCCATCGGAGACGCCACTTTTATCAGCAAGCTTGAGCACGCAATTCACCCCGTCTCTGCATTTGTTGTGCTGCCGATCTTCGCGTTTTGCGCCGCGGGCGTGTCGTTTGCCGGACTTAGTCTGGCGCAAGTGACAAGCGGCGTACCGGCAGCGGTCGCGCTCGCGCTTTCTTTTGGCAAGCCGGTTGGCGTCACCGCCTTTGTCTTCGCCGCCTCACGCCTTTTCGGCGCACCGCTTCCGTTCTCTGCGCGAGAGATCATCGGTGTGGGCTGCCTCTGCGGAATTGGCTTCGCGATGAGCCTTTTCATTGGTGGTCTCGCTTACGCCGGTGATGAAGCCGGCGAATCTGCAGCGAGGCTTGGCGTACTGATGGGGTCAACGTTGTCGCTTCTCATGGCGGGCGCGGTGTTTCGGCTATGGCCGCGCGCGCAGGCTACGAAGGCGGACGGGATAACGTGATGGAAGCGGCCATTCAGATTGTCGCCGGCCTTGCGTTGCTCGCGCTCGGCGGCGAAGGCGTTGTGCGCGGCGCGGTCGGTATTGCACGCCGGCTTGGCCTATCAGAGCTGCTCATCGGACTTACTCTGGTAGGCTTCGGCACCTCCACGCCCGAACTGGTGACCAGTATCGATGCAGCACTTAGAGGCTCGCCCGGCATCGCGCTCGGCAATGTGCTCGGCTCCAACATCGGCAACATCCTGCTTATTCTCGCCATTGTGGTGTTGATCCGGCCGCTTGGGGTGAACCCTGCCGCGATCAGCCGCGACGGTGCGCTTGTGATCGCCGCATCGGTCGCACTGACAGCGATCGCGCTTGTCTTTGGTGAACTCAGCCGCTGGATTGGCGCGCTGCTGGTGACATCGCTTCTACTGTACCTGCTTGCCGTGTGGCGCCTGGAGCGTAAAGGCGGCGCGGCGGCGACAACGCATGAAGCGGAGGGTCACACGCACGACCCCGTCCCGCAGAAGATTTGGCATTCGGCTTTGTTTGCGTTCGGTGGGCTTGGCCTCTTGATCTGGGGCGCTGACCTTCTGGTCGGCGGCGCAATCGTCACAGCGCGGCTCGCCGGTGTTTCCGAGACGGTGATTGGATTGACGATCGTCGCAATCGGCACCTCGCTACCAGAACTGGTCGCCACACTCGCCGCAGCACTCAAAGGCCGCGCCGACGTGGCGTTTGGCAATATCGTCGGCTCTAACCTCTACAACATCCTCGGAATCTTGGGCGTCACCGCGCTCATCCAACCGATCGCTATTCCAGGCGATATTGGCTGGATCGATTGGAGCGTCCTCATCGGCAGCGCCTGTTTGGTGATGGCCTTCGCCGTCACTGGAAAACGCCTAACACGTTCGGAAGGCGCGATGCTTTTGCTGGGGTACTGCGCCTATGTCAGCTTCCTGATCGCACGGTGAGCAGCGATGGCCAACTGCCAACCCCTTTTCATCATCGGAGACAAAAAATGAATGTTAGGCTTCTCGTTACAGGTGTCGCCATGTTCGCACTTGCTGCATGCGGTGATCTCAATGCTGATCTGGAACGCGCCAAGCAGGGCGCGGTCGAACTGGGGCAAGACACACTCAATGCGGGCGCCGACGTGCTCGATACTGAGAGCGCTTGCATGCTGGCTGGTCAGTCAGCCGCGTTCTGCAGCTGTCTGTCGGAGCGTCTCGGGCCGGACATCACGGTCGAACATGTTACGGCGCTGACCGAAATGGTGCGCGCGAGCGTTAATGGTGAAGACCAGCAAACAGCGGCCGAGACCGCCAACGGCATCGATGCGGAGAGCCGCGAGGCAGTCGTTCAATGCGCCACCCGCGCGGCCATCGAAGGCGCGGTGACAGAAGGCGCAAATTGATGCGGTATCATTCCTAGGCGCAGCCACAGGGCCTGGCTTCATCAACACATGACACTACGGACCGTGGGCCATTCCTGCGTCACCCTTCTTCAATAGAGGCTGATCTGATGCCGACGCAGAAACCTAGACTGGTCAATCTCGACCTCGACTTGTTGCGCGCGTTCGTCGCCGTTTCGGACGCTCAGAGCTTCACCCGCGCTGGCGTCAGATTAGGGCGCACGCAATCGACAATCAGCCTTCAAATCAAAAGACTTGAGGAGCAATTGAACGCCGAGCTCTTTAGCCGCGATCCGCGCAAGGTGGTGCTGACCGGCCAAGGTGAGGCCTTGCTTGTGCAAGCCCGCCGCATGCTCCGCGTCAATGACGAGATCATCGGCGAGATGTTCGAGCACACGCTGGAGGGTGAAGTGCGCTTCGGCGCCCCGGAAGATTTCGCAACAACACATTTGCCGGGAATCTTGGGCGACTACGCGCGCGCCTATCCGCACGTCAGCCTTTCCGTCACTTGTGATCTGACACTACGGCTCATGGACAAAATGGGCCAGGGCGAGCTTGATCTTGCGCTTATCAAACGGGAACCGGTTGGGGCCGGTGGAGGCCAATCTGTTTGGCGCGAGCATCTGGTTTGGGTCGGCGCTGGTGAAGACATTTTGCCGAAGGATGCGCCCGTCCCTCTTGTGGTGGCGCCATCGCCGTGTGTCTATCGCACACGCGCCAGTGCTGCGCTCGACAACGCCGGTCGCGCTTGGCGTGTAGCCTACACCAGCCCATCACTCGCCGGTCAAGTCGCAGCGTTGCGCGCGGGGCTCGGTGTGACTGCATTGCCAACGGAAATGGTTCCAGACGAGTTGGTGACGTTCGGACCAGAGCACGGTTTCCCGCCTCTAGCAGAGGTCGAGATTGCGCTCATTCGCGCAGGCAAGGCGTTGCCGGTTGCGGCCGAAAAGCTTGCAACGTTCATACTCGCGTCGCTGAACGGCGCCCGCCCGGCGTGATCGTTGTCATTGCCTGATCTCATCACCGACGAGCTTGCGAAAACGTCGGGCGGCGGCAATCTTTGATGTGGACGGGGCCCCTCTGGCGGCATGTGTCGCGATGTCGGTCCGCACCGCGCTCAGCGGGAGCACTCAAGCCCCTAAGCGCGAACGGGAGGAGCAAATGATCCACACGATTGGCGCCCTGCATGTCGCTATGCGCAGAAAGCAGGGCGACCCCCAAGATAAAAAACCGGTGGAAGTTGCGATCAAAAAGCGCCGCCGCGCACCAGAACCAGACACGCCGTCGCGCAACGCGGCTTCAACGAGCGGTGTGCGCGCATGATGACGCTTCACACGCTGACGTCGCTCCAGCGCGACGTGCAGCTCTCGACGAAGCACTATGCAAAGAGCGCTCGCACCCGGCGCCGAATTTCGTCAAACTGATTATGCTTAAACGGCGCAAACTGGCATTAAAAGACGCAATCGCGGCCTCCACCCGCAGCGACAACTAGCGCCTACTCCGGCGTCTTTCGGCCTTCCCCATCTGAAGGACGCCGGTACTGGCCTCACCTCATGGAGCTTACACATGGCGTTCATCGAACGTCTTTTACTTCGCGAAGACATTGACGCACTTGAACACGATCTGAGCAGAGCACGCGAACAGCAGGCCGACAACGACACACTTCAAAGGCTTGAGCACGAAATTGGCCGTCTGAAGGCACGGTTTGCCGCGCTGCCATCGGTAAACGATTTTTCGAGAGCGGCGTAAAGTTCGCACTGTCGTGTCATGCAGCAGAAACGACCCCGAGCGCGACGCAGCGCTTGCACAAGAACACGCTCGGCACTCTTCGCGAAACACTCAGTTTGCTCAGCGTGGCGTTAGTTGCGACCCAATGAAACCGGGCGAGCTATGAGTAATGACAATAGCTGTAATTCCGGCACGCAATGCAGCTGCGGTGCGCCGATCGGACACTTGTGCGCTGTTTCGCGTAAAGCCATGTGACGAACAAGGTCCGCGCTCAACAGTCCCGCCAAATGTGGCAAGCGTAACGGACGACACGACCGCGTGGCATTTCACTGAAAAGCCAATCGGAGCCGTTCGAGAAGGAGGCATTGAATGAGTGACCACTACTTGCGAACAGGGTCGATCCCGGCGGGCCGCGCGGACATGGCGATTGACGCTGGTCTGCGCGCATTCATGCTTGGCATCTACAACAAGATGGCGATGGGCTTGGCGCTGACGGCCGGCTTGGCTTGGGTCGTTGGCACGACGCCGGCACTGATGCAGGCGATTTTCTCGGGTCCACAAGCATACCTCGTGATGTTTGGTCCACTCGCCATTTTGCTAGTCTCGGGCTTCACGATGAAGAGCCCTTCGCCAATGGGCGCGAACCTCGTCTATTGGAGCGTGGTGACGCTAATCGGCGTCGGAATGGGCGCTCTTGTTTTTCACTACGCACGCATCCCCGATGGCATGGTGCTCGTTGCAAAGGCCTTTTTGACCACCTCAGCGGCGTTCGGCGGCCTTAGCCTCTGGGGCTATAC